>Ga0075418_10000303_pt1 | contig 50142 bp, 49 predicted proteins | sample SoiMetdeltSBSDD2_FD_81776 | JGI IMG/M metagenome (GOLD analysis project Ga0075418, IMG submission 81776) | Bulk soil microbial communities from a Populus tree surrounding site in Tennessee, USA - Soil MetaG P. deltoides SBSDD2 | ecosystem: Environmental > Terrestrial > Soil > Tree plantation...
ACCGCGGCGCCGTTTGCGTTCAGGCCGGTGAGCGTGACGGTCTGCGGGCTCGTCCCGATCGTGAACGTCTGCCCGTTCACCACCAGGTTGCCCGTCGCTGGCGCGTTCGCGAAGGTGACGATCACCTGCTGCGTGTACGTGTTCGTCGCCGGGACACAGCCCGTCTGGGTACCCGCGGCGAGATCGCTGATCGAACAGGGCTGTACTTCACAATTGGCCGGCGCCGTGAACAGCGCATTTTCCGTCCGGGAGCAGGTCGTATTCGCAGAGAAGCTGGCGGTCACGTTGACCGCGGCGCCGTTCGCGACCAGGCCGGTGAGCGTGACGGTCTGCGGGCTCGTCCCGATCGTGAAATTCTGCCCGTTCACCACCAAGTTGCCCGTCGCTGGCGCGTTCGCGAAGGTGACGATCACCTGCTGCGTATACGTGTTCGTCGCCGGGACACAGGCCGTCTGCGTACCCGCAGCGAGATCGCTGATCCCACACACCGGAGCACAACTGGCCGGCGCCGTGAACAGCGAGTTTTCCGTCCTGGAGCACCCCGTATTCGCGGAGAAGGCGGCGGTCACGTTGACTGCGGCGCCGTTCGCGACCAGACCGGTGAGGGTGACGGTCTGCGGACTCGTCCCGATCGTGAAATTCTGCCCGTTCACCACCAAGTTGCCCGTTGCTGGCGCGTTCGCGAAGGTGACGACCACCTGCTGCGTATACGTGTTCGTCGCTGGGACACAGCCCGTTTGTGTACCTGCGGCGAGATCGGTAATCGAGCAAGGCTGCACTGCACAACTGGGTGGAGCCGTGAACAACGAGTTTTCCGTACGAGAGCAGCCCACCTCAGCGGAGAAATTGGCGGTCACGTTGACAGCGTTGCCATTGGCGGTCAGGCCCGTGAGCGTGACGGTCTGCGGACTCGTCCCAATCGTGAAATTCTGCCCGTTCACCACCAAATTGCCTGTCGATGGCGGGTTCGCGAAGGTGACGATCACCTGCTGCGTATACGTGTTCGACGCCGGGACACATCCCGTCTGCGTACCCGCGGCGAGGTCGCTGATCCCGCACCCCGAAAGAATCGTGAAGCCATCGAGGAGCGTGACCACAGCACCGCCGACCTGCTCGACGTTGACGTCCCAAAGTCCGACCGGAGCATTGCCGGGAATCTCGAAGGTGGCATCCAGCAACGTCGCGCTCGTCACATCGACCGTGGTCGCGTCGATTCGCGATCCGTTCTGCTGAAGCCATACGACGCTCGTCACCTCTGAATCCTGCTGGAAGATGGTCTCTGAACCGGTAATTTGGACTCCGACGGTTGCCCCGCGAGCAGCGCTGTTCGGACTTACGTCAGTAATGGCCGGCTGCGCCGAAGCCAGGACGGGCAAAAATAACGATAACAATAGGAATGTAGCCTGCCAGATGCTTCGCACGTCGGACCTCCGCAGTTGTCTTTGCCTGTTGAACGAGCCTGGCGGTGATATCGAGTCGTCGGTGTTCGCCAGTGGAGAAGCGGCCTCTCCTGTGATGTTTGATTGGTGGCGCGCACCGCTGCCACCTCGACCCCTTTGATCAGAAGCCAATATTATAGAGGTCACGTCTCGACGTGACAACGGGGCCTCGGGCTCTAGGAGCTTTAGGACCTGGGTGGATTGCCCCACGCCACGCCCGACCGAGTTCGGCATGTTCCATCAAGAGGTGATTGGATCGCGCGTTGCGCAAGAGTTGCGCGCCCCCCCCATCATCGCAGGAGCGTCCGTGGAGCGCAGCTTGCGATCAACGTGGCGCATGGGGTTCTCATTTTTACGCAACTGGGACAGGTCGATGACCAGGTCGTGACAAGCGTCCCGCGATCCTCATTACAATTCGTAGCTGGCGCCCCCGAACAATGAACCCCGGAGCCGAGGGCCTGGAGGGAAAAGGTCATGTCGCAAAGTCGCTTCCTGCTCGTGGGTTGCCTCGTCGCCACGAGCTCGTTCGCCCAGACTGCCTGGGCGGGTCCGAGCCTCAGCCGCGAAGGGCGAGAAACATCCAGCAAGAACGTGAAGATGAAGCAGGTTCCGGAGGCCGCCCGGAAGACGCTCCTCGCTCAGGCGGGTAACAATAAGATCCGCGAGCTGGAGAAGAAGGTGGTGGATGGCCAGACCGTCTACGAGATCGAGATCATCGTCGACGGCAAGGAGACCGAGGTCGTCGTCGCGCCGGATGGCAAGCTCGTGCGCATCAAGCGCGAAGGCGAGCCGGAGCAAGCGCTCGTCGCGAGCTTGGAAGGCGATCGTGACCAGCGGCGGACCTTCGACGTGGAGCGGAAATCACTGGGCCTCGCCGGACACAACCCCTATTTCCCGCTCACGACGGGACTCAAGCTCCACCTGACCGACGGGACCCAAACGGTCGTCTTCTCTGTCCTCGACGAGACGAAGGTCGTCGATGGCGTCGAGACGCGCGTCGTAGAAGAGTACGAGACCCGGGATGGAGAGCTGATCGAGATCTCCCGGAACTACTATGCCATCGACAAGGTCAAAGGTGACGTCTACTACTTCGGCGAGGACGTGGACATCTACGAAAATGGCAAGGTCGTGAGCAACGACGGCGCGTGGCTTTCCGGCATGAATGGCGCGAAGTTCGCCTTGATGATGCCCGGCAAACCCACCGTTGGCGACAGGTTCTACCTGGAAATGGCACCTGGAGCCGTGGAGCGGGTCGAGATCGCGAGCGTCGATGCCACTATCGAGACGCCGGCGCAGAGCTTCAGCAACGTCGTCCATGCCATGGAATATGACGAACTCGACGGGGGCACGAGCCAGAAATGGTATGCACCCGGAATCGGAATGGTCGGCGACGACGACATGCGCGCCGTGAAGGTCGAGTTGCCGACCGACTCGCCCGGACGCCAGACGGAGAGTCCCGGCACTGGCAGTCGCTAGGGCGAATGGGGGGTTCAACTCGTGCCGGTGGTTGGCCCCACTGGGATGTGCTCGGACCACCAGGTCTCGGCGCGCTCCGCGCTCCATGAATCTCGCAGCGGAACTGCACGCAGGAGTCGTGCAACTTCGCGTGCATTGGGTGGTCTGAGTTCCGGAGCCTTCTGCAGGCAGCTCAGGATCAAGGCCTCCAGCTCCCGCGGCACCTCGCCGGGAGAATGGCGCGATGGTGGATCTGGTTCCGCTTGCAGGTGCTTCGAGATGACCTCGAGGAAGCCAGAGCCCTCGAAGACCTGACGCCCGGTGAGGAGCCAGTACGCGACGCAACCGAGACCGTACAGATCACTGCGCTCATCGATCTCTTTTCCCTGCACGACTTCAGGGGCCATGAAGGCCGGCGTGCCGATGGCATGCTCCGGCGGTGTGAGCATCACGTCGGATGGCACGTGCTGGCGGTGCGCAACGAGTCCGAAGTCCAGCACCTTGACGAAGTCGCACCGGACGCCCGATCGACAGACGTGGATGTTCGCGGGCTTCACGTCACGGTGGATGAGCCCCTTCTCATGCGCTTCCGCGAGCGATTCACACACCTGATCCACCAGGTGAACCACGCGTGAAGCAGGGAGCGCTCCGAACTCGCGGACGAGCCGATCGCAGTCGAGTCCCTGGAGCAGCTCCATGATGTAGTAGAAAGTGCCGTCATCCGAAACGCCGAAGTCGTAGAGCTCGACGGTATGCGCAGAGTTGAGCGAGGCAGTCGCGCGGGCTTCCAGCTCGAAACGCCGGAGCATCGTACTCGATGCCTCGGCACTGATTCCCAAGATCGATTCCGGCCGGATGAACTTGATGGCCGCCTCACGCGCCAGGAGCTGGTGCGACGCTCTCCACACCTCGCCCATACCGCCCTGGCCCAGACGTTCGATCAGCCGGTAGCTCCCCAACTCGCGGGCACGAGACACGTCCGCGCCCAATGTGACCATGATGCGGGCGCTCACGTACGCCAGGATGACGCAGATGATGTAGGGAAAGACATGAGCGAAGAAGAACGTCTCCGGCGTGAAGACATGCAACAACCCCGCTCGCTGCAATGCCGTACACATGAGCACGGCCGGAGCGGACGCCGAAGCGAGCAAGGCGAAAAGCGCCCGTCCGGGCGGCGCTGGAACGACGATCGAGTAGACGATCATCCAGATCGCAATCCACGACGGGGAGACCACGAAGAAAACGATTGGCGTGGTTGCGTACCGTTCCGCATCGACGTACATCGCGAGCGCGATGCCGTAGCTTCCAACCACCTCGAACAGGAGCCCGAGATGCATCTTGGCGCGCCAGGAGACGCGCGTGCTGGATGCGAGCACTGCGACCACGAGGCCGATGAGGATCGACGCCACGGTCGGACCCCAATCCGCCGGGGTCCGGAATGTCTCAGATATCTCCCCTGTCAGGATGTCGGGCGCAACGCCAGACAAGAAGTACGCTAGCGAGTAAAGGAGCGCGACAGTCCGCAGTCGCCTGGGAAGCTGCTCCTGAAGGTGGGGCGGCAGGGTCGCGCCGGCAGTGAGTCTTGCCTGTCGTGCAGCCCGTCCGATGGGAAGGAAAAGCGAATCCCCCGCGCGCAAATCTCCCTTTCCCTGGCCGCGGAAAGGGATGGTCTTCGGGGGGCCACCTGTCAGCTTCATCCCGGCAATCTACCCCAAAGCTGCCGGAGTCTGCGCTCGAGGTTTCCGGCCGAGGATGAAGAAAGGCCTCCCCCCGCTGGAAAGGGAGGAGGCCTTGACGTGAGTCATTCCATCTAACGATACAAATCCTTCACGCCGGACCACGTCAGCTGCTCCACGGCCACAGGATTACCGCAAGGTGCGGACGTCCGCGAATTGATGAAGCACGAGGCGGTGCCGACGCAGTACTGAGTGAACACTGGTTCGTCGCACGCCACCAGAAGTGGGCACTGACCCAGGGGGTTGAGTGGTGGCGTACGCATGCCGATCTCGAGGCGCACGTCCTGCTCGTCGGACGCCGCAGTCACGATCACCTTGTAGAGGAGCAGCGTGCCGCTCCCACGCGGGGGGCAGAGGAGCCCCATCGCGACCCCGTCGCCGAAGGGATCGCCTATGGAGATGACCTGCGGGTCCGACTGCACGTCGGCTTGCCACGAGGCGGGCAGCCCGGTGACGCGGAACTCGGCGGCTCCGAGCCCGCCCGCGGTGGCCCCGGACAGCTTGGCCAGTATCCAAACCTGGCCCGTGCTTCCCGCCGGAATATTTCCCTGACAGACGGTCCCCTGCGAATCGAAGTAGACGCCGATGGAGCCATTCGCCCCGGGGTCGGTGTCGGTGCAGCTGAATTCATCTGGCGCCGTCTGCGCGCCGACGGCTCCATTCTCATCCAGGATCGCGATGCCGAAATGCTCTTGGCTGGCCGTCGTGGTGCGGAGTTGCTCAACCGAAAGAAGGACTGGAATGGTCCATCCCGAGCGATCGGTGTAGGTCATGGTAGCTCTGGAGCATACGACTTCGGCTTGGGATCGGGACGGATCGCAGGTCATCGTGAAAACGAGATCGACCGCAGCCGTCGTGCCGGGAACCGGCCCACCACAACCAGCGGTGCGGTGGACCATGTACCTGCAAATTGTCTCCCGCGTGCCGTCGGGATGGCTCAGCATGGCTGATAAGGAGGTGATGCGCATGTACAGATCCTTCTCCGAGAGCTGCGCTTCGAAAGAGACGTGCGTCTCGGAAAGGCTGGGTTTCGTCAGGATGCTGGGCGTTGATTCCCATGAAATGCCGCGGATGCTCTCCACCGCTCCGGCGGGGATCGTTCCGAGCAGCCCCATGCAAAATCCGAGGAAAGGAAGGAGCCCGAGCATCAGACGGTTTGAGCGCGATATCCGATTGTTCATGACGCCTCCGGGAGGAGATCCCGGACGCCCTGCACGATGACTGATCTAGCCTCCGCGGGACAGGAGGGTGGAACCATTCCCGCCGCAGGGTCGTCGTCGGTGGTGTTTACCTCACCCAAACTAGGAACGTGCTCGTAAACTGTCAAGCCAGACCGATCAACATCGACCCGCCGTCGATCGTTTCGTCCTAGGGCTATCCCCGATCCGCTCCCGATACACCGGCTCGAACACATCCCGGACCTGTCAAGGCGCGCGGAACAACACAACCCGTTTCGTTTCCGAGCGATCCAGCTGTGACAGGCGCAGGAAATAGACGCCGGAAGTGTAGTCTCGCGCGTGGCCAAGCTCCAACTGGTGTTGGCCGGCTCCGAGTACGCTGACGTCGCGCACAAACACACGCCTGCCCCTTGCATCCACCATCTCCAACTTTGCGGGCTGGGCGCTCGGGAGAGCCAACGAAACCCGGAACCGGCCGGTCACTGGATTCGGATCCGACTGGCGGAGCCTGAATTCCACCGGTCCGACTGAGGTTGTTGTGGGGACCTCTACCCACACTTCACCCGTGAACTCGTCGCCAACCTCCGAGGTGAGCACAATCTTGTAGCCGTAGACACCGCCGGCCTCGACGTCCTGGTCGTCGAAGCGCATGATCCCTGAAACGTCCGCTTCCACGGTTGCGATGCTCTTCCACTTCGTGCCCGATTGACGCCGGTAGACACCAGCGGTCGGCCCCGCAATACCGAGTGTGCTCCATTCGAGCCGAACCACGCCGGGTTCGCCGTGTCCAATCGGTGTCACACTCGCCGATTGTCCAGCACCGCCCCAGGTGAGGAATTGCGTGTCGTCGAGCATGGCCGTCCCGCTCCAGCCGCCGAAAACCACCATGCGATCGCTACCCGGATCGTAGATTGCGGACATGGCATCGCGGACTCCTGGCACGGCTCCCGCGGGTGAAAGCTCGGTCCATGCCCCGTCGTTCGGATGAAGCGAGAGCGCCCAAGTGTCGTTCAGGAAACAATCAGGGTTGTTTGTCCCATCCCAGCCGCCGAAGATAACCATGCGGTTGCGAAGCGGATCGAAGACCGAAGCCAGTGTTCGACGCGCGACGGGCAATGGACCGTCCGGGTTGAGCTTGCGCCAGAGCGGCCGCGCAGGAGTCAACCTCAGTTCCCAGGTGTCGTTGTGAGTTCCGAGATACGCGTCACTGGTGGAACCACCGAAAATGACCATGCGGTTGCGCGCAGCGTCGAAAATGGCCGCCATCCCATAGCTACCGGGAGGTCCCGCACCATCGGTTGGAACAGTGGACCACGTTGGCTCGTCAGACAGATCGAGCTGCCAAGTATCCACCGGCAACCCGCGCGTACCACCGAAACCAATGAAACGCTGCCGAAAAACGTCGTACACCGCAGACCCAGCCAATCGACCGACCGGTGGTGTGCCAATGGGGATGATTTCGTTCCAAGCCAATGGGTTTTCGTCGAGAGGCAATTCCCAAACGTCGTTGAGATACGCGAGCGGGTCGCCAGGATAATGACGCCCATACCCGCCGAAAATGAGGATTCGATTCCGTGCTGGATCGTAGCCCCATTGCGCACTAGCCCGCTGACCTGGGGACGTCCCGCCGATGGCGAGAAGCGACCAAGACGGAACACCACTCAGCGTGAGGGCCCAAACCTCGTTGAGGAGGTAGTACCCTCCTCCTGGCTGGTCGCCAAATCCAGCAAAGATGATATAGCGCTCGTTGTTGCGATCGTAGAACGCCGCATACTCGCGTCGTGGACTTGGTGACGGAACCGCTGCATCGAGCGAAGACCACGTGCCTTCGATCAAGCCCTGGGCAAGCGTGGATCCAGAGAGGACCGTGCAAACGACGGCAATGGCTATGAGAACAGATAGCGGAGCACGTCGCCGATGATAGACGTGTGACATCATGATTGCCTCCGATTCCGGGAGCGTGACCGCCGGCGCCCAGGAATCCAGAAGGCGCGCGTGCGCATCCCCGGTTAGAGGGGCATGATCATACTCTCGTTCCCGTGTGATGTACATGCAATCTCTTCCGGGGCGCGTTTTCAGCCGCGTGTGAACCGTTCCTCGAATCGCCGAAGCTTCTAGTCCTCGAGTCGAGAACATCAGGCTTTCCCGGAGATTCGCTCGGAAGTGGACCCGAGGCCTGACTTACCCACCCGGCAGGCCCTTGAGGACAGCGCGTTTCGCGCTGTAGGCGCTCCGCGTGGCGATGTAGTCTGCGTGAGAGAACTCGAGCTCGCCGGCAATCTGTCGAATCAATTCTTCCTCTGCGACGGATATCGAGTCGTTCGCCGCCGACACCTCGAACAGACAGTGCAGCAACTGCTGCCTCTGCTCCCGCGTCGCGAACTTCTTGAACTCGCGGGTGACCAAGTAGTCTTCCGTGGCCCCGAGCAAGCTGGCCTGGGTCCGAGCGACCTCGACCACGAGAATCGCCTGCGCTTCCGAGAGACTCCCGTAGTTGCGTACGATGCTCTCCATGCGCGTCGTCTCGACATCGCTGATCTCCAGATCCCCGCGCGCCGCGCGGTTCAGAATAAAGGCGAAGGCAGCGATATAACGCGCCTGCTCCGCAGGCAGGGCCTCCAGCTCACGCACGATCCGGCGCACTGTCTCGGTGTCGGAGGAAGGCAGTACCTCTTGTGGGCGCTCGAGTCCGAGGAGTTTGCGAATCGATAGCATCCTGCCTCCCCCATACCAGCGTTCGTCACGACCGGTGTAGTTCCCCAGGATCGCGGGCTACTGCCGGTAGAGTGACTTGACCGTGCTCCAGGTGGACTGCTCGACCGACACCACCCCGGAGAGCGACAGGCTCCTGGTCACGAGCGAGACACCAAGCCAGTCGATCCACTCCTGCGGGCAGAGGTTTGGTGTGCAGTCGATCTCGAGGTACGGGAGGAAGTCCTCGACCATCTCGATCGGCCCAACGCCCGGAACGAAGTGCACGTGCCCACGAGTCTCACCGCGGGAGCGGCCGAGAACCTCCCAAGTGTTCACATCGATCTCTTCGCCCCAGCCATAGTCGATCACGTAGCCGATGCGGACCGCTGGCTCGTATGTGCCGGCCGGGGTCGCGACCGTGGCATCGATCGCTTCCACTGTGCCGTGCAGGAAGACGTTGTCGGCGAGCTCGGGTACGAGCTGATGGGTGAAGGTTGCGCCCTCTCTCAGCTCATCGGTCAGAAACGTCCAGGTCGGGTGGGTCCAATCTGGCTGCCACATCTGGATGTTCGTCGAGTTCTTCATGAAGTAGCCCCCGTGCAGCAGAAGGGGCCACCAGCCGGGGACGTCCTCCAGGGTTCGACCGGTGCGCGCCGCGATCGCTGGCCGTAGGTCCGGCCGGGCGCGCCAGAGGCTAGCGAGCAGGGGATCGCTCGCCGCAACGGACCGCGCCTTCGCCGGCAGTGAGTGTGCTGCGTGGAGCACCTGCGCGGTTCCACCGAAGGTCTGCACCGTACCCTCGAACCAGAGCGTTGCGTATGTCGTGAAGTTCGGCTCGACAATGCTCGTATTTACGTACACGTACTCCCACCGGAGCCCGTCAGCGTTCGGCCACAACGAGTCGAGCGTGGGCGTGGGCTGGGCGAGAGCGGCCCCGGGTACGAGCAGAGCGGCAGCACAAGTCCAATGGCGAAGCGACATGATGGCCTCCTCTATGGATCATCAGGGGCCTACATCACCAGGGGGCTACATTATATCTCACGAGGGGAGCGCGATGGGTTCTCGATTTCGGCGCGACGCATGGATCCCTCAGGCCACGTTGATGACGACCTTGCCTCGAGCGTGGCCGGTTCCCACGTATCGAATGGCTTCGGGGACCCCGCTCAACGGATATTGTCGATCGATGACGGGAGACAGCTTTCGCGCTTCCACGAGGTCCTTCAGGGCGACAAGATCCTCCTGACGCGACTTCGCCACGAACGGGACGAGCCGTTGGCGCACGAGAGGTGATAGCGCGAGCGCCTTGAGAATGCGCGTGAGTGGAGCGAGCCCAGGCCCGCTGCCCGCGCCAGCCAGCACGAGTGTCCCCTTCGCGCTCAGGACGTGCCGGCAATCGGTCAACGACCGGTTCGCGCCGATGTCGAACAGGACGTCGTAACGCTGCTCGCGCTTGGTGAAATCTTCCTTGGTGTAGTCGATGAGCTCATCCGCGCCGAGCGAACGCACGAGGTCCAAGTTCTCCGTGCTGGTCACTGCGGTGACGTGCGCACCGAGCGATTTGGCGATCTGCACGGTGAAAGTGCCCACACCGCCGCCCGCGCCGTAGATCAGAACCCTCTGCCCCGGTTTCACGCGCGCCTTGTCACGCAGACCCTGCAACGCGGTGAAGCCCGCGACAGGTACGGCTGCGGCCTGCTCGAACGTCAGACTGCGCGGCTTCGGCACCAAGCGGTCCTCGGAGGTCGTTGTGTACTCGGCGAATGTCCCGAGGGCACTGCCGAATACTTCGTCGCCGGGCTTGAATCGCGTCACGTTCTTGCCCACGGCCTCGACGTGTCCGGCCATGTCCACGCCCCGTATCTGGATCCTGGGCCGGCGCAGGCCGAGGACCATGCGAGCGAGCCCTCCCGTGAGGTGCCAATCGAGCGCGTTCACCGAGGCCGCGCGAATCCTCACCAGCACGCGGTCGTCATCGACCACCGGCTTGTCGACCTCCTTGAGCTGCAGCACATCCGTTGGTGAACCGTACCGATCTTGGACGATGGCTTTCATCGTCCCGTCGCGATGCAGCGGAGTCGCAGGCGCCACGATTTCCCTCCCGTACTCGCCGGCCTACTTGGACGGCTGTTCTTTCGCTCCCCAAATCAGAAGCCAGAAGATGATCGGCACTTCCCCCATCTCGAGAAGCATCGCGACCTGACCCACACGGTGTGCATGCTCTGGCAGAAGGATGGAGGTAAACGCGCTCACCAGATAGGCGACACCTGCGATCAACATCACAATGCCAAACACGCGGGGAATGAAACCCGATCGAATCACGAGCATCCCGAACGGGAACAACCAAAGTCCCCAGAACACGGAGGCCACGGTGATGCCTTCCTCGTGCAAGCGGATGAACAGAAACGCCAGGCCATCCAACTGGCGCTTGTCGAACACCGAGAGGAAATCGACACCGCTCGTGAGGATCAGTGCAGCGATTTCGTTGAGCACATTGACGAACATGATCGGCACGGAGACCAACGCGCCCAAAACCACCAACTGTCGAGCATGAAACTTGTTGACCGGCTTGAGCAAGCGATAGAGCGCCAAGACCAGAAACACGCAGATGACCTGTGAGACCAATTCGCTCGCAACGCCGATGCGTAGAAGCGACTCCGAAGCACGGATGCGGTCAGCCGTCGCCGTCGCGTCCCCACGCACAATCAGCTTGCCGGGGACAACCATGAGGCCAACCGGGGCAATGATTCCGAGCAGGAAGTACAGCAATCCCGCGGATCGTGCTTGCTTCTTGGTCGAGTTCACGCATCCTCCCTTTTTTCATTCCTTGGGGAGTTTGTTCGCCTCCGCTCCGAGGTTCCACTAGCGACGTGAATTGCCATTATCCATGTCGGACATGATCAGCCAGCGACCGTCCGCTGCCTTGCGCAAGGTGAGCGTGAACTTCCCTTCATCGGGTCGACCCGCCTGCCCTGCGAAGCCCCCAATGATGTACCCAACCGAGCCCTCTTCCGCGAAGGCGAAGGCACGCAACGCGAGCGGCCCACCCTGGCCTGCGTAGTGCTTCTGGATCTGGGGGCGCCCCCGAACTGCTGGAGCACCACCAGGGAGTACGAAGCCATCCTCGGCGAACAGCGCGGCGAGCGCGGCGGCATCTTTGTTTCGCCACGCGACCTCGTAGTCGGTGAGCACGCGTGCCAGCGGCGCGGGGAGCGTGACGGATGGCTGCTGAGACTGCTCAGGAACCTGCGCGCCGGATCGCACGGACAAGAACAATGAAGTTGCGAGAATCAAGGCCGAGCTGCGCTTGTACTTCCGACGCGGCATCGCCTCCTCCTCTCCGAGTGTCTGCCGAACGAGGGTTCGGCAGAACCATGAAGGCACGCGACATCTGTGACGGATGACATCGCGCTTCGGTGCGCTGCGAGGAAGCACAGTCTAGCGCGAGCCGCGATCCAGCGCGATCCCGAAAGCGCCATGTCTCCAACCGGCCTTACGCACGTCGGCGGCACACAGCTCGGACATCTCGATATTCTTGACAGGATATATCGACTTCCCTAGTCTCGCGGCTTGCAGGAAATCGTGACGGCTAATCGGCATCGACTTCAGATTGGGTAGACTTGGCAAAACAAATCCCGGTTCCTGCATCTTGGTGGCACCGACGAGCCGAGATCGCTTTCGCCGGCGTGGTCGGAGTTGCCAGCATGTTGTTGCTGTCGTCGGCCGCCGCACAGACTCCCTCGACGCAGGAAACGCCCGCAGAGGAACGGCTTCTCCGTCTCGAAGCGCGAGTGGATTCCTTGGCCAAGGCGAACAGCGCTCTTCGGCGAGAGCTTGGAGTGGACGGGAAGTCGGGCCAGACGGTGGTCAAGCCGAGCGGTCAAGAGCCCATCCTCCAGTTCGGTGGATTGCTCCAGGTTCAGTCCGACTTTCGCGACCAGGTCGACAATCGTTTTGGAACGCACGATCGGTTCTATTTGCGCCGTGCCCGGTTGAACGCATCGGGACGCTTCCTCGAGGATTTCGAGTTCCGCCTCGAGGCGGAACTCGCCGGGAGCCTTCAAGAGATCTCCGGTTTGCGCGCGCAGTTGACCGATGGTTATATGAGCTGGAATCGTTTCGCCTTCGCGAACGTACGATTCGGCCAGTTCAAGACGCCGTTCGGCTACGAGCAGCTGCATGCCGATGCGCGCTTGTTCACCGTCGAACGATCGCTGGCGAACGACCGGCTGACTCTCAGCCGACAAATCGGAACACAAATATCCGGTGAGTCCTTGGAACGGCGGCTCACCTACGCTGCAGGCATCTTCAACGGCTCGAGCGTCAATACGAGCTCGAACGACAATGATAACTTCCTCGGTGCAGGGCGACTCGCAGGCATCCTGCATCAGGGCCGGTGGGGCGAGAACGAGCTGCGCTGGTCCGTCGGTAGCAACGCATACTTGAATCACGACACGAACCAAGCTGGATTCCCCCCGGAATTTGGTTTCGACTCGACTCCGGGCGGCACCGCGGATAACACGTTCACCGGTGAGCGCTTCGGGTGGGGAGTCGATTCGCAGCTGCGGATTGGACCGCTCGACGTGTGGGTGGAATACCTTCAAGTGAGACTCGAGCCTTCGAACGGTGTGCCATCCCAGCGCATCGAAGCGGATGGTGGGTACGCACAGGCGGCCTGCTTCATCGTGCCAAGACGCCTGCAAGTGGTCGCGAAATGGGACCGCTTCGATCCCCAACGCCACGTCGGCGACAATGCAACTCAGACCTGGACAGCGGGTGTGAACTTCCTGGTGAAGGGTGACGACATCAAACTGCAACTCAATGGGTTGGCTGCGGACCCCGAAGCGACACCGGATATGCGCTACAAGATACTCGGACGCATCCAAGCGATCTTCTAGGAGGTCCGGTCATGCGACGGTCCGTGGATTGCAGGAAACCATCTTGGACATGCATCTTGTTGTTCATCCTAGCCGTCCTCCTCGGGACGGCGACTCGGCCGGGACGCGGGAGTGCCGAAGATTTGAGCGTTTTCGCTGCTGCAAGCTTGACCGAAGCGCTGAACGAAATCGCGGCCGTCTACCACAAGGAAACAGGGACCCGCCCAGTCTTCAACTTCGCGGCTTCGAGCCTTCTCGCGCGCCAGATCCAGGAAGGTGCACCGGCAGACGTGTTCTTCTCAGCGGACGAGGCGAAGATGGAGGGCTTGGACAAGAAGGGGCTACTGAGTCCCGACACGCGACGCAGTCTCCTCTCGAACTCCCTCGTGATTGTCGTGCACCGGGACAGTCGACTCACCGCCAACGCGGCTGCGGATCTGGCCGGACCACAGTTCGCGCATATCGCGCTTGCCGAACCACAAACCGTTCCTGCCGGAATCTACGCCAAGGATTACCTGAAGCGCCAAGGCCTGTGGTCCAAGATCATCGATAAAGTCATTCCCACCGAGAACGTTCGCGCAGCGCTGGCTGCGGTCGAATCCGGCAATGTGGACGCAGGAATCGTTTACAAGACGGACGCCGCGATTTCGAAGAATGTGCGTGTTGTCTATGAAGTACCCGTCGACGAGGGACCCATGATCTCCTATCCCGTTGCGGTCCTCGCGAATTCTCGCCAGATCGAATCGGCGAAACGCTTCGTCACGTACCTCGGCTCGGAAGCGTCACTCGCCATTTTTCGCCGTCACGGCTTCCTCATCCTGACCTCGCAGGGTGAGTGAAATTGCGGTGCTCACGGGAGCACCGACAGGGTTGCGTGAGCTGCAAATCGCCTTGCTGCATTCGGACGCCCGCTGGGACTCGCTGATCCGGCCCCGGTCCCAGACGGTGACAGCACGGAACGTGTCGCCGAGAATCCCTGAGTTCGAGACGCTCGAACGCGTCTGGCGCAATCTCCATGCATCCTCGTTACGGAAAGGTGCGAACGGTGATGTTTCGCCACGACGTCGTCTTCACCCTCGACCCGACCTGCGAATCATGTTGATTGTCCTGAGACCAAGGAAGTTGAACACCAGCGCTCCCGAGATCGCGAGCGGCACCGAACTCACCCGGGGAGATTCCGCGTCGAGGGGCTTGGGCCCGGGCTGATCACCTTGGTGGGGCTGATCGCGAAGAACGGCATCCTGTGTTAGCATCGCCGTCACAATCGATCAGCCATCCCCCTCGATGAGCGACGAGATTGGGAAGTCACCACGATGGGTACTGGAGGGAGCATGGACACGATGCGCGTCGTGCAAGTGTCAGAACCTGGCGCGCCTTTTGAAATCGTCGAGCGCAAGATTCCAAAGCCAGGTTCGCACGCGGTTCGAATCAAAGTGCAGGCGTGCGGCATCTGCCATAGTGATTCGATCGCAAAGGAAGGCCTGTTTCCAAACTTATCGTATCCGCTCATCCCGGGCCACGAGGTCGCGGGCATCATCGACGCGGTCGGCGAGGACGTGCCCGACTGGAAGCAAGGACAGCGAGTTGGGGTCGGCTGGCACGGTGGGTATTGCGGCCATTGCACCTCGTGTCGTCGTGGAGATTTCTTCGCCTGTGCCGTCCACCCGGTGACGGGGATCACCATCGATGGTGGCTACGCCGAGTACATGATTGCCGCCGCGAGCTCGCTCGCGCGCTTGCCCGACGCCCTCCCGGCCGTGGAAGCGGCGCCTCTGATGTGCGCTGGGATCACGACGTTCAACGCCCTGCGCAACAGCGGCGCACGCGCCGGTGAGGTCGTTGCCGTGCTCGGCGTCGGCGGTCTCGGCCACTTGGTCATTCAGTTCGCCACGAAGATGGGGATGAACACGGTCGCGATCGCTCGCGGCAAGGACAAGGAACCGCTGGCAAGAAGCCTGGGTGCGCGGCACTACATCGACAGCAAAACACAAGACCCCGCAGCCGAACTCCTGGCGCTGGGTGGAGCGAAGGTCATTCTCGCGACAGTGACCAGCGGTGACGCGATGGCCGCGGCGGTTGGCGGTGTCGCTCCGAACGGCACGCTCGTCGTGATCGGTGCGCCGGAGTCGCTCCAGGTCCCTGTGGTGCCGCTTCTCTCCCGGCGTGCAGCGGTGAAGGGATGGTACTCCGGCACTTCGATCGACTCGGAGGACACGCTGTCCTTCAGCGTGATGGTCGGTGTGCGTTCGATGAACGAGGTCTTTCCATTGCAGCGCGCAGCGGAAGCCTACGAGCGCATGATGAGCGGCAAGGCTCGGTTCCGGGTCGTCCTCACGACGGGACACTGAGCGCCGTCGCACCGACTCGGTTGCAAGCTGCATCCTAGCGGAGCAGAGTCAGGGTTTGCGTGCGCTTCGAATCGCCTTGCTGAAGCCGATAGAAGTACACACCCGCGGGAACTTGCTCGCCTCGGTCCGACCGCCCATCCCAAACGGCGAGAGCGAGTCCTCCGGGCGCGCGCCCTTCGTAGAGCGTCCGTACGAGTCGCCCATGGACGTCATACACACGTAAGGTTGCGCTCTCGCCACTGCCTGGTACGTCGTAAAGGATCGTCGTTTGGCTTCGGAAGGGATTCGGTCGGCACTGCTGCAAGGTCAGCAGCGAAGCCAATCCAGTCAGGTCCGCATCGCTGCCGGCGTCCACTGGAACGCAGCTTCCTTCGCCACCCCCAAAGAGCAGCGCCGCGCCACAAGCCGAAGTGAACATGTCGCGGCTGTCGTGCCCGACACCGGGGATGGGAAACGTTCGATGCGTGAGCGCCACCGCGGGGCCGAAGAAGTGCAGGATGTAGTTGCTGAAGATCGTGCCACGCTCGAACCGGTTGGCGCCCTGTAACATCGCAGCGCATCCGATGTCGAGGTCGAGGGCGTTCGGATCGGTGTCCAACTCGCCGAGCAGAAGGCTCACCTCCCGTGCCGCGAATTGGCTTCTGATCTGTGTGATCGACAGGCGGGACATGTAGGTGTTACGCGCCTGCAGGCCGTACTTGTAGTCGTCGTAGCCGGGACACGATTGGACGACGCTGCCAGGCGGCACCGCGAATTGGTCCTGTGTGCCTGCGGTGACGCGCTGTGGATCGAAGTAGAGATAGGACGATGGGTTGGCGACAACGTACGCGACGTCGATTCCGAACTCGGAGTGGAGCGTCTGCTCTACTGTGCTCCCCGCCGCGAATCGCTGCACGAATTGGCCCCCGGCCGAGTGACCGGCGACGACCACGGAAATTAGATTTGGATTGCGGGACGCGATCCGAACGAGAATCGAGTCCATGACGGCGAACGAGCTCAGTCGCGCGGAACGCGGGTTCACCAGCGTGCTGAGCGACTGGGATCCCTCCTTCCATCCCCCTTCGCTCCAGAACAGCCAATCTGCCGGCAGTCCGAGGGAGTCGATGTCGGCCTCGATCAAGAACTGAGGCGCGACAAACAGCGTTTTCCCGACGTTCACACCGGCAATCGCAGCGGCTTCGAGCAACGTGTCGTACGCGTTACTGGAACTGCGGCTGGACCCGTGGACGAGCACCACGGCGCGCTGGATCTGCGCCGATGAACTGGACAGTGAAGAATTCGCGTCGTACGGGACCTTGAACACCCAGCCGCCGGCGGTCACGGAAAGCGTGAACGCACCGATTTCCGAGACTGGCTCGACACCGAGGGTGGGAACCGCCAGCGACAGAACCAGGACCGCGGCAAGATGAAGGATCTTCTGCATCGGAGTCGCCTCACTGCTGCGAGGCGTCCGAACGAACCCCCACACCAGCCCCACGGGTCTATGCTGAATCTCGGCCGTTTCAAGGTCGACGGCACCGGGGTCAGCTCCGCTGGTTCGGTGCTTGCACCCCTCGTCGAATCATCGTTACCACAGTTTCTACATCCTGTTCTAGCCTCGCGTTCCCGCGACGACGTCGCCTGGCCTCAACGGTTTCTGCAGGCGATGTCCGTGTGACTACCTCGACCGAGAATCGTCGGGTTGGTCAGGCCGGCCAGCCACGCGAGCATTTTTTTTGGATGGCCACCTTGACGTCGTGTGGAACAGATGCTAGTGTATCCGCATGATGCTGATCAGCCAGCATCGCGGATGAAACTCGGCGGCCCGCGGGGTAAGAATGCGCAACCATCTCTCCGAGCTCGGACGGCGTGAGCGGCAGATCATGGATATCGTCATTCGGCGTGGCCGCGTGACGGTCGCCGAAGTCCTCGCCGATCTCACCGACCCGCCGACCTATTCCTCCGTGCGCAGCATGCTGCGTTTGCTCGAGGGCAAGGGCTTCTTACGCCACGAGTGGGATGGCCCGCGTTACGTTTACTTGCCCACGCACGACCCCGAGCAGGTGCGCCGCACTGCGGCGCGCCACTTCCTTCGCACGTTCTTCGACGGCTCGATGGAATCGGCCATGGCCGCGATGCTCGGCGTGTCGGACAAGCCACTTTCGGACGAAGAGCTGGCGCGCCTGTCGAGTCTTATCGAACGGGCGCGCGGCAAGACGAAAGGAAGGAGACGCAGATGATCCACGCTCTGGTTTCCATCACCAACTCCATGTTGGGACTGCCGGCGATCGTTCTCCTACTCAAGGTGACGGCGCTGCTGGGCATCACGTGGCTCGGTGCGGCAGCGTTGCGCCGGCAGTCGGCCGCTGTACGACATTTCGTCTGGGCGCTCGGGCTCGCTGCCGCGTTCGTCCTGCCGATACTGACCGGGCTGGTGCCGCAGCTGGGATTCCGGATTCCCGCCACGCAGGTGCAGCCAGCTGTCGAGCCTGCGCCTCCGGCCGATCGTCCGTTCGTTACCAACATTTCCCGCACGCCGGACCAAGAATTGGCGCGTGAACACAGCACCGAGGCTGCTGCGACCGCGGCTCGAGCCAGTGCCGCGATCGATTCGACTCGCCAACGGCAATGGCTCGCGTTCATTTGGCTGGCTGGCGTCGTCGTGGTCTTGTCGCGCATTGCTCTCGGCCATCTCGGACTGACGCGACTGGCTCGTCGCGCCGAGCCGCTCGTGGACGATGGGTGGCGCTCGCTTTTGGATGACGCGTTGGCCCAAGCGGGGGTCTCGACACGCGTGCGATTCTGCTGCAGCGCGAACGTTGGCGCTCCGGTCACGTGGGGCTGGAGATCTCCAGTCGTCGTGCTGCCTGTCGGGGCCGACGGCTGGCCGGTCGATCGCCGCTCGATGGCGCTCGAGCACGAACTGGCGCACGTGGCGCGGCGCGATTATCTGACACAGCTCGGTTGCGCACTGGTCTGTGCCGCGTACTGGTTCCATCCCCTCGTATGGTTCGCGGCCCGACGTCTGCGCGTCGAGGGCGAGCACGCCTGCGACGATCGCGTGCTCGCCGGCGGCACGAACGCGCCCGACTACGCGACGCAACTTCTCGCCGTGGCGAGTGGTGCCCGCGGCCTGCGCCTCGCGGCAGGTGCTTCCGCCGTCTGTATGGCACGCCCTTCACATCTGGAGGGGCGCCTGTTGGCGTTGCTCGACGACGCTCGCCCACGTCGGGGGCTTCCGACTCGTGCACGTCTCGCCGCCATCGTGTCCATTGGAGCGTTCGTCATTCCGCTCGCCGGCTTGCATCCAGTGGCCGGCGCAGACAAGCGCGTCATGGACGACGAAGCCCTATCCAATTCCTCGAACGAGATCAGCGAATCGGTCGACGTCTCACCAGGAGATCTCTTGACGCTCGATCTCGATACCGGAGGTGACGTCGACCTGCGCGGCTGGGACGAGAATCGCGTCGAGGTGAAGGCGCGACTCGATGGCACCGACTGGCTCGATACGCGCGTCGACATCGATCAGAAAGACGGCGGCGTGCGAGTTGCCGCGCGGCAGCGCGGCCGGAAGAACGGCAATGTCTCCACTTCGCACACCTTCGAGATTCGTGTGCCGCGACGATTCGACCTGCGGCTGGACTCGGCCGGAGGTAAGGTGACGATCATCGATGTTGAAGGAAGCCTGCGTGGGCAGACCGGCGGCGGCGACATCGTCCTCGAGCGCGTGAAAGGTGACGTGCATCTCTCGACCGGTGGCGGCGAGATCGAGGTGACCGATGTCGATGCGCGCGGTTCGGTGACCACCGGCGGCGGCATGGTGCGCATGTCGCGCGTGCGCGGCGGGTTGCGCGGCTCTTCGGGAAGCGGTCCCGTGATCTATGCCGAGGAGCAAGAGGACTCCAAAGATGGTGCACACGACCACTCCATGCGTCAGCTCGGCGATCTCGACGGCCTCCGCGTCGACGATTCGGGCATCGAGGATGGCCGCACGGACTCTCGCGGCCTGCTCCACATCGAGAGAGCCGGCGGCGACGTCGTGCTTCACGAAGCGCCGCATGGCGCCCGCATCGAGACGGGTGGGGGCGAAATCCGCGTCGGGCGCGCGGGTGGAGACGTCGAAGCCACGACCGGGGGAGGCGACATCGACATCGGGCCTGTCGTGGGCTCCGTCGTCGCGAGCACCGGTGCCGGCACGGTGCACGTCCGGCTCGACGATGCGCCGGGAAAAGAGCAGACGGTGGAGGTCTCCGCCGGCGTCGGTCGCATCGTCGTCGAGCTGCCGGAAGGTTTCGATGGCGAGTTCGATCTCGAAACGGCCTACACCAAGAAGCATGGTCAAGCGCGCATCGACAGCAGCTGGAAGCTCGAGCACGAAGCGACGACCAATTGGGACGACAGCGAAGGGACGCCGCGCCGCTATGTGCGCGCACACGGCATCGCCGGGCGCGGCCGCGGCCGTGTCCACATTCGTACGGTGAACGGCGACATCATCGTGAAGCGCGGAGGCGGCGAGGGACGCTGAGATTTCGGGCCTCCACGTCGGCCGGATCGCTTTGCCTGGCGCTCCAAATGGTGGACAGCACGTTGGCGAGCTGCCATGGACGTGCGGGCCGGGTCAGATAGGCATCGAATCCGAGTGCTCGCAGCCTCTCCGCATCTCCGAGCCGACCGAGGCTCGTCAGCAGGACGAGTGCAGTGGATCCAAGCGCTGCGTCGCTTCGGATCGCTTGCACCAGCTCCTCTGGCGTCAGGCCCGGAACGTCGTGCGCGACGATCGCGAGATCGAATGGTGCACCGGCGCGGCGCGCCGTGCGCAGAACCTGAATCGCTTCGCTTCCCGTCGCCACGGCAAGACCTTCCGCCTTCCAGCCCGTGATCTGCTCGGTCAGCACTGCGCGCACGCGCTCGTGAGGGTGCAGCACCAAGACCCTCAGGTTCTCGAGATTCCCCTCCGGTGGCGGTGGCGCTGACCCGAGGTCGAGCGGCAAGGTCAAGGTGAACGAGAATGTCGAACCCGAACCCACCACGCTCGTCACGTCGATCTCCCCGTTCATCAGCTCGACCAGCTGTTTCGAGATCGCGAGCCCCAAGCCCGTGCCGCCGTACCGCCGCGTGATCGAACCATCGGCCTGGGTGAATTTTTCGAACACGCTGCCGAGCTTCTCGCGTGGGATCCCGATGCCCGTGTCTTCGACCGCGAGTCGGACACGTGCGCTCACGCCGTCGCCGCCGAGATTCTCGGCATGGATGAGGATGTGCCCCTCGTGGGTGAACTTGATCGCGTTGTGCACGAGGTTCATCAACGCTTGCCGAATGCGGCCGGCGTCGCCCACGACGTTGCGCGGAAGGTCGGGCATGGTGCGCACGACGAGCTCGATCCCTTTCTCCTCAGCTTTCTCCGCGACGAGACTCACCACATCGTCGATGGTCACTGTGAGATCGAAGGGAATGGGCTCGATCGACAGGCGTCCGGCCTCGATGCGGGAGAAATCGAGGATGTCATTGATGATGGTGAGCAGCGACTGCCCCGAGCTCTGGATGATGCTGGCGCATTCGCGCTGCTCGGCGGACAGGGGCGTGTCCAGGAGGTGGCTGCTCATGCTCAGGATACCGGTCATGGGCGTGCGTACTTCGTGACTCATGTTGGCGAGGAATTCGCTCTTGGCGCGGTTCGCGGACTCGGCCGATTCCTTGGCGCACATCAGGGCTTCCTGCGAACGCCGCAGGACCTCGAGATCGGAGATGTCCTGCAGCATGAGGATGCACTCGTCGACGCGGTTGTCCGGCGACTTGATCGGCATCGCTGTGGCGTAGATGTGGCGCGCGGTTTCTTGCAAGTCGAGCCGGATCTCACGGTGCGATACCGTCCCTGTCGTGAGCGCGTTCGCAGCCGGACACTCGCGGCAGATTTGGCGCGATCCGCACAACAACTCGTTGCAGGTCGCAGCGCGACCGGTTGGGAGGTTCTCGCCTCCGAACCACGTGCGACAAACGTTGTTGAGCCAGAGGATGGACAGATCGTCGGCGAAGACCAGGAATCCAGCGTCGGTGTTGTTGACGAGGGCGGAGAGCTTCTGGCGCTCGCGCTCGAGAAAGCGGATCTGGCGATCCTGCCGCTGGAACCAGCGCTCCAGTTCTTCGATGCGACGGCGCAACGAATCGACCGATTCGGTCGCGGCGGTTTCCCGCTTACTGCTCACCAGTTTCGCTCCGAGGAATCACCGAGCTCGTTCGCGACGACCCGCCTCGTAGGCATTCGCCAGCCACTCGGCGACTTTCCTGACCTCGCCCAGCATTTCCGCGTCGAATGCGTCGAGGTCGTGGCTGTCGATGTCGATCTGGGCGAAGATCGCGTCGCCTTTGCGAATCAGCACCACCAGCTCGGACTTCGTGGCGCTGGAGCAAGCCAGATAATTCGGTTCCTTCGATACGTCGGGAATGTTCTTGTCGCGCTTTTCCGCCACGGCACTCCCGCACACTCCTTGGCCCACCGAGATGAACACATGATCGGTCGGCGCCCCGACGAAGGGCCCGAGCCGTAGCGTATCGTCGGGAAACAGTTCGTAGATTCCAGTCCAATGGAAACGTGAATGCGCTTCGTGCAGCAAATCGACCGCTCGCGTCAGCAGCTCTTCCAGGTCGGTGCCCGAGGCGGCGAGATGATCCAGCTGCCGGCAGATTTCTGCGCCGCTGAAAGTCGTTCCGGACATGTGCGTCGCTCCGTCAGTGCTCGATGGATCGCGAATCGGTCATCCACCCGGCCGGGTGGCGTACGGCGCCATGAGCACGACGCCGTGCCGCGCAACTCTCGTGCCGGTGACCCGCACCGGAGGGCCCGCCAGGGCCCCTTGACACCATACCAATTAGTTGGTATGGTCGTCGGATGTCGCGCTCACGGCCAGATTCCAAGACGAAGCTCCTGCAGGCGGCCCTGCAGGTCATTCGCGCCAAGGGTTATGCGTCCGCGACGGTGGATGACATCTGCGAGGCAGCGGGACTCACCAAGGGCAGCTTCTTCCATCATTTCGACAGCAAGGAGGAGCTCGCCGTCGCGGCGGCGGAGCATTTCGCGGCAATGGCAAATGGTTTGTTCGCAGCCGCGCCGTACCAAGAGCCCACCGATCCTCTCGAACGTCTACTGGGTTACGTCGATTTCCGCGCCGCCATCATGCGTGGCGACCTTCCGGACTTCACCTGCTTGCTCGGCACGATGGTGCAGGAAACCTATGACACCCATCCAGCCATCCGTGAGGCGTGCGACAAGTACATCAGTGAACACGCCCAGTCAGTTGCGACCGACATCGCCGAGGCGAAGCGCCGCCATGCTCCCCACGCGCCATGGAGCCCCGAAAGCCTGGGGCTCTTCACGCAGGCCGTGATCCAGGGAGCATTCATCCTTGCCAAGGCCAAGCACGGACCCGAAGTCGCCGTGGAGTGTCTCACCCACTTGCGACGCTATCTCGAAACCCAGTTCATCCCCGCCAAACCCAGAAGGAGGAAATCCCATGCCTAGCAAACAGAAGATCACCACGTTCCTTTGGTTCGACAACAATGCCGAGGAAGCGATGAACTTCTACGTCTCTATCTTCAAGAACTCGAAGATCCTGAATCTGACGCGCTACGGAGACGCGGGTCCGGGCCCGAAGGGCACGGTCATGACCGGGACTTTCCAGCTCGAGGGACAGCAATTCTTGGCGCTGAATGCCGGGCCACGCTTCAAGTTCACGGAAGCCATCTCGTTGTTCGTCAACTGTGACTCGCAAGAAGAAGTGGATCACTTGTGGAACAAGCTCATTTCCGGCGGTGGCGCACCTTCGCAGTGCGGATGGCTCAAGGACAAGTTCGGCCTGTCCTGGCAAATCATTCCATCCACGTTGATGGAGCTGATGAGCGACAAGGATCCCGTGAAGTCGAAGCGGGTCATGGAAGCCATGTTGCAGATGACCAAGATCGACATCGCCAAGTTGCAGCAGGCGTACGACCAACGTTAGACGGGCTTCCCTCTCGCACGGTCCGCCACGAGCGCGACGTGCCGGCGCTGCGGCACGGGCCTCGATGACGCCTTGGTTCGTGCTTGGTCGCAAAGAGCGAAAGGAGAATGGTCATGTCCGATCGCCAGCATCTTCCCGGAAAATTCGTGTGGTTCGAGCTCGTATCCAAGGGCGCGAAGACGGCGCAGGCGTTCTATGGCGAGGTGCTCGGCTGGACGGTTCGACCGTTCCCCATGGGTGACTTCGACTACGAGATGATCTGGGCCGGTGAAACGATGATCGGCGGCTACGCGGCGCCCCAGCACCGCGCGCACTGGCAGCAGAACAACGCCCGGCCTTCGCGCTGGGTGTCGTACGTCTCGGTCGAAGACGTCGATGCGAGCGCGAAGGGCGCGGTCGCGAACGGTGGCAAGGTCGTCGAGGCACCATTCGATGCTCCCGGCGTCGGCCGGATGGCGCGGATCGCGGACCCTCGGGGCGCCGAGCTATTCCTGATCAAGAACGCCTCGGGCGATGCCGCCGATACGCTCGCGACCCACGGACGTTGGCTGTGGAACGAGCTGCACACCGACGATCCGACGCAAGCACTCGCGTTCTACGACAAGGTCATCGGGTTCTCGCACCACTCGGTGGACGTGGGCCCGGGTGGTACCTATCACATCCTGTCCAAGGGCGGCGTCGACCGCGGCGGCGTGACGGGCCATTTGCCGGGAGGCGTGCCGCCGCACTGGCTGCCCTACGTCGCCGTCGACGACGTCGACTCGACGATCGCGCGCGCCAGGAAGCTCGGCGCGACGATCCCGATGAGCCCCGAGGACATTCCGGGTGTCGGTCGTTTCGGTGTGCTGGAAGACCCGACCGGCGCGGTGCTCGCCATCATGAAACCGATCCCCATGCAGACCTGACACGGCGAGTGCGCCGCTGCTCGGCGGCCTTGACGGGAGTTCCTCGGTACAACATCTTTCCTCTCTCGCCCACTCTCGTCTTCCGAAGGGGAACCCATGCGGGCTCGCCTGTGGATCGTCTGGTGTCCGGTGTGGGTCGTCGCCGCGATGATCGCGGCGCCGCGCTCCGGTGCCTGTCCGTTGCAACGCACTGGAGGCTGGGGCACCTTCGGGAGTGCTGCCGGTCAGTTCAGCTTCGCGCACCACCTTGCTGTCGCGCCCGCCAGTGGCGACGTCTATGTCGGCGACTTGTTGAACAATCGCGTGCAGCGCTTCGATCGCGACGGTGTGTTCCTGGGCGCGTGGCAGCGACAAGGCACCGATGGCGTCTCAGTCGGATCCGATGGCAGCGTCTTCGTCGTCGGCGACGATCACGTCACCAAGCATAGTGCGAGCGGAACGCTCCTCACCAGCTGGGGTGGCAGCGGCACCACGCCAGGACTGTTTCAATTTCCGATCGATGTTGCCGTGGACGCGCAAGGCTTCGTCTACGTGGCGGACTGGATGAATCACCGGGTGCAGAAGTTCAGCGACAGCGGCGCATTCGTGACGCTGTGGCACATCTCGGATACCGGGCCAATCAGCGTCTCGATCGCTCCGAGTGGCGAGGTCTACACTTCGCATTTCGGTGCGACCCTGATCCAAGCATGGAGCGCGAGCGGTGATTTCATCCGGGCGTGGGGAACGCTCGGCACCGACGACGGGCAATTCGACTCGCCGGGAAAGGTGGCGTTCGATGCGGTGGGCAACGTCGTCGTGCCGGACGGCGGCAACGGCCGCGTGCAGGTATACACCGAAGCGGGAGTCTTCCTATGCACCTGGGGGTCGCAGGGCAGCGGTGCCGATCAACTCTTCCATCCCACCGCTGTCGGTGCGCATCAAGGCAGGGTCTACGTCATGGACAAGGACAATCACCGTGTGGTCCGGCTCGAGGGCCTGCCGACCTCGGTCGCGCTTTGCTCCTGGTCGTGGGTGAAGGTTCTCTATCGCGGCACGCGTCCGTGAAGCTGGCGGCTGGATTCACGGTCGCAGAACTAGCGCTTTGCGGCTCATGACGGTCGGTCCGGCGTGCAGACGCACGAGGTAGACACCGCGCCCGACACCGTGTCCGTCACCGTCACACCGATCCCAAAGCTGCTCGTGCTCACCACGCGGCTTCGTTTGCGCTGGCATGGACCACATGAGACGCCCGCGGATGTCGAAGATCTCGAGCCGAACCGGGACGTCGTCGTCGCCTGCGATGCGATAGCGCACCCGAACGCCATCCGTTGTTTCCCAGGGGGCATCGAGTGTCGCGCTTCCGGGCGCCACCGGAGCAGGGGCCACGTCGGTCGCCAGGATTCCCCATGCATCCCAAGTGAGCCGCGTGATGAATGTGGCGCCGCCGGCACCGTCCGGCTTGAAGACCGCGCATTCGCTCCACGCCAGCGCCCCCAGCGTCGGGCACGTCGGCGAGAACCCGGCGTGGCCGATGATCGCGGTGTTGGTGCCCGCCGCCGGGACTTCGTGCACGCGTTCAAAGCAATGCGTGCACCGATTGGACTCGTCGTAGACGAAGAACGAGATTCCGGTGTCGGTTTCGATCGTCGGTCCGAAATCCATGAGCTCCGCGGTCTGAATGCAGCGGCAAAACTCGCTGGAGATGACGCGGCCTACGTCGATCCCGAGCGCATCGGTCTGCTGTCCGATGAACGTCGCACGCTCCACACCGGCGGCGTTGAGTTGCCGTGCTGTCGCGGTCCCGCAATTGGCGTCACAGCTCCGCCACCAGTTCGGGATCGTGGGATTGGCCGCGGTTCCAAGACTGGTGTTGTCCACGCAGACGTCGGCGTCCGCGTGCCGCCAGAAAATCGTGTAGCCACCGCCTCGCAGGCATTGCACGAGCGTCGGTGCGAGCGAGGCATGACTCCCCGTCGATTCACAGGTCGTGCCGAGGGCGTTGCAGCCGAACACCGCGTAGTGGTAGACGTGCGGCGCGCCGGCGAGATCCGGCAGGAGATCGCCGATCGGATCCACGAGTTGCGTGCCGATGCCGGCAAACAACACATCGGCGGCGAGGTCCCCCGGCCCTGAGGGCGGCGCATTGAGCCGCCGCACCACCTTCACCTGCGTGTTCCCGGAGCCACCCTCGGGTGGGAGCCAAGAAAGCCGCGCTTCTCCGCCCACGACCCAGATCGTGAGGTTTCGAGGGGCTGGATTCGGATCTGCAAGCGCAGCACACGTGAATCCCGCGCCGACGAGGAGTGCGATGCCGAGTTGAATGGAACGCATGCTGATCTCCCACGGTGGCTGTAGCCGCCTGCAATTGTAACAAGAGTGGTCGGGGGGTGGAAGCTCGGATTGGGATTCTTCGCGGAGGTCGAGCCCTTCCGTCTGGCCACGCTGGATGGTGCACCGCATCGAGGCGTGCGACCGGGACGGCAGTCGTTGACACTTATTCATAAAACGTCTATTTTTGTCAACTGGATTCCACGCGCTCGAACCCGCGTTCATCGCCCGTGGTCGCGAGCCATCCGGCACCCAGAACGTCGCGCGCATCCTGCACGAAGAGAGGCTCTCCATGAACCGCTTGCAACAGAAGGCCGTTCTCGTCATCGTGACCGCCATGGCCGCAGCCCACACGAGCAACTCCGCCGCCAACCCCACCGCCAACGCCGCGGCGACGAGCCCGCTCATGACTTCCTGGGCGGGTGAATATGGCGGCGTTCCCAATTGGGACGCGGGAAACCCCGAAGGCTATAAGGCCGCTCTGCGCGCGGGAATCGTCGTGCGTCGCCAGGAGATCGACGCCATCGCCAGCCAATCCGAGGCGCCCAGCTTCGAAAACACCATCGCCGCCATGGAGCGCAGCGGGCGTGCGCTCGATCGTGTCGAGCGCATGTTCAGCGTCATGACGAACAACATGAGCACGGATGCCTACGAGGCGCTCAACATCGAGATCTCACCCGAGCTGGCTGCCGCGAGCGATGAGATCATCTTCCATGAAGCGTTGTTCGCGCGCATTCGCAAGCTGTACGAGACGCGTGCGCAGCAGAAGCTCGCTCCCGAGCAGTTGCGCCTCCTCGAAAGAACGTACGAGTCGTTCACCCGCGCGGGCGCCGGTCTGCCCGCCGCGGAGCGGCAGAAGGTGTCGTCGATCAACCAGGAGCTGGCCGGCCTGTTCGCGGAGTTCCAGAAACGCGTGCTCGCCGACGAGAACACCTGGACGGTGTTGGAGAAGGAAGCGGATCTCGCCGGGCTGCCGCCTTCGCTGGTCACCTCGGCCAAGGCCGCGGCCGACGAGCGCCAACTCGCCGGCAAGTGGGTCATCGTCAACACGCGCTCGAGCGTCGACCCATTCATCACCTTCTCGACCCGGCGTGACCTGCGCGAGAAAGTGTGGCGGAATTTCGTCGACCGCGGCGACAACGGCAACGCCAACGACACCAACGAGATCATCGCCAAGATCGTGCGCCTGCGCGCGGACCGGGCACGTGCTCTGGGCTATGCGTCGCATGCTCACTGGCGCATGCAGGACACCATGGCCCGTGACCCGCGCAAGGCCATGGACCTCATGCTGCAGGTCTGGAGCCCCGCCGTGGCCCGTGTCGGCGAAGAAGTCGCCGACATGCAGCGGCTCGTCGATGCCGAGGGCGGCAAGTTCAAGATCGCTCCGTGGGACTACAAGTTCTACGCCGAGAAAGTGCGCAAGGAGAAGTTCGACCTCGATCAGGCTGAGCTCAAGCCGTACTTCGAGCTGAACCGAATGATCGACGCCGCCTTCTGGGCCTCGGGCCAGCTCTACGATCTCGCTTTCAAGGAGATCACCGGTCAGGTCGAGGTATTTCATCCGGACGTGCGCGTGTGGGAGGTGCGGAACACCAAGGACAACCGGCACGTCGGTCTGTTCTACGGTGACTACTTCGCTCGCGGCAGCAAGCGCTCCGGGGCGTGGGAGATGCCTTATCGTTCACGCGAAAAGTTCGATGGCGTCATCACGCCGCTCGTCTCGAACAACAACAATTTCGTCAAGGGCGCGCCGGGCGAGCCGATCTTGATCTCGCTCGATGACGCCGAGACCTTGTTCCACGAGTTCGGACATGCGCTGCACGAGTTTCTCTCCGAAGTGAAGTATCCGGGGCTCGGCAACATGCCACGTGATTTCGTCGAGTACCCATCCCAGATCAACGAGCATTGGGTTCTGACGCGTGAAGTCCTCGATCGATTCGCCCGTCATTCTCAGACCGGGGCGGCGATGCCGCAGGCGCTCATCGACAAGGTGCAGCGTTCGCGCAAGTTCAACCAGGGGTTCGCCACCGTCGAGTACCTGGCCTCCGCGATCGTCGACATGGAAATGCACCTGCGGCCGGACGGCAAGATCGACCCCGATGCGTTCGAGCGCGAAACGCTGCAGCGCATCGGCATGCCGGCCGAGATCGTCATGCGTCATCGGACGCCGCAGTTCAACCATCTCTTCGCCAGCGACTCGTATTCGGCCGGGTATTACAGCTACCTGTGGTCCGAGGTGATGGACGCCGATACCTGGAAGATGTTCGAAGCTGCGGGCGCCTGGGACAGGCCCACGGCCGATCGTTTCCGCCAGCAGATCCTGGCGGTCGGCAACTCGGTGGATCTGGCGGACGCATTCCGCGCCTTCCGTGGCCGCGATCCCGATGTCAATGCGCTGCTCGAACAACGAGGCTTCGCCCCGCTCCAGACCGGCGGCGCCAAGTCGATGGGCGCGCCTTCGCGTTGAAGCGGAAAGCGAAGCGTCCCGAGACATTCTGGGTCCTCGAGCAGGCGCAGCTGCGGTGTCTGGTCAGTGCCAGACGCCACGACATCATCGACCAGCTCGCGGCGCGCGGACCGATGTCGGTGCGCGAGCTCGCTGCGGCGATTCACGCCCGGCCTTCGGCCTTGTACTACCACATGGCCGCGCTGTTGCGCGTGGGGCTGGTCGTCGTCGCCGGCCATCGCGTCGTCCGGCGCAAACGCGAGCTCCTGTATGCGAGCCCGGCACCACGCATGCGGTTCAAGCGCGCACTCCATGATCCACGCAATGCCAAATTGTTCGTCCGCATCGCCGCATCGATGACACGGCAGATGCAGCGTGACTTCCGCCGGGGCATGCGCGCCAACGGCGCGGTCACGGCGGGCGGAAGCCGGAACCTCGGCCTGTTCCGTCTGGTGGGATCTCCCGACGCTCGGACATTGCGCAAGATCAATCGCCGTCTCGACGACGTCGCCGAGCTGCTGTGGCAGAGCGCGGGCGGCAGCGGCAAGGTGCTCTCATTCGCCTGGGTCATGACCCCGGTGGGTGGAAAAACCAAGACGCGCACGGCTGCGCGACGAGCACGCTAGCGGAGGAGAATCAGCCGGCGCGACATGCTCACGCTTCCGGCTTGCATGTGCAGGAAGTAGACCGAGCTCGCCAGGGGCTGGCCAGCGGTCGTCTTCCCATCCCAAACGATGGTGTGGCTACCCGGCTCACGTTCCGCACTCAGGAGCTGGCGCACGAGACGTCCTCTGACATCGAAGATTCGCATGTCGACGCGAGCCTTCTCGGCGACGTCGAAGAAGATCGTCGTCACGGGGTTGAACGGGTTCGGCGTGTTGCCACGCAACCGCGTCACCCCCGGTAGTTTCGACGGCTCTTCCACACGCGTGACCGTGCGTGTCACCGGCGCGGAGGATGACCCGTCGGCAACGAGGACGTGCACCATTCCGCATGCGCAGCCGGCTCGATCGAGCGCCTGTTGGAGGCTTGAAAGCGAATTTGCGGAGAGAACCTGCGGGGTTCCTTCAGGGCCAAGGCCGCGTGATATGAACACCTTGCGGTCGCCACAATCGCGATGGAACTCGACGGGAGGGCGACATGCGCTCGGTTCCGATAAGGAGCCGACGAGGTCTTCGCTCCGCAGCGGCACCCCGTCTATTCTGATCGAGACGATCTCGCTCCGGCACGCTGCCGCATTCGAAGCGATAATCAGGCACGCAAGGAATGCCAGGGCGGTTTTCACGACCGCCTCCTTGCAAGAGTTCGGTTTTCAGGGTGGTGGGACCCGAGGTCAAAGATACGAGCCCGTGCGCTGGCGTCAAGCGAGCGGCACGTCTTCCGGTCGCAGGCGCACTTTTCCCGCCGGGCCGCGGGGCAATGCATCGCGGATGTGGATGCGGCGCGGAACTTTGTAGTCGGCGAGCGCGCGGTAACAGAAGACGATCAGCTCTTTCTCCGTCGCCGGCTGCTTGAGCGTGACCATGGCGGACACCGCCGCTTCGCCGGCCGCATCTTGGACACCGATCACGGCGGCCTCTCGCACTGAGGGATGACTCTCCAAGGTGCGGCGCACCTCTTCGGGCGACACCTTGAGGCCGCCGACGTTGATGACATGGTCCTTCCGGCCACGCAGCTGGATGAATCCATCGCCGTCCCTGACGGCGAGGTCGCCAGTCCAGAAGCTGCCTTCTCGGAAAGGACCGCCGTCGACCGGCGCGCCGAGAAAGTAACCCCGGGCGACCGCGGCACTGGTGACGACGACCTCGCCTTCCGCGCCGAGAGCCACCTCCGTTCCGTGCTCGTCCACGATCCGCACCTGGACATTGCGGATGGGGCGCCCGATCGAATCGGGATGGCGCAGCACGGCCGCGGGATCGTGGTTCGTCACCGCGCCTGTCTCCGACGACCCATAGTGTTGGCAAAGGGGCAGACCGAAACGCGCATGGAACGCGTGGATGGTCTCGGCTTCGAGAGGCGCGGTACACGACAATAGATAGCGCAGTCTCGGGGCCGGCACAGAAGGTCCTGACGGTTCCTCCAGCATGCGGCGATACATGGTCGGAACGCCCAAGAACACCGTCACCTCTTCATGTGCCAGGTCGTCGCAGATGCGACGAGGAACGAAGAAGTCCTGCAACACCAAGCAGGCGCCAGAAAAGAGCGTCGCGAGGACACCGAGGTCGAAACCGTACGAGTGGAAAAGCGGGATGCTGGCGAGAATGCGATCGTCGACACCCAGCCCGAGCGTTTCGATCACGTTGCGCGCCTCGGCTTCGACTTGCTCTGGACCGAGGGCGATGCCCTTGAGTGTTCCCGTCGAGCCCGAAGTGAGCTTGAGCACCGCGGCGCCTTCAGCGAGAACAGGGACACTCGCGGTCTCGAACCCGGCCGGTATGACGAAGACGAGGTCCTCACCCCACGTTTGTGCCGCCAGTGAGACGGTCCGACATGTCCCGAGCATCTCCTGGATTCGGGTGGCGTCGGACCGCAGGGTCAGGAACGCCGCGACGCCACCTCCCTCTGCGACCGTGACCAATTCGCTCGCCGAATAGCGCGGCGAGACGAGCGCTGCGGGTGACTCGAGCCGGAAAAGGGCGAGCACCGCGGTGAGGAACGCGGGACCGTTGGGGAACGCGAGCGCCAGGGGTAGCCCAGACGGGAGCCCGACGGCCTCGATCTCTCGGGACAGAACCTCTGCCGCCTGGAACATCGCCGCGAAGGAGACGTCTCCACGCCGCGTCCGCACGGCGGCACGTGGACCGAAGTCCCGGCGCGAGGTCTGCAGGAGATTCCAGAGTTGCATGCGGTCCGGCTCTAGGCCTGCGACACGGAACCTTGATGCTTCTGAATCACGAACCGGGCGGCGCGTTCGATGGTCTCGAAATTGTCGAGACCGATCTCATCGTCGCGAACGCGGATATCGAACATCTCCTCGAGAAAGGCGACGAATTGAAAGACGCCGAGGGAGTCGACGACTCCAGCCGCCACCAGGGACCCGGTGCTTTCCATGTGCGTGATTCCACGCGCTTCGACCTTGGTCAGGACGAAGTCCAGGATTCGCTGTTCGACTCCTGCCGTGTCGAGTGACTTCTCCATGTTGTCCGATCTATCTTAAGAGGAGTTCTCTGAGGCGACCATGCGATGGGCGGTGATGCTGCGGCCACCGTCGTTGCTGCCGCGCGGCAGCTTGATCCGGGCCGGGACGCCCAGCACCGTCGTGTTGTCTGGCACGTCCGTCAGGACCAGGCTATTGGCGACCACGACTACATTATTGCCGATGTTCGCGCGACCGATGACTTTGGACCCCGGGCCGAAGTAGACGTTGTCGCCGATCTTCCCTGAGCCATAGGTGAGGGCGACACCAAACTGCACCAGACAGTTCTTCCCCATGGTCACTGCCCCGACCAAGACCCCATGCGCCGTGTGGACGACGAAGCCTGAGCCGATGTTCGCTTCCGGCGAGATGTCGACGCCGGTGAATGCCGGGACGAAGTAGCCGACGAAGAGTCCAATCGCCCGGAACACATGACCCATGATGGGGACACGGACCCCACGAGCCCATCGGCGGTAACGGTAGTTGATGACCGCGATGGTCCCCGGCTGGGTAAAGACTTTGATGTGTTGATCCGCCCACCCGCTGGTGACGTTGACCTTTCTGGCCTCGCGGATGTCGGCGCGCAGGTTGTCGAACATGGCATCTCCTGACGGGTCCAGACGTCCGGCTGGGGGAAGACTGAGTATAACCCCGCTCCGAAGGGTCAGCATCAGTATATCTACTGGATCCTATTGGAGTAACCCTGGGCTGTGAGGGCCTTGGATGCGGCCGCCGCTGTCCTGACTCGGTAGCGTGATCCCCTGCAGCATGCACATCTGGCGATGCATCGTGCCCTGGTCCAGCGAGCACGCTGGACTCTCACGAGAAACGAAACGCCACGTCGCAGCGCCGTCGAGTAGGTGGCGCGCGATTTGGTGCCACCCACGACGACCGTGTCGAGGACGTGCTCGCCATCGACCGCGCGCTGGAGGGGTTGGCGGCCACCGACCCTGAAGGCGCACGCATCGTCGAGACGCGCTTCTTCGCCGGCATGACCGAGACAGAGATCGCCGCGGTGTCCGGAATCTCCAAGCGCTGGGTGCGCCAACAGCCATGCGCGGGACTGGCTCCCCCGCGAGCTCGCCGCACCCGCTCGACCGGCACGCCGAGTTGGGTGTTGTAGCACACGGTTTCTCCGCATCGCCAACGGAAGACCCATGCCACTCCCGCCGAGTATCCTGTACCCGAGGATCTCCACCGAACGACAAGCCACTCCCCGTTTGTCGAATGTCCGTTACCACGAGGATCCCAAGTGGAAGGCGCGGAATCCGCACCCATTCCGCGGCGCGACGATTGCTGATTGGATCGCGACTCCCCAACGAGAGAGGATTCGTCATGATCTCGCACTCGCCGCGGTTGGGGCTTTTCCGCCAATGGACGCGCACCACAGCGGCAAATGCCGCAGGCCGCGAAGCGGAAGCATTGGACATCGTCTGCAGTGTCAATGTCACCAAAGGAACAACGATCGCGACGCGAGTCCAGTGGGCGACTGGCGCAGCGAAGCGCCGCGGGCTGCTCGGTCGCGACCATTTACTTTTCCATGAAGGAATGTATCTCGTGCCTTGCCAGTGGATCCACATGTTCGGGATGCGGTTCTCCATCGACGTCGCGTTCCTCCGCGGCGATGGCCGTGTGCTGGCGGTGCACCACGCCCTGCCACCCAACCGCTTGTCGCGTTTGGTGATTCGGGCCGAGGGCGTGCTCGAGCTCGCGGCGGGTGCGCTGCGCGCCAGCGACACCGCGGTAGGCGACGTCGTCGAGCTGCGCGATCCATGACCTCACGGAAGTTCTCGCTGCTCTTGGCCCTCCGACACCCTCCCACGGCGTTCGCGAGAACGGGGAGATGCGCCACGGCACGAAAGACATGGCACACCGTGTGCCATGATCCAGGCATGCACCGGGCAACGGTGTGTCCATCTCTCAGGAACTAATGTCACTTGCGGAGGATCCCAATGCGGTTCTTGTCGAAGCTGATTCGCGAGGAAAAAGGCCAGGACATGGTCGAGTACGCCCTCTTGGCCGCCTTCATCTCCATCGTCGCCATCGTCACGATCCGGAACATCGGCCCCTTGGTGGATGCCGTCTACCAGAACGTCCAGGCCGCGTTGACGTGATCTAGACCGATCTTTTTTGGGGATGCGCTGCCGACAGAAGGAGCTGTCATGGACCAATTGTCCCTCGCATTGTGTGTCTCGGCGCTGACCGCAGCCGCCGTTGGCATCGCGATGGTCACGGACCTACGCGGGCGGCGCATCCCCAATATCTTGACCTTTCCAGCCATGATCGTGGGCCTGTTGCTGCGAGGTTATTTCCAAGGCTGGGAAGGTCTTGCGCTCTCGCTGTGCGGGCTGATCGGCGGGCCGGTCCTGCTGCTGATGCTGCACACGGGGCGCGGCATGGGAATGGGCGACATCAAGCTGGCAGCGGCTGTCGGGGCCATCCTTGGACCGCCGCTCACGCTCGTCGCCATGCTGCTCGCGGCCCTCGCCGGGGGAATCATCGCCATCGGGTCACAGCTGCGTCCAGGCGGCGTGCTCGCCGAGACTCTCTCGGTGCTGATGATCGGCCTTCCAGGCATGGGTCGTTTCGCAAAGGCGCATGCTGCGGTGCCGCAATCCACGGTGCCCGCCACCATTCCTTACGGTGTCGGGATCGCCATCGGTTCACTTCTTACGATCGTGGTGTACTGGTGCACGGAAAACGAAAGCTGGTTTCTCTGGCACGTAACTCGCGTGGCCAGTCTGTAATCGAGTTCGCACTCGTCCTGCCACTCCTGCTCCTCGTGGTCTTCGGGATCACCGAATTCGGACGCGCGTGGATGCAGGTGAACTTGATGACGACTGCGGCGCGCGAAGGCGCGCGTCTCGCGGTGGTCACGGGTCCGGACGTGGGGCGCGTGATGGCCCGGGTGACCCAGGTCTGCGCGGCCGGGAGGATCACGCCGACCAACATTACGGTCGTGGGTCCGGTGGCAACAGACCCGGACCGTCGCGTCACGGTGACGGTGGAAGCCAACTTCCGAGTCGTCACCGGGAGAGTCTTGAATACCTTCAGCGGGACGATCCCGCTGCGTGCGAACGCCACCATGCGTCACGAGTCGTTCTGAGAGGAAGAACCATGGATTCGAAGGGAATCACTCTACTGACCACCTCTCTCCTGCTCGCTTCAGGCGCGGGGTGGGCTGCGTACCAGTACCTCGACAAGATGCCGAACCGCACCAAAGCGGTCGAGACCGTCCCGGTCGTCGTCGCTTCCAAGGATCTGACGTTCGGAACCACGCTCGATACCGAGCACCTGAACGTCGTGCAGTTCCCGAAGGATGCGTTGCCGCGCGGCGCCTATGCCGCCGTCGACAGCGTTCTCGGCCAAACCTCGAAGGTCTTCCTGGTGACCGGCGAGCCGGTCCTGGCCTCCAAGCTGTCGAGCGTCGGTGGTGGTCTTTCCGTCCTCGTGCGGCCCACCATGCGCGCCATCAGCGTCGAGGTCGACCAGGTGACGGGTGTGAGCGGCTTCGTGCTGCCGGGTGATCGCGTCGATGTCCTCGTCACCATCGAGAACGCGGCTGGCTCGAACGTCGCCATTACCAAGACCGCGCTCCAGAACGCCGAGGTTCTCGCCGCGGGTGTCACGACCGAAGAGAAGGGCAAGCGCCACATCACCACGCAGACCGTGACGTTGCTCGTCGACCCGAGCGGTGCGGAATCCGTGGCGCTGGGTCTCGCTCAAGGTCAGATTCACTTGGTGCTGCGCAACCCCAACGACTACGAGGTCGTCAAGGTCGAGGCAATGAACACGCGCACCGTTCTCGGCATGGCGCCGGAAAAACAGGTGACGCGCCAGCGTCCGACGGAGACCAAGAAACCCGAGCCCAAGCCCGCGCCCGTGGTGGTCGCACCGCCGCCGGCCCCGAAGCCTGATCCGTCGTTCACGGTCATTCGTGGCGGCGCCATCTCGAAGCAAAATTCTCCGACGGGAGAGAAGCCCTGAGAGCAACGCCCGCCGCGGCTCTCGGAAGAGAATTGGTGGAACCCCGGGGTGGTCCGAAACCTCGGGGATCGACTCGAGGCGGAGTGAACCTCGAGACTTTCTAAATGGTCACGCTCTGCGGAATGGAGTCTGCGATGCGACGTCCCTGCTTCCTCGTCTTCGTGGCCCTCGTCCTGGTGCTCGCACCAGGGGCGGCCCTCGGTGCCAACTCCAAGGTTCGGGTCACCGTGGGACAGTCCGTGACGCGGCAGTTGCCGCAGAACGTCAAGACCGTATCGATCGCCGACGCCAAGGTGGCCGACGTCGTGGTGGCCGGCCCGCGTGAAGTGCTGGTGAACGGCAAGGAGGTCGGACTCACGACCCTCGTCGTGTGGGACGAGTTCAATCGCTCGACCGTCTTCGACGTCGTCGTGCAAGGACCGTTCAGCGATCAGCAGATCGAGTTGCGGGTCAAGGTGGCCGAAATCAACCGCACCAAGGCGGCGGAATTCGGCATCGACTTCCTCGGCGCCGGCACGACCTTGAATGGCGCGGGAACCGATGATGACCAATCGGGTGTCGTCGGCAGCTACGGCGGCCAGGTGGCCACGCCCAGCATTCCGCTGTCGATCTTCGGCACCGGCATGGAAGGGGTGTCGACTGCGGTCGAGGGCGTGAGCATGGCGCTGCGCTACATCCGCGGCGACGAGGAACTGCAGGTCATGATCAAGGCCTTGATGGCGAACGGCGTTCTCAAGCTGCTCGCAGAGCCGAACGTCGTGGCCGCGAGCGGCCAGAACGCCAGCTTCCTCGCCGGCGGCGAGATCCCCGTGCCGATCGCCAGCGCAGGCTCCACCGGCGGCTCGACGATCACGATCGAGTGGAAAGAGTTCGGCGTGAAGGTCAACTTCCTGCCGACGATCGTCGATTCGGCGGTCATCAACCTGAAAGTCGCTCCCGAGGTCAGCAGCCTCGACTTCGCCAACGGCATCCAGCTCACCGGCTTCCGCATTCCGGCGCTGCGCACCCGCAAAGCGGAGACCACCGTCGAGCTCAAGGACGGCGAGGTGCTGGCGATCGGCGGCCTGATCCTCGAAGAAGAGACCAAGGTCCGCAACCGGATTCCGGTCCTCGGACACATCCCGCTGCTGGGCTGGTTCTTCACCGATTACAGCTCGGGCAAGCAGCAGAGCGAGCTCCTGCTGGTGGTGTCGCCGCACATCACGCGCGCCTTGCCGAGCGGCTCGGCGATGCCAGGACTGCGCTCCGGACTCGACCAGGACAAGGACTGAGAGCATGCGTCGACTGCACTTCCGCAAGAGCCGGGGCAGCGCGCTCCTGATGGTGACGGTTGCGATCGCGGCACTCATGTCGTTCGCGATCATCGCCATCGACGGCGCGGTGCTGATGACGACGAAGGGCCAGTTGCAGAGCGCCGCCGACGCGGCGGCGCTCGCTGGCGCCTCCGCCCTCCTCGACGGCACCGAGACGGAGGCCACCGGTCGTGCCATAGACTTCGCCGGCTTCAACCGGGCGGTGCAGGATACGCTGGTCGATGTCGTGATCACGCCGGATGACATTACCTTCCCCGAGGACGAGCACATCCGCGTCGTGACGCATCGGACGGAGGCGACCGGCGATGCGTTGCGCACTTACTTCCGCCGGCTCATGAATCCTCTGCGACCGAACACGGCGGATGTGACCGCCGTGGCGGAGGCATGGTGCTTCGATGTCTGTACGACCCCGTGCTTGAAGCCCTGGTCGATTCCGGACCGCTGGGACGACACCGACGCCGATGGCAAGTTCGACGTCGGCGAGACCTACGATCCGGACGTCACCGGCTACAAAGCTCCCGGAGATGTCGGTCTCAGCATCGTGCTCAAGGTCGGGAATCCGCAACAAGCGATCGAAAGGGGAGTCTTCTTCCCGGTCTGCTACCCGCCCGTCGGCTATCCGGGCGAGAAACCGCTGAGCGGTGGAGAGTGGTACCGCACTTGGATCTCCGAATGCGAACCGTATCTGGTCGGCCCGGGCGACGAGCTGAAAACCGAAACGGGGAACAAGTCCGGCCCCACGCGCCAAGGCGTAGCGGCGCTCATCGCAAAGGATCCCTCGGCGCGCTGGAATTCGAGCACCAACACGGTCGAGAGCCCCGACTACGGCACGAGCCCGCGCGTCGTGCTCGTGCCTTTCTTCGATCCGACGCGGCCGCCGACCTCCGGCGGTAGCTCGGTGTTCGTAACACGCGTCGGTGCCTTCTTCATCGAAGGACAGAACGCCCAGGGTGACGTCGTCGGTCGGTTCGTGCGGGTCACGGCCTCCGGTGTGCCCTGCCCAGGTGGCGGCGACGGGACGTCGCTGGTCAGGGGAATCGGTCTCATCGAGTGAAGGAGCACGGGATGAGCTTGGACAGTCAGAAACGGCCTCTCAAGCTGGTCGTCATCGACAGCCAAGAGAGCACGGCGGAGATGATCAAGCTGCACTTCGCCGACAAGGGCGTTCGCCTGGTCGGCGAGGCGGTCGATCTCAAGGCCGGCTTGCGGCTCGTGCGCGGCTTGCTTCCCGACATCGTCCTGCTCGAAGTCAAAGACGACGCCGACAAGGCACTCGAGGCAGTGCAGCGCATTCGCACCGAGCTGCCGGAGTGCGGCATCATCCTGAGCGCCGATCGCGTGTCGCCGGATCTCATCCTCAACAGCATGCGCGCTGGCGCGCAGGAATTCGTCGGCCGACCCGTCGAAGCCGCCGAACTCGACAAGGCCATCGATCATCTGCGCAAGCTCCTGGGGCAGATCGTGCCGTCGGGTCGGCGGCGCAGCTGCACGATCTCGATGTTCTCCACCAAGGGGGGCTCCGGTTCGAGCACGCTCGCGACCAACCTGGCCGTGGCGCTCGCACAGAAGCCAGGAACACGCGTGGCGCTGGTGGATCTCAACTTCCAAATGGGCGACCTGAGCCTGATGATGGACGTCAAACCCCGCTATTGCATGGTCGATCTGCAGGGCAGCACCGGGCTCGATGAGCGGGAAGTGCGCTCGCTGCTCACGTCGCACAACTCCGGCGTCATGCTGCTCGCGGCCACGAACTCGCCAGAGGACGGCCAGAAGGTCGAGCGCAACCACATGGTCGAGGTGTTCGGGCTGCTGAGCACCATGTTCGACTACGTGATCGTGGATGCCGAGCGTCACCTCGACGACCGAACTCTCGAGGTCATCGATCTTTCCGACCGCGTGCTCCTGGTGTCGACGCTCAGTCTGCCGGCGATCCGCAACGCCAAGCGCTACTTCGAGCTCTTCCGCCGCCTGGAGATGGACGAAGGCAAGTTCGAATTGGTCGTCAACCGCTACAACAACAAGAAGAGCGGCCTTCGCATCCGCGACCTCGAGGGTGCGGTCGGCTTGGAAGTCTCTTGGCTCGTCCCGAACGATTACCAAGTGGCGAATCACTCGATCGACGCAGGCGTCCCGCTCATGATCGGAACGCCACGCAGCAAGCTCGCCAAGAGCTTCGAAGAGTATGCCGACAAGCTGACCTCGACGGTCGAGGCCAGCAAGGAACCGGAGAGCGTTCCCGCCCCGGTTCCAACGCACTGAGCCGGCTGAGGAAGGAGCACCATGTCGCTTCGCGATAGCTTCCGTCGGGGCACCGAACGTCCGGCCCCCACCGCGCAGACGAGCAGCCTCGCCACGGAACAAGCCGCGGGCGGCAATGGCAAGCGTCCGAACCCCAGCACACCGGCGGCGCCTGCGCCCACCAGCATGAGCCAGGCACTGGCGGAGCGGCACCATCGCCTCAAGGCACAGGTGCATCGCGCCATGATCGAGCGCATCAATTTGGCCACGCTCGAAACGGTGAGCCCCGAGCAATTGCGCACGCAGGTGCGCGCCATCATCGCTGGTCTCATCGCCGAGGAGAACATCCCACTCAGCGAGGGTCAGCGGACCACGCTCGAGCAGGAGATTCTCAACGAGACCTTCGGCCTCGGCCCCATCGAGCCCTTCCTGCACGATCCGGACGTGGCCGACATCCTGGTAAACACGTCCAAGGCAGTGTACATCGAGCGCTTCGGCAAGCTCGAAACGACCGAAGCACGTTTCGACGACAACGACCACTTGATGAAGATCATCGACCGCATCGTGTCGCGCGTCGGCCGGCGCATCGATGAATCGTCGCCGATGGTGGATGCAAGGCTGCCCGACGGCTCGCGCGTCAACGCCATCATTCCGCCGCTGGCATTGGATGGTCCGATCCTCTCGATCCGCCGATTCGGCACCCGCTCGCTGCACATGGACAGCTTGGTCGCCATCGGTTCCATCACCGCCGGCATGGCGGAAGTGCTCCAGGGCGCCATCCGCGCACGTTTGAACGGCTTGATCGTCGGCGGCACGGGCTCCGGCAAGACGACCTTGCTCAACGCGCTGTCGGCCTACATCCCCAGCGACGAGCGCATCCTCACCATCGAGGACGCGGCCGAGCTGCAGCTGCTGCAGCCGCACGTGGTGCGGCTCGAGACCCGGCCCGCGAACATCGAAGGCAAAGGCCAGATCACCCAGCGCGATCTGGTGCGCAACGCCCTACGCATGCGCCCCGACCGCATCATCGTCGGCGAAGTGCGCGGCGCCGAGGTGCTGGACATGTTGCAGGCGATGAACACGGGTCACGACGGCTCGCTGACCACCATCCACGCCAACAGCGCGCGCGAGGCTCTGCATCGGCTCGAGACCCTGATGCTATTGAGCGGCGTCAACCTGCCGGCGCAGGCCATGCGTGAGCAGATCAGTGCCGCGCTCGACGTCGTCATCAACGTCACGCGCATGGCCGACGGCACGCGCCGTGTCGTCGGCATCGCCGAGATCGTCGGCATGGAACGCGAGGTCGTCGCCATGCAGGACATCTTCGTGTTCAAGAAGAGCGGGATCTCCGAGGAAGGCAAGGTCCTGGGCCAATACGTGGCGACCGGCATTCGGCCGAAGTTCGCCGACCGCCTCGAGGTAGCCGGCGTCAGCTTGTCGGCTGAGCTGTTCCGCGAAGGACGGGTGATCTAGCTACCCATGAACAGTCAGCTGCTGCTCCTGAGCATCGGTGTGTCGCTCGCCGTGGCATGTGGCATGGTTGGGATCGTCCTGGTCGTGCGTTCCATCGGGATGCGCACCGCGCGCCAGCGCCTGCAAGAAGTCTCGGGCGACACGATGGTGAACGCCTCCGTCGCCCCCGTCATCTTGCGCGACATGAAGATGAGCTCCATGCCGCTCCTCAACGCCTTGTTCGAGCAAATTCCGCTCGCGCGCCGCATCGACCTCCTCTTGGCGCAGGGCGATCTCTCGCTCCGCTTCGGCCAGTTCTCCATGATCATGCTCGGAGCCGCTGCGGCCGCAGGATTGGTGGCGGTGCAGTTCTCGCACTGGTGGTGGTCGTTCTTCCCGGCTGCCGCCTTTGGCGCCATTGTCCCGGTGATGGTGGCTGTGCACAAGAAACGCCGCCGCCTGGCGCAGTTCGAGAAGCAGTTCCCCGATGCACTCGACATCTTGACCGGTGCGCTGCGCGCCGGCCTCGCCTTCAGCGGCGCCATCCAAGTCGTCGCCGAAGAGTGCCCGAAGCCGGTGTCGAAGGAATTCACCATCGTGTTCGAAGAGAACCGGCTGGGACTGGACATGAAGGAAGCGCTGCGCCACCTGGCGTCGCGGGTCGACAGCGCCGAGCTGCGCATGTTCGTGACCGCCGTCATCCTGCAGCGCGAGACAGGTGGAAACCTGTCGGAGATCCTCGAGAGCACGGCGAACGTCATCCGCGAGCGTTTCCGCATCCTCGGCGAAGTGCGTGCGCTCACTGCCTCGCAGCGTTTTTCGGGCATGGTCCTCAGCATCCTGCCGCTGGCGATGGCGGGCCTGGTGACCGTCATGGCTCCCGAGTACATGAAGACGCTGCTCGACGACCCCATGGGCCCGAAGCTCATCGTCGGCGCGCTGGCCCTGCAAATCGCAGGTTTCTTGATCATCCGCAAGATCGTGGCGATCAAGGTCTAGGAGGACGCGATGCTCTTCATCGTTTCTGCACTCGTTGCGCTCGCGCTCCTCACCGGCGTCGGCGGCATCTTCATGATGCGCGGCAGCAAACGCCAGCTGTCGCAGCGTCTCGACGACGTGCGTGCCGGCAACGAACGCGAGGCCCTCCACGACGACCTTCTCACGCCACGCCTGCCCTTCATCGCGCGCGTCCTGGGTGTTTTCGGCTGGATCCTACCCACCCAGGTGACGAGCGAGACGCTGCGCTGGGAGCTGTCGCAGGCCGGTTACCGTTCGCTCGACGCACCCGGCCTCTATGTCGGGATGCGCGTGCTCTGCACCGCCGCATTCGGCATCGCCTCTTTCATGCTGACCACGGCGCTGGAGCGGGTTCAAGGCGAAGTCGTGATGCTCACGATCCTCGGCACGGTCATCGGGTACATGTCGCCGATCATCTTCCTGCGCTGGAAGCAGGCCCAGCGCCGGCAAGAGATCACCCTGTCGCTTCCGGATGCGCTCGACCTCATGGTCATCTGCGTGGAAGCCGGCTTGGGTTTGAACGCGGCGATCCTGAACGTGGGACGCGAGGTGCGCCTCAACTCCACCGCCCTCTCCGACGAGCTGCGCATGGTGAATCACGAGATGCGGGCTGGAATCGCCCGCACGGAGGCGTTGCGGAATCTCGCGATTCGCACGGGTGTGGACGAGGTCCGCGCGCTCGTGGCGGTGCTCATCCAGAGCGACCGTTTCGGCACCAGCATCGCCCAGGCACTCCGCACACACGCGCTGTCGCTGCGCATCCGCCGGCGCCAGCGCGCGGAGGAAGCCGCGCGGAAGACCCCGGTGAAGATGGTCTTCCCGCTCGTGTTCTGCATCTTCCCCGAGCTGCTGGTCGTCATCCTGGCACCCGGCATGCTCCAGCTGTTCCGGGCCCTTCTGGATATGGCCAAGGGTTGATGACCCGGAGGCCCTCCGAAGGACACATCACGGAGGTTTGAGGAACATGTCGGTCGATCTCATCTTGGTTGTCGGTGCCGTCATCGTTGGCTTGTCGTATTTCGCCGTCCGCAGCAGTCGCAAGCAGCGCGAGCTCAAGGCGCAGGCCCGCCGCGGCGCGAAGTAACATGCAACCCGGCAGACGGGCCGGAAGAGCCACCTCTTTCGGCCCGCTCGCTTTCCCCCTCGACGCTCCCGCGTCCATGACCTTCCCTCGTCGCCCCGTGGATCCCATCCGCCGCCTGGCCACGATCCTCATGCTTCTCGCGTGCGTGGCGTGCGTGGACTCGATGCCTGTCACCGCCGAGGACGATGCGACTGCACGCGAGTCTCTGCGCGGCTTGAACGGCTTGCACCTGCGCGTCGCCGAGGTCTCCCCCGAGCTCGCCGCACGCGGGATCACCACCGATGTCGTGTTTGCCGAGGCAGTGCTGCAGCTCCGGCAAGCGGCGATCCCCATCCTCGATGAACAGAAGAAGACCGCTCCCGGCGCACCCGAGCTGTTCGTCGAAGTCCTCGCCAACCTCGACCCGAACTTCGATCAATGCTCCTTTGCCTTTCGCCTCGAGCTGCGGCAGTTGACACGTCTCGAACGCGACGCCAAGCGTCCCGCCGCACACGCCGTCACCTGGAGTATTGGTGGCATCGGCGAGGCCGGCGCCCAGTGGCGGCAGATCCTGCGTGAGGAGCTCGCCTACTACGTCGGCCGGTTCGTCGACGCCTACCGCCTCGCCAACCCTCTCTGAGACGCAGCGTCGCTGCCGCTCCCGCGTGCGCGTGCGACCTCCACTACAAGCCCGATCTTGTGCGATGCACACAGCGGACACTCCGGGTCCGATGTGTCGCCCTCCTTCCATCGGCTCGCGTCCAGTGGTAGGCTTGGCCGCCCTCGATGCCAGCCGACACGCGGGAGACCACCGCCGGTCCAGCAGTGCGTGCGCCGTGCACGAGGATTCCAGTGCACAGGAGGACCCCCATGGCTCGCATCACTCTCAAGGGCAACCCGATCAACACCTCAGGCAACCTGCCGGCTGTCGGGAGCCAAGCGAAGGACTTCAGCCTGGTTCGGCAGGACCTGTCGACGGCGACGCTCGCGACATTCGCTGGCAAGAAGAAGATTCTGAATGTCTATCCGAGCATCGACACACCCGTGTGCGCCGCGTCCGTCAAGAAGTTCCACGAGCAGGCGGCGAAAAAGGCGAACGTGGTCGTGCTCAACATCTCGGCCGACTTGCCGTTCGCAGCCAAGCGATTCTGCGGCATCGAGGGCATCGAAAACGCGGCGACGCTGTCGACGTTTCGTTCCAGCTTCGCCAAGGATTACGGCCTCGATATCGTCGATGGTCCCCTCGCCGGTCTGTGCTCGCGGTCGGTCCTCGTTCTCGATGAGAACAACCGCGTTCTCTACACCGAGCAGGTGCCCGAGATCGCGCAGGAGCCGGACTACGACAAGGCCCTCGCCAAGGTGTGACTTGACTCAAGCGGCCCACGTTCGTATAGTTCGGAAGTATTCCGTGGAAGGATTAGATCCTTGAAAGCGTCTAACCTTAGTCAGGGCAATGAGATCGCAGCGAAGCTGAGGTCCACTGGGTTGCGGGCGACAGGGGCAAGAGTGGCCATCCTCGAAACGCTGGAGACGGACCGCCGCCATCCCACCGCCGAGATGGTGCATGAGAGCCTGTGCCGGAGGTTCCCATCGCTATCCATGTCCACCGTGTACGCCACCATCGATTCCCTCCTCGAACATGGCTTGATCCGGCAGGTGTCGGGAAGATCGGGGAGGCTGCGCGTGGATGGCACCCCCCTGGATCACGACCATGCGGTGTGCCGCTGCTGCGGGGGCGTCTTCGACATCGACCCGCACGTGATCGATCGGCCCACACAACCACTCGAGCTTGCGGATGGACTTCGCGTCATCAACATGAGCATTGAATACGAGGTCGTTTGTCGCGACTGTGGAGGAAAATGAAATGTCGAAGCTGAATGGAACGAAAACGCACGCGAACCTCAAGGCGGCCTTCGCAGGCGAATCGCAGGCGAATCGCCGCTACCTGTACTTCGCCAAGGTCGCCGATGTCGAGGGCTACCCCGAAGTCGCTGGCAACTTCCGCGAAACCGCGGAAGGGGAGACCGGCCATGCCCACGGGCACTTGGACTACTTGAAGCCTGTCGGGGACCCGGCAACCGACTTGCCGTTCGGTGACACCGCGACCAATTTGAAGTCAGCCATCGCGGGCGAAACCCACGAGTACACCGAGATGTACCCGGGAATGGCGAAGACGGCACGTGGCGAAGGCTTCACCGAGATCGCCGATTGGTTCGAAACTCTCGCCAAAGCCGAGAAATCCCACGCGGGCCGCTTCGAGAAGATGCTGAAGAGCATCGGCTGAGCATTCCACCAGGATCGAAGGCGAGCGGCGGACGCCACGCCGCTCGCCTTGTCCGCAGTCGCAGCAGCGAAATCGCGGCCGCGCGAGAACTCCACCATCGTGACACGGGCGCCGATCCGATTTGCCGATTCGGACCCGCGCCGGAGGATCCTCGTGAGCGACAAGCCGCTCTCCTACCAACCGACCGCCGGGCTCAGCTACGATCCTGCGACCCCCTTGTACTGGGATGCCACAGCCCTCGAAGGCGAGATCAAGCGCACTTTCGAGATCTGTCACGGCTGCAGGCTTTGCTTCAAGTATTGCGACTCGTTTCCGACCCTGTTTTCGCTTCTCGATGGTCCGCTCGAGGGCGACGTTCGGCGCATCGACGCGCCGCAGACGCAAGCCGTCATGGAAGCGTGCTTTCAATGCAAGCTCTGTGAAGTGCAGTGCCCGTACACCGTGCGAGACGGCCACGAATACCAACTCGACTTCCCGCGCCTCGTGCACCGCTGGCAAGCGCAGCGCGCGCGCCGACACGGCATCCCGTTGGCGAAGCGCATCCTCGGCAACCCGGACCTGGCGGGACGCATGGCGCGAGCGAGCTTGGGACTAGTGAATCTGGTCAACGCGTTCGCCCCGGCGCGCCGGGTTCTCGAAGCCATCCTCGGCGTGCACCACCGCAAGTTGCTGCCGCACTTCGCCCCGCGCAGCTTCGAATCTTGGGCCATTCGCGCCGGACTCGTGCGCCCCGAGCCCGGTGGCGAAGCCGTGCTGTTTCAAACTTGCTACGTGCAGCACAATCTTCCCGAGCTAGGCCGCGACACCATCGAGGTCATGCAGAAGAATGCCGTGGACGTGCGCTGCGTACGCGGTCTGCAATGCTGCGGCATGCCCGCCTGGGAACACGGCGATTTGGATCGTTTGCAGAAGCAAGCGCGACGCAATCTCGCGTTGCTCGCCCCCTTCGTCGAGCGCGGCGCCAAAGTGCTCGTGCTCAACCCCACGTGCTCCATGATGATGCGCCGTGAGTATCCCGAACTCGTCGGCGCCCAGGATCGGGAACGCGCCCGTCTCGTGGGAGCTGCGGTGCGCGATGCCAGCGAGTTCTTGTGGTCGTTGCGTGAGGAGGAGCGTTTTCGCACCGATTTCATCAGCTCTCCGGGCGATGCTCTCGTCTACCATGCACCTTGCCACCTCCGGGCTCAATCCATCGGCTTCAAGGGTCGCGACCTCCTGCGCAAGATCCCGGGGTTGCAGCCTATCCCGACCGTCGAGTGCTGTGGCCACGATGGCACCTGGGCGATGACGACGCGGGGCTTCGAGGCATCGCAGCGGCACGGGAAGAAGGCCTTGGACGCCGTGCGCGAGCATGCCGCGCCCGTCTGCGTCACGGACTGTCCACTGGCGGCCCTGCAGTTCCAGCAACACACGGGCAAGGAGGCTCTTCATCCCATGACGGTTCTGGCGCGCGCCTATCGCGCCAACGGCTTCCAGCACCCCATCGCTTCCAAGCCAGCGGGCGGAAAAACATAGGAGCTCACTGCGGCGCGATCATCGAATGGACGGGAGTGAATCGATGGGCCTTCGGGTCACGCGCGATCAGATCGTCGATTTCGAGACTTATGCGGAGCGCCGCGACGCCGAGCGCCAGCACATCTTCCGCATCAAGGAGCCCCGGCGCATCCACCTCGGTGCATACCTCACGTTCCTGTTCGAGAACGCCGGCACGATGCGGTATCAGGTCCAGGAGATGATGCTCACGGAGCGCATCGTCAAAGAAGCCGCCATCCAGCACGAGATCGATACCTACAACGCGATCCTCGGCGGGCCGGGCGAGCTGGGCTGCTCGCTCCTTATCGAGATCGAGGCCGCGGACGAGCGCGCCGACAAGCTGCGCCAGTGGCTGCCGTTGCCGCAGCACCTGTATGCCCGGCTCGAAGACGGCACGCGGATCTTCGCCACGTTCGATGCCGGCCAGGTGGGAGAGGATCGCCTGAGCGCGGTCCAGTACCTCAAGTTCGACACGCAGGGGCGCAGCCCGGTGGCCCTCGGCTGCGATTTTCCGCCACTCGCTGGCGAAACCGCTCTGGATGCGGCACAACGCCAGGCGCTGCAAGAGGATCTGCAGAGTTGATGGCTTTTGCGCCGCTCGGATCCGGCTGATAAATTGTCTGCATGTGGTCTCGAACTCAGCCAGGCTGCCGGTGGCAGCAGCAGCACCGGCGCGGTCATTGGGTGCGTCTTGGATCGGGCCTGCTCCTCGCCCTCCTGTGGGAGTACGACGTGGCCGACGCGCGCACCTGGCGGATCGCTGCGGATGGAACCGGTGACGCTCCGACCATCCAGGCAGGCATCGACTCGGCGGACGCGGGCGACACGGTCGCGCTCGCTGCCGGAACCTATGGTTGGAGCGCGCAGGGTGCGAACGGCGCGTCCATGCTGCGCATGACGCGCACGATCACCCTGCGCGGGGAAAGTGGCGCCACTTCCACGGTGCTCGACGCCGAATCGCTCGGGCGGGTGCTGCAGTGTGTCGATGTCGGCGGCGCCGTGGTCGAGGACCTCACGTTCGTCAATGGCCTTGCCGCGGTCGCTGGGGCCGCAGAGGCTGAATTGTGGCGATCCACGTCGGAGCCTCCGAGCAAGACGGCCCTGGAACGCAGCCTCACAGCCGGCGACACGCAGGGCGGCGCGATCGATGTTTGGGGCGCATCCACACCGGTCTTCCGTCGCTGCACGTTTCGCGACAATCGCGCCAGTGGCGGCACCGCCAGCGGCGGCGCCATCGCGTGTGCGCAAGCGACCATCGAGGATTGTGACTTCATCGCCAACCGCGCGGGCGTGGCCGGCCCCACCAACGGCAGAGGGGGCGCCATCCAGTGTCAGAACGCGGTCATCGCTCGTTGCACTTTCCGCGACAACGTCGCCTGGGGTTATTCCGCCGTGAGCGGCGGCGCCGTGCATGGGATGTCTCCGACGTTGACGGATTGCTCGTTCGAGAACAATTTCATCGAGTGCCCAGGTGCTCCCCGCGGCGGCGCCGTGCGCTGTACCGGCGCGCCCACGATCACCGGATGCGTGTTTCGCGGCAATCGCGTTCTTGGTCATTACACCTACGCCACCGGCGGCGCGGCCGAGGTCGCTTCGGGAACGGTGCGCGATTGCCTGTTCATCGACAATGTCGTCGAGTGCTATACCGCCAGCGGTCGCGGCGGTGCGCTCTCGGGTGCCGATCTGAACGTGACCCGCTGTATCTTCGTCGGCAATGAAGCAGGACAATCGCGCCCGCTCGGCCCAGGCCATGGCGGGGCCATCTACGCCTACTTCACATCCACCATCGAGCAGTGCACTTTCGTCGGCAATCGCGCCGGTACGGCGCAGGGCATCGCCGGGCTCTATCTCGCCGAAGGCGGGACAGTGCGAGCTTGTGTCGCAGCCCACAACGCGGCAGGAGGCCTCGGGCTCGGGATCGAGACGTGGATCTGTTGCGATCTATTCGGAAACGCAGCGGGCGATGCACCACCCGGGATCAACGGCGGCGGCAACTTCGCGCTGAATCCCTTGTTCTGCTCCCCGGACCCCGTGGGAAGTGGCGACGTGACGATCCGGGCCGATTCACCCTGTGCGCCGGGCAGCCATCCGGTTCCCGGTTGCGCCTCGATCGGAGCCGGCGCCGTCGGATGCACGGGACAACCCGTCACGGCGAAAACCTGGAGCCAGGTGAAGAACGCGTTTCGGCCGGGGCCGTGAACTGCCATGGTCGGGGCACGGAGAGAGCCCTGAGTCGATACAAGACGATCGTTTGCATGCTACTTGCAGCGACGGCTTGCGGCCAAACGCGTGACGTGCCGACTCAGAGTGATAAAGCTCCCGTCATTGTGGATACCGGGGTTCAGGCCGAACTCGTGCCCGGCGGCGTGCGTGTGAGGAACGGAAGCAGTTCCACGATCAGCTTGCACGTCCTCAATTCGTACTGGCTGGGACAGATCGTCCCCTGCAATACGTCGCAGAGCGGGTGCACGACTCTCGATCCAGGCGCCCAGATCGTGGTTCCCAGTAGCCGAATCTACGGGCTGAACGAACCCGCGACTGACCCGCTGGTTGTGCGCTACTGGCGGCCCGGGGATGAGGAGCCCACGGAGATCGAAGTCACGCGGGACTGATTTCCTCGCCGTCACTGAGGGGACGCGTGCGCACTCAGACGCTGTCGTGACGCGGCGTGCTTTGGATCGATTTGTAGTGCGCGTTGCCACGCAGTGCGCGCCTCTTCCATACGACCCAGTGCCTCCAGCGCGAGCCCCATGCTGTAGAAGAC
>Ga0075418_10000305_pt1 | contig 50040 bp, 31 predicted proteins | sample SoiMetdeltSBSDD2_FD_81776 | JGI IMG/M metagenome (GOLD analysis project Ga0075418, IMG submission 81776) | Bulk soil microbial communities from a Populus tree surrounding site in Tennessee, USA - Soil MetaG P. deltoides SBSDD2 | ecosystem: Environmental > Terrestrial > Soil > Tree plantation...
CGGTCGAGGTGCCCGAGTCAGTGCGCCGTGCGACCTTTCCGGTTCGAGTCGAGACGACCAAGCTGGCTGACGGTGTCTACCTCCTGGGCGGCGGGACGCATAACAGCATGGCCATCGAGTTCCGTGACGTCATCGCGGTGTTCGAGGCGCCACTGAACGAAGATCGCAGCCTTGCGGTGATCGAAGAGGTGGTCAGGCTGATGCCGGGAAAGCCGATCCGGTGGCTGATCAACTCGCACCAGCATTTCGATCACGCCGGCGGGCTGCGCACCTACATGCACATCGGCGCCACGATCGTGACGCACGTGAAGAACTTCGATTTCTACGTGCGCGATGTGCTGAATTACTCGCCGCGGACGATGAAGCCCGACATGGTCTCGCTGTGGCCGCCGACCGAGCTGGCGGAAGGGTACTTCTACGAAGCGATCAGGGAGAATTTCATCATCAGCGACGGCACGCGCAACCTCAACGTCCACTACGTCAATCCCCTGGAACACGCCGATGGCATGCTGATCGCGTGGCTGCCGCGCGAACGGCTGTTGTTCGAGGCGGACCTCGTCGATACCGCTCAGCCTCGTCCGGGCGCGCCATCGAACGACCGGCGCAGCTTTCTGAGTGCCGTGCGGAAGCTGGGTCTCGACCCGCTGCAGATCGTGCCGGTTCACGGCCGCCCGGTGCCCTGGGCAGACGTCCGGTGAACCCGCGGCCTCCGCTCTCGGGCACCCCGAGTGAGCTACGGCGGGCAAGCGTCGACGCGCTTCGGCGCGATCTGCAGGCCGCCATCGAAGGGGACGTCCGCTTCGACGACATCACACGAGCGCTGTACTCGACCGACGCGAGCGTCTACCAGATCCAGCCGCTCGGCGTGGTAGTCGCCAAGTCCCGCGACGATGTGGTGAAAGCGCTAACCCTCTGTGCACGGCACCGCTGCCCCGTGACGATGAGGGGCGGCGGCACCTCGCAAGCCGGGCAGGCGATCGGCAGCGGCCTGGTCATCGACACGTCGAAGTACTTCAACCGCGTCCTCGAAGTGAATCCAGTCGAGCGCTGGGCGCGTGTCGAGCCCGGCGTCGTGCTGGACGAGTTGAATGCGGCGCTGCGTCCGCACAACCTTCGCTTCGCGCCGGACATCTCGACCGCCAGCCGCGCGACCGTCGGCGGCATGATGGCGAACAATTCCGCCGGGGCCCGGTCGGTACTCTACGGAAAGACGATCGATCACGTGCTCGAGCAGCAGGTCGTGCTGTCGGATGGATCGCTGGCGCACTTCCGGCCGCTGACGCGGTGCGAAGTCGACGAGATCAGTGCGCGCGACTCGCTGGAAGGGGCGTGCTATCGCGAGGTGCGCCAGGCGGTTCGCGCCAGCGTGGACGAGATCGAGCGCCGCTATCCGAAAGTGCTTCGCCGGGTTGGCGGGTACAACCTGGATGCGCTGGTCGCCGCCTGCGCCCCCGACGGCAGCGCCCCCTTCAACATGGCGAAGCTGATCGTAGGCTCCGAGGGCACGCTCGCCGTCGTCCTCGAAGCCAAGCTGGCACTGGTACCCTTGCCGGCAGCGAAGGCCGTGCTGGCGATTCAGTTTGCCGATCTGCTGGAGGCGCTCGAGGCGACGCCGGCGATTCTCGCGCACCACCCGTCGGCGATCGAGGTGATGGATCGGTTCATCCTCGATCACACGAAGCAAAGTCCCGCGCTCGAACGCCTGAAGCGAACCTTCATCGACGGCGATCCCGAGGCGCTTCTCTGCGTCGAGATCTATGGCGACACGAAGGACGAGCTGATGCCGCGCCTCGAGGCAATCGAGCGCGATCTCGCGGCCCGCCGGCTCGGCTACCGGTATCATCGGGCGCTCGACCCGACAGCGCAGAGCGCCATCTGGTCGCTGCGCGAAGCGGCGCTGGGCCTCTCGATGGCGATGAAGGGGGACGCGAAGTCGCTGTCGTTCGTCGAAGACACCGCGGTCGCACCCGGGAAGCTGCGCGACTATATCGACGCCTTTCTCCGGATGATCCGGCGTCACGGCACGACTGCCGGCGTCTACGCCCACGCATCGGTCGGATGCCTGCACGTGAGGCCGGTCGTCAACCTGAAGACCGAAGCCGGTGTCCGGCAATTCGAGGCGATCGCGTCGGCCAGCGCCGATCTGGTGCTCGAATACGGCGGTGCCTTGTCGGGTGAACACGGCGACGGCCTGGTTCGAAGCTGCTTCATGGAGCGGATGTTCGGCCCGGTCCTCTACGAAGCGTTCCGGCACATCAAGCGGACCTTCGACCCCCACGGCCTGCTCAATCCCGGCAAGATCGTCGACGCCCCTCCGCTCACCACCAACCTGCGGTACGGGCCCGGTTATCGCGCGGTGCAGCCGGTGACGTTCTTCGACTACTCCGAGCATGGCGGCCTGCCTGGTGCGGTCGAAATGTGCAGCGGTCTCGGCGCCTGCCGGAAGACGCTCGAGGGCACGATGTGTCCGTCCTACATGGCGACGAGGGAAGAGGCGCACTCGACCAGAGGACGAGCGAACGTTCTGCGGCTCGCGATGTCGGGACGGCTGGGTGACGCGGGCCTCGGCGACGAGGGCGTGCGTGAGGTACTCGATTTGTGTCTCGAGTGCCGGGCCTGCAAGGCGGAATGTCCGGTCGGCGTCGACGTCGCGAGGTTCAAGAGCGAGTTCCTCGCCGACTACTGGCGGCGCCACGGCACACCCATCCGCGCGCGCCTGCTCGGGCACGTCCATTCCATGTCCCGGTGGGGCAGTCGGCTGGCGCCGCTCTCGAACGCGATCGCCCGCAGCGCGCTGGCGCAGGCGCTCAACGAACGAGCGATCGGCATCGATCGACGACGGACGCTGCCGTCATGGGCATCGCGGTCGTTTGCGAAGACCTTTCGCAAACGCCGCCGCCGGGCCACGCCGGCGCCTCACGGCCGTCCAGATCGGACAGTCGCGCTGTTCAATGACACATTTACGAACTACTACTCTCCGGCGATTGGGATGGCGGGACTGGAGGTGCTGGAGAGCGCGGACCTCGACGTCGAGCTGGCGCCGATCGCCTGTTGTGGCCGACCGCTGATCTCGCAGGGTCTCCTCGCGGCCGCACGGCGGCAGGCCGAGTCGAGTGTCGAAGCACTGTATCCGTTCGCCGAACGCGCCGTGCCGATCGTCTTTTTCGAACCGAGCTGTCTCTCCGCGATCCGCGAGGATGTGCCGTCACTGCTCCGGGGCGACGTCCAGCGCCGCGCGCTGCGCGTCGCAGACCGAGCGGTGCTGTTCGAAGAGTACCTCGAACGCGAATGGGAAGCGGGGCGGGTGCGGCTGGATCTCTGTGACGGACCGTCGCAGATTCTTCTCCATGGCCACTGTCATCAGAAGGCGATGGGCCGCCTGGCGCCGGCGAAGAGCCTCCTTGGCCGCATACCGGGTGCCACGGTCATCGATCTCGATGCCGGCTGCTGCGGCATGGCGGGGTCCTTCGGATATGCCCGTGAGCACTTCGACGTGTCGCGCGCCATCGGAGAACGAAAACTATTGCCGGCGGCGCGAGCGCTCCACGAGGGCGCGGTGCTGGTGGCAAGCGGCACGTCATGCCGCCATCAGGTGGCCGACTTCACCGGGGTTCGGGCGCTGCACGCGGCGGAGCTCATACGGTCGGTGATTCGCCAACGGCATCAGGGCTAGGAGTCACCTTGGCGATCCTCTCTGTTTGTGCGCTCGCCCTCGCGGTTCTCGTCAGCTGCATCAGCAGGCTGAACGTCGGCGTGCTGGCGCTCGCCCTTGCCTGGATTATCGGCGTCTATGTCGGCGGGATGCCGATCGCGACGATCATGAACGGGTTTCCCAGCCAGCTCTTTCTCACGCTGACCGGGGTCACCCTGCTGTTCGCGCTTGCCGAGACCAACGGGACGCTCGAGCGAATCACACATCACGCGGTCCGCCTGTGCCGCGGCAACCGGGGAACGATACCGATCATGTTCTTCGCGCTCGGCGCTGTCCTGTCGTCGATGGGACCGGGCAACATCGCGACGGCGGCGCTGCTCGCGCCGCTCGCGATGGCCACAGCGGCTCGGGTCGGCATCCCGCTGTTCCTGATGGCGATCATGGTCGGCAATGGGGCGAACTCGGGCGCACTCTCGCCGTTCGCTCCGACCGGCATCATCGTCAACGGGATCATGGCCAAGAACGGGCTGCCGGGGCTCGAGCTGCAGACGTATCTCTACAACCTGCTCGCGCATGCGCTGGTCGCGTTCACCGGCTACGCGCTCTTCGGCGGCCTGAAGCTGTTCGTCGGAACGCCCGCGCCGGGCGCGGTATCGGCACCCGACGCGGCCGGGGTCGAGGCATTGCCGGATTCCGTCCGGGTGAAGGCGTTCGATCGCCGCCACTGGATCACGCTTGCGACCATCGCCGCTCTGGTACTGAGCGTGATCGTCTGGAAGGTCAACATCGGCATGGCCGCCTTTGCCGGCGCGGTCGTGCTCGTGCTCTCGAAGTCGGCCGACGATGGGGAGGCGATCAAGCGGATGCCGTGGCGGGTGATCGTCATGGTGTGCGGCGTGACCGTGCTGATCGCCCTGGTCGAGCGGGCCCAGGGTATCGATTTGCTCGTGTCGCTGGTCGCCAGAATGGCGTCGGCGAGCACGGTCACCGGGCTCGTCGCGCTCTTCACGGGGATCGTCTCGGTGTACAGCAGCACCTCCGGCGTCGTCCTTCCGGCCTTCCTTCCGATGGTGCCCGGCCTTGCAGCAGCGCTGCCGGGGGCCAGCCCAATCGACATTGCGACGTCGATGAACGTGGGCGGGCACCTCGTCGACGTGTCACCCCTGTCGACAATTGGCGCGCTATGCCTCGCGGGTGTGGCGGCGGCCGACGAGCACCGCACCTTGTTCAACAAGTTGCTGGCCTGGGGCCTCTCGATGGCGGTGGTCGGCGGCGTGCTCTGTTTCGTGCTGTTCTAAACGAGGGATCCACAGGGAGGGCTAGGAGATCAGGAGTTTGCTTTTTGTAAATGAATTCCTCCTGATCTCCTGGCCCTCCTGTCTGAGATGGTGAAATACAAGATCTGACCCCCAAGCCGCCGGCGGTGGCTGTTTCAGCGAGGCGTGTCCACCGGCTGCCGCGTGACCTTCAGCGCGAGCGGCTCGTCGGCGTAGTTGTCGATTCGCACGCCGGATTCGCCGCCTGGCTTGACGCGCGCCGCAGGGGCCATCATCCCGGTGCCGGCCCCGCCATCGTTCACCTGCAGCTGTATCAGGGCACTCTCGTAGCCGGCGCGCGGCTTGGCATTCTGGCGGGCGCCGCCGACGAAGAACACAGGCTTGTCGGTGACCACCACGATCGTCCGCCCTTTATCGGTCTTGTGTTCCCTGGCGTAGCGAATCGCGAATTGCCCGTCGCCGGCCAGCACCGAGCCCACCTCGGGGGCCCTGCGCAGCGCATTCACGAACGAGGCATACCCGCCGTGCTCGAGCGCGTCCTCGAGCGCCTTGCGATCGAACTCTGGCGTGTAGCGCCTGATGCTGACCTGAATCGTGGCCGTGATGGGGCCGGATGCGGTCTTGATCTGAGTGCTGGCGCTGAAAGTCTCAGGGGCACTGCTCGTCCCGGAGGTCTGCGCGCCACCGGTCGCGCCTGACAGCACGGCAAGTCCGATTACCACCAGGAAGGAAATACGCACGGAAGCCTCCTTACAAAACTGCTCTGACGAGTGCTTTCAACTTGTCGACGGACGTGCGGTCTTCGAGCGCCGTGACGTCAGACCCGACTTCCCCGGTGGCCATGATCTCCTTGAGCAAGCGCCGCATGATCTTGCCGCTCGGCGTCTTGGGCAACACATCGGTGAAAATGACGTGCTCCGGCACCGCGATCTTGCTGATGCTCTCGGCGACGTGCGTGCGTATGGACTGCCCGGTTTCAGCGGAGCCGGCCTGGCCCACCTTCAGCGTCACGAATGCCGCCGGCACCAGCCCCTTGATCGGATCGGGAGCACCGACCACGGCAACTTCGGCGACGCCGGGGCACTCCATGATCGCGCTTTCCATCTCCATTGTGCTCAGCCGGTGCCCGGCGACGTTGATGACGTCGTCCACCCGCCCGGTGACCCAGAAGTGACCGTCGGCGTCCTTCACGGCGGCATCGTTGGTGAAATAGCAGCCGTCCACCTGGGAAAAGTAGCTTCGCACGAACCGGTCCGGCTCGCGCCAGAGCGTCCGCAGCATCATCGGGAATGGCCGGCGAATGACCAGGTTCCCGGTTGTGTTCACGCCAACCGGAAGGCCCTGGTCGTCAACCAGATCGACATCAGCTCCCAGGAACGGCGGACCGCAGGATCCCGGCTTCATGGGTGTGAGCCACGCAGCGCTCGCGAGCGGGCAGCCGGAGAGCTCGGTTTGCCCCCAGGTGTTGTTCACGTAGATCCTGCGCTTGCCAAGGGTCTCGTAGATCCACTGCCAGGCTTCGGGATTGAGCGGCTCGCCGACAAGCGCCACGACTTCCAGGCATGAAAGGTCATAGGGCGCCATCAATCCCTCGCCATGCCGCATGAGCATGCGGACGGCCGTGGGCGCAGTGAAGATCTTGTTCACCCGGTAGCGATCGACGATCTGGTAGCACCGCTCCGGCGTCGGATAGTCAATCGCACCCTCGTACACGACCGTCGTGATGCCGTTGGCCAGCGCGCCCACAATCCCCCAGATGTGCATCGTCAGCCACCCGATGTCGGCCGTGCACCAGAGCACATCGTGAGGATGGTGGTCCAGGTGGTACTTCGCGTAAACGTAGTTGTTGACGACGAAGGCGATGGCGGCGTGGACGATGCCCTTGGGCTTGCCGGTGGTTCCGCTCGTGTAGAAGACGATTCCCGGCTCGTTGGCTTCCATGGGCTCGGGAGGGCAGTCCGGTGATGCTGATTGCATGACGTCGTCCCAGAAGCGATCGCGGCCTTCACGCATGGCCACCGCCGCACCAGTACGACGAACGACGATCACGGTCTGGACGCAGGGCAGGTCCGCGATGGCCTCGTCGACGGTGGCCTTCAGGGACAGACGCTGGCCGCGCCGCACGGCTTCATCGGCAGTGAGGACGACCGTCGGCTGGAACGACTCGAGGCGATCTCGCAGCGAGCGGGCGGAAAAGCCCGAGAACACGGTATTGAAGAGCGCGCCAATGCGGAAGCAGGCCAGGACCGTGACGATGGCTTCCCAGAGGTTCGGCGTAAAGATCGCGACGGCATCGCCTTTCCTGACCCCCAGCTGCTTCAGCGCGTTGGCGCACCTGCACACCGCGACGAAGAGCATCCGGTAGGTGAAGAAGCGCGTCTGGCCGTCCTCGCCTTCCCAGATGAGCGCGAGCCGGTTGTCGGCGCCTCGTGCCAGGTGGCGATCGAGCAGGTTGACGGTCGGGTTGCCGACACCACCCACGAAGTACTTGAAATGCGGGAAATGCCCTTCTCTTACGACATCCCAGGACCGCATCCACTCCAGCTCGCGCGCGACATCCGCCCAGAATTCATCGGGACGTTCCCGCGATCGCGCGAGCAACGCTTCCCAGGCCTCGACACTACCGCAGTGCGTCGTCCGAGCGCGCCCCGCGTCCGGCAGGTACAACCGGCTGGCACCGATGAGACCTGCAGCGTCTTCGCGGGGACCGGTCATGAACCGGATTCTATGCTACGGCCCTGGTGTGTTCACGAAGTCCGTCGGCCATCCCGCCTGGCGGTTCAGACGGCCATCCGCCGTGAGTAATGACGATTCCGCATCGTCGGAGGTATAATTTTGTAACGTCACCGCAAAACTGAATAAGGCAGTTCGGCGTTCCCGACCCGGCGATCGGCCTGGCCGGAACGGTGCATGCCGGGGCATTGACAAGATGCGCCACCCTCTTCGACGCGCTGCGGACGTCCTCGTCCTGACCCTGGTCCTCGCGACCGGCGTGCACGCGGCCGACATCCGCCCGGCGCAGTCGATTGCCGGCAGCCCACTGCCGGGCGTCACCATCGAAGGCCCGATCGCGCCCGGGGACTTCAAGAAATTCGCGTCGCTGGTCCTGGACGCCAAGGCCTCTGTCGTGTGGCTGGCGTCGCCCGGCGGGAAGCTGTCCGAAGCCCTGCGCTTGGGAGCGCTGATCCGGCAACTTGCGCTCGAGGTTCGGGCGCCCATCGACCGCACCCAGCCGCTGGTTCGCCTCCGCGATCCGGAGAACAACACCTGCGCGAGCGCCTGCTTCTTCCTGTATGTCGCCGGTGTCAGGCGGCAGGGGTCGGTGCTGGGCATCCACAAGCCGTCCCTGCCCGCCGACGAATACTTTTCACTGGGACTCGACGGCTCAGTCGCGGCGCACCGGCGCATCCAGGAAGCCACAGCTGATTACCTCGATCAGATGGGCGTGCCCTCCAGATATGCGTCAATGATGATGGCCGCGAACTCGAGCGAGATGATCTGGCTGGCACCGGAAGACATTGCGCGAGACCTCACCGGCGTGGCCGCCGGATACGAGGTCTGGTTTCAGGGTCCCTGTCGCACGCAGGTCGTTCAGCCGGGCGGGGCAGACCTCGACTGCGCTTCGCAGATCCTCGCCGAGATGCAGGAGGAGCGCCGGCAGCGCACACGCGAACACTTCCGAGCCCGGGAATAGTCATTACAAAGCATCAAATCCCAAGTTCCAAGCTCCAAATCCCAAGGCACTCCCAACCGTCCAAACTCAAACCCAACCTCCAAACCAACCTCCAAACTCCAACTGTCACTGAGGGTTTTGGAGTTTTGCGTTTTGGGAGTGCTTTGGAGCTTGGAGCTTGGAACTTGGGATTTGGTACAGAACAAACCCGCGGACTCCACCGTATTGCCTACAATGCAGGCAACCACGAATGACGACGCTGTATCTCGGCGAGTTCGAGCAAGTGGTCCTCCTGGCCGTTCTGCGTCTTGGTGACGCCGCCTACGCGATTCCGGTTCGCGAGGAGATTGAGGTGCGAACGGGCCGAAGCGTGGCGCGCGGCGCGCTCTACACCGCGCTGGAGCGGCTCGAATCGAAGCGCTACCTGCGATCCCGGATGGGCGAGCCGCTCGCGGAGCGCGGGGGCCGGCCGCGACGGTACTTCACGGTCACCGCAACCGGGCTGGCGGCGCTGCGATCCTCGCGCCGGGCGCTGCTGCAGTTGTGGGGCGGGCTGGAAGGGCTGCTCGAATCATGAGCCGCCTCATGCCGGGTCCGCCGCGGGTTGCGGAACGCCTGCTTTCGGCCGCTCTCGGACCGCGCTGGGCCGAAGCGATCCTCGGTGATCTGCACGAGGAGCACGCACGGCGCGTGGCGACCAGCCGGGTTGCCGCATCGGTCTGGTACAGCACGCAGGCGCTTCGCCTGGCCTCTCGCTACGGGGTCCGCACCCTGTGGCGCGGCATCCGCATCGAACGCAGCCGCCAGGTTTCGGCGCCGCGAGGAGACTCCCTGATGCGCACGCTCGGCTTCGACATCAAATACGCGCTGCGATCGAACCTGCAACGTCCCGCGCTGGCCGCGCTCATCGTGCTGACGCTCGCGCTCGGGCTCGGCGCGAACGCCGCCGTCCTGGCGATGGTCGATGCCCTCGTCGTCCGGCCGTTCCCGTTCCCCGACGTGGACCGCATCCTGCTGCTGTCCGACAGCGCCCGTGATTCCGAGTACCGTCGCGAGCAGGTCGCCCCGGCGAATTTTCTCGACTGGAAACGTCAGAGCGACACGATTCAGCACATGGCGGCGTTCGCCTGGTGGGACGTCAACCTGGTCGGCCGGGACGAACCGGAACGGGTGCAGGGCTTCCGCGTGTCGGCAGACTTCTTCCCCGCGCTGGGGGTGCAGCCGGTACTCGGCCGCGGCTTCGCTGGCGAAGAGGAGACGATCGGACGTCATCGGCTTGCCGTCATCGGTCATGGGCTGTGGCTGCGGCGCTTCGCCGGGGACCCGGCCATCGTCGGACGCACGATCACGCTGGACGCCGAACCGTATGAGGTCGTGGGCATCGCACCGGAGGGATTCGACTTTCCGATGGGCGCCGAGGTCTGGGCGCCCCTCGCGTTCGACGCCAAGGCAGCGGAGCAGCGGACGAGGCGGTACCTCACAGTTATCGGAAGGCTCGCGCCGGGCGCCTCGCTGGGAGAGGCGCAGTCGCAGATGGCCGTCATCGCCGAGCGGCTCCAGCAGCAGTATCCGGCCACCAATCGCGATCGCGGCGTGCGGGTTTACAAGTTCTCCGACGGGATGGTCGACCCCGGCATCACACCGATCCTCGCCTTGTGGCAGGCGGCCGCTCTCTTCGTGTTGATCATCGGCTGCACCAACGTCATGAACCTGCTGCTCGCGCGCGGCGCGGAGCGGCAGCGGGATATCGCGGTCCGTCTCGCCATGGGCGCCGATCGACGACGTGTGGTGCGCGAGCTCCTGATCGAGTCCGCGATGCTGGCGCTTGCGGCCATTCCACCGACGGTGCTGTTCGCCTGGATCGCCCTCGACGCGCTGAAGGGATCCATGCCCGCCAGCATTGCGCGCTTCGTGCCCGGGTGGTGGTCGATGCAGGTGGATTTCCGGGTCCTGGCCGTGACGGCCGCGATCGCCCTGGCCGCCGCGCTGCTGTTCGGCATCGTTCCCGCATTGCAGTGCACACGGCCGCGGCTCGCCGACACGCTGAAAGAGGGAGCGCGCGGCGCATCGGCCGGACGCGCGCGTCAGCGAATCCGGCGCGCCCTCGTGGTGGCGGAGATCACGCTGGCGCTTCCGCTGCTCGTGGCGTCGGCGATGGGCGCGATCGGAGCGCACCGGTTTCTCTACGGCGATCAGGGCTACGATCCCGACAGAGTGCTGGCCATGGAAATGGTCCTGCCGGCCGCGGCGTACGAGGACGACCAGGCCAGGCGCAATTTCGTCACCCGCGTGCTCGATCGCGCGGCCGCAGTGCCCGGGGCCGACGCGGCCGCGGTGATCAACATGTTGCCGGCACGCGGCAACAACAGCTCACGGACCCTGGAGATCGAAGGCCGGCCGAACGCCGACCCCGCGTTTCCGCCGAACGTGGATTTCCGGAGCGCCACGCCTGGCGTCTTCCCTGTCCTCGGCATCCCCGTGCACCGCGGCCGCGGCTTCACTGCGGCCGACCGCGAAGACGCGCAGCCGGTGGCCGTGATCAGCCAATCGCTCGCGGAACGCTACTGGCCCAACGAAGATCCGCTCGGACGACGGATGAAGCTCGGCACCGGACCGTGGCTCACGATCGTCGGGATCTGCGGCAACGTCGTGCACGACTGGTTCGACCGCCGCAACTACCCGACGGCCTACGTCCCGTATGCCCAGTCGCCGACGGGGAATTTCGGCCTGGCGGTGCGGGCGTCGGGCGATCCGGCCGCGCTCTCGAGTGCGGCTCGCGCGGCCGTCCGCGCCGTTGATCCGAATCAGCCCGTCTACGACGTGATGACGCTCCGCGCCGCGCTGCGCGAGCGCACGCTGGGGCTCCAATACATCGCGGCCGTGATGGGGGTGCTCGGAGCGCTCGCGCTCGTGCTCGCGGCGGGCGGTGTCTACGGCGTCATGGCCTACATGGTCGCGCAGCGCGCGCACGAGATTGGCGTCCGGATCGCGCTCGGCGCCACCCGGGCGGACGTGGTCCGGCTGACGGTGTCGCACACGGTCCGCCTCTCCGCCATCGGCGTCGTCCTCGGCATCACGCTCTCGGTCCTGCTGGGACGCGTGATCGAGTGGGGCCTGCTCGGCACCGCGGCGGTCGACGCCCGCATCATTGCCGCGCTTGGTGCCGTGCTGTCGCTGTCGGCGCTGGCCGCCGGCTATATCCCGGCGCGCCGCGCGGCATCGATCGACCCGATCTGTACGCTTCGGGGTGAGTAGTGGCCGGATACAGGCCACTAGAGTCTCCGGTCCGTCAGAGGCTTCACAGTCAGTCCAGCGGATGTGACTCCAGGGTCGGTTTCAGGCTGAAATTCAGCACCGTGCTCTCCGAAACGTCGAATCGCGACTGGCGAGTCTCGTATCCCGGTTTCGACGCGGTCACGACGACCGTGCCCGTCGCCGCTCGTACGCTGTAGTAACCACTGCGACCGCTCACGGTCGTCCTTTCCGCGCCGGTCGAGTCCCGGACGGTGATGAGGACGTCCTCGAGTGGCGGCTCGCCCGTGTCTGGCGTGAACGAAAGGTAGACGTAGCCGCTGATCGTCGGCGGCGCACTCCCAGGCGCCAGTGGCGACGATCCCGCGCAACCGGGGACGGTGACGAGCGTGAGCAGGACGACCAGACGGAGCCGTCGCGAGGCTGCGAAAGTGCATTGGCCAGCCATGATGCCGCTCCTTGAAGGGTTGTTGCTGCGGTCGACGGCCGCTCTAATGGTTCAAACGATCGGCGCGGCCCTTTCGAACGGTGGAGGGACTGGCTGCGTACTGATGAGCCAGCTCGAGCGGGGTCGAGGCGGGATATCGGTGCGTTAGCATAAGGGCCGTTCAGGATCCGTCCTGGACCGAGCTACGGATACCGCGGGAAGGAGGCCCTCATGACGCTGCAGCGGAAACCTCTTCTGTTACCGTTCGCGTTAGTGCTGCTCACCGCGGGCTCGTCCGCGGCCTTCGCCCAGGGCGGCAAGGTCGGCGGCGTCGTGAGGGACGCGCTCGGCGATCCCGTGCCGGGCGTCACGGTGACCGCGACGAATCAGGCGACAAACGCCTCTCAAACCGCGACCTCGGGAACCGACGGTAGTTATGCGTTTGCTCTTCCCGGCGGTATGTACAGCGTGGCCGCCACGCTCGCGGGTTTCCAGCGTGTCGTTCAGGTCTTGCGGGTCGAGCCTGGCGGCTCGAGCCAGCTCGACTTCACGTTGCAGCCTTCACTCAGCCAGGAGGTCACGGTCACCGCCACCAAGCGCGAGCAGACGGTGCTGGATGTGCCGTTCTCGGTGGCCGCGCCGACCGAGGAAGTTCTTCGCGCGCGCGGCGTAGAGGACATCGAAGGCATTGCGGCAAACGTGGCTGGCTTCACCGTGCAGAACCTGGGGCCGGGGCAGAGCCAGGTGGCGATGCGCGGTATCTCGGCAGGCCAGATTGTTCGCGATCAGCCTGGCGTGAAGGAGCAAGTCGGCGTCTACCTCGACGAGTCGGTCATCTCGCTGTCGCTCTTCACGCCGGATCTCGATCTGTTCGATACCAACCGCGTCGAGGTCCTGCGCGGGCCGCAGGGCACGCTGTTCGGCTCGGGCTCGTTGTCGGGCACGGTCCGCTACATCACCAACCAGCCGGAGATCGGCATCACGAAGACGTTCGCCGAGCTCGGACTCAGCGGCGTCGACGGCGGGAACGCCGGCTTTACCGGCAAGTTCGGTTTCAACCTGCCGCTTGGCCGGAAAGCCGCCCTGCGCCTCGCTTCGTACTACGATCGGCTTTCAGGCTACATCGATGCCGTCCAGCCGGATCTCAGCACGGACGAGGCCGTCAACGACGGGTTCCGGAGCGGGCTGCGGGCGGCCGTGACGTTCGCGCCCAACGAGCGGTTGACGGTCACGCCGCGCCTCGTCTACCAGCGCGTGGGCATGAACGGCTGGAACCGGAGCGACGAGTACAACATCCTCGCCAACCCCTTCACTACCACGCGTCCGCCCGTGACGCTCGGCGACCGGCGCCAGTTCACCCAGCTCGAAGAGGAATTCACGGACGATTTCGTGCTCGGCGACGTGAATCTCGAGTACCGCTTCGACGATCTCCAGCTCACGTCGATCACCTCGTATACCCACCGCGATCTCCTGGTCGTCCGCGACGCCGGCGCGCTGACCTCCAGCATCACCGGCGGCACCATCGGACTCCCGGAGAACGTCTACACCCTCGATGCGCCGCTCGACGATGCCACGACGGCGGGGGTGTGGACGGAAGAGCTGCGCGTAGCCGGCACGCGGGAGCGCTTCCCCTGGGTCGCCGGCGGGTTCTTCAGCCATACCAATCGGGATTACGGCCAGGATCTGCTCGTCGCCGGGTTCGAATCGCTCACTGGCATCCCGACCCAGGGCCTGCGCGCGCCGAAGGACGTCCTGTTCTTCTCGGATCTCGGCTACAAGCTGAATCAGTTCGCCCTGTTCGGCGAGGTCACCGTGCCCATCGCGGAGACCTTCAGCCTGACCGGCGGCCTGCGCTTCTACCATTTCAGCGAGGACAAGGAGCAGATCTTCGACGGCCTGTTCGCCAACGACAACACCGGCACGTCGCTCGTCTCGCAGCCCGGGTCTACCGACGCCAACGGCCTCGCACCGCGGCTCATCGCCACCTGGAAGCTGTCGGACCTCACCAAGCTCAACGCGCAGATCTCGCGCGGCTTCCGCCTCGGCGGGATCAACGATCCGCTCAACGTCCCGCTCTGTACGTCACAGGATCTCCAGACGTTCGGCGGCCGCGACACCTGGGACGACGAGAAGGTGTGGAACTACGAGGTCGGCGTCAAGTCGAGGGTGCTGAACGGCCTCGGCGCACTGGGGATTGCCGGCTTCTACATGGACATCGACGACCTTCAGGCGACGGTCACGGCGGGTTCGTGCTCGTCGCGCGTCATCTTCAACGTGCCCTCCGCGCGCAGCCAGGGCGTGGAGTTCGAGTTCGAGGCGGCGCCCAACAGCAACTTCGATTTCGCGTTCTCTGGGACATTCACCGACTCGGAGCTGCGATCGACGCTGACCTCGACCGACGCCTCCGGCGCGGTCACCATCGTCTCGGGAATCGAGAAGGGACGTCGGCTGCCGACGGTGCCGGAGATCCAGCTCGCCGCGGCGGCGACCTACCAATGGGAGGTCATGCCGGCCGCGATGGCCTACGTCACCGGCATCTACCGACACATCGGGTCGCGCTTCACGCAAGTCGGCGACGAAGATCTCGGCACGCTGAACCTGCTCTCGTTCGGGGCCAACACCATCGGCGCGCCGCTCACCGCCACCACCTTCACCTATGATCCCGAGCTACCTGCTTACGACATCCTCAACCTGCGCGTGGGTCTGAAGCGGAACCAGTGGGACGTGTCGGCGTACATCAACAACGTCACCAACGAGCGGGCGCTGCTCGCGTTAGACCAGGAGCGGGGTACGCGCGCGCGCATCGGCTACCTGACGAACCAGCCGCGCACGTTCGGCATCTCGACGCGGCTGGCATTCTGATCAAGTGCATGGCGCGGCTGGTCCCGAAACGCTGACGCCGGATCACACTACATGCACTTCGTCATCACGATGAAGTGACACGGCTGCGTCGCCGAGCCGTCGTCCGGGAACGGCAGGGTGCCCGAGATGACGTATCCGAACCGCTCGTAAAACGGCGGCAGTTCCTCGCGGAGGTTGACGACGTGGATGTCGACCGCGCGGCAGCCTTGCGCACGAAAGCGGGATTCGATGGCGGCGACCATCGATCGGCCGAGTCCGCGTCCCTGCAACCGCGGATCGATCGAGAGCATCCCGAAGTACCCACGATCCCCGGTCACGCGGGCGTAGACACATGCCGCCAGCCCGGTGCCCGCGTCACCCGCGACGCCCGGCTCGTCGAGCACCAGAAACTCGCCTCGTTGCATCAGATCGACGATTTCAGCGGGGTTCGTTCGATCGCCGCGCTTGAAGAAGGCTTCGACCTGAAACGCCGCGTTGACGAGCGCAGCGACCGCGGGGGCTTCATCGGCACGGGCGACGCGCAGCGGTGCGAGGATCATGTTCACGGACGTTAGACTGTGTCGGTTCCGGGTTCCGGGTGCCAGGTTCGGGGTTCGGTTCAGGGTTCGGGGTTCGGTTCCAGGTTCGGGGTTCAGGGTTCAGCCCCTCCCCGCTGTCCTGGTGAACCGATGCGACCCCAGAACCGCGAACCCCGAACCCCGAACCGAACCCCGAACCCTGAACCGAACCCCGAACCCTGAACCCCCGAACCCGGAACCTACCGAACTTACCCCTCGTGCCGAAACGCCTCGACCGGGTTGATCCGGCTGGCACGCCAGGCCGGCGCGGCGGCGGCGATGAGCGCCGTGAACAGGATCACCGCGGGCACGCTGACGAACGTCAACGGGTCGAGCGGATCGACGCCGAAGAGGAAAGCCGCGAGCAGCCGTCCGGACAACGCCGCGAAGACCAGTCCGGCAACGACGCCGGTCGCGATCATCCCGCCGGCGTCACGCAACACGAGCCACATCACGCGCGCGCCGGTCGCGCCGAGGGCCATCCGCACGCCAATCTCGCGTTGCCGCTGCTGAACGGTGTAGGCGAGTACCCCGAAGACCCCGACCATCGCCAGCACGAGGGCGAGGGCCGCGAACGTGCCCACCATCTTCGCTCTGAAGCGATAGCCGGCCGTCGACTCAATCGCCAGCGTTTCCAAGGTCCGGTCGCGCCGCACCGGCACCTCGGGATCGATTCGCGCGACGACGCGTCGCACGAGCGGGGTCAACGCGCTGGCCGCGCCCACCGATGGCTGCACGACCATGAAGACATCACCGGTCGGAAACTGCGCAAGGGGCACATAGACCTGGAGCAGCTCCTCGGGCGCATCGGGCTGTCCGCTGGTCTGCCGTGCCACGCCGACAATCTCCCGGACCTGTGCGGGCCCGTTCGGCGGCGTCAGTGAGAGGCGCACGCCAATCGGGTCGCGGGCCTTGAAATGCCGGCGTACGAACCCCTCGTTCACGAGACAGATGGACAGGCTGTGCAGCGTGTCCCGCTCGTTGAAGCCTCGGCCGCTCACGATCGGGAGATCGAGCGTCCGGAAGTATCCGGGATCAGCGGTCGTGTATTCGGCCGTCGGTCGATCGCGTCCGGCGACCTGCGGATCGCCAACGATCTCGAACGCCCACCGGCCAAGCTCGCTCGTGCCATACGGCAGGCTCGACGCCCACCCGACGCTGCGCACCCCGGGCAGGGAAGCGACGTCGCGTCCGACTGCGTCATAGAACTTCGTGATCGCCTCCTCGCTCGGATATCGTGAGTTCTTGCCCGTGCGCACGCTGAAGTCCAGCGACAGGACCGACCCGCTCGTCGAGCGATAACCGGTGTCGCCGCTGATCAGCGTCAGCACCGTTTGCAGCAGCAGGCCCGCGCCGCACAGGAGCAGGACGGCCGCGGCCACTTCGCTTGCCACGAGCAGACTCCGGAGCCGGCTCCCGGTGGCCGTAGCCGACCGGCTCTCGGACGACATCACGCCAACGAGCGACGCCCCTGTCGCCTGCCACGCCGGCACCAGGCCAAAACCCACGCCCACGGCCAGCGCCGCTGCGAGCCCGAACAGCACGACTCGCAGATCGAACGCGGGCGTCACCGCCGCCGGCAGCAACCCCGGGGGAATCAACGCGGGCGCTCCTTTCAGGATCGCTGCTCCGACGCCGATGCCCAACGCGCCGCCCAGAGCGGCGAGCACCAGGCTCTCGGTGAGCAGCTGCCGGACGATGCGTCCGCGCTCGGCGCCAAGAGCGGATCGCACGGCGATCTCCCGCGCGCGCGCCGTCGCCCGGGCCAGCAGGAGGTTGGCGACGTTCGCGCAGCAGAGCAGCAACACGCAGCCCACCACACCCAGGAGGAAGATGGACGTGGTCTGCAGATCGGTGCCGACGATGCCAGCGCGAACGGGTTCGACGAGAACGCTTGTTCCCTGGTTCGGTTCGGGATGCTCGCGGGCGAGCCGTTCGGCAATCACCGCCAGCTCGGCCTGTGCCGACTCGATCGTCACACCGGGCGTCAGACGCGCGACTACGTCGAAGGCACGCATGGCGCGAAGCACGGGCACGTCCGGGAACTGAGGCGACAGCGTCCAGATCTCAGCCGGGCGTGAAAACTGCACGTTGTCTGGGACCACGCCGACGACGGTGTACGGCTGACCGTTCAAGCGAACGGCGCGACCCGCGATCGATGGATCGGCGCTGAACCGGCGGCGCCACACGGCTTCACCGAGCAGCACCACGCGCGGGGACGGACCGTCGTCTTCAGGCTTGAAGGTGCGGCCGACAACGGGCGCTACTTCGAGCACGTCGAAGAAATTGGCGCTGGTGCTCTGGCGTTCCGCCGTTTCGATCGAGCCGTCCGGCGCCGTCAGCAGCGGCCCCCCACCCATTCCCTTCTGAACGAACGCGATGCCGTCGAACGACCGGCTTTGTACGATCCAGTCGCGCATATTCAGCGGCGCGACGCCGGCTCTCGGTGACCCGGGCGTGTTCTCCCACAGCATCACCAGCCGTCCGGCCCCTCCAAACGGCAGCGGCCGGATCAGCGTTGCATCCGCGAGGGCGAAGATCGCGCTGTTGACGCCGATGCCCAGCGCCAGGGTGAGCGCTGCCATCGATGTGAACCCTGGCGCCGCGAGCAACTGGCGGACCGCCAGCCGCACGTCGCTGCGCAGATCTTCGAGCCGTTCCGTGAGGCGCATCGGGGCATCTCCTCGTCGCACCGGGTGTATCCACGATCGGTTTGGGCCGAGCTGACCGCCGGCGCGCGGTCATTCCGACCTTTCCCTGAGACGAACCGATCCGCCAATCCGTTGGCCTCGTCTGGATGTCCATTTGACATGGCAGGACCGGCACTTGTTTCGGCGCGGGCCGTGGCTCCGGAATCCCGGAGGCACCCGGGCGATTCTCGAGCGACTGGTGACGTGTCCCGCAGTTCGCGTGCGTGTGAGCCACTGGCACGGTTCGTGCCCCCGGAGGGCCACCCTCATGACGAGCGTCGCCGTTCCTGCGCGTGCTGCATGATCGAGCTGCAGCCTGAAAGTGTCGTTTTCGTCCGCGCGTTTCTCGCCACCACCGTGGGGATCCTCGTGCTGTTCGTGGGGAAGGCGCTCAACCAGCGCGTGGGCGCGCTGCGCGAGTACAACATCCCGGAACCGGTCACCGGGGGCCTGCTCGTCGCCGTCGGATTGTGGGCCCTCTACCTGGCGACCGGCTATCGGGTGATCTTCGAGCTGCACATTCGCGACGTGCTACTCGTTTATTTCTTTACCACCATCGGCCTCAATGCGCGTTTCAGCGATCTGAAAGCCGGTGGACGTCCGTTCGTCGTCCTGTGTCTTCTGGTCAGCCTGTTCCTGGTGCTCCAGGACGCCCTCGCCGTCGCACTGGCGAAGGTTGTTGGCTGGAGCCCGTCCATGGGCCTGCTCGCCGGCAGCATCTCACTGCTCGGGGGGCACGGAACCGCCATTGCCTGGGCTCCCGTGATTGCCGCCAGAGACGGCATCGAGAACGCACTGGAGATCGGGGTCCTCTGCGCGACGGTGGGGCTGGTGCTCGCCAGCGTTACCGGGGGTCCGCTGGCGCGCTTCCTGGTGAAACGACACCGGCTCGAAGGCCCGGTGAACGATGAGCCCGAAGTCGGCGTGCACTATGGCGATTCTCAGCCACCCATCGACTACTTCTCATTTCTGTACTCGATCTTCGCGATCCATGTCTGCGGCATCGTCGGGATTCTCGTTCAGCAGCTCATGGTCGGCCGCGGCGTCAACCTGCCGCTCTTCGTCCCGTGCCTGATGGCGGGCGTCCTGTTCACCAACGTGCTGCACCACTTCGCGCCGCGCGTCCCCTGGCCGAGCCGCACACCGGCGCTGGCGCTGATTGCCGAGGTCTCGCTCGGGGTGTTCCTCGCGATGTCGCTGATGAGCATGGAGCTGTCGTCGCTCGCCAGCCTCGCGGGTCCGCTGTTCTTCGTTCTCGCCATGCAGGTGATCCTGGCGGTCGCGTTCGCCCTGTTCGTCGCCTTCCCCGCGCTCGGCGGCAGCTACGACGCCGCCGTGATCTGTGCCGGGCTGATGGGGTTCGGCCTCGGCGCCACGCCAACGGCGATGGCGAACATGACGGCGGTGACCCAGCGTCATGGCGCTTCTCACGTGGCATTCCTCGTGGTGCCGCTCGTGGGCGCGTTCTTCCTGGACCTCCTGAACACCGTCGCGATTCGTTTCTTCCTCACCCTGAACTGATGTCCGCCCATCGATCCATCCGCATCCTGCGGGACAAGTCCCTTTACAAGTCGATTGCCTTCACGCGCCGGGACCGTCTCCGTCTTGGACTCCAGGGGCTGCTGCCTCACGCCGTCGCGACGCCGGAACAACTCGTCGAGCGCGTCATGGACACGCTCCGGCAACTGCCACGCGATCTCGATCGATACATGACGCTGTCCTCGCTGCAGGAGCGCAACGAACACCTGTTCTTCCGGACGGTCATCGACAATCTGGAAGAAGTTCTTCCATGGATTTACACGCCGACCGTGGGCGAAGCCTGCCAGGCGTTCTCGCACATCGTGCGGGAGCCCAAAGGTTTCTTCATCACGCCAGACGACAAGGGGCGTATCGCGAAGATCCTGAACAACTGGACCGAGAAGGACATCCGGGTCGTCGTCGTGACCGACGGGCAGCGCATTCTCGGGCTCGGTGACCTGGGCGCCAACGGGATGGGCATCCCGGTCGGCAAGCTCGCGCTGTACACGGCCTGTGCGGGCATTCCGCCCAGGCACTGCCTGCCGGTGCTGATCGACGTCGGCACCAACAATCAGACTTTGCTCGACGATGCGCGTTACATCGGCTATCCGAAACGCCGCGTATCCGGGGCGGCGTACTTTGCACTGGTGGACGAGTTCGTCCGGGCTGTACAGAAAAAGTACCCGCGTGCCCTGATCCAGTTCGAAGACTTTCTCACACCCGACGCCTACGCGCTGCTGAACACCTATCGTGATCGCGTGCTCTGTTTCAACGACGATATTCAGGGCACGGCGGCGGTAACACTCGCGGGGGTCTACGCGTCCTCGCGGCTTACGGGCCGGCCCTTCCATGATCTCCGGATCATGTTCCTTGGAGCAGGATCAGCCGCGACCGGGATCGCAGACCTGATGACTTCGGCGCTGGTGAATGCCGGGCTCACGCCGGCGGACGCGCGGAAGCGATTGTGGTTCGTCGACGTGAACGGCCTGGTGGTGAAGAGTCGCACGGACCTGATGCCGCACAATCTTCCGTACGCACACGAACATTCGCCACTCATGTTCGTCGAGGCGATCGACGCACTTCAGCCGCACGTCCTGATCGGCGCCACTGGCGCGCCGGGAACGTTCACGCGCGCCGTGGTCGAGCGCTTGTGCGCGCACCACCCGCGTCCCGTTCTGTTCGCACTGTCCAACCCGACCTCGAAGGCGGAATGCACGGCCGAACAGGCCTACACGTGGAGCCGGGGCAGGGCGGTGTTCGCGAGTGGCAGTCCGTTCGGCAAGGTGACGGTGGACGGCAAGGAGTACCGGCCCGGGCAGGGGAACAACGCCTACGTGTTCCCGGGCATCGGACTTGGCGCGCTGGCCAGCCGGGCGCGGCGTATGCCCGACGAGCTGTTCCTGGCTGCCGCCAGGACACTCGCGGACCTGGTGACGCGAGCCGACCTCGAAAGCGGGTCACTCTATCCGCCGCTCCGCGATATTCGCCGGATTTCGCTGGCTGTCGCCGTCAGTGTGGCTGAAGCCGCGTACGACCTGAAGCTCGCACGCGCGAGGCGGCCACGCAGCCTCGAGACGGCCATCGCCCGCGTCATGTACGAACCTTAGCAGGTTGCCGAAAAGCATCGGTGGCAAGGGAAAAGGCTGCCTTTTGCCTTATCCCTTCAGGATTCAGGACAGCCGGACGATGAGCTTTCCCTGGTTAGTGCCCTCGAACAGCATGTTCAGCGCAGCCGGTGCGTGCTCGAGCCCGTCGATGACGTGCACCCGGTATTTGAGCCGGCCTTCCTGATGCCATCGGGCCAGCGCCTCTATCGCCTCGGCCGCGCGACTCCAGTAATCGAGGACCAGGAAGCCCTCGATTCGGGCTCGCTTGATGATCACTTCGAAGAGGTTTCGGGGGCCGGGGGCCACGGCCTCGTTGTAGGTCGAAATCATCCCGCAGAGGGCGAGGCGGGCCCGCAGCTTGATCAAATGGAGCACCGCCTCGAGAGTGGTTCCGCCGACGTTATCGAAATACATGTCGATCCCATTCGGGCAATGTCGTTCGAGCGCGTCAACGAGTGAGGATTCCTCTCGATAGTTCACGGCCGCGTCGAAACCGAGCTCGTCGACGAGCCATCGGGCCTTGTCGGCCGTGCCGGTGATGCCTAGCACGCGACAGCCCAGAATCTTCGCAATCTGCCCGGCGAGCGAGCCGACCGCACCGGCCGCGGCAGACACGACGAAGGTCTCCCCCTGCCTGGGCTTCGCAACGTCGATCACTCCGAAGTAGGCCGTCATTCCGATATGGCCGAACAAGCCCAGATGCATCGTCAAGGGAATGGCCGGATCGTCCGGCAGTGGCACGATGAGATCCTGTGACCCGACGACGGCAAAGTCCTGCCAGCCGAAGCTGCCGTAGACCGGCGTCCCGGTCGCCAACGTGGGAATGTTCGACTCGACAACCATCCCGACGCCGAGTCCACGCATCACGTCCCCGAGAGGCAGCGGAGGCATATAGGTCGCCCGCTCGGACATCCACGAGCGGTTGGTCGGATCCAGGGACAGCAGCCTGGTCTGCACCAGCGCGTGATTCGGTCCCGGGCGGGGAATGGCCGACTCGACCCACTCGAAGTCCGTTGGTTTGGCGAACCCCTCGGGTCTACGGGCGAGCCGCCATTGGCGGTTCCTGTCGCGGTTCATGACGATCTTTCTTTCTCTCCCGGCTGCAAAGGCCGGTCGCTCCCCTCAATTGAGGTCCATCAGACACGCGCGCGCGCGGCGCACGTCCACCGTTTCCTCGGCATCGCCAAGCGCCTCGAGCACCCCTTGTAGCGACGCCCGCGGGGCGGCGGCGTTTTCGCTAGAGGCGAACAGACGCGCGAACGCAGTTGCTGCCCGCAACTCGAACGTCAAGGCCCCCTGGGACCGTGCAGTCTCGATCGCCCGGCCGAGTGCGGTCTTCGCCGCCTCCGGTTCGTCGAGCGTAACGTGGCATTCGGCGGTCAAGCGATGGAGTTCGGCGTTGAAGTACAGGTCCCGCTTCGATTCGTTCAGCAGCAGAATGCGCTGGATTTCATCGAGCGCACGCGCGTGTTCGCCGCGGATCATGAGGACTTCGGCCAGCATCCCGACGAACTGCGGCATGGCCACGTGTCCCATGATGCGGAGCGAGTCTTCAATCCCGTTCTGCAGCTGCGCAAGACCATCCGCGGTTCTTCCCGTTCGTGCCAGCGCCCACCCATGAACACAGTGGTGCCAGGCCGACGTCTGCACGAGTCCGTGCGCACCACCGAAAGAGATGCCCTCCGAGGCCGAGCGGAGGCACGTCTCCCAGTCTTCCCGATAGCCGTGCATCCAGGCGTGAAAGACCAGTGCGAACGACAGCGAATCCGGGTGACGAATATCCCGGGCCAATGCCACGGCGCGTGCTGCGCGGTCGAGGCAGTCGCGCGTGTCTCCGAGGATCCACAGGTTACGGCTTGATTCGCTCAGCGTAGCCACAACCGGATCGAAGATCGTGGTCAACCGCGCCGACTGATTCGACCGCGTTCCCATCTGGATGCACGCATCCGCATGCTGCTGTGCAATGTGAAGGTCGCCATGATGATGCCTCGCAATCATCGCCCACATGAGTGCGTTCATGTGCTGCACTTCGCTGCCGGATTCGGCGGCGACCTCGATCATGCGGTCAGCGATGCGCGCCGCTTCCCGGCATTCTCCCCGGACCATGTGCACGATCACGCCGCCATCCAGCGCGGCGAACAGCGAGCCATGATCTTTGAGGCGCTCCGCGAGCTCGACGATGCGTCGAGACACTCGCTCTGTTGCGACGGTTCCAAAACCTTCGAGTGCCCCAACAGGGTGGAGCAGGGCTTTCTGAAGCGCCAGTTCACGTGCTTCCACATCGGGCCGCTCGCGAACCAGCGCGAGACAGGCCAGGCCTTTTTTCGCAAACGCCAGCGCTTCCCGTATTGCGAATCGACTGGACGCAACTTCCGCAGCGGCCTGGAAATGCTCGGACGCGCGCCAGGGATCCCTGGCCATTTCGTACAGCAGTGCAAGCTCGGCCGCGACCGCGGATTTCCGGTCGCCATGCCCGGCCTCCAACGCTTCCGCGACCTTGCCGCTCCACACGGACCTGCGCGTGGGCGAGATGGAGGCGTAGAGGGCGGTCTGATAGAGCGCGTGAACGAACTGATATCGGAGCGAAAAGAGACGGCTCGGGAGCTCCTGCTCGCGCAGCAACTGTACAAGCCCGTGGACCTGATCGAGCGACTGAAGGGAGTCCTCGACGTCGGCAGGATCCCTTCCCAGCACCTGCGCGACGATGGCCGAGTCGAACTGGACACCCTGGACTGCCGCGACCCGCAGCAGCTGACGCTCCTCGTCGTCGAGGCTTTCGAGCTTCCGCTCGATCATGCCGCGGAGCGACTCCGGGATGTTGCGCTCGATTTCAGCCGTCCAGCCATCCTGGATATCGCGCTCGTGCAGGTACCGGACGAGATCGACCATGAAGAGCGGGCTGCCTTCGGTCTTCCGGTAGATGAGCGCTGCGACCTCGCTCGGGGCCCCGTGCAGTTGGGACGAGACGTATTGCCCGACCTCTCGCTCGGTCAGAAACGCGACCGGAACTTCCCGCAGGATGCGATGGGCCCCCAGATCCGCCTTCAGCCGCTGGAACGGATGCCGGTTGATCGCAAGGTCAGCGGGCCGGTAGGTCACGACGATGAGCCCGCGCCAGTCGGCAACCTTGGGCGCAAGGAATCGAAGCATGTCGATGGTCGAGACATCCGCCCAATGGACGTCGTCCAGGAACAACACGAACGGCCGTGACGACGCCAGCTCCTGGAGGAGGGCCGCCATCTCCCGCATCAGCCGTTCGGCCGATCCGCTCCTGGTATCCGCGAGCAGCCTCGCGGCGGAGGATTCTTCCGGGGACATCGGTGCGATCTGCACGAACCATCCCGGCGCGACCTGTTTCATCACGGTCGCGAGAGTCGGATCGCGCTTGATCAGGCTGTCGAGCGCCTCGAGAAATGGCAGGTGTGCTTCAGCGCCGGCGAGGCGTTCCGAACACCGGCCACGGCCGATCCACACCGGGGTCGCGATCTCCGCCAGGAAGTCATCGACCAGCGTGCTTTTGCCGATGCCCGGTTCACCCGAGACGGCAACGAGCTGGCCGTTGCCCCTCTCAGCCGCGTCGAACGCTGCTCGCAGGTCGGAGCGTTCACGTTCCCGGCCGACGCTGCTGCGCCGCCGCGACACGAACTCCACCAGCGGGGCGCGGGTTGCGAAAGCCGCCAGCCGTGCGAGGACATCCGTGACTGGCGGGCGGCGCCGGGGATCCTTCTGCAGCATCTCGAACAGCAGCGCGTCCAGCTCGGGGCCACTGCCTGAGGGAACCGGCGCGGCAGACTGGATGCCATGCAGCACACCGATCGTGGAGTCGGCATGAAAGGCGTGCCGGCCGCTGATCAGCTCGAAAAGCAGAAGGCCCAGCGAGAACACGTCGCTGCCCGACTGGGCGGGTTCACCGCGGCTCTGTTCCGGGGACATGTAGCGCAAAGTGCCAACGAGCGCGCCTGACTCCGTGCCGCTCAACGTGCCTTCGCTGGTGACGACCTGCCGCGCGAGCCCGAAGTCGAGCACCTTGACGTACCCGTCGGGCCGCAGCATGACGTTTTCCGGCTTGATGTCGCGATGCACGATCCCGCGCGCGTGCGAGGCGGCCAGCGCGCTCGCGATCTGGGTTGCGATCGCGATGGCTTCCTTCACCGGCACGGGCCCGTTGTCGATGCGCCCCCGGATCGTCTGTCCTTCGACGAACTCCATGACAATGAAGGGCCGACCGTTGAAGTCGCCGACGTCGTGGACCACCAGGATGTGCGGATGATTCAGCGACGAGGCCGCCTTCGCCTCGGCACGGAAGCGCCGCAGCCATTCCGGGTTCGCCGCGAATGGCAGCGGGAGCAGCTTGAGAGCGACAGGCCGGTCGAGTTTCGCGTCATAGGCCTTGTAAACCTCGCCCATGCCGCCGGCGCCGATCAGCGAAATCAGCTCGTAGCCGCCGATCGTTTGCCACTCCAGGACATCCCTGACCGGTCCATCGTCTGGAAGGACTACTGGTGTTTCCAGAAAACCGCTTGCGAGTTGATGAGCGGCCAGCAGCTTCTCCACGTGTTCCTGCACCGTCGGGTCGGTGGCGCACGCGGCGGCGACGAACGCCTTCCGCTCCGGAACCGGCAGAGGCCGGGCGCGATCGAAGACAGCCTTGACACGAGCCCATTCGTCGAATGTGAACGGCATCACCTGTGAGCCCTCGAGAGTGTGCGCTGATTCTACGTGGCGACGTGTGCCCGCGACCACGCTGGCGGGCCCGTCCTGATGGCTAATTGCGCAGGGCGTCGGGAATTTCCCTCAGCCACCCCCTTCTCCGGCATACTGTGGCGCCTCGAATGACCGGGACGGGACCTCCAGACGACGTGAGCGCCCTATTGGCGGAATGGCGGGGGGGCGACCCTGTCGCGCTCGACCGCCTGCTGCCGTTGGTGTATGCCGATCTGCGGAGAGTGGCGCGTGCTCACCTGCGTCGCGAACAGGCCGGTCACTCGCTTCAGGCGACGGCCCTGGTCCACGAGACCTACCTGCGCCTCGTGAATGCCGGCCGCCTCCGCCTCGAGAATCGCGCGCATTTCCTTGCGATCGCGGCCCGGCTGATGCGTCAGGTGCTGGTGGACCACGCGCGCCGCCGGCACGCCCACAAGCGCGGTGCGGCGGCGACGATGGTCAGCCTGGAGTCCGCCGGGACCGCGCCGGAGGTTCAGCCGACGGACGTCGACGTCATCGCCCTGGACATCGCGCTCCACGAGCTGGCCAGCTTCGACCCGCAGCAATGCCGTGTGGTGGAATTGAAGTTCTTCGCAGGCTTGACGATCGACGAGATCGCCGACGCGCTCGAGATCTCGGCGGCGACCGTCGAGAGGGAATGGGTCATCGCGAAGGCGTGGCTGTATCACCGCCTTTCAGGCGCCTGATCTCGCACTTCCACTCCATCAGGGGAGCTTCACGCGCGCCAGGTAGATCGCGGTCTTGCCTTCGTGCGACGCGTAGTAGCTGACCCAGAGCAGACCCTCGTGCCACACCATCCCGGGGTAGCTGGTGTCGCCGCCGGAAGGCAGTGTCAGCGCAGGCTCGTAGCCGCCGTCGAGGCTCAGTCGTCCGACGACGGTTTTGGGCCCGCCGGGATAGCTGCGTCCGGTTGCCCACAGGGCGCCGTCAGGCAGGCGGATGAAATTCGGACCGCCGATCTGCTGCGGCGTCTCGCGCCAGGTCCAAGACGTGTACGGCGCCCGGCTGCGACCCAGCCACGCCTTGAGATCGCCGCCCTCCCGCCGCACCAGGGCCACCATCTCCCCGTCCGGCATGAACCGCACCGTCGTCTCGTTCGGCCGGCCGGGCACGGCAAAGGTGGTGATCCGATCGAACGTACGTCCGTCCGTGGACGAAACCAGCGTTGCCGTCCATTCGGTCGATGCGCCAGGCTCCGTTCTGTATGTGACCCCGTAAGCCCGGCCCTCTTGCCACGTGACCCGCCACAGCCAGTCGCCATCACCGAGGATGCGCTCCGGAGCACTCCAGGTGCTTCCGTCGGAGGAGAACATCACCCTCGGCTGCCGGCTCACAAAGCGCTTGCCCTCGTAGACCGAGCCGCCCGCAACGATCATCAAGCGGTCGTCCGGCGTGATGGAGAGTTTCGGATCGCGCAGGTCGATGCGGTCTTCGCCGATCAGCGCGGCGGACGTCCATGCCTCGCCGCCGGCCGAGACCAGCACACGGATGCGCCCGTCGCCGCCGACGTGGGCGTCTGCCTCCCGAAACGTGCAGTACCAGCGGTTGCGCCAGCGAATGAGGTCGGTGAAGGCATTGTGTGCGCCGGCGTCCCAGATGCGCGCCACGCGAACGAGCGCCGGGGCAGGCGCGGGCTGAGCGGAGCTCGTGAACGCGAGGAGCAGCAGAACCGCGTGTCGTTTCATCAATGGCTCTCAGCGTACTCGAACGGGCGCTGTCTGTTTTCCCCTGGCTAATCCGATCTCTCAGGCAGGAGGTTGACTGATCATGTCCCGTGCACGACACGCCGCCGCAGGATTGGCCGTATTGAGTACCTTGTGCTTCGCGTCCGTCGCGAACGCCCAGAGCAACACGCCCGAGATCTATTTCGTCCAGGACGCGGCGGCGCAGTTCAACCAGCTCGCCTTGCGCCCCGAACCGTTCGGCTTCAGGAGCCCGGACGACTTCTCGCCGACGCTGCTCGACTACCACTACCAGGGCGTGGTGCGGAAGAACGGTCCCGGGACGCCGTATCTGTTCGTCTCGCGGAATCGCGACGGAGCAGGCTACCTGCTGGTTGTCCGGATGGGCTCGCGCGACAGGACAGGTGAACGCCTTCGCTCGAACCGGCTGGTGCGCGATTCCCCGATCATCATCCCGCCGCCGTTCAAGTCGACGCTGCCGGATTCGCGCGACACGACCGTGACACTGATACGTTTCGATGGTACCAACGGCTGGCCGGCATACAAACATCCGGGCGGCATGCAGTTGGTCGGGGACATCCTCGCCGTTCCGCTCAGCCAGCCTCTCGACGGCGATCCGGAAAACCGCGTTGCGTTCATCAACGTGTCCAACCCGGAGGCGCCGTTCATCACCAGCGAGTTCGATCCCGACCCGCGTGGCAGCCAGGAGTTCGCGGTCGGGCAGGTCGCCCTGACGCCTGTCAGGAATCCGATCGGGCCGGGCGTCCGCTACATCATGCTGCTCGCCGGCAAGGACAACGAGAATGTCCGGCTGTATCGCTCACGGGCGACCAGGGAAGACGGCTCTACCGACCTGGCGTCGCCGGATATCGTCTGGGACGAAATCGGCCTCTGGAGCGGCGTCGAGCTCGACGATCCTGGCGCCGATACCTGGCCCTGCTGCGGATCGCAGAGTCATCAGATGTTCAGTTTCGTGCGGCAGCAGGATCTCGACGGTCCGCTGTTCCTGATCGGCGCGTTCAACGACGAGCCCGCGATCGAACCGGGAGGAGGCCACGATTTCCTCGATCTGTATCAAGTGCACGTCGATCGCTACGGCACACCCTCGGACCGTCTGTTGTCGCACGTCGAGCGCAAGCACGTCACCAGCAACTCGATTGCCGGCGACACGTCGCATTTCGCGGGCTCGACCGGGGTATACGTCAGTCCGTCGGGCGAGTTGATCGTGTACGCGACCGAGCACACCAACCAGGGACCGATCGACGAGCACGACCGCCACACGGTGAGGGGCGGTGAATGGCGGCACCGCGAAATGGTGCGCCCCGACAATCCCACGCTGAGACCCACCGTCGACGCGCCGGTGTTCACCGTGGACGAAGGTGGATCCCGCACGCTGGTCGGACGTGGGCGCCCGCCGCTGACACGCGCCTGGCTCCAGCTCTTTTACGACGACGGCCTTGGCCTCTCCGACAAGAACTTCAACGCCGAGCTCGTCATCGATTACGACGACCGCAACAAGGACGATTACGACGATTTCGTCAAGCTGCTGCCGGCTTTTAACGACGCGGCCAGTTCCTGGCGCTGGTTCGCGCCGCAGGACTGCTCGATGCAGGTGTCTCAACACACCATCCGGGACGACGACTTCCCTGGCCGGTACAAGACTCTCGTCGGGCAGGGAACCGTGGCGGCGGAGACCAATCTCGACAACGTGCAGAGCGACAACGCTCCGGGATCGATGAACGACATGATCTCTGCCGTGGGCTTCACGTGCGGCACCTACTACACGTCGCCGGTCACCGTCAGCTGGGATCTCGATCAGAACGACACCTACGAGACGATCGGCGAGACCGCGCCCGTCTCCGCAGCCGAGCTCGACGGACCGAGCACGGTGTTGATTCCGGTGCGGGCGCAGCATCTGACCGACACGACGGCGCTCGGGGTGAGCTCCCCGCGCAAGGTCGAACTGCGCGTGAACAACGTTGCCCCGACGATCCAGGAATTCGCGCTCGTGGATCCGCTGGGGACCGTGATGGGGGTCGGTGCGCCGTTCGGTGTCACCGGGGTCGAATACTCCGTCAAGGCGTCGTTCATCGATCCCGGAAAGCCCGACACCCAGACCGCAGCGATCGCGTGGGGCGACGGTGCGATCGATCAGAGTGCAAGCTTCCGGGCCTTCAATGATGCCTTCGACGGGAGGATCGGCAACGTCGCCCAAGGCCACAAGTTCCAGGCGCCGGGCAGCTACACGATCGGTCTTACGGTGACCGACAAGGACAAGGATGCCGGAAAGGTCGAGATGAAGCTGGATGTGATTTCGCCAGCCGCAGCGATTGGCTACGTGATCTCTGAGATCGACGCGTTGCTCGGCGGCGCGACCACTCCCGGAGTCCGCCGTCACCTGACATTTGCGCGACGGCTGCTTGCGGGAAATGTTCAAGGCTCGTCGAACAACGGTGCACTCGACAAGCTCACCGGTGGCGAGATCGAGGCGGCGATCGCGCTGGTGCTCGAGTCGATCGAGGAGCTGCGGCGCGCTCAGGCGGACGGCGCCACCGTGTCCCCGCTGATCGCCTTGCTCGAGCAGATTGTGCTGGCGCTCTCGGCGGCGTAACTGTAACCACCTTGGGCAGCTCTGGGCGAGTCTGAAAACCGGGCGGGTCCAAGGGCCCGCCCGACGGTCGTCACACGAGCGCGAGCGTGATTCGGATCGCAGCAAAGCTCGCCAGGTTATTGAGAACGATCGTGAGAAGGAGGAGGGCCACAGCTCTCAACACGGTGACGCCCGTCGATTCCGAGTAGACGCGTTTCAGCGCGAGGATCAGATATGGCGCGATCACCAAATATCCGGCGGCCGCGCGACCGCGTGGACCGCTGGTGCCAGCACCGTCTGAAGATCGCGACTTCAAGGGTTCCATCAGCACAGCTCGCGGTCGGTGACGATCGGGGAGAGCGCCCTCATGTGAGCCCACCGGGCCGCGCGCCCGCAGCCGTCAAGGGTGCGCGCTCAGTATCCGCCAAAGGTCAAGGGGTGCGGCGCAGCGACGGCGGTCCGCCGAAGCGCTCGCAAAACAAGCAAGCACCAACGACGCACGCGCACGACCGTTGAACTGGCCCTTGCGTTCGAACTGGTGAATATTCCGAGCTTTGACCGCGCGATCTCAGATCCCCAATCAGTTCGTTCTCAGCGCGTCGACTGGCGCCAGCCGCATGCTTCGGTGCGCGGGCACGCAGGAAGCGATGGTCGCGACGGTCAACAGCACCAGCGCGGTCACGGCGAACGTCCACGGATCGAGCGGCTCGATCTCGAACAACAAGCGCGCGAGCACGCGCGTGAGCGCGGCGGCAGCCGCCAGCCCGACGACGACGCCTGTGGCAACCAGGCGAAGCGCCTGACCAAGGATCAGACGAAACACATCCGGCGCGGTCGCGCCGAGTGCCATCCGGACCCCGATCTCCTGGGTCCGCTCCCGCACCGAGTAGGCCATCACGCCGTAAACGCCGATCGCAGCGAGGGCAAGCGCAAGCAGCGCGAAGGCGCCGAGCAGGATCGAAATGGCTCGCGGGCGGGCGATGGTGTTGCCAATGGCGGTTTCGAGCGTGCTCACGCGCACCGGCGCTTCCGGCTCCACCGCGCGAACGACACCGGTCACGCTGTTCCCGAGCAGGGTGGGCTCCTGCTGGCTTCGTACGAAGAGTGTGAGGTTTGCGCCAGGACGCTGCGTGCGCGGGATGAAGATGGTCTGCCGGACCGGACCGTCCAGCGACGACCTGATATTGCCGACCACCCCGACCACCGTCCATTCCATGTCCTCGCGGCCGTTGACGTGGTCGACGTTAATCCGAAGGCGACGGCCGAGCGGGCTGCCGTCCGGGAACTGCTGCCTGACGAGCTCCTCGCTGACGATGGCCACTGGCAGCGACTCGGACGTGTCGGAGTCTGAGAAGTCCCTCCCGGCTACCTGTGGGATACCCAGCGTCTTGAAGAACCCGGGCGTCACCGGCCGCACGTGGCTCGACGCCACCTGCCCCTCCGGCGGCTTCGGGAGATCGACGCGCCAGAAACTCGTCCCGATGCACGCGAAGGGGATCGGCAGACAGGATGCGCCGGCGGCGTATTGAACTCCGGGCAGGGCGCCAATACGAGAGAGCGCCTCGAGGAAGAACCTGTCGGATTGCGCGAAATCGTATCGCGTCGACGGCAGCTGCACGGCCGCGGTGAGCACGCCTTCGGCGCGGAAGCCGAGATCGGTGCCTTGGAGCTTGACGAGGCTGCGCATGAGGAGCCCGGCACCTGCAAGCAAGACGAGCGACAGCGCCACTTCGGCGACGACGAGCGTGCCGAGTACGCGGTGCAGCCGACGGCCGCCGCCGTGGCGTCCACCATCGCGGAGGGCCTCGTTGGCGTGACTCGTGGAAACGAACGCAGGTACGATGCCGAACGCAAGCCCGGTGGTCAGCGCGACCGCCATGGTGAACGCGACCACCGGCAGATCCAGCGTGACCTGGTCGAGCCGCGGGACCGGAATGCGATCGCCCACCAGGGCCAGCAGGCCGCGCTGGCAGAGCGCGGCGACTCCGAGGCCGGCGGCGCCGCCGGTGCTGGCAAGCAGCAGACTCTCGGCGAGCACCTGCCGCACCAGCCGTCCGCGCCGGGCGCCGAGCGCAGTGCGGACGCCGATCTCGCGCCCGCGGGCGGCGCTCCGCGCCAGGAGAAGGTTGGCCACGTTCACACACGCCACGAGCAGCACCATGAGGACGGCGCCGATGAGCGCGAACAACGCCGGACGGAGCTCTCCGACCAGTTGCTCCTGCAGGTGCAGGACGATCACCGTGCGACGCGCATTGCGCTCCGGCTCCTCCTTCTCGAGCCGGGAAAACACGCTTCGCATGTCGCTGTAGGCCTGCTCGAAGGTGACGCCGTCCCGGAGACGGGCGATCGCATACGAGCTGCCGCGGCCGCGCACCCCGCGCAGCTGCTCGAGCGTCGCGCCGTAAGGCGCCAGGAAGTCAGCTTTCTGGCCGACGATGGTGAAGCCTGAGGGCATGATGCCGACAATCGTCCGGGGGCCGCGATCGGTAGCCACGGCCATCCCGAGCACGTCGGTCCGCCCTGCCATCTGCCGTTGCCAGAACTCGTGGCTGAGCACGAGGACAGCACTGTTGCCGCCGAAATCTTCTTCGGGCGTATAGGCTCGGCCGAGGATGGGCTGCACCCCGAGCGCGCTGAAGACATCGGCCGATACTGTGAGCCCTGACGTCTCGAGCGGCTGACCGTTCACCATCATGGTGAGGCCCGTGGGTCCGACCATCCCCAGGTGCTCGAGGGTATTGTTGCGCTCGCGCCACGCGACGAAGTTCGCCGGGGCGATCACGTTCCGGCTGGTGGCGCCGCGATTGGTTTCCCACACCGTCACGATGCGATCGGGATCGCGATAGGGCAGGGGTTCCAGCATCACTGTGCGCACGACGCTGAAAATCGCCGCCGTCGCGCCGATCCCGAGCGCGAGGGTCACCAGGGACCCCGCGGTGAACCCGGGTGAGCGTCGCAGCACTCGAACGCCGTGACGGAGGTCTCGTGCCGCATCTTCAAGAAGTGTCTGTGTCTTCATGAGGCTTCCTGACGGTTGGGTCGTTCACCCGACGCCCGATCGCGAGTTGGATGGCCGGTTCGCCGAAAAGGTTGAATCCGGGAGATCGCGATTCCGGCCAGATCAACTATTCTTGCGCTTCCCGGAACCTGCCGGAGCACCGCCGGCCGCCTTGACAGTCTGCTTTCGCGGGACACACAGGAGCTGCCCATGACGCCAGACGATTTCTTCAAGCTCGCCAAGAAACACGAAGCCGAGATGCTCGACCTCAAGTTCGTCGACATGCTGGGAAGCTGGCAGCATTGCTCGTTTCCCATCGACACGCTCGACGAGGGCACCTTCCAGGAAGGGCTCGGTTTCGATGGATCGTCGATCCGGGGATGGATGGGGATTCATGAATCCGACATGATGGCGGTGCCCGACCCGGACACGGCGCGGCTCGATCCTTTCTTCAGCAGGCCCACCCTCAGCATCATCGCGAACGTCATCGACCCGTTGAGCCGGAAACCGTTCAGCCGCGACCCCCGCCATATCGCGCAAAAAGCCGAGGCCTACTTGAAGCAGACCGGCATTGCGGACACGTGTTACGTCGGGCCCGAGCCGGAGTTCTTCATCTTCGACGAGGTCCGCTACGAACAGAATCAGCACCGCGGGTACTACCAGATCGATTCGGTGGAGGGCGCGTGGAACACCGGCCGGCTCGAGGAGCCGAACCTGGGTTACAAGCCGAGCTTCAAGGGCGGGTACTTCCCGGTGAGCCCGACCGACACCTTCCACGATCTGCGCGGCGAGATGGTCTACGAGATGCGCAAGGTCGGGATCATCGTCGAGGCGCACCATCACGAAGTCGCGACGGCCGGCCAGAGCGAGATCGACATGAAGTTCCAGCCGCTCCTCAAGATGGCCGATCAGTTCATGTGGTACAAGTACATCTGCAAGAACGTCGCGAAGCGTCACGGCAAGACGGTGACCTTCATGCCGAAGCCGATCTTCGAGGACAACGGCAGCGGCATGCACACGCACGTCTCTCTCTGGAACGGCGGCACGCCGCTCTTCGCAGGTGAGGGTTACGCCGGTCTCAGTGAGCTCGGCCTGTTCGCCGCCGGCGGCCTCCTCAAACATGCGCCGGCAATCCTCGCGTTCGCCGCTCCCACCACCAATTCGTACCGGCGGCTGGTCCCCGGCTTCGAGGCGCCGGTCAACCTGGCCCTGTCCGCACGGAACCGCTCGGCGGCGATCCGGATCCCGATGTACTCGAAGAGCCCCAAGGCCAAGCGGCTGGAGTTCCGCTGCCCGGATCCGAGCTGCAACGGCTATCTCGCGTGGTCGGCGATGCTGATGGCGATCGTCGACGGGATCCAGAACAAGATCGACCCGGGTCAGCCGCTCGATCGCGACATCTACGAGATGACCCGCGACGAGATGAAGCACATGGGCATCCGGACGACGCCGGGATCGCTCGAGGAAGCTGTCAACGCGCTGGAGCAGGATCGTGAGTTCCTGACGCGCGGGGGCGTGTTCACCGACGACCTGATCGAGACGTGGGTCGGGTGGAAGCGGGACAAGGAGCTGGATCCGATCCGGCTGCGCCCGCATCCGCACGAGTTCTATCTGTACTACGACAACTAGAGGGGGTAATCCGGGGTCCGGGGGCCGGATCCCGGATCCCGCGATGACAAAAAATTCCAAGGAGTTCCGGCAGCCACAGCCTTCCGGCTAGAGCCGGAAGCCACACATTCAACGGGACAGACATTCAACGCGCGACGCGGGCGACAACGGCAGATGCGCGTTCCACCACTCGCGGGCGCGAGTGTCGGTCCAGGGGTGCTGGAGCGGGATCGCGTCGAGCCGCTGGAGGAGATCCCGCGCCGATCCCGGCCGGTGTTCGCGATTCTTGGCCAGGCAGGACAGCACGAGCGCGTCCAGGTCCGGGGGGACGGCGATCGCGGTTCTCGAGGACGGCGGCTCCGGCGGCGTGTGCGCGTGCGCCAGCAGCAGCTTCATCGGCGTTTCACCGGTAAACACGAGCTGACCGGTCAGCAGCCAATAGGCCACGCACCCAGTCGAGTAGATATCGGCGCGCGCGTCCACGTCTTCGCCCCCCAATGCCTGCTCCGGCGCGATGAACGCCGGCGTGCCTTGAATCAGGTTGGACACCGTGATGGCGGGCTGCGTATCAGACGATGGTTCGTGGACGGCCTTCGCGATCCCGAAGTCGAGTACCTTCACGAAGTCGTGGTCCTCGCCATACCGGCTCAGGAAGATGTTTGCAGGCTTGATGTCGCGATGCACGAGCCCGCGCGATTCGGCTTCGGACAGCGAATGGCACACCTGCCGAAGGACATGAACAACGCGTTCGGCTGGAATCGGGCCGAAGCGTTTGATCAGCGCGTGGGCGTCGATCCCTTCGAGTAGTTCCATCGCGTAGTAGCACGATCCTTCCTCGGTCACACCGAAGTCGAACAATGTCACCGTATGCGGCGATCTGAGCTGAGCGATGACTTGTGCCTCCCGCTCGAATCGCCGGCGCATCTCGTCAGAGCTGCCGGCGTGTCCCGCCACGGACGATCGGATCAATTTGATCGCCGCCGGCCGTGCGAGCAGGCGGTGGCTCGCTTTCCACACCTCGCCCATGCCTCCTTCACCCAATCGAGACTCGAGACGGTAGCTGCCAAGCTCGCGAGCCCGCGTGACCTCGGTGCCGAGGTTATAGACGACTCGAGCCGCGACGTACGCCATGACCACGACGAGAATGTAGGGGAAGGCGAAGGCGAAGAAGATCATCGCGGCGGTTGGCGGCGGCTCGACCGGAAACATCCGGAGCGACAACAGCACCATCGCCGGGACCGAGGTGACGGCGGCGAGCGCGGCCATGACCGCGTGGCGCGGCAGGGTCGGAACCATCACGTTGAAAAGCAACATCCACACCGCGACCCAGGACAGGCCTATCCATGACTGACCAGTACCTACGAGCTGGTGGAGGAACTCGGCAGCCGCGATGCCGTAGCTGCCGGCCACTTCGAACACCAATGCGAGAGCCATGACCGTCCCGGGCCGCGGCCGGGCCGCGCGGATGATCAGCGCCACCGATACCGCCACGACGATGGAGATGAATCCAGGCGCCCAGTTCACCGCCCGCTCGAGGAGGACCGCGCGCACAGGCGGAAAGAGGAGCGACGGGAAGAAGTCCGCCATGAAGAAGGTGAAGGCGTAGAGCCACGCCAGAATCTGCAGGCGATTGGCCGCGCGATTGAGCAGGTCCGGTGGCAGACCCGTGGTCGCGCGGTCGACGACGGAAGCAGCTCGAGGCTTGGGGACGAACAGGGTCTGCTGGTGACTCGCTGGGTCCATGGGACGTGCCGGACAAGAGTAGCAAGATCAACCGGCCAGATCATTTGACACGGCCGAACGTCAGGACTAGTGTGATTGCCTGCGTTGAACGGGCGCCCGCGGGTTCGCGCGAAGGGCTCAGCCCACCGTCATAACACTCCACCGAACGGCCACGCACCGCCGTGCTGCCTGTCTGCGAACCACAGGGCTGAAGCATGGAGGTCGTATGCCGTCACGCGAGCTGCCCGCCCGTCCGAATCTCGAACACCTGAAGAAGCAGGCCAAATCGCTGCTCGAGGCGGCGAAGGCGCGCGATCCGGAGGCGCTCCGGCGATTCACGGTGCTGCCCTCGCTTGCCGGCACGTCTCCCGACCGGATCGACGCCGCTGATCTCGCGCTGCACGATGCGCAGTCGGCGATCGCGCGCGAGCACGGATTTCCGTCCTGGAATGCGCTGCGCGAAGAGGTCGAGTCGCGGCTGCTGTCGTTCGACGCGGCCGTCGACGAATTCGTCCGCTGTGCCACCGGCGGCGCGACCGGTCGCGCCGAGCGCCTGCTCGCGCTCCATCCGCGACTGGCCTCGGCCACGCTGCACACCGGGCTGGTTCTCGGCGACGCTGCAGCCGTGGAAGAGCGCCTCCGGCGTCATCCTGAGCTCGCGCTCCAGCCGGGCGGACCGCAGGACTGGGAGCCGATCCTCTACGTGTGCCACACATCGATGCACGTGGGCTCTCCGGATCGCCTCGACGCCCTCGTCCGGATCGCGCGCCGACTGCTGGCGCTTGGCGCGAACCCTAACGCCGAGTATCGCTGGAACTGGCACCCCGAGCTCCCCCGAACCGCGCTGTGGGGATCGGTCTGCGCGGTCGGACACCTGCCGCTTGCTGAAGCGCTGCTCGACGCCGGCGCCAATCCGACCGACGGCGTCACCGCGCACATCGCCGGGGGTGGCGGCAATCTCCCGGCGCTCGAACTGCTGCATCGCTACGACCTCGATGTGAACGGCATTCCCGGTGGCGTGCCGCCCCTCGTCTACATGATGGGATGGAGCGACAATCCGGAGGGTCCGGCGTGGCTGCTCGATCACGGCGCCGACGCCAACCTCGGGTGGGGCGACCAAGGAGAAGCGCCACTGCACGTGGCCGCCCGGCGCTGGGACGTGCCGATGGTCGAGCGGCTGGTTGCGCACGGCGCAGACGTATCACGACGTCGCGCCGACGGCGCCACAGCGCACAAGGTCGCGGAGCTCCATGGCAACCGGGAGATCGCGGCCTGGCTGCTCGCTCACGGCGCGACCGACGAGCTGTCGGCGCTCGAGCGCTTCATCGCCGCATGCGCGCGTGCCGATCGCGGTGCGGCCGACGCGATCCTAGCAGCTCACCCCGGGCTTCGATCCGGGCTCGGCCCCGAGCACCATTTGATGCTGCACCGCCCGGCCGAGAGCGGGAACGCCGCCGTGCTCGAGACGATGCTCGGGTGCGGCTTCAACCCTGAGGCGAAGGACAAGGACAACGTGACCCCGTTGCACCGTGCAGCGATGGGTGGTCACGTCGAGGCAGTGCGGGTGCTGTTGACGTACGGCGCCGACGTGAACGCGCAGGATGGCATGTTCTCGGCTTCGCCCCTGGTGTGGGCCGTCGAAGGGCGCGGCAGCGCGAAGCGTCGCGGTGCCGACCACGTCGGTGTGGCACGCCTGCTGATCGCGTCAGGCTCGTCGCTCGACTGGACGCCGCCGCAGGGCGCGCCGGGACCCGAGCGCACGCTGGAAGGGTTGATCGAGCTGCGGCGGGATGCGGAGAACCATCGGATCGCCGCACCGATCGAACCGATGTAACGACGAGAGCAGGGTGTGCGCCATAAGCGCACACTCTTCACCTGCCTTCTGTGCCAGACGCGAAAATTGCGCGCGAAAGCCGTCCCGACCCATGTTTCTTACTTGACCCACCCGGCCGACCTGTGCAGGAATCACGGCTTCGCTGCGGGAAAGAGTAGGGCTCGGTGCGGATAGCCCTGGTGAACAGCGATAGGTTGCTCTGCGACGGCCTGTCCCGGATTCTCCGTGGGGATCCTTCGTTTCAGGTCTCCGTGTGCGGTGATCAGGCCGCCCGTGACACCGGCTTCGACGTCTGCCTGCTGGATGCTCGAACGGGTAGCGTACGTGCCGCGGAGCCGAATCGTGGCGACCGTCCCTATCTCATTGTCGTGAATGCTCCCGACGGCGACGAGTGGGCCGTCGATGCGCTCGGCAGGGGAGTGCGGGGCGTTCTCTCGCGCGATTCGAGTGCCGAGGACCTGTTAAAGGCCATCCACGTCGTGCACGACGGCGGCATCTGGGCGCGCCGGCGCTGGCTCGACGCCTGCGTTCACCGCGCAGTCGCCTCCCGCCAGCGGATCGCCATCAAGCCAGCTCCGCGTCTCGACGAGCGCCTGAGCAACCGCGAGCGGGAAGTGTTCCGGCACGCCGCCACCGGCGCCGGCAACAAGGAGCTGGCGACGCTGCTCTGCATCAGCGAGGCCACGGTCAAAGCGCATCTCACCCGCATTTTCCAGAAGCTCGGTGTGAACGGGCGCGCCGAACTGGCGGCGGCCTATCACGGGCTACGTCCCGTCCCGACGTTGCCGGTCGTACGACGGTCGGCGTAAGTCCCGGTCCGCTTCCTCCACGAAAAATCAGCCGTTCCGCCAATTGATTGCACGCGTCGCGGCGCAGATCATTCGCGGGCTCACCTCGACAACTCCGTACGGACCGATGACTGGAGGCTGGTCATGATCGCGCGTACTTCTGCCCTGTCGGCCCATGAAACCGACACGGGGTTCGGCCCCACCAGGCGGCGCCTCGCCCTGGCCGCGGCGCTTGCCGGCACAGTCGCGGCACTCACCATCGCGCTTGCCGACCCGGGAAGCCCGATCACGATCAGCCACGTCGACAGCCCGGATCCGATCGCGTCGGGAGCGGAGCTCACCTACACCATCACCATCGTCAACGCTGGCGGCGCCAAGATCTCCAACGTCGTGCTGTCGGATCAGGTGAATGGCGTCGGTGGAATCGGCGTGCCGCCGAAGCTCGTACTCACGAGCACGCGTGGCTCGTGCCAGCAGACCGTGAACCTCGTGACCTGCAACGCAGGAACGATTCCGGGAAACGGTACATGGGTCGTGACGATCCGAGGCATCGTCACAGCCGCGAACGGCACGACGATCAACAACACCGTCTCGGTCTCGGGGACGAAATCCGCGCAGAACTTCACGAGTACCGCGACCGCGACGACGCTGGTCAACGGCGGCAGCGGCTCGCACCTGCCCGATCTCACGATTGCCAAGACCGGCCCGACCAGCGTCGTCAAGTCGTCGCTGCTGACCTACACGCTGACCGTCAACAACCTGGGCACCGCAAACGCTACCGGCATCAAGGTGTCGGATACGCTGCCGCCGGGCGTGTCAGCCGTGACGAATACCGGAACCAGCCTGTTCGTCTGCACGAACGACGAAGCGGCGCCGCCGTTCCCCGGCGCGCCGGTCACGGTGAGCTGTCAGGGCGGGGCGGTGAACCAGGGCGCGAACGCGTCCATCACGATCAACGCAACGTCGCCGGCCGTCGTCGGGACGATCACCAATACGGCAGCCGTCGATCCCGACAACACCATCGAGGAAGGCAATGAGCTGAACAACACCTCGGCGCTCGTGAATACTGCAGTCATCGACCCGGTGGGGGGCGGGTCGCTGTCGATCGACAAGACCGACACCGACGCCCCCGGAGCGGACTTCAGCGATGGCGCGGGGCCTGATCCGGTCACGCCGGGACAGCAGATCACCTACAGGATTCTCGTCACGAACACGTCCACGTTCCGTGCCGACGACGTGGTCGTGGTGGATGGGACGCAGGGCCTGGAAGCGGCGACGGTTCAGGCGAGCCAGATCGTAACGGGCGGAACGATCGGCACTTTTGGCGGTTGCACGGTCCAAGCGCCGCAGGCGCGTTGCACGATCCGCTCGCTCGATCCAGGCGGCACCCTGCTGATGACGGTCAGCGGTCAAATCGTTGCCTCCGCCGGTTCAACCATCATCAACACGGCCACTGTCACGGGTAACATCAGGAACACCGGCACGAGCAACACGGATACGGAGCTGACGACGGTGCGGCCGTCCGTAGACCTGACGGTCACCAAGGCCGATTCCCCGGATCCGGTGTGTGCGGCCTCCTGGCCGACGACGACCGCCAACGGCGGGTCGAAGCCTGCACCGGCCAACCCGCCGCTGCTCGCGCCGCCAGTTTGCCTGGGCGGGCTGGTCTACAGCTTCGTGCTGGGCAACAGCGGGATCAACCCGGCGAACAACGTTGTACTCCGCGATCCGCTGCCGGCCGGCGTGGTCTTCGACCACTACACCGATCCCGGCGGCGTATTCCCTGCGGGCGGCTGCGCCGCCGGCGCGGGCAACGTCGTCACCTGCTCTGGTGGCACGCTCCCGCCGGCCTCGACCAGGACGATCACGTTCGTGGTCGCTGCTCCGGGAGGTGTCGGACCCATTTCGAACACCGTCACGATCGATCCGGCCAACGCGATTTTCGAAGCGGACGAGACCAACAACACTGCGACGCAGGGAACCCAGGTGGCCACTGGTGTCGACCTGATGATCCTGAAACTCGACAACCAGAACCACCCCGTCACCAACGCGCCGCTGCCGGGATTCGATCCGATTGCAACCAGCGGCTCGCAGACCTACACCATTCTCATCGACAACGTCGGGCCGCAGGAGGTGTCGAACATCCACGTCCGCGACCTGCTGCCGGCCAACACCATTCTCAGGTCGGCGCAGGGAGACCGCGGGTTCACGTGTTCGCAGAACGGAAACGTGGTGGACTGCATGGGCGGCTCGCTGCCCGGCACCAACCGCGAGTTCTACTCGGCGCCCCCGGCCGGAGCTCAGCACGCGACGATCGTCATCAAGGTGTTCGCAACGCCGACCGTGGGCACGATGCACAACGAGGTCCGGGTCGATCCGCTCAACCAGATCCCGGAGATTAACGAGGACAACAACATCGCCTTCCAGGATACGGTCGTGGAGAATGGCGGCCCGGGGGCGTTCAACGATCTGACGATCGCGAAGACTCCAAAGGGGACGACGATCCGTCCGAACGACGTCATCACCTACTCCCTCAAGGTGACCAACCTCGGCACCAATCCAGCGGTCAACGTCACCGTTCGTGACGTGCTTCCGGCTGAAGGCACGTTCGTCTCGGCTGACGATGTAACGGCCGGACCCGCGTCGGCCGCGTTCACCTGCGCCGGCGCAGGTGGCGTCGTGAATTGCACCGGCGGCACGCTCGACGGCACCGACAACCTGCTCGACAACCCCGACGTGCCCGTGGAACGGACGATCGAGGTGAAGGTCAGGGCACCGAACAAGAACACTTCGCTGTTCAACCAGGCGTTTGTGGATCCGGAGAACACGATTCAGGAAGGCGACGAACTCAACAACAGCGACACCGCAACGACGACGGTGGCGTCGGTCGTCAACCTGAAGATCGAGAAGCACGGACCGACCCAGTCGAATCAGAGCCAGGTGTCGAAGTACGAGCTGAAAGTCACCAACGAGGAAGTGGGGGGCACCGGCCAGGATGCGTTCGGGGTGAAGGTCCTCGACAAGTTGCCGGTTGGCCTCATCCCGCTGGCGGCGACCGCCGAGCCGAACTTCGGCTGCACGATCTCCGAGAATCCAATCAATCTCGTCGAGTGCATCGGGGATCTCGGGAAGGGCAAGACCGTAGCCATCACGATCGACGTCTTCCAGACCGCCGAGGGCGGACGATCGCTCGACAACGAGGCGTGCGTCGATCCGGACGACACCATCGAGGAGTCGAACGAAACCGACAATTGTTCGACCGCCTCTACGTCGACAACGGGCGAGCAGCCGAAGCTGAAGCCGGATCTCGTCGTCATCAAGACCGTCTCGCCGTCGGGACCGGTCACGACCGGCACGTTGCTGGTCTACACGGTCACCGTTCTGAATTCAGGCACGGCGAACGCGAAAGGACCGCTGACCCTCACCGACACGCTGCCGCCGCATACGACGTTCCTGAACACGGACACGACCGATCTGTGGACGTGTACGCACGCCGCCGGTGTCATCACGTGCCACGAACCGCCGGCTCCGAACGGTGGGAACGGGCTGGCCGTCGGTGCATCGGCCACCATCACGATCAACGCGACCTACGACGGCGGCGCCACGGCGCCGCTCGTGAACACCGCGACGGTGGCGCCGGCACAGGTCGATCCCGGGCCGGACGACACGCACGAAAACGAGACCAATACCCAGAACAACACCGCGATCGCGACGAACTCCGTGGGCGGGAGCGGTATCGACCTCGTGCTCTCGACGATTGTCGACAACCCCGATCCGGTCCAGCACGGCCAGATGCTGACCTATACCGTGGTCGTGGTGAACGGTGGCAGCGAGGACACCGCGAACACCAACGAGCAGGTAGTTGTCAGGCTCGACGGACCGCAGACCGGCGCGGCCTTCCTGAGCGCGGCTGGATCGAACGGCTTCAACTGCGATCCGCAGAACGCCAATCACCAGATCATCTGCCGCGGCGATCTGCCCGCGGGCGGCGACACGACGATCACGGCCAAGTTCACGGTGACGGCCGGCGCGCCGTTCGATCTCAACCTGACCGCAACGGTCGATCCGGACAACAAGATTCCGGAAACGATCGAGGTCGTCAACAACACGCAGAGCGAAGTGACGACGGTGTTCGGCGACGCTTGTCCGGGTCCGCCCTGCATCGACCTGGTGGCGGCGGAGCTCATTGGCACGCCGGATCCATACCCGAACAACGGCACGGTCACCATGAGTTTCACGCTCGTGAACATCGGTGACACCAGCACATCGCTCGATCCGAATCCGGCGAACGGCGAACTCCTCCTGACCTTCGATGTCTTTGGCGACCACACCAGCGCCACACGGACGGTCACGCCGACCGTGCCGGGGGCGGTCACGTGCCAGGACAAGACGAACAATGCCACTGCGCTGCAGTCGAATTGCTTCGGGAATCTCGGACCAGGTCAGGCCGTCACGGTGACCGTCGTCTTCCAGGGCGTGACGTCGCCCAACGTCGTTGCCGTCGGGATCGGCGATCCCGGCGGTCTGGTGACGGAGTTCCTCGACACAAACAACACGCTGGTGTTGCTCGTCAACAGGCAGCCCTAGTGGCACGTGACGGATGGCGGTGCCCGGCGCCGCCATCCGTCCTGGCCTGGGCGGGTCTGAAGACCCGCCCCTACATCCCGTACCCCTGTTCATGCAAGGCCGGGTCTTCAGACCCGTCCACAGTCGGAGGACTCAGATGAGATCGTCATTCGCGCGGCTGGCGGGAAGCCTCGTCGTAGCGGCCGGGCTCGGCATTGCGGGTACGAACTTCGATCCGCCGCCGGCGTGGACGCCCGCCGTGCTCGAGGCCCAGGACTGTGCTCGGCATTACGTCGCCGGCGGCGACCACTATCCGGCAGGACACGAGATCGAGGAGGCCGAACGCTATCCCAATCATCTCCTCGAAGATCACCTCAAGACCTGGGGACCGTGGTGTCTCTACAACCAGTCGAAGAACGAGACGACGTCGTCCACCTACATCACCGGCGGACAGCTGGCGCAGACCTGGAACCTGCGGCCGGATCTGATCACGCTGACTGTCGGCGAGGAGAACACCACGATCATCGATCTGGTGACGTCGTGCTTCGACAAGGTGAAGGATCACGACTTCAGCGGCGCGAGCTCCTGCGCCGCCGCGATCCTCGGCAACACCTCGCTCTTCAACAGTCTCAACCTGAACCTGACGACGATCTTTCAACAATACCGTGTGATCATGGCGGGCCGGCCGAAGCTCGTGGTCGCGGTGACCGGCTACTCGAATCCCTATCCCAAGTCGCTCGACGCGGGTCTCAAGGTCACCCTGCTTTGTACGCCGCTGATTGACACCATCCCGACCTGTGTCGCGCGCTGGGTGCAGCTGCCGCCTGCGCTCGAGCTGATCGATCAGGTGTTCAAGAAACTGAACACGACGATCGAAAACGCCGTCAAGCCGTTCGCGATCGGATCGAACGGCCGCTTCGTTTACGTCGACACCTACACCAAGATGCGCGACCACTGCATGAAGATGGAGGTGGAGATCAAGACCAAGGTGGAGCACCCGGAAGAGAACGGCGCCGTCCATGATCACAACTCACCGAAGGTGAACTTCGGCTGCTCCGAGGCGTGGTTCAAGGCCGGCGACGATGGGACTGCCATTCCGTTCTATCTTGATCCCGCCGCGATTGGTGTCCTCATCGATCGCAGCCAGACCACGTCAGGGATGGGCGTTCATCCAAATGACGATGGGAACACGTGCATCAGCGACCTGATCTGGGAAGCCGATACGCTGGAGCCCGGCGTGACGCCGCTCAAGTGGAAGCTCTCGATCCCGGAGGCGCCGAAGACCGATATCTGCCAGTAACCGGCCGCCTGAGACGGCGAGATAGCTTTGGTACCCCGCTTACAGGTCGCGCCGCTCGAACCGCCAGTAGCCGATGGCGGCGAGTGCTGCGGCCGATGAGAGCAGGACCCCGACGTTGCGCCAGGCGGGCGCATCGCCGGCGACGATTGCCAGGGCAGGATAGTACCGGAACGGCGAGATCCAGGAGATCGAGCGCATCACGGGCCACCCGATTGCGAGGAAGTCCACCAGATACAGGACGACCGTGGCAAGGGCGGCGGTGAAGAACGCGGTGCTCCATCGACGCGCGCCGGAGGCGATGGCGAGACCAAGCGCTCCGAAGAACGCCGCCACCGATGCGAGGTGGAGCAGGAGCAGCGCGATCACGCGCGGTGGCGGGGCATCGAACCACGGTTGCGCGAACACGCGGAGGCCGAGGGTGGTCCCGAGCGCCATCAGCAGCGCCGCCATGCACACGGCCCCAGCTGCGGCGACGAGCGATCGGGTGACGATCGTGTGCCGCGGCACCGATCGCGCGAGCTCGAGATCGACGAGGCCGGCCTCGACTTCGTGCGCGGGTTCCGTGGTGAAATAGATCGCCAGGACCGCGATGAGCACGACGACGACCGGGTGGAAATAACCGAAGGCCACCGTCCCCTTGAACGTCGCGAGGAGCATCGCCCGATTGCCGAGGCCGCGCTGGAGGAACGCCGGCACGAGCTCGGTGAGGCGGCTGAACGAGTTCTGTTCCTCGATTGCCGATGCCTGACCGACGATGACCAGCTGGAACACGAACAGGAGGCCGCAGCACCCGATCAGGACGTAGCGCGCCTGCACCAGGGTGCGACGAAGCAGGGGCAGGAGCGTCATTGCTGTTTCTGCCGAACCTCGACGCCGTACAGCCGCGCGATGTAGTCCTCGAGCCTGAACGGCTCGATCTGCAGATCGTGAACGGGCGAGGACGACAACGCCTGGATGAGGGGACCGAGCGCGCCCGAGATCTCGAGTACCCATCGGCGATCAGTGCGCTGCCGGACGACGATGCCGGCCATCGCCGGTGGCTCCCCAGTGGCGTCCACGAAATCGACGCTGACCGTGCGTGGCGCTTTCTGCTTCAGGCTCTCGATCGTCTCGGTCGCCACCATGCGTCCTGCGCGAACGAGCCCAATCCGTTCGCACGTGCTCTCGACCTCGCCGAGGACGTGCGACGACAGGAACACGGTCGTCGACCCCTCGCGCCGGAGATCCTCGAGCGTGTCGCGGAACGCCTGCACCATCAGCGGATCGAGGCCTGCCGTCGGTTCGTCGAGAATCAGGACCGGCGCGCGCGACATCAGCGCCTGAATGATGCCGATCTTCTGTTTCATGCCGTGCGACTGATCGCGCAGGCGCCGCCGGAGATCGATACCGCTGACGTCGAAGCGTGCGAGCAGCGCGTCGAGATACGTGCGGGGCACCGCCCGGCCGTCGAGCCGCGCGAGATAGTCGAGGTACGCCCCGGCGGTCAGATCGGGGTAGACCGGAAGCTCGCCGGGCAGGTACCCGATGAGCCGACGGGCGTCGAGGCTCCTTCGGTGGCAATCCACGCCCAGAATCGCGGCGATCCCCTTCGTCGGCCGCAGCAGATCGAGCAGCAGCCGCATGGTCGTCGTTTTTCCCGCGCCGTTGGCGCCGAGAAAGCCGTAGGTCTCGCCGCGTTCGACCCGGAACGACAGATCCTCGACGCCGATGACGGCGCCGAAGTACTTCGTCAGCCCGTCGACGTGGATCGCCGGTTCCGCCATTTACCGGGTCTGCTTCAGCCGGGCGAGTTCGCGCAGCGCGGCGACCATCGCGTCGCGAGCCGGCACCGCGGTCCCCTCGCCTTCGAAGAGGATTGCGGCCGGGACATCGGGCACCTCGAATTGCTCCGCCGGCACATCGGCCTGCGACATCACGCTGCGAGAGATCGCCCGGAAAAAGACGCTATACGGCTGCTTGAGGAGTGCGCCCTTCACGGACAGCTCGAGAACCCGATAGTCGTCGGCGTCGATCAACGCCCTGGCTTCGGTGAGATCCCAGACCGCCGTGGTCGTCGCGCCGCTGACTTTCGGTACCTCGATGCGATAGGCCTTTCCGTCGGGCGTCTCCACGATCTGCAGCTGTTGATTGCCGCTTGCCTGCATCATCCGCACCGACGCCTGCATGTGAAGGCGCTCGATCTCCGGGATTGACAGCGCGGCATTCGGCGGGAGGGTGAAATCGAACCGATACGGCTGCCCGTCGAACCGCAGGACGATCACGCGCCGGCCGATCCGCGGGTCCTGCGCGATCGACGAAATCAGCTGTCCGGACGGATCGTAGCTGGTGAAGCAGAACCGCCCGGCAGTGTCATGGTCGATCACCTGCTTCACCCGGTACGTCCCGTTGGCCTGATCGGGCATGAGCTCGCGCGGCATGCCGTCGAGGACGAGCTCGTACTCGAGGAGTTCCACGCCTCTCGTCGCCGCAGTGTCCAGGCGAGTGGCGGATTCAGCCAGGATCGCGGATGCTGACACCGTGCCGGGCTCCTTGATCAGCTGGCCGATGAACAGGAAGGCCAGCGCCGCCGCGGCGGCGGCGAGCGCGCCACTCCAGAATGCGCGGCGGCGCGGCCGACCGCGGTCCGTCGGCGATCGCAGTCGTGTCGCGCCGGACGAGGGCGCCGCCGCGAGCGCGGTCGCGATCCGCCGGCTGAGATCCTGCGGCATGCGGGCGTCGGTGTTCAGCGAGGTGATGAGTGAAGCCGTCGTGCGTTTGCGATCGCTGACGCGCTGCGCGCACCGCTCGCACGTTCCGACATGCGCGCGGAGATCGTCGGCAGCTTCGCCGTCGGCGACGGCCTGAATCTGAGTACTCGTCAAACAGGTCATAGGAGTCCGTGTCCTTCCGTGCGTGCGCTCAGGCGCGGCGCGCCCGATACCGTCCGCGTCCATCGGTCGAGGGCGCGGGCCAGCAGTCGTCCGACCGACGAGGGTCGGATTGCCGCGGCCGTTGCAATCTCCCGGTACGACAGCCCGTGTGCGCGGAGCGCCAGGAGCAATCGATCGCGCGGCGGCAGACGCTGCATCGCTTCGCGCGCGGCTTTCTGCCGCCCGTCCTCGTCGGGAAGCTCCGGCGGATCGATGGAGATTTCGTGCACGGGCGCCCAGGGGATCCACCTCGTGCGTCGGCGCTGCCGATCGCGCGCGGCGTGCGCCGCGACCGTGAACAGCCAGGCGCGCAGGTTGTCGGTGTTTCCGCCCCCCGTCAGGTGGTGCAGCAGTTTGAGAAACGTCTCCTGCACCACGTCTTCGGCATCCTGATGATTGCGGAGCAGGACGGCGGCGAAGCGATACACCGCCGCGCCGTGCTGGTGGAACAGGTCTGCCGCCGACTGCCGTGCGCCCTCTGGTGTGTCCATTGCTGGCCGTCATAGGTATAACGCGGGCCGCCCGCGTTTGTGACGGTCAGGATCTCGCTATCGCCCACGAGCGACCACGCGATGCGACGCTCCTGTTTCTGAAGAGGACCGGCTCGGACTACTGGACGGCGGCAATCGCCGGGCGTGTCTGAGGCTTGTGCCGGGGAATTGGCCGTCTACGCTGTGAGCTCGTCCATCAGCGGCAGCCCGTGCTGGCGGCGCGACTCGTTGCCGTCGAACGCCGCGGAGATCTTGTACAGCTCGAACCGGCCGTCGATAGCCTTCGGCAAGGTACGCCGCAACAACGCCTCCCGCTGACGGTCGCTCATCGGACGGAATCCCTGCGCGATCGCCAGGTTCTGCTTGAGGACGCGCATCGTGTCGATGCCGCTCACAAGCGTGGCGATCGGCAGGCTCAGCGCGTAGCGGATCGCTTCCTGCGCTGTCACGGCTTTCGCCTTGACGGGCCGGCCGTCACCGCCGAGGCTCTTCATCCCGATCGGCGCGATCCCGCGGCGGTTCAGCTCCGGCAGCACGCGCTGTTCGAAGCTGCGGAACGACGCATCGAAGCAGTTGAGCGGCAGCTGACACGCATCCCATTGGTAGTCGTGCGCCAGCATCTCGAGGTGCAGATCAGGATCCTTGTGCCCGGTGAATCCGACGAACCGGACCTTGCCCTGCTGGCGGGCGCGATCGAGCGCTTCGACGGCACCGCCCGGCGCGAAGTACTTCGCCGGCTCGTCGTCGAAGATCACTTCGTGGATCTGCCAGAGATCCAGGTAGTCGGTCTTCAGGCGCCGCAGTGAATCCTCGAGCTGTTTCATCGCCGTGCGGGCATCGCGGCCATGGACGCAGACCTTGGTCATCAAGAAGACCTTGTCGCGGCGCCCGACGAGCGCCTTGCCCATGCGCGTCTCGCTCACACCGTCGTTGTAGTCCCACGCGTTGTCCATGAACGTGATGCCGCCATCGATGGCGGCATGGACCAGCCGCGTCGCCTCGCGCTCCGTCTTCGGCAGGCCGATATGCCAGCCCCCCAGCGCGAGAATCGAAACCGGGATTCCCGTACGCCCGAACGGGCGTGTGGGCACTTCAACTGCCGTGGAGTGTGCCATTGGACCTCCGACTCATGTGCGGCGCGTGCGCGTCAGACGATCTTTCAATGACGACGCTGCCGCGTGCAAGAGCCGGGGCTCGGGGCTGGGGGCTGGGGGCTGGGAAGGGCGGCGGTAATCAGAGGCAACCGGAGAAATCCAGGCGGCTGGTGACCCCTGAGTGTCGCCGGCGTTCCCAGCCCCCAGCCCCCAGCCCC
>Ga0075418_10000306_pt1 | contig 50003 bp, 37 predicted proteins | sample SoiMetdeltSBSDD2_FD_81776 | JGI IMG/M metagenome (GOLD analysis project Ga0075418, IMG submission 81776) | Bulk soil microbial communities from a Populus tree surrounding site in Tennessee, USA - Soil MetaG P. deltoides SBSDD2 | ecosystem: Environmental > Terrestrial > Soil > Tree plantation...
AAATTGAACGGATCCATGCCCATGTCGAGCAGCCGGATGATCGATTCCGGCGCGCTGTTGGTGTGCAGGGTCGCGAATACCAGGTGGCCCGTCAGCGAGGCCTCGATGCCCGTCGAAACCGTCTCCTTGTCGCGCATCTCGCCGACCATGATCACGTCGGGATCGGCGCGCAGGAACGCCTTCATCGCGATGGCGAACGTCATCCCGGCCTTGGGATTCATCTGCACCTGCCGCAATCCCTTCTGCGTGATTTCGACCGGGTCCTCCGCCGTCCAGATCTTCATCTCCGGCGTGTTGAGGTAGCCCAGGATCGAGTGCAGCGTGGTGGTCTTCCCGGAGCCGGTCGGCCCGCACACGAAGAAGAGGCCGTACGGCTTGTCCACCTCCTGCTTGCAGAGCCGGAGATTCTTCTTCGAGAAACCCATCTTGTCGAGCGGCAGCGGCTCGCCCGCGGCGAGTATCCGCATCACGATGTCCTCGACCCCGCCCGCGGTCGGGATGGTGGCGACCCGCAGCTCGATGTCGAGCGGGCCGAACTTCTTGAACTTGATCTTGCCGTCCTGGGGCTTCCTGCGCTCGGAGATGTCGAGGTCGCACATGATCTTCAGCCGCGCTGCGATCGCCATGCGGTAGCTGCCCGGCACCGAGATGTAGCTCATCAGCTCGCCGTCCTTGCGGAAGCGGATCTCGGTCTTGGCCTTGCCCGGGTAGGGCTCGATGTGGATGTCCGAGGCGCCCTGCTGGTAGGCGTCGATGATGACCTTGTTGACGAGCTTCACCACCTCGTTGTCGTTCGCGGCGGAGGCGACGTCATCGCCGCCCGTCTCGAGCACTTCGGTCTCCTCGTCGAGCGTGCCGAGGATGTCGCCGATGTCGCCGGTGTCCTGCATCCCGACGCCGGCGCTGCCGCCGAACATCTGGTCGAGCGTCGACGCGAACTCGCGGTTGGTGGTGACCCTGTAGAGGACCTTGCTCTTCGGATAGACGTTGTTCACCATCCGCGACGCCTTGATCTTCTCGGGGTCGACGGTCACGATGATGATGCCGTCCTTGGTGTCCTCCAGCGGCACCCACTGGTTGGTCTGGCAGAACTCGCGGCTCATGTTCTTCATGAGGTCGGGCGGCTTGATGCGGTCGGGCTTGAACGGCTCGTACGGCACCGAGAAATAGGCCGCCAGCGAGTCGCCGAGCGCCGGCACCTTGACCTGGAACTCTTCCACCAGCACCGTCTCGATGTCGAGATTCTTGCGGCGCGCCGAGCGCTGCGCGAGCTCGAGCTCCTCGCCCGAGATCACCGCGCTCGTCACCAGGCCGTCGTACTTGGTGCGCACCTGCATCATCGGCCCCTGCCGCTGCCGGAAGGCGATGGCGAGCGTCTCGGTGAGATGCAGCACACCTTCCTCCATCACCGGCAGGAACGGCTGCCCGTTCTTGGCGTTGATGATCTGCACCACGCCGATCAGCTCCTTGGACTTCTGCTCGAGCACGGGCGCGACCAGCATCTGCTTGGTGCGGTAGCCGGTCTTGGCGTCGACCGCCTTCAGGAAGTTCAACTGCGGGGAGTACGACTTCAGCTCCGCGTCGTCGTACACGTCGCGGATGTTGATGATGCGCTTGTGGGACGCCACGAAGCCGGCGATCGACTGCTCGTTGATCGGCAGCTTGATGTCCTTGAAGGAGTTCAGCCCCGTCTTGACCTTGGAGACAATGGACCCCTTGTCCTCGCTCGTGAGATAGATCGTGAGCCGGTCCGCGTTGAAGAGGCTGCACAGGTCCTGCGACAGCTCGAGGATGATTTCGTCGAGATTCTTGGTCGCATGGATCTTGTTCGTGACAGTCTGCAGCTTCTGCTGAAAATTGAGCTTCTCAGCCAGGTTGTCCTGCACAACCGGCTTGCTCTGGAGTACCGTGCTCATATATTTTCCTCGCCTTCTCTGACCCTTCTTGCCTAGGACATCGACGCTTTCGCGGCCGTTCCCCCGACTTTGCCCCTGTTCCTGCCCTATATATACGCTAAAACTCGAATACCTGATTCGCCTGCAGCATTTGCGGCCGCCGCTCCTTCACCCTGGCGGCGACCTCCTGCATGATCAGCTCGGACTCGCGCGGCTTCAAGTGCGTGATGAAGACCTGCGGCGTCGGCTTCAGCTTCGCGAGCTCCGCGGCGAGCAGGCTGGGGCACAGGTGCTTGGACGCGGCCGCCAGGTCGTGCTCGCGGTCGGACAGCGCCGTCTCGATAATCAGGTACTTGAGGTTGGCTATCCGGTTCAGGACCGGCCACAGCTCGTCGTTGGTCGTCGTGTCCCCCGTGAAAACCAGGCTCGCCCGTCCGGAATCCAGGTGGTAGCCCACCGCCGGGACGACGTGGTTGGCGGGAAGCGGCGTGATCCTGCGGCCGTTCAACGCAACCGCGTCCCCGGTCGCGACCGCCTCGTAGCGCATGGCCGGGCGCTGCGGGTCGGGAATCTGCGTGAAATCCGGCCACAGCTTCCAGTTGAAGAGATGCGCCTTGAGGATGTCGAGCGTCTCGTTCGTGGCGTGCAGCGTGAGCGGCTTGTCGCGCATCCAGCCCACGGTGTCCACGATGAAAGGGATGCAGGCCACGTGATCCATGTGCGAGTGCGTGACGAATATGTGGTCGATCTGGGAGAGCTCGGTCACCGACAGGTCGCCCACTCCGGTTCCCGCGTCTATCAGCGTGTCGTGGTCGACCAGGAAGGCGGTCGTGCGGAGATCCCCGCCGATGCCCCCGCTGCAGCCCAGAACCTTCAACTTCATCACTTGGTCTCGAACTTATGGACGCCATCCCAGCCCTTGCCGGGCGGGTTGGCCCGGAGCGCCGCGATGCGATCGAGGAACTCGTCGTAGAGGGCGCCATCCGGGGTCGCCTTTTTCAGATTGATGAGCTGGAGCTCGGCCATGTCCCAGTCCTGGGAGCGGTAAAGCTTGAGCGCCTGATTCCAAAGCTTCATCTCGTCGAGCTTCGGCTTCTCGACCTGGCCCTCCAATCCCAGCGGCTGATAAATTGCTATCGGCTCGTCCTTGCCCTTCACCCGCACGCGGTCGACTTCGCGACAGACGAAACCGGAAATCCGCTCCTTGGTGCCCTCGCCGATTATGATATCAGCCCCGTACTGTTTTGTGATGCCTTCCAGCCGCGACCCGAGATTCACGGGATCGCCCATCACGGTATACGCCTTGCGGATCTGCGATCCCATGTCGCCGACGCGCATTACGCCCGTATTGACGCCGATGCCGATCTTGAACGTGGGCCAGCCCTTGGCCTTGAATTTCTCGTTCAGGTCCTTCGCGGCCTTCTGCATGTCGAGCGCCGCCATGACCGCATTCTTCGCGTGTTCCGGGTCGGCGACGGGCGCCCCCCAGAACGCCATGATCGCGTCGCCTATGTACTTGTCGAGCGTGCCGCGATGCTTCTCGCGTATCACGAGGCTCATGGTGGTGAGGTATTCGTTGATGTAAAGCGACAGGTCCTCGGGTGAGAGCGCCTCGGAAATGGTCGTGAACCCGCGCACGTCCGAGAACAGGACCGAGAGCTCCTCGGCGCGCGGCACCATGTTGAACTGCTCCGGGTTCTTCGCCATCTCGTCCACGAGCTCGGGCGGCACGTACTGGCCGAAGAGACCCGTGATCTGGCGCATGCCGCGCGCCTCGATGAAAAAGCCGTAGGCCATGTTGAGCATGAACAGCACCAGCGTCATCACCAGGCCGGAAGCGAGCGGCAGCACGAGGTTGCCGTAGTGGAACACCACGATGTTGGTGACGAGAACCGCGACCAGGGCGCCGACCGTGGTCAGCGTGGACACGAGCGGTCCGAGCAGCGGCAGGAGCAGCGCGAGCCCGAGCCCGGTGACGAGCAGCAGCAGGAATTCGGCGCCGAGGACGTACGGCGGGCGCTGCTTGATGGTGCCGTCGATCATGCCGGCGATCATGTTCGCGTGGACTTCCACGCCGGGATACACCGGGTCCACCGGGGTCGCCCGCAGGTCGAGCAGCCCTGGCGCGGTGGTGCCCACCAGCACGATCTTGCCCTTGAGATCGGCGGGGTCCGCCTTTTCGGCGATGACGTCCACCGCAGAGAAATACTTGAAACTGTTCTTGCGCCCGCGGTACGGCACCAGCGCGGCGGCGACGTCGTCCAGGGGGATGCGCAGCTTGGTGCCGACCTGCAGCCACTCCAGGCCGTCGTAGCGCGCCGAGAGCGCGCTCGTCTCCGGCACGATGGGCTTCGCCGGCGGCGAGCCGAGCAGCAGCCTCATCATGGCGAGCGACAGCGGCTCGTAGAAGCTGCCGTTGTACTCCGCCAGTATCGGCACCCTGCGGATGATCCCGTCGTCGTCGGGAATGGAGTTGAAGAGCCCGGCGCTGGTGGCGGCCTTCTGCAGCTCCGCCAGGTTCGCCGTGTAGCCGGTCCAGGAGGTCGCCCGGATCTTGCGCGTGCCCAGAACGTCGCTGCCGAAGAGCGGTTCCGGCAGCATGCCCTTCTTCGACGCCGACTCCGCGTCGCCGTCGTTGGTGAAGGCGTAGCCCAGCACGACGTTGCGCCCCTTCATGTGCTCGGCGAACACCCTGTCGTACTCGAGCTGAGGCTTGACCGTCTCGAGCACCGACTGGAACTGCTGCACCTCGCGCAGCTCCTTCTGTCCCAGCCGCTCCAGCACGCGGATGCCCGAGGACTCGTCGCGCTCCGCGAACACCACGTCGAAGCCGACGATGGCGACCTGGTACTTGTCGAAGAGCTTGTCCATGAGCAGCGCCAGGCGATCGCGCGGCCACGGCCAGCGCCCCTCGCCGCCTTTTTCGCGCTCCTGCAGGCTCTTCTCGTCTATGTCCACGATGACGATGCGCGGATCGACGGTGCGCGGCATGGTGAGCCGCACGCGCGTGTCGTAGATGATGTTCTCCAGGTTGTCCACCAGGGGCAGGTGATAGAGCGGGTCCTTCCTCACCGATAACGACACGTGGCCGAGAAAGATCGCGACCACGACGATACCGATGACGATGCGCACCAGGTGCTTTTTCAGGCTCTCCAGCACAGCTCGAACCCCTCCGCTCAGTACCCCGTTGCCCTGCGCCCGTCTTGCGGCCGCCCCGCACGCCCGGTCCGCCAGACACAAAAGCCGGAAACCGACGCGCTACGCCGATCCCCGGCCCCCGACTTGCGGCCACCAGCCGCCCCGGCGTGAAGGTGCGACGGAAATCCCGCCGCCGCTCCCGTTCATTTTTTCAGGAAAAACTCCATCTTCACGCCGGCGAGCTCGATCACGTCGTGGTCGTTCAACGGGTGCGCCTGCGAGTCGAGCGTCTTCCCGTTGACCACCGGGAAGATCGCGCCTTCGACGTGCGTGATGAAGTACCCCTGGGGACGGCGCGTGATGACCGCCACCTGCACGCCGGGCTTGCCCAGCGTCGTCAGATTCTTGACGAGCTCGAGCTCCTTGCCTACTCCCGGCCCGGTGAGGATCTGGATCGCCGCGAGGAGCACGTCCTGCGCGGGCCGCGGCGGGGGCGGCGCCGCAGCAGCGTGCGCCGGGCCGGCCAGGGTCGTGGGCGCGGCCGGCTTCGGCGGGGACGTCATGACACCCCCCGGAGAACTCTGAGCGGACGCGCCCTGCGTATCGCCGAACGCGCGCGGGCTCGCGACCTTGGGGGCGCGCATCACCATGGTCTTCTCGAAATCCTCCGTGGGCGTCTGGCCCGCGGCGGGCGCTTCGCCGATGTACTTGAGCTTGTACTTGCCGATCTCGATCACATCGTTGTTCTGCAGGATATGCTTCTTGATCGGGTTGCCGTTCACCAGCGTGCCGTTGGTGCTGCCGAGATCCTCGAGGAAGGAATCATTGAGGATGGTGACGATACAGGCATGCTCGCCGCTCACCGCCAGATTTTCGATCTGTACGTCGTTCTGCGGCTTGCGGCCGATCGTCACTCGTTCCTTGTCCAGAGCAATCTCTCTGATCACCGAGCCTTCCAGACTGAGAATCAACTTCGCCATGGTGGTTATCCCCGTCGTCTATCCAAACCAGGACTTCAGTTTCTCGAACCAGCTGGTGTGCGCCGGGTAGTACCGCGCCACGCGCACCAGTATCACCGAAACGTTGTCGCGCCCGCCGTTGTCGTTAGCCTGCTGCACCAGCTGCTGCGCCGCCAGCGGCAGATTCGCGTGCAGCGAGGTAAGGGTGAGCTGTATGTCCTCGTCGCTCACCATGTCGGAGAGCCCGTCCGAGCAGAGCAGGTAGATGTCCCCCTGCTCCACGCCGTAGGTGTGCACCTCCGCCTCGACCGTCGGGTCGATCCCGACGGCGCGCGTCACCAGGTTCTTGTTCTGCGAGTGCCGCGCCTGCTCCCTGGTAATCATGCCGCTGTCGATCTGTTCCTGCAACAGCGAATGGTCGCGGGTCACCTGCTCGAACGTACCGCCGCGCAGGCGGTACAGGCGGGAATCCCCGATGTGACCGACCGACATCTTGTTGTCGTGCCACATCGCCACGACCAGCGTGGTCCCCATCCCGGAGTACTGGGGCTGGCTCTGCGCCGCCTGGTAGATCGCGGCGTTGGCGCGCTCGGCGTGCTCGGCAAGCAGCGTCTCGACGTGGGTGCCGTTCATGTCCTGGGGTTTCCTGTCGACGAGCGCCTTCTTCACTTCGGTGCGGATCAGCTCCACCGCGATGCCGCTCGCCACCTCGCCGGCGTTGTAGCCGCCCATGCCATCGGCGAGCACGGCGAGCCCGATCTCCGAGTCGGCCGCGATGCTGTCCTCGTTGTGCGAGCGCACCATGCCCGGATGCGTGGCAGTGGCGACTTCGAGGGCTGAGCTCAGGTTGAGCACGCTGTGTGTCCGGGCTAGAGATTGAAGTCCACCGTGGTCGTGGTCGCAAACTTGCCGCTGGCAGCCGAGCGGATCGCCGCCGCCATCTCGTCGCCGGTCTGGTAGCGTTCCTCCACCTGCTTGGCAAGCGACTTGTTGATCACCTCGACTACGGCCGGCGGCAGGTTAGGGTTGTAGGTCAGGATGTCGACGGGCGCCTCGTTCGCGATCTTGAACATGAGCTGCGCCATCGAATCGCCCGCGAACGGCAGCTTGCCGCAGGAGAGCTGGTAGAGCGTGACGCCCAGCGAGAAGAGGTCCGAGCGGCCCTCGATCCTCTTGCCGGAAAGCTGCTCCGGCGACATGTACGAGGGCGTGCCGAGGACCATCCCGGTCTTGGTCTTCGACGAGTCCGTGATACGCGCGATCCCGAAGTCCGTGACCTTCACGGAGTCGCCCTCCAGGTCGCACATGATGTTCGCCGGCTTGATGTCGCGGTGCACGACGTTATTCTTGTGCGCGTAGGACAGCGCGTCGGCGACGCGCGCCACGATGGAGAGAACCTTGTCGAGCGGCAGCAGGGCCTCGGGCTTGACGTAGGGCGTCAGGTCCTTGCCCTTCAGGAACTCCATCGCGATATACGCGAGGTCGTGCTCCTCGCCCGCGTCGAAGATGGTCACGATGTTGGGATGCGTCAGGCGGCCGGCGGTCTCGGCCTCGCGGAAGAAGCGCTCCTTGACGTCCTTCAGCTCGTCGGCTTCGAACTCCTGCGCCAACGCCATGGTCTTGATCGCCACCACGCGCCCGATCTTGGGATCCTTGCCGAGGTAGACGACGCCCATCGCCCCCTTCCCCAGTTCCTTCTCGACCTCGTAGCGCCCCAGCATGGGCTTCTCGACGCCGCCGCCCGGCAGGATGACGGTCCCGCCCGGGTGCGAGCCGCCGCCGCCCAGGATGACGGTCTCCGACATCGCCTTGGCGCGGTTCAGGCGGGCGTCCAGGTCGCGGAACTTCGGATTGAATTCGGACATGTGGCGGAACACCGATTCCGCCTTGTTGAACTGGCGCTTCCGCTCGAAGTCGAGCGCCAGGTTGTACATGTTGTCCATCACGGCGTCGGCCATCGGCACCTGGCGGAACTTGTCCCAGGCGAGATCGAGCTGGCCCTGCGCCTGGTAGGCGATACCTAGCATGCGGTTCGACTCCGCCGAGGTCTCGTCCGACTTGATCTTCGCAGCCTCGGTGACGATGAAGCGCTTCGACACCAGGGCGCCGTGGCCGACGAGCAGCAGCGTCGCGGGCAGCATCAGCTGTATCCACATCCCGTTCGCCGTCATGAGCACGAAGTGGGCCACCAGCATCACGACGAAGAGGCCGCCGGAGATGGCGAGCGCCTGTCCGGCTTTCAGCCGGGGCAGCGCCCCGATCAGGTAGGCCGCGACGATCAGGAACAGCAGCAGCTCGACCCAGTAGCCCCAGGCCGGCGCGACGAAGAAATGCTCCGACAGGATCGAGGAGACGGAGTGGGCCAGCACCAGCACGGGCGGCATGGCGGCCGAAACGGGCGTCACCGTCGCGGCGCCGAGGCCAGGCGCGGTGGGTCCGATCAGCACGATCTTGTCGCGGTACTTGTCGACCGGGATCTTGCCGGTATAGACATCGAAGAATGAATCGACCGTGAACGCGGGCCGCCCGTCGCGGTCCTTGTAGAAATAGGTGTACATCCGCGTGAGCGGGTCGGTCGTGATGTTGAGCCGCGCGAGCGACACCTTCTCTCCCGGCGCCACCTGCAGGTCGCCGACGCCCAGGTTCAGGCTCCTCGCGGCGATCATCATCGACAGCGACGGGAATACCTGGCCGTAGTAGCCGAGCACCAGCGGCTCGGTGCGCGTGCCGCCGTCGACGTCCGGCGTTGCGTTCAGATGGCCCAGGGCCGCGGCCGCTTTTCCTATCGTCTCGATCGGGTAGTCCGCGCGCCGCGTGGGCACCATCGTATCGTCCAGGTTCCCGCCGACCTTGGGCAGGCTGTTCTTTACGACATAGTCGGGAAGCGGGCGGTCGGGTTTACCCTGCGGCACGCCGGGCTCGAACAGCATCATGGGCACGACGTTACCCGCGCGGGCGAAGCTGTCGGCGAGCTTGCGGTCGGTGTTCAACGCCTGCTCCGCTTCCTTGAGCAGTCCCTTGAACTGCGCAAGCTCCGGGCCGCCGGGGGGTTGCGCCATGTCCGCGGGCCCGGGTCCGGGTCCGGGCTGGGGCGGCGCTGCGGCGCTCTTTTCGACCAGGTCGAGGAGCTTGGTGACGTAGACGTAGCCCGGGTCGATCTGCGGCTCGGCGAAGAGCACGGTGTAACCGATGACTTTCGCCTTCGCTTCGGTCAGCTTGTCGGTCATCTTCGCGAGCACCTCGCGCGACCACGGCCAGCGGCCGATGTTGCCGAGGCTCTGGTCGTCGATGGCGATGACCGTGATCTTGTCGGAGGGCGTGCGCGCAGTTGCTGTGACGCCCAAGTCGTAGGCTTTGCGCTCCAAGCTCGGTATAAGGTCGCTCAACCGGTTGAACAGGGCGATTACGATGACCACCGCCACGCCCAGGAACCAGTCAGACTTCCAGAAATTCTTCATCCCGCTCCCTGACTTTTGCGTGCTTTTCTAGTGAGTTAACGAGCTTGACTCGACCATTCTACGATATTTGCCGGTAAAGTATACGTTTTTTTTGGTAGTTAAAGTCAAGACCCCTAGCAAATACAATTACTTAGGGGGTACTCGCAAAGCCTGAATCCGTCTGCCGGTGCCGTGAAACGCGTTACGGACCGGCACTGCCCATGGATTTGGCTCTACCGTGCCGAATGAGCGAAAAAGGTGCGGCTCCGAACCGTCCGGGGAGCGCAACCGCTGCGACGCGGACCGATGCCACGATGACTGCGGTTCGACGAGCCGGAACCTGGAACGGGTCCGGAGACGAGGATGCGTTGAGCGCTAGGTGCCGAGCAGCGCGCCCGCTGACAGGCCCGCAGCCTTCATGAAGTCGCCGCCGGAGACTTTCTTGCCGTCCTCGCCGCGCGCGCGCAACACCTCGATGCGCCCGCCTTGCGCCGTGACGAAGAAGCTCTTGTCGTTGACGTCTGTGACCTCGCCGATCTTGCCCTTCACCGCGCCGAACGTGCGCACGGGATGCTTCTTGCAGTCAAAGATCCCGACGTTCTTGCCGTTCAGCGTGGTCCACGCCCCGGGCGCCGGGTTGCAACCGCGTATCGTGTTGTGCACGAAGTCGACGTGGTTTGCCCAGTTGAGCTTCGCCTCCGCGGCACGGCACCAGCCTTCGTAAGTGGCCCGCGACTCGTCCTGCACGATCTCCTTGTGCTTGCCGGCCATCACGAGGTCGGCCGCCTCCACCATCGCCTGCACGCCCATCGGGAACAGGCGGTCGAAGTACACGGTGCCGAGCGTGTCATCGGGGTCGATAGTCGTCTCCTTCTGCAGTATCACCGGGCCCTCGTCGAGGCCGTCGGTGGGGCGGAAGATGGTGAGGCCGGTCTTCGTGTCGCCGCGGATGATGGGCCAGTTGATCGACGAGGGGCCGCGGTACTTCGGCAGCAGCGACGGATGGTACTGGATGGTGCCCTGCTTCGGGATGCTGACGAAGTCCTGCGGCGCGAACTGCAGCACGAACGCCATGATGCCGATGTCGGCGTTCAGAGAGCGCATGGCGTCGAGCGCCTCTTTGTCGCGCAGCGACTTGAACTGGAAGACCTTGAGCTTCTTCTCCTCCGCCGCGGCGCGGATCGGGTCCGCCTTTGCGCCGGCTTTCTCCGGCGCGCAGAACACGCCCGCGACCTCATCCCCGCGCGCGAGGAACGCTTCCAGCACCGCCTTGCCGAAGTCCTGCTGACCGATGATTGCTATTTTCATAAATCACCATTCACGAATCACGCAGTTCGCCGTCAGGCGGCCTTCTTCGGCGGCAGCGAGAACGCCCCCGCCTTCTTCAAACCCGAGACTTTCGCCTCGTCGTAACCGAGCACGTCGCGCAGGATCTCCTCCGTGTGCTCGCCGAGCGTGGGCGAGCGCTTGATGACGGCGGGGGAGGCCGACAGCTTGATCGGCATGCCGACGTTGTGCCACTTGCCGCGCTGCGGGTGATCCAGCTCCACCCACATCTCGCGGCCGCGTACGTGCTCGTCGGTCGCGAGATCCTCGGTCGACATGATCGGTCCGCAGGGGACGTCGAGCGGATTCAGGATTTCCATCAACTCGCGCTTGGTGTACTTCTCGGCGAACTTGTTGACGAGCGTCCACACGAGCTGCTGGTTCTTGCGCCGGTCGCCGATCTTCGCGAGGCGCGGATCATTGGCGAGATCGGGAACGCCTACGTCGGGCCCGATGCGCTCCGCGAGCTTGGTCCACACCGCCTCCTGCACCACGATGTAGAGCCAGTCGTTCGCGCCGTGCGGCTTGCAGTGGATCGCGTTGCCGAGCTGGCCCCCGCCCGAATCGTTCCCCGCGCGCGGCACGTCGCCCATCCCCTGGTAGGTCGGGACCGAGTACTCGGTGAGATCGCCGCGCTTCAGGCGCTGGTGGTCGCGGAATTTCACACGGCAGAGGTTCATCACGCCGTCCATCATGGCGACCTCGACGTACTGGCCCTGCCCGGTGCGGTTCGCCTGATTCAACGCGGCGAGCAGCCCGATGGCGAGATGGAGCCCCGTTCCGGAGTCGCCGATCTGCGCCCCGGTGACGAACGGCGGGCCTTCCGGCACGCCGGTGGTGCTCATCGCGCCTCCCATGGCCTGCGCCACGTTCTCGTAGGCCTTGAACTCGGCGTACGGCCCGGTGGAGCCGAATCCCTTGATCGAGCCCATCACGATCTTCGGGTTCAGCTCGTGGATCTTCTCCCACGTGAATCCGAAGCGATCGAGCACGCCGGGACCGAAGTTCTCCATCACGATGTCGCACTTCTTCAGGAGGTCGACGAACACCTGCTTGCCCCCGTCGTTCTTCATGTTGACCGTGATCGAGCGCTTGTTGCAGTTCAGCATCGTGAAGTACAGGCTGTCCGCGTTCGGCACGTCGCGCAGCTGCCCGCGCGTCGCATCGCCCTGCGGCGGCTCGAACTTGATCACGTCCGCGCCCAGCCACGCGAGCAGTTGCGAGCACGTCGGCCCGGCCTGCACGTGCGTCATGTCGAGAATTCTCACGCCCTTCAATGCTTCCATCGTATCCTCACTCGTTGTCGTTCCCCGTCGCGAGCTGAGCGGCCGCCCCGGTCCGCTCGTGCTCGCGACCACTCGAGCGGCGCGCTTGTCGCATCCGCTCCAGGGCTATTTCTTTTTTGCCGCGCTCGGGTTCAGGCTCGTGATGCGCCCGCTTTCGGTGCCGGCGGTCTCGTCGATCACGGCGTTGATGAGCGTGGGCCTGCGCGAGCGGATGGCGTCTTCCATCGCCTTCCGCAGCTCGGCCGGCGTCGTGGCGTGCACGCCCACGCCGCCGAACGCTTCGATCACCTTGTCGTAGCGCGCGCCCTTCACGAACACGGTGGGCGCCACGTCGGGTCCGCCGGTCGGGTTGACGTCGGTGCCTTTGTAGACGCCGTTGTTGTTCATGACCACCACGCACACCGGCAGGTTGTAGCGGCAGATGGTCTCGACTTCCATGCCGGAGAAGCCGAACGCGCTGTCGCCCTCGATCGCGATTACCGGCTGCTTCGCCGTCACCGCGGCGGCAACGCAGTAGCCCATGCCGACGCCCATGATGCCCCAGGTACCGACATCGATGCGCTTGCGTGGCCGGTACATGTCGACGATGCTGCGCGTGAAGTCGAGCGCGTTGGCGCCCTCGTTGACGAGCATCGCCTCCGGATTCGCCTTGACGATGTCGCGGACCACGTTGAGCGCGCTGTGGAAATTCATGGGCGCGGGATCCTTCGCCAGCGTCTCGGCCATCTTCTCGATGTTCCTGCTCTTGCGCTCGGCGATGGAGCCCAGCCAGTCGTTGCCCGGCCTGACCCAGCCCGCTGCTCCGATACCGGCCAGCAGCGCGGCGACGCACGAGCCGATGTCGCCGACCAGCGGCGCGTCGATCCGCACGTTGCTGTCCGCTTCCTGCGGGGAAATGTCGACCTGGATGAATTTCTGGCCGCCCCAGTCCTTGGAGGCCTTGCCGCCCCAGGTCTTGCCCTTGCCGTGCGAGAGGAGCCAGTTCAGGCGCGCCCCGATCAGCATCACCACGTCGGCCTCCGGCAGCACGTAGGAGCGCGCCGCGGACGCGCATTGCTCGTGCGTATCGGGCAGCAGCCCCTTCGCCATCGACATCGGCAGGTAGGGGATGCCGGTCTTCTCCACCAGCGCGCGGATGTCGGCGTCGGCCTGCGCGTAGGCCGCGCCCTTGCCGAGGATGATCAGCGGCTTCTTCGCGCTCTTCAGCAAGTCGAGCGCCCGCCTGACGGAATCGGCCGCGGGGATCTGCTTCGGCGCGGGATCGATCACCTTGATCAGCGAGTTCCGCGCGGCCGCGGCGTCGATGCTCTGGGCAAACACCTTGGCGGGCAGGTCGAGGTAGACGCCGCCCGGGCGGCCGGACACCGCGGCGCGGATGGCGCGCGCGATGCCCACGCCGATGTCGTCGGCATGCAGCACGCGAAAGGCGGCCTTGGCGACCGGTTTGGCGACGGCGAGCTGGTCCATTTCCTCGTAATCGCCCTGCTGCAGGTCGACGACCTCGCGCTCGCTCGAGCCGCTGATCAGGATCATCGGAAAGCAGTTGACGGTGGCGTGCGCAAGCGCGTTCAATCCGTTCAGGAAGCCGGGCGCGGAGACGGTGAGGCAGATACCCGGCTTCTGAGTCAGGAAACCGGCGATCGACGCCGCGTAGCCGGCGTTCTGCTCGTGGCGGAACGACAGCATGCGTATGCCCGCGGCCTGCGCGCGGCGGGTCAGGTCGGTGATCGGGATACCGGGCAGTCCGAAGATCGTATCGATGCCGTTCAGCTTGAGGGCATCGATGACCAGTTGAAAGCCGTCGGTGGCTTCCGTCGATTGTGCATCGGTTTTCAGGCTGAGATCCGTCATGGCTGCATGCCTCGCGTTGTCGCCGTCGTGGCTGTGATTTACCCGCACGTATCATAGGGGGCAGCATGCACCGGCACCCTTGACCGGGATCAAGATTCGCGCACCCCGCGGTTGGGGCTATACTCCCGGCGGCGGGCAGCCCCGCTACCGCCATTATGCCCCTGCTAGCAGTCCATCCCGAGGCCAGGATCATCCGGCTGCAGCTGCGTCAGAACCTGGTCCTGAAGCACCTCGACGCCACCCAGTGGCGCGAGTTGAGCCCGCTGATCGAGGTCGTCGACTACCCCAAGGGCGCCGCGCTCGAGCACCAGGGCGACTGGTCGATGGAGCAGTACTTCGTCATCGAAGGCATCCTGAAGCGCGTCGTGTCCAACTCCCAGGGGCGGGAGATGATTCTGCGCTTCGCCGCCGAGTGCGACATCGACACGAGCTACGCCGCGTGGCGGCTGAAGACCCCCATTCCCTACTCGATACGCGCCGTCACCAAGGGACGCGCCGCCCGGATTCCCATGCAGCAGTGGGTGCATTTTCTCGAGCGCCACCCCGTGGTCAAGAACGGTTTCGAGTACGAGATCATGAAGCTGATGAGCGAGGTCATGGCCCATACCATCACGCTCCATCTGCTCGACGCCCCGGGGCGGGTGCAGCGGTTCGCGCGCAAGCACACAGAGCTCACCACCCGCCTGCCCAAGAAAGATCTCGCGTCTTACCTCAACCTGTCCCCCGAAACCCTGTCCCGCTTGAAACGGCGCGGCAAGATCTAAAGGGCAATTCAGCCACGGACCCACACGGAAGGCACGGACGTTTGAAAACCGCGAGAAGCGATTGTTTTTGACTCAAGGTCCTGATGCCTTACCCGGTTTCTTCCGTGTGTGTCCGTGTGTGTCCGTGTCAAAGGGTTTCACTCACGTCGGTCGCAGCTTCGCCTTGAGTTGCGAGATGAACGGCCACAGCAGCAAGGCCAGCGCCAGCGTGGTGAGACTGCCCGCCAGCCAGTTCGACCAGAATATCGTCATGGTTCCCTGCGACATCAGCATCGACTGGCGGAAGGCGCTTTCCGCGGCGTCGCCCAGCACCAGCGCCAGCACCATCGGCGCGAGCGGGTAGTCGAGCTTCTTGAACACGTAGCCGACGACCCCGAACACCAGCATCAGCCAGACGTCGAACATGTTGTTCTTGACGGTATAGGCGCCGATCGCGCAGATCACCACGATGACCGGAGCGATGATCGGGAACGGCACACGCAGGATGGCGGCGAAGAGCGGCACCGCGGTCAGCACGACGATGAGGCCCGCGATGTTCCCGAGATACATGCTGGCGATCAGCCCCCAGACGAAATCTTTCTGCTCCACGAACAGGAGCGGCCCGGGCTGCAGGCCCCAGATCAGCAGCCCGCCCAGCAGGACCGCGGCCGTCGGCGAGCCGGGTATACCCAACGTGATCATCGGCAGCAGGGCCGAGGTGCCGGCCGCGTGAGCGGCGGTTTCCGGCGCCACCACCCCCTCCAGCTCGCCGGTGCCGAACTTGTCTCCCCGTGCCGACATCCGGCGCGCCACGCCATAGCTCATGAACGAAGCCGGCGTCGCGCCTCCCGGGATGATGCCCATCCAGCAGCCGATGACGCAGCTCCGGATCGACGTCGCCCAGTAGCGCGGCAGCTTCTTCCACGTCTCGATCACGATCCTGGTGTTGATCCTGGCGGTCTGTCCCGAGAACGACAGTCCCTCCTCCATCGACAGCAGGATCTCGCCGATGCCGAAGAGGCCGATGACGGCGACCAGGAAATGGAATCCGGACAGCATCACTTCGAGCTCGAACGTCAGGCGCAGTTGTCCCGTCACGATGTCTATCCCGACTGCGGCCATCGCGAAACCCAGCATCATGGAGGCGATGATCTTGAACGGATTGCCCTTGCCGGTGCCCACGAAGCTGCAGAACGTGAGGAGATAGACCGAGAAGAACTCCGGCGGACCGAACTGCAGCGCGAACTTGGCGACCAGCGGCGCCAGGAAGGTGAACATGATGACCGCGACCAGTGCCCCCACGAACGACGAAGTGAACGCGCCCGTCAGCGCTTCCCCGGCGTTGCCCTGCTGTGCCATCGGGTAGCCGTCGAACGTGGTGGCCACCGACCACGGCTCGCCGGGGATGTTGAAGAGTATCGACGTGATCGCCCCCCCGAACAGCGCGCCCCAGTAGATGCAGGAGAGCATGATGATCGCCGAGGTCGGCGACATGGTGAACGTCAGCGGCAGCAGTATGGCCACGCCGTTCGCCCCCCCGAGCCCCGGCAGCACGCCGATGATCACCCCGAGCGTGATGCCGATGAGCATCAGCATCAGGTTGAACGGCGTCAATACGACCGCGAAGCCGTGAAACAGTGCGGTGATTTCTTCCACTCCACTCCCTTTTTCCGCCTCTTCTTTTCCGCGGCGGTCAGTATCCGAGCAGTGCTTCGAGCGGCCCCTTGGGCAGCGGGATCGTGAACCAGATCTCGAACAGCGGGAATGTCACGCTGCTCACGGCCACGCCCACCACCGCGCTCCGCAGCCACGTGTAGCTGCCGACGATACGCATGAAAAGGCAGATGAACACGGCCGACGAGACGTAGATCCCCAGGAACTGTATGCCCAGGACGTACACCGTCGAAGGCAGCAGGATGATCATGACCTGCCTCAACTGCTCGCGTTGCACGAATACGCTCTTGTCCCGGCCGAGTTTCGCCAGAGACTGTCCCAGCACCACCGCGCTCGAGATGCAGATGATCAGCCCGATGTAGAACGGGAAATAGCCGGCCTGCGGCCCCTCCGCGCCCCAGCTCGCACCGAGACGGTAGGTGTCCCAGGAGACCAGGGCTCCCAGCCCGAAGATGATGGCCGCGGTTACCAGGTCGATGACGACCGTGCGGGTTCCGCCCGGAGCGGCTTGAGGTTCGTGCGACATCTGTCGAGGAATGACTTTTCCTGTGGGTTCGCCGCGCGGCGTCCCGCGTTCCGCGTGGGAGCCGGGCGGCGGGCCGCGCCCGCCGTCTCTTGCGTCCTGCTATTTCTTTGCCGAGCCCGCCAGGAAGCCGGCTTCCTTCATCAGGTCGCGGTGCAGGTTTTCCGCCTGCGCGACCCAGGCGGCATATTCCTTGCCGGCCATGAAAGTCTGGTTGAAGGCGCCGTCCTCCATGAACTTCTTCCATTCCGGCGTCTCGCGCAGGCGCTTGAAGAGATCGACGTAGTACTGCACGTGCTCGGGCTTGACGCCCCCCGGCATGAAAATGCCGCGCAGCATCAGGTACTCGGTCGGCACGCCCGCTTCCTTGCACGTCGGGATGTCGCCCCATGCCATGGTTTCGGTGACCTTGTTCTTGTAGGGCATGCGCTGGCCGTCAAAAACGCACAACGTCCGCAGCCGCCCCGAGCGCCAGTGCGCCACCGCCTCGATCGGGTTGTTGACCGTTGCATCCACGTGCTTGCCGACGAGCTGGGTCGCCACCTCACCGCCGCCCTTGAACGGGATGTAGGTCAGCTTGATGCCGGTCGCTTTTTCCAGGCCCACGGTCAGGATCTGGTCCTCCTGCTTGGAGCCGGTGCCGCCCATCTTGAACTTGTTGGGCCCGGCTTTCTTCGCCGCGTCAATAAAGTCCTTCGCTCCCTTGTACGGGGTGTCGGCATTGACCCACAGCACGAACTGGTCGAGCGCCAGCATCGCCACCGGGGTCAGGTCCTTCCAGTTGAACGGCACCCCCGTCGCGAGCGGCGTGGTGAAGAGGTTCGAGAGCGTAATGACGATGCGGTGCGGATCGCCCTTCACCTCCTTCACCGCGAGAAAGCCCTCGGCGCCGGCGCCACCGGACTTGTTGGTGACGACGATCGAATGCTTCATCAGGTTGTTCTTCGCCACGATGCCCTGGATCAGGCGCGCCATCTGGTCCGCCCCGCCGCCGGTGCCGGCCGGGACAACGAACTCGACGTTCTTGGTCGGCTCCCACCCCGCCGCGGCCGCCGGGCCGGCAGCGAGCGCGGTCGCAATCGATATCAGGCTGTACGTCAGGAAGCCTTCGGACTTCATTGGATGTCTCCTCCTGTGGTTACTCCGCCAACTGGCCGGCCTCTTTACGCTACTGAGTACGCACCTGAGTGCGGACCTGGGCACGAACCTGATTGGTCTGGTAATAGGTGCCATCTTCCGCTGTCCCGGGGGGCCATAACATTGACCGCGGTCAACATTGTGGTCATGGGCTAGCGGCCCCCGCAAACGGCCTCGGGGATACCCTGATGCGCCCGGGGGCTACCTCAACAGCAGCACCGGCACCGGCGAGAGGTGTAACACCTTGTTCGCCACCGATCCCAGCACGAGATTGGACATCGAGCCCATGCCGCGCGTGCCCATGACGATCTGATCGCAGCCCGTTTCCGTGACGTACTTGCCGATGGTTTCCGCCGCGTCGCCCACGCCTATGTGGTAGTGGTACGGGACCCCGGCCGCATCCAGCTTGTCCCGGGACGGCTTGAGCGCCGCGAGCCCCTCTTCCTGGTGGTATTGGGCGATCTGGTCCTGCCCGATGAACGATCCGACCCGCCCGCCGAGCGGAAGCGAGGACTGGACGTTCAGCAGGTGTATCTCCGGGGTTTCCCGGTACCACCCGGCTATCGCGATCAAATGCTCGATCGCCCGGGTGGAAGCCGGGGACCCGTCCACTGGAACCAGAAACTTCAACATGGCATCACTCCTGGCGATTCTTTGATCAGTGCGGCGGCCTGCTGCTGCTTTCACCGAGATCCACGACCTTCTCCGGTTCCGCGTGCGCGTGCGTGCGCGCCGCCAGCATCTTGCCGAGCGCCACCACGAATATCGCCCCGGCAGCCGGCGCCGCCCAATGCAGCCAGGCCGCATTGGCATCCACCCAGTCCTTCACCACCGGGTCGGTCGCCGCCATGTCGCCCGCCACCCAGCCGAGCAGCCCGGCGCCGATGACGATGATGATCGGGAAGCGCTCCATCAGCCGCATCAGCATGGTCGCCCCGAAAACCACCAACGGTATGCTGATCGCAAGCCCCAGGATGAGCAGTGTTATGCTGCCCTTCGCGGCCGCGGCCACCCCGATCACGTTGTCGAGGCTCATGACGAGGTCGGCGATCAGGATGGTCTTGATCGCGGACCACATATTGCTGCTCGACTCGATGCCGTCGCCGCCGCCCTCCTCGGGCACCAGCAGCTTGACTGCGATCCACAGCAGCAGCACTGCACCAACCAGCTTGAGCCACGGCCACTTCAGCATCTCGACCGCGATGATGGTGAGTATGATCCGCATCACCACTGCGGCGCCGGCGCCCCATAGCACCGCCTTCTTCTGCTGGTGCGGCGGCAGCGAGCGCGCGGCAAGCGCGATCACCACGGCGTTGTCGCCGGAGAGCACGATATTGACGAGTATGATCTGCCACAGTCCGACCCAGAAAACAGTCGTCTGCAGCTCGTGCAGGAATTCCATGATTTGCGTTTCCTCCTCAGCCCGGCGCGCACGCCGGATCGCGGTCGCAGGCGGGCGGATTATACCGGATAGCCCGCGGTGCGACCGCTGCCCCGGGGCGGTGGCCGCAATGGCCGGCCGGCGTTTGCCTGCGCTACCCGCCGCTGGTCGGCGAGGGGCGCCGACCTTGCCATTTCATGGTCGGTCAGGCAGCATCTTCGCGGCGCGCCCGCGCGGTGGAAGCGCGTGCGAAGCTCGTCGTCGCAAGGAGCGAAACGGAGTTGGAAGCATCGGCGTCAATCGAGCTTGCGAAACACACTTTGCTCTCCGCCGGGCTCATTCTGGCCCTCGGCATCGTCACCGGCCTGCTGGCCCGGGCGATAAAGATTCCCGACGTTGCGGTATTTCTGGTCGTCGGCATGGCGATCGGCCCGGAAATGCTGGGGTTGATAGACATCAAGGCGGATTCGGCGCTGAACCAGGCCATCCTCCTGTTCGGCGCCAGTTACATTCTTTTCGATGGCGGAGCGTCGCTGCGATTCAACGTCCTGAAGCAGGTCTGGATCACGATACTCGTGATCGCCACGGTCGGTGTCGTGATCACAGGGGCTGTTACCGGACTCGCCGCGTACTATGTTTTCGGCGTTCCGCTGGTCGTGGCGCTGCTGCTCGGCGCAACGCTCGCCTCGACGGACCCGGCAACGCTGGTCCCGATTTTCCGGCAGGTCAGGATTCGCGACCGTGTGGCGCAAACGGTGGTTAGCGAGTCGGCATTCAACGACGCCACCGGGGCGGTTCTTACCTTCGGTGTACTGGCAGTGGCCATGGGGACCGGTGAATTCTCGGTGACATCATCCGTGTTCGATCTCCTCAGGCAATCGATCATCGGCATCGTCGCCGGCGCCCTGCTCGGATATCTTGCCGCGCTCCTCATCGCGCACGAACGGTGGGCCTTCCTGGCGGAATACGCGCCGGTCGTGACGCTGGCGGCCGTCATCGGCGCCTATTTCGCGGCCGATGGCCTGCAGGCGAGCGGGTTCATGGCGATTTTTGTCTTCGGCATCGTGCTCGGCAACAAGGACTCGTTCGGCTTCAGGATGGAAGCGGGCGAGGCGCGAAAACTCGAAGAATACGTGACGACTACTGCGTTCATCATGCGCGTGTTCATCTTCATTCTGCTCGGCGCCCAGGTCGATTTCGGCCTCACGGAGCGTCACCTGCTGGGCGGCATTGTCGTCGTGACGGTTCTGATGCTGGTCGCCCGGCCGCTCGCCGTTTTTCTGTGTGCGGCTCCGGACCGGCGCGCCCGGTGGAGCATGAACGAGATGCTTTTCATGTGCTGGACCCGTGAGACCGGCGTCATTCCGGCGGCGCTGGCCGGCTTGTTGCTGGGAATGAACGCGCCCGGCGCTCAAATGATCGCGTCGGTCACGTTCATCGCCATTCTGATGACGATCCTGATTCAGGCGCCGACCACGAAGTGGCTGGGGGGCAGGCTGCGCCTGCTGGAGGAAAGCGAAAAGCGGACGGGCGGCCGCGCCTAGAACAACTCCGCCACCCGGCCGTCGTCGGTAAGGTCGATCTACCGCGGAGAACGCTTGCGCAGCCTGACGGCGTCCTGCCGGCGGGCGCGCAGGCGGAGATTCAGCATCTCCACCGCCACGGCGAAGGCCATCGCGAAATAGATGTAGCCCTTGGGTATGTGGTAGTCCCAGCCCTCCGCGATCAGCGCCACTCCGACGAGTATAAGGAAGGAGAGCGCGAGCATCTTCACCGTGGGATGCCGGTCCACGAACTCGCCGATGGGGCGCGCCGCGAACATCATGACGACGACGGCCGCGACGATCGCCAGCACCATGATCTCGATCTCGTCGACCATGCCCACGGCGGTGATCACCGAGTCGAGCGAGAACACGATGTCGATGACCGCGATCTGCGCGATCACGGCCGCGAAACCGGCGCGCGAGGGGTCCGCCGCGCCCTCCTCGCGCTCCTCGCCTTCCATGGAGTCGTGTATCTCGTGGACGCTCTTCCACAGCAGGAAGAGACCCCCTCCTATCAGTATGAGATCGCGCCCCGCGATCTCCTTGCCCGCGACCGGGATGGAGAACAACGGCGCGGTGAGCGTCATCACCCAGGCCAGCGAGAACAGGAGGCCGATGCGGGTCAGCATGGCGAACGCCAGCCCGAGCGTCCTCGCGCGCTGGCGCTGGTGCTCGGGCAGGCGCCCGACCAGTATCGAGATGAAAATGATGTTGTCGACGCCGAGGACGATCTCCAGCGCAGCGAGCGTGACGAACGCGATCCACGCGTGCGGATCCAGCAGCCATTCCATGTTTCCTCCCCGCCTGCCGCGCCGGTGCGCGGCGGCTGCGGCTGAGACCGGCGGGAGCGGCGTTCGTTCCGGCTAGAAAAGGCCGACGACCTTGCCGTCCTCGGTGACGTCGATCTTCTCCGCCGAGGGGACCTTCGGCAGGCCGGGCATGGTCATCATGTCGCCGCAGATCATCACCACGAACTCCGCTCCAGCGGCGAGCCGCACTTCCCGGACGTTCACGATGTGCCCGGACGGCGCGCCGCGCACGGTCGGGTCGGTCGTAAACGACGATTGGGTCTTGGCGACGCACACCGGGTAGGTCCCGTAGCCGCCTTCCTGCAACTCCTTGATGCGCGTGCGCACCTTGGAGTCCGCGGTTACGTCCCCCGCGCCGTAGACGCGCGTGGCGATCTTCTTCATCTTTTCCCACAGCGGATCGGCGTCCTCGTAGACGAAGGTCGGGCTCGACTTCTGCCCGCACATTTCGACCACGATGCGGGCGAGCTCGGCCGCGCCCTTGCCGCCGTCTGCCCAGTGCGTGGCCACCACCACCTTCGCCCCGAGCTTGGCTATACGGTCGGTCAGCAGGTCCATCTCGGCCTTGGTGTCGGCGATGAAGCGGTTGACCGACACCACGCACGGAATGTTGTAGACCTCTTTCACGTTCCTGACGTGGCGCTCCAGGTTGACCAGGCCCTTCTCCAGCGCCGCGAGATCCTCCTTGTTGAGGGCGTCCCGGGCCACGCCGCCGTGGTGCTTCAGGGCTCTCACGGTCGCCACGATTACGGCCGCATCCGGGCGCAGGCCCGCCTTGCGGCACTTGATGTCGAGGAACTTCTCCGCGCCGAGATCGGCTCCGAAGCCGGCCTCCGTGACGACGTAGTCGGCGAGCTTCAATGCGGTCTGGGTGGCAATCACCGAGTTGCAGCCGTGGGCGATGTTGGCGAACGGCCCGCCGTGGATGAACGCCGGATTGTTCTCCAGGGTCTGGACCAGGTTGGGAGCGATCTGGTTCTTGAGGAGCACGGTCATCGCGCCGTGCGCCTTGAGATCCCGCGCCCTTAACGCCTTGCCGTCGCGCGAGTACCCGAACACGATGTTGCCCAGGCGTTCCTTGAGATCCTTTACGGATGTCGCCAGGCAGAAGATCGCCATCACCTCGGAGGCGACCACGATGTCGAAGCCGTCCTCCCGCGGGTAGCCGTTGGCGGTGCCGCCCAGCGACACGACGATGTCGCGCAGCGCGCGGTCGTTCATGTCCATCACCCGCTTCCACGTGATGCGGCGCGGGTCGATGCCGAGCTCGTTACCCTGGGTGATGTGATTGTCGATCATCGCGGCCAGCAGGTTGTTGGCGAGCGCGATGGCGTTGAAGTCGCCGGTGAAGTGCAGGTTGATGTCCTCCATCGGCACGACCTGCGCATAGCCGCCGCCGGCCGCGCCGCCTTTCACGCCGAACACCGGACCGAGACTCGGCTCCCGCAGGCAGATGATCGCCTTCTTGCCGATGTGATTGAGCCCGTCCCCCAGGCCCACCGTGGTCGTGGTCTTGCCCTCGCCCGCGGGCGTCGGGCTCATCGCGGTGACCAGTATGAGCTTGCCGTTCGGCTTGCCTTTCAGGCTGTCGACGTATTCCAGGGATACCTTGGCCTTGTAGTGGCCGTAGGGCTCCAGGTGCTCCTCCGGGATGCCGAGCTTCGCGGCCACCTCGACCACGCGCTTCATCTTCGCCTGCTGGGCGATTTCGATGTCCGACATGGGCATGTTGCTCTTCCTCTCCTGAAAAATCGCTCTGGTTGTTATACGGTCTGCTGCGCAGCGAGCGCCTGCCCGCCGCCGTAGCTCGAGCGCGGCATCAGCTCGCCGCCCTTCATGACCTTCACCGGCGCATTCACGTTCTCGCGTGCTCCGCAAGCGCCTGCCCACCACCGTAGCTCGTGCGTGGCGTAAGCTCGCCTCCGCGCATTACCCTGACCGCGCAGTACTTGAACTCCGGGATCTTGCCGATCGGGTCGAGCGCGGGATTGGTCAGCAGGTTTGCGGCTGCTTCGTAATAGCAGAACGGGATGAACAGCGCGCCGCGCGGGATGCCGTCGTCCGCGCGCGCATAGAGCGAGATGATGCCGCGCCGCGACTCCACGGTGACCACGTCGCCCGGCTGCGCGCCGACCGCGTCGAGGTCGAGGGGATGAACGGACGCCACCGGCTCCGGCTCGATCGCGTCGAGCACCGACGCACGCCGCGTGATCGCACCGGTATGCCAGTGCTCGAGCTGGCGACCTGTGATGAGGATGAACGGGAACTCGGCGTCGGGCTGCTCGGCCGCCGGGATGATGTCCACCGGCACGAGCTTCGCGCGCCCGGTCGGCGTCGGGAACCTGTCGACGAATACCACCGGTTGGCCCGGGTCGCCTTCCTTCTCGCACGGATACGTGACCGAGCTTTCGGCCTCCAGGCGCTCCCACGTAATGCCCGCGATCGAGTTCATGCCCTTGCGCATCTCGTTGAACACGTCGGCGGGGCCGCGGTAGTTCCAGGCCAGGCCTAATCGCCGCGCCAGCTCCTGGATGATCCACAGGTCCTCGCGGGCTTCGCCCGGCGCCGCGAGCGCCTTGCGCCCCAGCTGCACCATGCGGTCGGTGTTGGTCACGGTGCCGTCCTTCTCCGGCCAGGCCGTCGCCGGCAGGATCACGTCGGCGTAGTAGCAGGTCTCCGTGAGGAAGATCTCCTGCACGACCAGGTGCTCCAGCTTCGCGAGCGCCGCGCGCGCGTGGTGAGCGTCGGGGTCCGACATCGCCGGGTTCTCGCCCATGATGTACATCCCGCGGATCTCGCCGTCGAGCGCGGCGTGGACGATCTCGACCACCGTCAATCCCGGCTTGGGATCGAGGGTCGCGCCCCAGAGCTTCTCGAAGCGCGCGCGCGCGTCGGGATTGTCGACGCGCTGGTAGTCCGGAAACACCATCGGGATCAGGCCCGAGTCCGACGCGCCCTGCACGTTGTTCTGGCCGCGCAGCGGGTGCAGCCCCGTGCCGGGCCGACCGATCTGGCCCGTCATCATGGTGAGCGCGATCAGGCAGCGCGCGTTGTCGGTGCCGTGTACGTGCTGCGAGATGCCCATGCCCCACAGGATGATCGAAGACTTCGACGTGGCGTAGAGGCGCGCCACTTCCTTGATGGTCTCGGCGGGGATGCCGCAGACCGGCGCCATCGCCTCGGGGCTGTAGCCCTCCACGTTCTTCTTCAGCTCTTCGAAGCCGATCGTACGATTGCGGATGAATTCCTCGTTGACCAGGCCTTCGTGGACGATCGTGTGCATCATCGCGTTCAGGAGCGCGACGTCGGTGTCGGGCCTGAACTGCAGCATGATGTGCGCGTGGCGCGACAGCTCCGAGCGGCGCGGGTCGGCGTAGATCAGCTTGGCGCCCTTCTTCGCAGCGTTCTTGATCCACGTCGCGGCGACCGGATGGTTCGAGATCGGGTTCGCGCCGATCAGGAAGATCACCTCCGCGTGCTCGACGTCGTTCACCTGGTTCGACACGGCGCCGGAGCTGATGCCCTCCATCAGCGCCGCCACCGAGGAGGCGTGGCACAGCCGCGTGCAATGGTCCACGTTGTTGGAGCCGAACCCGGTGCGCACCAGCTTCTGAAACAGGTATGCCTCTTCGTTGGTCCCCTTGGCGGAGCCGAAACCGGCCAGCGCGTGCTTGCCATGCTGATCCCGGATAGCCCTTAGCTTGCTGCCGGCGAGATCGAGCGCTTCCTCCCAGCTCGCCTCCCTGAAGTACTCGAGCGGGTTCGCCGGGTCCATCGTGAAATCCGCGTGCTTGGGCACCCCTGCCTTGCGTATGAGGGGCTTCGTCAGGCGCTGCTTGTGATGGACGTAGTCGAAGCCGTAGCGGCCCTTGACGCACAGGCGGCTGTGATTGGAGGGCCCGTCACGCCCGTCGACGTACAGTATCTTGTTGTCCTTGACCGCGTAGGTGAGCTGGCAGCCGACGCCGCAGTACGGGCATACCGAGTGCACCTTCTTGTCCGGCTTCACCATCCCCACATCACGCGCCGGCATCAGCGCCCCCGTGGGGCAGGCCTGCACGCATTCGCCGCAGGCGACGCAGGTGGATTCCCCCATCGGGTCGTCGAGATCGAACACGATCTTCGAGTGCTCGCCGCGGAACGCGTAGCCGATCACGTCGTTCACCTGCTCCTCGCGGCAGGCGCGGAGACACCGGGTGCACTGGATGCACGAATCGAGATTGACTGCTATGCCGTGGTGCGAGAGATCGGCGGCGGGCTGGTGGCGGGGCGCGAAACGCGGCTTGCCCACCTTGAGCACCGTCGCCCAGCGGTCGAGCTCCGAGGCGAGCGTGTGGCGCTCCGCCGGGATGTCGGCGAGCAGCAGCTCGAGCACCATCTTCTGCGAATGCACGGCGCGTGCGCTGTCCGTCGTGACCTCCATGCCCTTCGTCGGCTTGCGGCAGCAGGAAGGAGTCAGCACGCGCTCGCCTTTCACCTCCACCACGCAGGCGCGGCAGTTGCCGTCGGGACGCAGGCCATCCTTGTAGCAGAGATGGGGAATCTCGACGCCGAGACGCCTGGCGGTCTGGATGATCGTCTCCCCGCCGTGCGCGACCGCATCCTTGCCGTTCAGCTTGAACTCCACCGGCATTGCGTTGAGTTCGTCCTTCGACATCGCCGTCATTGCTCGCCTCGCTGAGGAGAGGAGAGAGGAGATAGGGGAGAGGCGTCAAACCAACACACTTGCCGTGACTCCTCGCCCCTCTCGCCTCTCACCTCTCGCTTCACTCTATTTCCTTCGGAAAAAACTTCACCACACAGCGTATCGGATTCGGTGCAGCCTGTCCCAGGCCGCAGATGGAGGCGTCCGCCATCGCCACCGACAGCTCTTCGAGGAGCCCCTGGTCCCAGCGCTGCGCTTCCATGAGCTTGAGAGCCTTGGCCGTCCCCACCCGGCACGGGGTGCACTGGCCGCAGGATTCGTCGGAGAAGAACTTCATCATGCTGCGCGCCGCGGTGACGGCCTTGTCCCGGTCGGACAGCACGATCACCGCCGCCGAGCCGATGAAGCACCCGTACTGGTTCAGCGTGTCGAAATCGAGGGGTATGTCCCCCATCGAAGCCGGCAGAATCCCGCCCGAGGCGCCTCCCGGCAGGTACGCATAGAATTCGTGTCCCGGCAGCATTCCACCGCAATATTCCGCGATCAACTCCTTCACGGTGATCCCGGCCGGCGCCAGGTGCACCCCCGGCTTCACCACCCTTCCCGAGACGGAGAACGAGCGCAGGCCCTTACGGCCGTTACGCCCGTGCGAGGCGAACCATCCCGCCCCTTTCTCCAGGATCTCGCGCACCCAGAGGAGCGTCTCCATGTTGTGCTCGAGCGTCGGACGTCCGAAGAGGCCCACCTGCGCTACGTACGGCGGGCGCAGCCGCGGCATGCCGCGCTTGCCCTCGATCGATTCGATCATCGCCGACTCTTCGCCGCAGATGTAAGCGCCCGCCCCGCGCCGCAGATAAATCGGCGGCAGCGCGCACGGCGGATCGGCCCGGAGCGCCTCCAGCTCCCGCTCCAGGATTTCGCGGCAGCCGGCGTACTCGTCGCGCAGATAGACGTAGATTTCGGAGATACCGACCGCCCACGCCGCGATCAGGGCGCCCTCGAGAAAGCGATGCGGATCGCGCTCCAGATAGATCCGGTCCTTGAACGTGCCGACCTCGCCTTCGTCGATGTTGATCGCCATCAGCCGCGGGGCCGGCTCGCTCCGCACTGCCCGCCACTTGCGGCCGGCCGGAAAACCCGCACCGCCCAGGCCGCGCAAGCCCGACTCTTCCATCGTCTTGATGACGCTTTCGACGTCGCGCCTGCCTGCGACGCATTCCGCTGCGAGGCGATAGCCGTCCTGGCGCCGGTATTCGGAATAGTCGACGTAGCTGCCGACCGCACAGCGGGTCTCCCCGGCGAGCGCGAGAGCCTTCACTTTCTCCAGCGTCGCCTGCGTCACCGGGTTCTGCCCGACGATGGCGACCGGCGCCTGCTCGCAGCGCCCGACGCAGGGGGCGGGTATGACACGCACCCCCCGACCCAGCACTTTCCGCAGCCCAGCCATCAGGGCGTGCGCGCCGGCGAGCTCGCAGGACAGCGAGTCGCAGACCCGCACGGTGAGCGGCGGCGGCGGCGTATCGCCCTCCTTGACCACGTCGAAATGATGGTAAAACGTCGCGACCTCGTAGACCTCGGTCAACGAGAGCTTCATTTCGCTCGCCAGCGCCGCCATGTGGGCCGCCGAGATGCAGCCGTAGCGGTCCTGGATCTTGTGCAGGTGCTCGATGAGCAGATCGCGCTGGCGCGGCGCATCCTTCAGGAGCGCCTGGACCTCCGTGCGCGCCGTCCGGTCGACCTGGCGTCCCTTGGGAGTCGCGCGCATGCGCGCACCCTTACCCTGGCGCTGCGGTGGTGGGGAGGTCCGGTGGTCCATGCAGTTGATTATACGTGCCGGGCCGCAGGCAAAAACTTGACGCAAATCAAGTATTTTCCATACGGCGCGGACCGGCGGGGTCTGGCGCGCTGACCTTGCTCGCGCTGGTCAGCCCTGTCCGTTCGCGGTTACTTGAGCACTGACTTGAGCAGCTTTCCCATCTCCGCGGGACCAGGAATCCCGCACTCCTCCGTTTGGGGCTTCTGGCCTCGGCCGGCGCCAGGCGCCTTAACCTTCGTCGCGTGGTAACCCATTGCGCGCCAAAGGTTAGCCTCGTCCGATCTCGCGGTCATTTGAGGACAGATTTCAGCAGCTTTCCCATCTCCGCGGGATTCTTGGTCGTCTTGATCCCGCACTCCTCCATCACCGCGAGCTTCTCCGCGGCCGTGCCCTTGCCGCCGGAGATGATCGCCCCGGCGTGCCCCATACGCTTGCCCGGGGGCGCCGTGACGCCGGCGATAAAGCCCACCACCGGCTTCTTCATGTTGCTCTTCACCCAGCGCGCGGCTTCCTCCTCGTTGGTGCCACCGATCTCACCCACCATGACCACGGCCTCGGTCTGCTGGTCATCGTTGAACATCCTGAGCACGTCGATATGCTTCAAGCCGTTGACCGGATCCCCGCCGACGCCCACGCAGCTCGACTGCCCTAGACCGATCGCCGTCAGCTGACCGACCGCTTCGTAGGTAAGCGTACCGGAGCGTGAAACCACGCCGACCGGTCCGCGCTTGTGGATGTGCCCCGGCATGATGCCGATCTTGACCTCGTCGGGCGTGATCACCCCGGGACAGTTGGGCCCGATCAGCAGTGTCTTCTTGCCCTGCATCTTGTAGCGGGTGCGCACCATGTCCAGCACGGGAATGCCATCGGTGATGCAGATCACGAGATCGAGACCTGCGTCCACGGCTTCGTCTATTGCCGCTGCGGCGTAGGGTGGCGGGACGTAGATGACGGATACGTTGGCACCCGTCGCTTGTTTCGCTTCTTTCACCGTTTCGAAGATCGGTATGCCCTCGTAGGTCTGGCCGCCCTTTTTGGGCGTCACCCCGGCGACATAGCAGGCCTTGCCATTCGCATACTCCTTGCCCATCTTGGTGTGGAACTGACCGGTCTTGCCGGTAATGCCCTGAGTCAGCACCCGGGTGTTCTTATCGATCAGGATGGCCATAGGTATCTCTTTGAATTAATGTCAGAACTACCAGGAGTAACCACTCACGTTGCAGAGGGCAGCAAGGCTGTCACGTGCCCCGGGAAGCCGCCACGACCTTTTGCCCGGCGTCCGCCATGTCGCTGCCGGAAATAATGGGCAGGCCGGAGTCGGCAAGTATCTTCTTGCCGAGATCGACGTTGGTGCCTTCGAGCCGCACGACCAGCGGCACCCGCAGCTTCACTTCGCGCGCCGCGGTCACGACGCCCTGCGCGATGACGTCGCATTTCATGATCCCGCCGAAGATGTTGATGAGTATCGCCTTCAGCTCGGGATTGCGCAGCATGATCTTGAACGCTTCGGTCACCTTCTCGGCCGAGGCGCCGCCGCCCACGTCGAGAAAATTGGCGGGCGCACCGCCATAGAGTTTGATGATGTCCATGGTGGCCATGGCAAGCCCAGCGCCATTCACCAAGCAGCCGATATTGCCCTCGAGCTGGATATAGCTGAGATCGTACTTGGAGGCCTCGACTTCGGCCGGATCCTCCTCGTCGAGATCCCGCAGCGCGACGATGTCGGGATGCCGGAAGAGCGCGTTGTCGTCGAAGTTCATCTTGGCGTCCAGCGCCACCACGCGCTCATCGCCGGTGAGGATGAGGGGATTCACCTCAAGGAGCGAAGCGTCGGTCTGCTCGAACGCTTTGTACAGCGCCTTGAACAGTTCGCGCGCCTGCGGCACGGCTTTCTCGGGCAGGCCGATCTTGAGCGCAATGTCGTCCCCCTCCCCGTCCGTGAGCCCGGTGCCTGGATCGATGGCAACCTTATGGATTTTCTCCGGCGTTTTGGCCGCAACCTCCTCGATGTCCATCCCGCCCTCACTGGATGCCATCAGCACCACTCGCTGCGAGCCCCGGTCCACCACCATCCCAATGTAAAGCTCCTTCCTGATGTCGGCGCCTTCCTCGATAAACAGGCGCCGGACCTTCTGGCCCACGGGGCCGGTCTGGTGCGTCTTCAACTGCATGCCGAGGATCTGTCCGGCCAGGGTTCTCACTTCGTCGACGGACTTCGCGAGCTTCACGCCGCCGCCCTTGCCGCGCCCCCCGGCGTGGATCTGGGCCTTTACGACCCACACCTTTCCGCCCAGCTTTTTCGCGGCCTCAACCGCCTCGTCGACGCTGAAGCAGGGATACCCGCGCGGCGTGGGAACGCCGAACTTGCGTAGAACCTCTTTCGCCTGGTACTCGTGGATTTTCACTGTCGGCCTGTATTTTTGCGTGGGCGGGCCTCAAATCTATACAGGCCCGATAACAAGCGCAATCCCGGCTTCCCGCACGTCGGACCGACGTGTGCAGGCCGCGCTTGTAGGTCAGCATCAAAACAGAGGCTTCGGCCAGGATAAAGAGGGATTTTTGCAGTGCACCAATGTTGGTGCCGGAGTGTGGCTGGCGATGCATGGCCACTTATTAGTGCACCGGCCAAAAAAAAGCGCAACCTAGCGGTTGCGCTTTAAAAATCCACCAAAGGAGGAGGTTTTGGAGGAATGCGCCGTCGCCTCTAGTGCGCCGACGCGAGGCCATTATTGCAACCGCAGAGAGCGAATGCAAGCGTTTTCTGCTGCCATGCAATATATTGTGGACTCTCCGCGTATCACTTCAATTAAATCAATAAATTATACTCAAATTCGTGGCGGCACAATTCATCTAACGAACGACCAGTACAGGGATCTTGCCGTGCGTGAGGACCTTGCGCGTTTCGCTGCCCAGCAGGACCGCGGCGAGGCCCTTGCGGCCGTGTGAGGTCATGACGATGAGATCGCACTTGCGCGCGTTGGCAGTCTTCAGTATCGCATCGTGCGGGTGATCGCTCGTTTCACACACCGTGTCGCACGGGATTCCCGCGTCCTGCGCGGTCTTGCGGATGAACTCCAGGTAGGTCTCGGCCCGCGACTTGGCCTCCTCCTCGATACGTTCTTCGGTAACGGGGTCGAACGCGCCTTCGTAGGCGATCAGCAAGTGGTAGTCTGGTATGACGTGTATCCCCGTCAAGCGCGCCTGGTGCAACTTCGCCAACTCCACCGCCGAGCGCACTGCGCGTTGGGAAAGTTCGGAACCATCGGTCGGTATCAGAATGCTTTTGAACATCGGGTCCTCCTCCGGCCGCGTCGCGCGGACCGCCAATTTCCATTATCTGGACCTCGGTGCAAGCTTGTCGCGGGAGCACCGCGCTGTCAAGGGGCGCGGGTGTTCGCCAGTCGCTGCTTGCCTGCGACGGCAGCGACTCGTGCCACGTCGCTATAATCTTCCACCCCGCGCCGCGCGTAAACCCCCTTCATTCAGGAATGGCCACATGACCCAGACCCTTATGTTCACGGGCGACATCAATCTGATGAACGTCACCGACCCGACGGTCCCTTTTGCGCGGGTAGGCGAGACGTTGCGCCGCGCCGATGTGCTCTTCGGCAACCTCGAATGCTGCCTGTTCGATCGCGGCGAGCGCTCGCTGTCCGACGAGGGCTTCTGGGCGCCGCCCGCGGCGGGAAAAGCGCTCAAGCTGGCGGGATATCACGCGCTCGGAAACGCGAACAACGTCAACTACGGCGCCGCGGCAATCGGTTCCTCGCTGGCGGAACTGGATCGCCTGGGCATTCCGCATACAGGCGCGGGGCGCAACGCGGCCGAAGCCCGGGCGCCCGCAATAGTCGAAGCCGCCGGAAAGCGAGTTGGCTTTCTCCAGCGCACTTCCGTCTACTGGCCGACCGACCATGAAGCGGGAGAACGTTCGCCCGGCGTGGCCGCCTTGCGCGGGCATACTGCCTATCAGTTGCCGCTGCACAAGATCCGGCCGGAAATCCCGCCAGCCAACCGGCCCGGCGTGCCCCCGGTCATCGTGACCTGGGCGGACCGCGACTACCTGGCGCGGCACCGCGCGGACCTGGAGGAATTGCGCAAGCGCGTCGATATCGTCGTCGCCTCGCAGCACTGGGGGCTGGGCGAGGAGGTGCTCGAGTACATGACCGAGATCGCGCACTCGGCCATCGATGCCGGCGCCGACGTGGTCATCGGGCACGGTCCGCACTATTCGCTGCCGGTGGAAATCTACAAGGGCAAGCCGATCTTCTACGGGCTGGGCAGCTTTTCCTTCCACACCGGCCACGGCGGACGCAAGCACGGGAACTGGGTCGGCATGCTGGCCCGCGTCGCGCTCGAAGGGCGTGAGGTGAAGCGCGCTTCCTTCCAGTTCGTGCGCCACAACGACGCCAACGAGACGGTGCTCACCGCGATGAAAGACGAGCAGGAGACGCTCGAAAAGCTGCGCAAGCGCAGCACCGCGTTTGCAACCAGGATCGAGGTCGAAGGAGACGAGGGCGTGTTACGCCCTCAAGGATGAACGTGGAACGTGGAAGGATGACCTCTTGAACGACAAGCAGGAAGCCGGGTCATCCTTCATCCCTCATTCTTCATCCTTCGCAGTGACGCCAGTCACTGCTTGACGAGCCCCAGCTCAGTCAGCACGCCCTTCACTTCCTCGTTCTCCGCCTTCCAGTAGCGCGCAGTCTCGGCGCTGCCGCGGTAGACATCTTCCATGTCGAACTGCACGAGCTGTCTTTTCCACTCGTCGGTCCTGACCATCCTGCCGAGCGCGTCATCCCAGAACTGGATTTGCGCGCGGCTCATGCCCTTCGGGCCCGCCAGTCCGCGCCACAATTCGAAGGTGACGTTCACGCCCAGCTCTTTCCACGTCGGGATGCCGGCGAAATCGCCGGTGAGACGCTGCGGCGCCACGGTCGCCAGCATGCGCACCTTGCCGGACTTGATGTGCTGCAGCAGCGTCGAGGGCGCGCTCGACATCGCGTCGACGTGACCGCCGAGGAGCGCCGTCATCGCCTCGCCACCGGAGCTGAACACGACGGTCCTCAGCTTGCGTATGTCCACGCCGGCTGCTTTCATCGCAAGGGCAAACGAGATATGGGTCGCGTTGCCGAAGGCGGTGCCGATCGAAACGCTCAGCGCTGCCGGGTCCTTTTTCAGCCGCTCGGCCAGGTCCCTGCCGCTCTTCAGCGGCGAATCGGCGAGTACCGCCACGCCGACGTACTCGGCGCCGATGACCGCGATCGGCGTGAAGTCGGTGTAGGCGAGCGCCGTCCTGCCGGTCAAGTGGTTGGTGAACAGCGTCACCGCGTTCACCATCAGGTAGTGTCCGTCGGCCGGATGCTGGTTGAGGTAGGTCAGCCCCACCACGCCGCCGCCGCCCGGCTTGTTCACGACGTTGATCGGCGTCGGAACGAGCTTCTGCTCCTGCAGAATCTTCTGGATCAGCCGTCCCGTCCGGTCCTGGGGGCCGCCGGGTGTGGTGCCGACGACGATCTCCACCGGTTTTTCGGGCTTCCACGCCTGCGCGCCGGCAGTAAGCGCGAGCGCGCAGCCAAGGAGGAAGGTGAAAGGAGAAAGAAGGAAGGAACAGCGGCTCCTGCTGCGTGCGGGTGCTTGCCCTTTCGTCTTCCGCCTTCCGCCTTTCGCCTTATTCGTCATCCTCATCCTTCATCCTTGCAGTTATGAGAGCTTCATCTGCCTCAGCGCCGCGCGGCCCACGTGCCCATTCGGGTCGGCGAGCGTTTCCGCGATCTCGAAGTGGTTCAAGTCTTCCGCCAGCATCAGCTCGACCGTTTTGCCGGCACTCGCGAGCGCCGCGGCGAAATCGCGCGACTGGCGCTGAAACTCCGGTGTTTCACGCGAGCCGTACAGCAGCACGATCGGGGCGACGACGCGGTCGAGATGCCGCTGCGGCGAGAGTTCCTCCTCGATTTCGTCCGTGAACTTCACGTACGCACCCCGCTTGGAAAGCCGCGGGCCGCGCAGATCGTACATCCCGCTCTGCAGCGTATAGCCTTTTACGGCGTGGAGCGGCATGCCGAAATCTTCCCGCCAGTCGGTGATCGCGACGCACCCGCCCAGGTGCGAACCGGACGACTTTCCCACCACGTACAGACGGCCCGCGTCGCCACCGAAGCTCGCGGCGTTGCGATACACCCACTGGACCGCGCGCCGCACCTGGTCGACCATCGTGAAGAGGCTACGCTCCGCATCCTGCACCCGGTCGAAATCCGGCACGACGAAATGCGCGCCGGCCTCCACGAACGTCCCGGCCGCATAGCCGTGGTCCGCGGCCGTCCCGCTCTGCCACGCGCCGCCGTGTATGAACACCGCTACCGGCGCATCCCGGCCACGCGTGCGGTAGATATCGAGCTTCTCGATCTCCGCGCTGCCGTAGGCGGCGCGCAGCGGCGAATAGCGCTCGCGCGCGAGGCGGCTCGCTTCCGTGAGCCGCGCGTTGACCTCGTTGCGGTTGGGCGCGTAAACCGCCTGATCGTAGGCGTCGTCGAGCTCGCGCTGATCGTAGTCGAGAAAAACGCGCGGTCCCTTCATCATCCGGATGGTATACCGATTCCGGCGTGATACCTGGAAGTGCCACGTGATACGCTTTCGGGTCATCCTCCCACGTTCATCCTTCTCGATGGAGCCCGCTTCGGACGGCAACGAGCGCCTGGCCGGCGATACCGCCGACGCGGTGCTCCCGCCCAGCGTCGCGAAGCGGCGCGAGCAGGTCTTCCCCAGGCTGAAGCCGGACGAGATCGACCGGCTGCGGCGGTTCGGGAAGTTGAAGAGCTGGAAGCCGGGCGAATTCCTGTTCGAAGGCGCGGCGCCCTCACCTGGCATGCTCGTGCTCCTGCGCGGCCGCGTGCTGATGACCCGCAAGAATGGACTGGGCGAGCACGAGCGCATCGTCGAGCACGGGCCTGGACAGTTCATGGCGGAGGTCGGCTCGCTCTCCGGGCGCCCGTCTCTGCTGTACGCCCGCGCGGTCGGTTCCGTCGAGGCGTTGCTGATCGATCCGCCGTCGCTGCGCGCGGCGCTGATAGTCGAAGCCGAGCTGGGCGAGCGCATCATGCGCACGCTCATCCTGCGGCGCGTCGCGCTGTTCGAGACCGGCACCGGCGGCCCGGTGATCATCGGCACGCCCGGCAGTGCGCGCGTGATGCGGCTGCAGGGTTTCCTCTCGAGAAACACGCATCCGCATACCGTGCTCGACGTGGCCCGCGATCCCTGCGGCGCAGAGATCGCGAAGGTCCATGCACCGGCGCCGGACGAGTTGCCGCTGGTCGTTTGTCCGGACGGAACGGTGCTGAAGCGTCCGACCGAGCAGGCGCTCGCGCGCGTCATCGGCCTCCTGCCGGATCTCGATCCGGATCGCGTCTACGACGTCGCCATCATCGGCGCGGGTCCATCAGGGCTCGCGGCGGCGGTGTACGCAGCCTCGGAGGGGCTGTCCGTGATCGTCCTGGAAACGCACGTCATCGGCGGCCAGATCGGGGCGAGCGCGCGCATCGAGAACTATCTCGGCTTCCCCACCGGCATCTCCGGCGCGGCGCTCGCCGGGCGCGCCATCGTCCAGGCCCAGAAGTTCGGCGCCGATATCGCCGTGCCGGCGCCCGTGACCAGGCTCGATTGCAACGGCGACCCGCTCGCCATTCACATCGAGGGCGGGATGCGCATCGCCGCGCGCTCCGCGGTCATCGCCACCGGCGCGACATACCGCCGACCCGGGATTCCCCGGCTCGCCAACTACGAGGGCCGGGGTGTTCATTACTGGGCTTCGCCGATCGAGGCGACGCTCTGCCGTGGAGAAGAGGTGGTGCTCGTCGGCGGCGGCAACTCGGCCGGGCAGGCCGCGGTTTTTCTCGCCGCGCACGCCGGGCATCTGCACATGCTGATCCGCGGCTCCGGTCTCGAGAGAACGATGTCGAGCTACCTGATCGAGCGTATCGCCGCGCTCCCCAACGTCACGCTGCACGTCGAGTCGGAAATCGTCGCTCTGGAGGGCGACAGAAAGTATCTGACCGGCGTTCGGTGGCGCGATCGCCGGCGCGGAACCGAAGAGACGAAGCCGGTCCGGCACGTGTTCCTCTTCGTCGGCGCCGACCCGCATACCGGGTGGCTCGAGGCGTGCGGGGTGAAAATGGACCCGAAGGGCTTCGTCGTGACCGGAAACGCCATGACGCCGGACGAGTATGGCCGGGGCGTTCGCGCAACGCGCGATCGGCCGCCGCTTCCGTTCGAGACGACGGTGCCGGGAATCTTCGCGATCGGCGACGCGCGCGCGGGCTCCAACAAGCAGGTCTCCTCCGCGGTCGGCGAAGGCGCCGCGGTCGTCCCGCAGCTGCATGCCTGGCTGGGACACGGAAGACAGGCCTAGCCGGGCATCACCGGCTATCTGAAAATCCGGCGCAACCCGTTCAGGATTCCCTGGAAAAACTCCTCCGGCCCCTGCGATTGCGGCTGCCGCTGGGCAGGCTTCGTGCGTGGAATGTCGAACTCGGCGGCCGGATCGATCCAGCGGTTGCGCAAGGCCTGCTGGAATACTTCTCCCACCATCGGCAAAGCGCTCCGGGCACCCTGACCCCAGGGCCCCATCGTCACCTTGTTGTCGTTGAAGCCGACCCGGGCGCCGGCGACCAACTGCGGGTGCATCAGGATGAACCAGCCGTCGGAGTTGTCCTGCGTGGTACCGGTCTTGCCCGCCACATCGGCCCGCGTGACGTAGCGCTGCCGGATGGCTGCGCCGGTGCCCTCGTCGACGACCCCGCGCATCACGTTGACCAGCTCCAACGCCTCACGGCGCGGCATCGCCGGCACTGCTTCCCGCGCGGGCAGAAATTCCTCGAGCAACCGGCCGTCGCGGTCCTCGACCCGGCTGACGATCATCGGCTCGATATAGTATCCGCCGTTGGCGATCGTCGCGTATGCCGCGATCATTTCGCGCAGCGTGACGGCGCTGGTCCCCAGGGCGAGCGACAACACCGGGTCGAGCTTGCTCTGGCGCACGCCCATGGCCTGTGCGAGCTGCGCCACGCGCGCGGGCCCCACCTGCTGCATCACTTGCGCGGTAATCGTGTTCTTCGAGAACACCAGGCCGTCGCGCAAGGTCATGGCCTGCCCGGAGGGCGGTGTGCCATCGCTGGGCGTCCAGACGTCGTTAGCCGAGACCCTGATGGCAACAGGCTGGTCGATCAGGGTCATGCTGGGGCTCATTCCCTGCATGAGCGCTGCGCCATACACGAAAGGCTTGAACGTGGATCCCGGCTGGCGGCGCGCCTGGCTCACATGGTCGAACTGCTCCTGCGCAAAATCGCGGCTCCCCACCCATGCGCGCACAAATCCATTGCGCGGATCCAGCGCCATGAAGCCGGCTTGCAGCACGGGAGCCTCCTCGTCCCGCTTGCGCCGGCCGTCGGCAAGCGTCTGCAATTGCGTCATCTGGCGGGCGACTGCCTGATTCGCCACCTTTTGCAGCCGGGAGTCGATCGTGACGCGCACGACGAGCCCGTCGGCATGGATGTCGTAGCCGCGCTGGTCCGCCCATCCGATCAGCCATTTGCGCAGTTGCTGCGCGACATGGGGCGCGAGTCCGGGGGGCTCGACCTGCCGCTCGAAATTCAGCTGCAGTGGACGCTTGACCAGCGTCTCCAGCTGCGCGGGCTCGAGCTTGCCGTGCCTTGCCATCTGGGCGAGTACGAGATTGCGGCGTTCCAGTGCGCGCTCGGGCTGCAGCACGGGGTTGTATGCGCTGGGGCCCTTCAACATGCCGATGAGCGTAGCGGCCTCCAGCGCATCAAGACGTTCGGCAGACTTGTCGAAATAAGTGCGAGCGGCCATTTCGATGCCAAAGGCATTGAACAGAAACGGCACGGTATTGAGGTAGGTTTCGAGGATCTCGTCCTTCGAGTAGACCGTCTCGATCTTGAGGGCCGTAATCGCTTCCTTCAACTTGCGATTGACCGTGGCGGCGCGGCCGATAGCGTCCGGATACAGGTTGCGCGCGAGTTGCTGGGTGATGGTGGAGCCGCCCTGCAGATTGCCCGACAAGGTGCTGATCAAAGCTCCCGCCGTGCGGTGCAGGTCGATGCCATGGTGATCGTAGAACCGATGGTCTTCCATTGCGATCAACGCCTGCACCACGCTCGGTGCGATTTTTTCCAGTGGCACCCACTGGCGGTTGACGCGCTTGTATTCGGCGAGGATGACGCCGTCGGAGGAAACGACAACCGAGGGCGTGGCGGACTTGGCCTTGCGCAGGTCGCCGATGCCGGGCGTGAACGGAATCAGTGCGAGCACGTACAGCAATGCCAGCGCCGGCAGCAGCAGCGCCGCCCGCACCGGATGCCGCCTGGCGAGCGCTGCGAGGCGGCGTAACTGCTCATGGACAAACGTAGCGGCGCGCCGGACGGTCTGGTTGATGTGCGGAATTTGCATACGCACGGGATTTCTATTTCCCGCCGGTTCCTGTTACGATTTTATGAGACCTGCTGCAGCGGGTTCCGTTCCACCTGCTGACGGATGCGCATACGATAAACGGCGGAGGACAGCATATGGCCCAGTACAAGTTGCGTCACATCGCGATCTCGGTCCGGGACGTCGCGGAAGCACAGAAATTCTTCGAGGAAGCCTTCGGCATGACCAAGGCGGGCGATGCCCAGCGCGGGGTGTACATGACCGATGGCACGATTAACGTCGCTCTGCTCGCCCGCGGCGGCAAGGCGCCTGAAGTCAACGCTCCCGAGCCCTTCTACGGCGTCCTGCACTTCGGGATGTGGGTCGACGATCTCGCGCAGGCCGAGGAGCAGGTGAAGCGGGCGGGCGCGATCCATTTCCAGGGCCGGCCGCCCGACGCGCCGAACAGCTATTACGAGGTGAAGTATCGCGCCCCGACCGGCCTGGTCTTCGACATTACTGCGAGCGGCTGGCGCGGCGCGGTGAAGAACGTCAAGCCGGCCGAATAGATGGTCAATGGATTTCTCGCTCAACGAAGAGCAGCGTGGCTGGCAGCTGGAAGCGCGCCGGTTTGCGCTGGAGCAGATTCGCCCGATCTCTCTTGAGCGCGATGAGATAGCCGAACCGGAGGCGACGCTCGACTGGGACATCATCCGTAAAGGCTCACGGCTCGGCTTCCGCACCGCCGCGGTGCCGCGCGAATGGGGCGGCAGCGGCATCGACTTCGTCACGCAGGCGGTGGTGATAGCGGAGCTCGCGCGCGGCGACAGCGCGATCGCCAAGACCTTCAGCCAGTGCTGGAAGTGGTGCCACCTGATCGCGGACCGCTGCACGCCGGAGCAGCGCGACCAGTTCCTGAGGCCGTTTCTGGCGGACGACGCCTTCCTGCTCGGCGGCGGCATCACCGAGCCCAACGCCGGCTCCGACAACCGCCTGCCGCCCGCCGACGATCCACGGTCCGGGCTGAGCCTCCGCGCCGAGCGTCGCGGCGATGAATGGATACTGAACGGCGAAAAGTGCTTCATCGCCAACGCGAACATCGGCAAGCTCTTCTTCGCGTACACGCGGACTGACCCCGCGGTGCCCGTGGGCGAAGGCACGAGCATCTTCGCGGTACCCATAGCTACGCCGGGCGTGCGCGTCGGCAAGGTCTTCAACAAGAGCGGCTGGCGCTTCTACCAGAACGCCGAGATCATCTTCGATGACGCGCGGGTGCCGCACGCCAACCTGCTGGGCGAAGTGAACGGAGGACTCAAGCCGCGCGGCGGGAGGAACGCAAGGTTTGGAGAGCTCGAATATGCCGCCAACGCGGTCGGAGTGTGCGACGCCGCGGTGGAAATGGCGACGCAATGCGCCCGGTCCGCGCGGCGCGCCGGCCGCCCGCTCGCCGAACATCAGCTGGTCCAGCTCAAGCTCGGGGACATGCACATGCACACCGAGGCGCTGCGCTCCTTCGTCATGCGCCTCGCGGCGGAGAGCGATGCGGCGCCCGCGCAGCACTCGCCGCACGGGCATTTCCTGATGAACCTGGCGAGCGACGTGATCCAGCGCGTGTGCTACGCCAACCTGGACCTGCACGTGCGGGCCGGGGTTGGCGAGATCAGCGCAGGCGCCGAGAAGCTCGTGCGCGACGCGATCATCTGGACGCACATCGCTGGTGACTCGGTGCAGCGCATGAAATCCGTGCAGGGGCTCCAGCGGTCCCATTGAGGCCACACCACGATGCCCAGAAAGACTGACACACTGAGGTCTCTGAGTGCTCAACTCGCCCGCTTTGCCGCCGCGCGCGACTGGGACCAGTTCCACAACCCCAAGAACCTCGCCATGGCGCTCGCCGGGGAAGCAGGCGAAGTGCTGGAGCACTTTCAGTGGCTGACGCCCGCTGAGGCAGCCAATCTGCCGGCGGCGACGCGGGCGGAGGTCGCGTTGGAATGCGCGGACGTGCTGCTTTTTCTGCTGCGGCTCACCGACAAGCTCGACATCGACCTCGCCGCGGCAGCGAGCAAAAAACTGGCGCTGAATGCGAAGAAATACCCGGTGGCCAAGTCACGCGGCAAAGCAACGAAGTACGACCGTCTATAGATGCCCTCTCCCCCGGTTTGGGGGATAGGGTGAGGGGGAAAGTGAGAACAAACGCCCTGCGAGAACCTGCCCCCACTTACCCCTCACCCCAACCCTCTCCCCGCTTACACGGGGCGAGGGAGCGTTGACCTGCCTATTTTTTCAGGAATTGCCGCGTAAGTTCGAGGACTTTCGCGACGTCATCGGCATTGTTGTAGAGGTGAAAGGAAAAACGCAGCATCCCGCGCCGGATCGAGAGCTTGACGCCGTTCTTCTCCAGGTGAGCGTAGAGGTCGTTGTACAGCTCCTCGCCGGTGGCATAGTGATCCGCGCTCATCTTCCCCACCGTCACGATGTGCGCGAGGTGCGGTCCCGGCGCGCCGCCGGACACCGGCAATCCCAGATCCAGGAAACCTTGCGCGAGCGAACGCGCCAGCCCGCCGACATACGCCTCGATGTTCGCGGTGCCGATCGCGAGCAGCTCGTTGATGGAGGTCTCCGCCGCGGCGGCCGCCGAGAAGTTGTAGTTGCCCAGATCGAAGCGGCGCGCGCCTTTCGCGAGCTGGTACTCTTCGCCGCCCATCGAAGCTTCATGGGCCCCGTCGCCCACGTCGACGCCGAAGCGCGCGAGGTACGCCGGCTTCAGACGGTCGGCCCACTCGCGGCGGCAGTAAAGAAAGCCCATGCCGTAGAGACCCAGCAATCCCTTCTGCGTCGAGACCGCCAGTGCGTCGATCAGGCTCTCCTGGACATCGGTATGCAGCACGCCGACGGATTGCGCCGCATCGACCAGCAGCAGCACGTCGCGCTTGCGGCAGGCCTTTCCCAGCATCGCCACGTCCGTGCGGAAGCCCGGCGAGAAAGTCACGGTGGAGACCGCGACCATCCGCGTGCCGCCGTCCATGCGCTCTATGATCTCCCCCACCGGGATATGGCCGTCGCGCGGCGCCACGGAGCGCACTTCCAGCCCGTAGCGCTGCATGTTGAGCCACGGGTAGACGTTGTTGGGATGCTCCAGCTCGGGGCACATGATTACGTTGTCGCCTTTGTGCCAGTCGAACGCGGTGGCGATCATGTTGATCCCCTCCGACACGTTCTTGGCGTACGCAATCTCGTCCGCACTGGCGTTCACGAGCGTGGCAAAGCGCCCGCGCGTGCGCTCGATCATCTCGAAATACCTCTTCTTGTCGGCGCCGTTCAGCATGTGGCCGTCGAGCCACTCGTCGAGCGTCGCCCGTGTCGCGCGGGAGAACACGCACCGCCCGGCGACGTCCATGTAGGTCCAGCGCTCCAGCGCCGGGTAGTTGGCGCGCGCGGCGGCGATGGCGTTGAAATCACTGGCGGGTCGGTTCACGGTTGTCGTCTCCCGAAATTGCGGACCGAAGACCGCATTGTATATTGATCTTTGGCGGGGTTGCCCCATACTACGGCAACAAAATAACATCGCAGCGGGACCGAGCTGCAACCACCCGAGGGGATGCCATGAGTTCAAAGAATGGGCCAGAAACGCCGGATCCGGCCAGCCTGCCGCGCGGCCTGGACCTGCTGCACGATCCGGCGCTCAACAAGGGCACCGCGTTCACCGAGCGGGAGCGCGACGTGCTGGGCCTGCGCGGGCTGCTGCCCGACTTCGTGCTCTCGCAGGAGCAGCAGGCCGAGCGCTTCGTCGAGAGCCTGCGGCGCCTGCCCGACGATCTCGACAAGTACGTCGCGTTGAACGCCCTGCACGACCGCAACGAGGCGCTGTTCTTCCGGGTCGTCTGCGACCACATCGACGAGATGCAGCCGCTCATCTACACGCCGACCGTGGGACTCGCCTGCCAGCGCTTCGGGCACATCTTCCAGCGCCCGCGCGGGATGTTCATCTCCGCGAACGACCGCGGCCGCATCGCGAAGGTACTGGCGAACTGGCCCTACCGCGCCCGGATCATCGTCGTGACGGACGGGGAGCGCATCCTCGGGCTGGGCGACCTTGGCGCGAACGGCATGGGCATCCCCGTCGGCAAGCTCTCGCTCTACGTCGCCTGCGCCGGGGTGCACCCGAACGCCTGCCTCCCCGTGATACTCGACGTCGGCACCAATAACATGGAGCTGGTGACCGATCCGTATTACGTGGGGCTGCGCCAGCGCCGGATGCGTGGCGCCGAGTACGACGCGTTCGTGGACGAGTTCATCACCGCCGCCCGCACCGTGTTCCCGGGCGTGCTGATCCAGTTCGAGGACTTCGCGAACCAGAACGCGTTCCGGCTGCTCCATCAGTACGCCGAGCAGACCCCCGTGTTCAATGACGACATCCAGGGCACGGCGGCCGTCGCGCTCGCCGGCATCTTCTCGGCGCTCCGCGTCACGGGAGGCAAGCTCACGGATCAGAGGCTGCTGTTTCTCGGCGCCGGCGAGGCGGCGACGGGCATCGCCGATCTCGTCGTCTCCGCCATGGAAGCGCAGGGCCTCGACGAGGGCGAGGCGCGCCGCCGCTGCTGGCTCGTCGATTCGCGCGGGCTCGTGGTGAGGAGCCGCGACGATCTCGTCGACCACAAGCTCGCCTACGCGCACGAGCACGCGCCGGTAGTCGACTTCCTTGCCGCGATCAGGGATATCCGGCCGACTGCGTTGATCGGGGTCGCGGCCGTTGGCGGCGCCTTCACGCGCGAGGTGCTCGAGGAAATGGCGCGCCTGAACGAACGGCCGATCGTCTTCGCCCTTTCCAACCCGACGTCGAAGGCCGAGTGCACCGCCGAGGAGGCGTACCGGCATACCCGGGGCAGGGCGCTGTTCGCGTGCGGCAGCCCATTCGATCCGGTTACCGTGCACGGCCAGACCTTCGTTCCGCGCCAGGGCAACAATTCCTATATCTTCCCCGGCGTCGGGCTTGGCGCCATTGCGAGCGGAGCGAAACGCATAACCGACGAGATGTTCATGTCGGCGGCGCACACGCTGGCGCACGACGTTTCGGAAACGGATCTCGCACAAGGCAGCCTCTACCCGGCGCTGCCGCGCATCCGCGAAGTCTCGGCCAATATTGCCACCGCCGTCGCGGATGTCGCGTACCGGCGCGGGCTCGGCTCCGGTCCGGTACCCGGGGATGTCGCCGCGCATATCCGCAGGCGGATGTACGACCCCGGATACGACAGCTACGTCTGATATTTTGGCCACGGAATCACACGGACACACACGGAATGAAAAACACCGCAGGCCCGTCCCGAGGCTGAAACGCTTCCTTCAGCCTGTCAGAATTGTCCGTGTACTTCCGTGTGTTTCCGTGGCTGAATTGAAGTCCTATCGGGTTTTTCGCGTCCCGGCGCGAGAAACTCGATCTTCGCGCGCATCGCGCTCCGCCGCCGCGGCGTCGCGCTCCGCCGCCGGCCCGTAGCCGCCCGCACCCGGCGTGCAGATGCGAAACAGCGCCCCGCGGGCGAGCCGCACGTCGGCTGCGGCAGCAGGAAGCCTGCACTCTTCGGGCGTTCCCGGATTGAGTATGAAGGAGCCCGTTGCGCCCGGACCACCGCCTGCGACGCCGCGGGCCGCGACGTGCTGCCGCTCGGAGGACAGGCTTACCACGATATCGTCGGCCAGCACGCGGTAGTCACGCACTGCGCCCGCGCCACCGCGATAGCGTCCCGCGCCGCCCGAGCCATCCCACAAGGCGTAGCGCTCGACGCGGAAGGGATACGCATGCTCCAGCGCCTCGACCGGCAGGTTCGACGATCCGGACGCGTGCACGCGCACGCCGTCCACGCCGTCGCGGTTCGCGCGCGCGCCCATGCCGCCGGCGAGCGTCTCGTAATTCACGAAATAGGCTCCGGTGCGGGGATCGGTGCCGGACAGCACGTAGAGGTGGTGCGGCCCGCAGCCGGCGAGCGTCTTTTCCGGCAGCGCCCGGGAAAGCGCCCCAGCGATGACGTCGCCCAGCACGCTGGCCGAGATCGAGCGGCAGCCGATCGCCGCGGGCGGCACCGGCCCCACCACGCTGCCCGGCGGGGCGGTCACGTGCAGCGTTCGGTAGTAGCCGGCGTTCGCGGGCACCTCGGGGTCGAGCAGGCTCTTCGCCACGGTGTAGACGGTGGCAAGCAGCGCCCGGTAGGGAATGTTGCGCGCGCATTCCAGCTGGCGCCCCGAGCCCGAAAAATCGAAATCGAGCCGCCCCTTGCCGACGGTGAGCGCGAGCCTGATCGGGCACACTTCCCCTTCGGCGTCGCCGTCGAGAAAGTCCTCGGCGGTGTAGCGGCCCCGGGGCAGCCGGTCGATCGCGGCCCGGAAGCGCTTCTCGGTGAAATCGAGGTAACTCGCGATCGCCGCATCGGCCTCCCTGACGCCGTAGCGCTCGAAAAGCTGTAGCACGCCGCGGGCTCCCACGGTGTTGGCCGCGAACTGCGCGTTCAGGTCGCCCACGCGCTCGTCGGGCGTGCGCGAGTTGAGCAGGATCATTTCGTATACGTCCCGGTTGACCGTGCCCCCGCGCATGATACGCACCGGCGGTATCCGGATGCCTTCCTGGTAGATCGACTTGCACACTGCGGCCTCGGATCCCGGGACCATACCGCCGACGTCGGCGTGGTGCGCGATATTGGCGACGAACGCGGCTATGCGTTTGCCGGCAAAGACCGGCGCGATGATGGTGATGTCCGGCAGGTGCGTACCGCCGCCGTTGTACGGATCGTTGGCGACGAACATGTCGCCGGGCGCAATACCCTCCCTGCCGTAGCGGCGGATGATTTCATCCACCGCGCCGACCATGGAGCCCAGGTGGATAGGCACGCGCTGCGCCAGGGCGATGACCTCGCCCCGCGCGTCGAAGATCGCCGTCGAGCAGTCGGCGCGCTCCTTGATATTGGGGGAGAACGCCGTGCGCGTGAGCGTTGCGCCCATCTCCTCCGCGGTCGCAAGCAGGAAGCGCGCGACGACCTCGGCTCTTATCGGGTCCACGGTATTCGACGATTTACGCGGCATCAAAGACCCCCGTATCGACAGAAAGGATGAAGGAAGAGGGACGAAGGATGACCCAGCTCTTTACTGTTTTTCAACGGGTCATCCTTCCACGTTCCACGTTCATCCTTCCAGGCAAAGCCGTTACCTGGTCGTCCTTCCACGTTCATCCTTCATCCTTCGCTTTCCCAGCTCCATGTGCAAATACCCCAGCTTGTCGCCCCTCAGGGTCGCCCCGGGCGGCACCACGGTCGTCGCGTCCATCTGCTCTACGATTGCGGGACCGGCGATACGGCACCCGGCCGGCAGCCGGTCACGGTCGTATACGGGCGTTACGACGAACCCGGTTTCGGGGAACCAGACTTTGCGGCGATCGAGAAGCGCGTCCTTGACGGCGCCGCGCGCGAGTTCCACGCTTTCCCGCGGGGCCGCGCGCCGTTTCGCGGTGACGACGAGCCGCACGTTGACGATCTCCACCGGCTGGCTACGCATGTCGTAGCCATAGTGGTCCTCGTGGCGGTGGTGGAACGCCTCGACGAGCGCGGCGAGCGTGGAAGCATCCAGGCGCTCGCGCTTCAACTCCATGATCAACTCCGAGTTCTGGCCGCGATAGCGCAGGTCGGCGAACCAGTCGAACTTCGCGCGGCGCTCGCCTTCGCCCGCGAGCCATGCCGCGCCGCGCCGCTTGAGCGCCGCCAGGCCGCTGTTCAACACCGGCAACCCGTCCCGCTCGGCGCGTGTCAGCCGCGTCAGGCTGAAATCGCCGCGCACGTCGGCGTGCAGCAATCCTATCGCCGAGAGGAGTCCCGGACGCGGCGGCACCAGCACGTTGCGCATGCCCATCTGCCGCGCGACATCGGCCGCGTGCAGCGGGCCGGCGCCGCCGAAGGCGACGAGCGCGAAATCCCGCGGGTCTTCCCCCTCCTCGACCGAGATCACGCGCACCGCGCCCATCATATTGGCGTTGATGATCTCGATCACACCGGCGGCGGCCCTGACCGGGTCCACTCCGAGCCGGCCGGCAAGCGCAGCAATCGCCTCCCGCGCCCGGTCCGCGTGCACCGCCATGCGCCCGCCGAGGAGCGACACCGGGTTCAGCCGGCCCAGGACGACGTTCGCGTCGGTCACCGTCGCGGCAGTGCCGCCGCGTCCGTACGCCGCCGGTCCCGGGTACGCGCCTGCGCTTTGGGGGCCGACCTTGAGGAGGCCGCCCGCGTCTATCCAGGCGATGCTGCCGCCCCCCGCGCCTATGGTATGGATGTCGAGCGTCCGCGTGCGCACCGGAAAGCCGCCCATCTGGCGCTCGCTCTTCTGGGCCGGCTCGCCGTCGCGTATCAGGCACACATCGGTGCTCGTGCCGCCCATGTCGAAAGTGACGAGATTGGGAAGACCCAGTTGCCGGCCCAGCCCCGCCGACCCGATCACGCCGCCCGCCGGTCCGGAGAAGAACGTGTTGATCGGAAGTTTCCGCACCGCGCCGGGAGACACCGCGCCGCCGTTCGACTGCATGACGCGCGGCGGCTGCCTGATGCCGAGGCCGGCAACGCCCTGCTCGAAGCTATCGAGATAGCGGTCCATGACCGGCATCAGGCTGGCGTTGACCGCCGTAGTGGCGAAGCGCTCGAACTCGCGGAACTCCGCCAGCACCTCGTGCGATGCGCAGACGTAGACGCCGGGCCAGCGTTTCCTCACGAGCGCGGCGGCTCTTTCCTCGTGCCCGGGATTGGCATAGGCGTGCATGAAACAGATCGCCACCGCCTCCACCGCCGCGCCCTTGAGCGTGTCGATCGCATTCGACACCTGCGCTTCCTCGAGCGGGACGACTATAGCGCCATCGGCTCCGATGCGCTCCGCGACCTCGATGCGGCAATCCCGCGACGCGGGCGGCATGGGCTTGGGGACGTCGAGATTGAAATAGTGCGGGCGGCGCTGGCGCGCGAGCTCCAGGACGTCGCGAAAGCCCGCTGTCGTGATGAGGGCCGTGCGCGCCCACTTGCCCTCCAGCACCGAGTTGGTCGCGAGCGTCGTGCCGAGGACAAGGAACGTCACGTCGCCGCGCTTCAACCCGTTCTGGTCGAGCAGCTCGGCGATGCCGTCCAGGATGCCTTGCGCGGGATCGGCGGTGAGCGTCGGGACCTTGTGGTAGCGATAGCGGCCGCGCCCGGCGTCGACCGCAACGAGGTCGGTGAACGTGCCGCCGGTGTCGATGCCGACGAGTACGCCGCGCACTCTTTTATTCATCCTTAGTTGGGCGTGAGCCCAACCTTCTGCGCCACCGGTCCCCATTTCTTTCGCTCGCCGTCGAGAAACGCCGCGAACGCTTCCGGCGAGCCGCCGTTGGGGATGGTTCCGAGCGCCAGCATCTTCTCCTTCATATCGGGCAGCGCGATGATGCGGTTGATCTCGGCGTTGAGCTTCATCAGCACCGGCCGCGGGATTTTTGCGGGTGCGAAGATGCCGTACCACTCGTAGGTGTCGTAGCCGGGGAGTCCCGACTCGGCGAACGTGGGGGTGTCGGGCAGGCCGGGCGAGCGCTTTGCTGCCGTGGTGGCGATGGCCTTCAGGCGGCCGGCCTTGAGATGCGCCATCACCGTCGGAGGCCCGAGGATGACGAACTGGATGTGGTTGCCGAGCAGGTCGGCGATGGCCGGGGCGCCGCCCTTGTACGGCACGTGGGTGATCTTGATGCCCGCCATGACGTTCAGCAACTCCATCGACAGGTGGCCCGACGTCATGGCGCCGGGTGAGCCGAAATTGAGCTGCCCGGGCTTCGCCTTCGCGAGCGCGATGACTTCCTTCAGGTTGCTTGCAGGCAGGCTCGCGTTCGCGACCATCACGCCCGGCACGAATACCACCTGTGTGACCGGCTGGAAGTCCTTTACCGAGTCGTAGGGCAGGTTCTTCATCACGAACGGGTTCACGACGTGCGGGGAGAGCAGGATGCCGATGGTGTAGCCGTCCGGATTGGCCTTGGCGACGATCTCGGTGCCGACCACGAACGCGCCGCCGGAGCGGTTGTCCACGATCACCTGCTGGCCCCACGACTCGGCCATCCTGCCCCCGATCATGCGCGACAGGATGTCGGTGGTCGCGCCGGGCGGCACCGGCACGATCCAGCGGATCGGACGGGTCGGGTATTCCTGAGCAGGCGCGGGCTGCGGGGCGAGCCAGCAGGCGGCGAACACTGCTGCAACCACGCCACGAAGACGACCTTCACCTGTCAAGTTCATCCTTCCTCCTTCATCCTTCGCTGGTTCGTCAGAACCAGCTCGCCTTGTCCACCACGTTGCGCAGCGGCTCGCCCTTCAGGAAACGCCGGCAGTTGTCGAGGATGATGTCGTAGCGACGATCGTCGAGATACAGGCCGTGGCCGGCAGTGTGCGGCGTGATGATCACGCCGGGCATGGTCCAGAGCGGATGGTCGGACGGCAGGGGCTCCTGCTCGAAAACGTCAAGCGCCGCGCCGGCGATCTCGCCCGCGTCGAGGGCTGCGACGAGGTCGTCGAGCCGAGTCGTCTTTCCACGCCCGATGTTGATGAAGTAGGCCGACCGCTTCATGCGCTGGAAGCGCGCCCGGTTCATAAAGCCCTCCGTGGCGGGTGTGTGCGGAACGGTCAGGATCACGAAATCGGCGCGCGGCAACTGGTCGTCGAGCCGGTCGGGGTGGTGCAGCTCCTTCACGCCCGGGGGCCTGTCCTCGCGGCGTCCGTCGACCCCGATCACGGTGATGCCGAAGGCCGCTGCGAGCCGCGCCGCCTCCGCGCCGATGCCTCCCACGCCCACGATGAGGGCAGTCGTCTCGGGCAGGTGGATGACGTCACCGGTCTCCCGCGCCGCCGGGCGCCACTCGCGCCGGAGCTGCTGGGGATAGTAACGGTGCAGCCCGCGGGCGAACGCCAGGACAAACGCCATGATGTGCGCGCCGATGTGATCGTTGAAGATCTCGCGGAAATTGGTGACGACGACCGGGTGGGCGATCAACTCGGGGTAGTAGTACCCCGCGGGGGGTGCGGCGTTGGGCGCCTGCAGCCAGCGCAGCCGGCCGGCCTTGCGCAGCAGCTCGGGAGGTAGCGTCCCGAACGCCGCTTCGGCCTGGGCGATGGCGCCCTCCGCCTGGCGCTCGTCTTCGGCCACGATGATGGAAAGCCCGGGGACAGACGTGGCAAGGCGGGCAGCCCAGCCCCGCGTGACGGCTGTTTGCGGCGGCAACATCAGGAATTGTGGTGGCATGGGTTCGCGGGTGCCTGGAGAAGAACCGCGAATTTAAGCACAAAAAAGGCGGCCGGAGCCGCCTTTCAGGTAACCGGGCGGCGCTGCCGCCCGGCCGATGCGTTACTGTTACTTCTTCTCGTCGGCCTTCTTCTCGTCGGACTTCTTCT
>Ga0075418_10000307_pt1 | contig 49949 bp, 48 predicted proteins | sample SoiMetdeltSBSDD2_FD_81776 | JGI IMG/M metagenome (GOLD analysis project Ga0075418, IMG submission 81776) | Bulk soil microbial communities from a Populus tree surrounding site in Tennessee, USA - Soil MetaG P. deltoides SBSDD2 | ecosystem: Environmental > Terrestrial > Soil > Tree plantation...
CGACGAACAGCGCGGGCTGGAGCGTCTCGGTGGCGGCGCTCGTCTCGGCCGCCGCCGCGCCGTCGCCCCGGCCCATTAAGGCACGGAGGTCTGGTTTCGCGGGGGGGCCCGAGCGGGTGTCGACGAACGGAGCGACCGGGTCGGTGCCGATCATGTCGCGGAGGGCGGCGCGGTACTCGTCCAGGCGCGACCGGAAGAGCGGCTCAGTCGCGTAGAGGTCCGCGGCCATGCCTTCGTACTGCTCGCCGACACCCGCGATCAGGAGCGCCGTGGGGCGGTTCGACATCGGCTCGACCCGAGCCAGTGTGCCGCGCCGATCGGCTGATCCGAGGAGCTCGGCGGCGCCGGCGGCCGACGACGTCACGAGGCACCGTCGGTGCTGGAAGTGCTCGCGCCCGGCGAGCAGCGTGAAGGACGTATCGATCACGTCGGCGTCGCCGAGCGACCCGACGTGCGTGGCCAGGGCATCGGTCAGTTCGTCGAGCGCTGCGGCTGACCGCGCGCTCCATGCGAGAAGGTGGTGGCGGCGGGGCGCGGGATCCCGGGGCGCCTCAGGGGCCCGTTCGACGATGACGTGTGCGTTGGTACCGCCGATGCCGAACGAGCTCACGCCTGCACGCGGCGGGTGGTCGGTTGCCGGCCAAGGGGTTGCTTCGGACACGACATGCAGGCTGGGCGGGTTCAGCAGCTGCGGGTTCGGCTCATTGAAGTGGAGTGTCTTCGGGATGACGCCGTGCTCGAGGGAAAGCACCGTCTTGATGAGCCCCGTGACGCCCGATGCATGGTTGAGATGCCCGATATTTGTCTTCACCGAGCCGATGGCGACGTTGTGGCCCTCGCCGAACACGCGCTGGAGCGACGCGATCTCGACCGAGTCGCCGAGCGGCGTTCCCGACCCGTGGGCCTCGATGTAGTCGATGCTGGTCGAGTCAATCCGGGCCGCGGCGATCGCTTCGGTGATCGCCGCGGCCTGGCCGCGCACACCAGGCGCCGTGTACCCAACCTTCAGGCCACCATCGTTGGTGACGGCCCAGCCCCGGAGGACGGCGCGGATGCTGTCTCCGTCCCGCAGCGCGTCATCGAGGCGCCGCAAGACGACAATGCCCACACCGGATCCCATCGGTGTTCCCTCGGCGTCGGCGTCGAAGGCCCGGCACCGACCATCCGGCGACTTCATCCCGTTGTCCTCATAGACGTAGCCGACGTCGTCGGGCAGTCCGATGGAGATACCGCCGGCCAACGCCAAGTCGCACTCGCCATTCAGCAGTCCCGTCGCCGCGGTACAGACAGCCACCAGCGACGTCGAGCAGTAACTCTGGATTGAGAAACACGGCCCGCGGAGATCGAACATGTAGCCGACCCGTGTCGCGAGCGAGTCCTTGTCGTTGGCCAACCCGATGAGCAGCGGATCCATCGAGGCAACGACGTCGCCGCGGACGATGACGTTGTTGAACATGTACGTGCTCATGTCGGCGCCGGCATAGACACCGACGAGGCCGTCGAAGGACCGAGCCACGTAGCCAGCGTCCTCAAACGCGTGCCACGCCTCCTCGAGGAAGACCCGCTGCTGGGGGTCGAGGACCTGTGCGTACTCGGCCGGGATGCCGAAGAACGCCGCGTCGAACCGATCGACGTCGTCGAGCGACGCCGCCGCCCGCACATAGGCCGGATCGGTGAGGGTGGCGGGGCTCACGCCGTTGGCCAACAGTTCGTCGTCGCTGAACCGCGTGATGCCCTCGCGACCGCCGATGAGCAGATCCCACAGCGCCTCGACGTTGCGAGCGCCGGGGAAGCGCCCGGCCATCCCGACGATCGCCAGGTCGAGCGATCGATCGCTGTCGGCGTCAGTCAAGGATCGCCTGCTTCGCGCTGTGTAGGGCCCGCCGCCGTCCCGCCGCCGCCGTCGGCCGGCGACGCGAGCGCGCCTCGTCGCCGTCATCGACGACGTCGGCGAGAAGCGGTCGCTCCAGGGTCCGCGCCAACTCGGCGACAGTTGGCTTCTCGAAGATCAGGCCAGGGGACAAAGCCACGTCGAACTCCTTCTCGAGCCGGCGGATCACAGCGACCCCGAGCAACGACGAACCACCCAAGTCGAAGAACGCGTCGTCGGTGCCGACCTCGTCGAGCCCGAGGCAGGCGCACCACGCGGCTGCGATCCGCTGCTCGGTGTCGGTCCGGGGTGCGCTGAAGGGGGTGAGGAGATCGGGGCGAGGCAGGCGGGCCGAGATCGGGACCTCCAGCAACTCGTCCTGCCGGTCGTCGAGCTGCGCCCAACGAACTCGAGCGTCGCGCCACTCCTCGCCCAACACGACCGCGGTCGTGGCCGGGCCGGCCAACAGTGCTTCCAGCGCGGTCAGGCCGGCATCCATCGCGATGCCGTACGCGTCGCGGTACGCGGCGGCCTCGGCCGCCAACCACGCCGCGTCGGGGTCGGCCAAACCCCAGTCGTCGTGCTCCCACGGCCCCCAGGCCACGGCGAGTACGCGTGCCTCGGCGCAGCGATCTGCCAGCGCGTCAGCGAAGGACTCGAGCGCGGCGTTGGCCGCGGCGTAGGACGTCTCCCCCAGCCCGCCGAGCGCCGTGACTGCGGAGGAATAGAGAATCACCTGGTCGAGCTCGGAAGCGGCAACGGCCTCGGCCAGCTCGGGCAGAACCCTCACCTTGGTGGCGATGACCGGCCGCACGTCGTCGGCGGTCGTACGTTCCAGGAGCCCGCCCCCTGGGATGCCCGCGCAGTGCACGAACGCGGTCGCGCCGCCGAGGTCACGACGGGCGACGGCCAGCAGTCGAGCGACGGCGCCCGGCTGGCTGACGTCGATCGCCGACGTGACGACCGTCGCGCCCAGCGCCTCGAGCTCGAGCAGGCCACCGATCGTCGCGCGCACATGCGAAGTCGCCGGATCGCGTCCGGCGGCCACCTCCTCCCATCGTTCTCGGGCGGGGAGTTCGGTGCGCCCGGCCAGAAGCAACTTGCGCACGCCGGCCGCGGCCAGCCGTTTGGCGAGGCCCAGGCCGAGCCCACGGGTGCCGCCGGTGATCACGTAGGAGCGGTTCGGATCCCAGGGGGACGGGGCGTCCACCGGGACCGTGACGGGCTCGAGCTCGCGCCCCCACCGGCGCCCCGAACGCCACGCGACGATGTCGCCGTTGTCGGGTTCCGTCGCCGGCGGGGGCGTCGCGGACCCGAGCGCGACCAACTCGAGCGCGACGTTCTCGGCGAGGAGCGCAGCCCATCGCGGTTCGACGGCGATACGGGCTGCGTCCGCCGGCTCGACGTCGACGACACGGCACCGCAGCCCGTGGTACTCCGACACCAAGGTCCGCGCCATCCCGACGAGGGCGCCACCGGCCGCGCTGAAGGAGGTGTCACCCCCCACCACCGAGCACGTGCCCGAAACGACGCCGACGAACCTCGATGCGGTCGCGAACCGGCTCTTCGTCAACGCCTGATTCAGGATCCGATGCCGGGCCAACACCTCGGCCGCGGCGAGTGGATCGTCGTCGTCGCGACCGACGCCGACACAATCGACGACCTGCAGGGAGGCTCGCGTGCCGTCGCCATACAGGTCATCGAGGGTCCTCGCAGTCCCCTCGACATCAGTCGGCTCGAGTCCCGCTACGAGCGCGCCGCGTTGCGTGAGGGCGATGACGAGTGACGCCTCGAATGGCGACCCGGCACCCATCACGATGACGGTCGACGATGACAGGTCGTCGCCGCCGGGGGCCGGCGGGAGCGTTCGCCATGACGCCGTATAGCAATGCGCCCGCTTCGCCGCGGGAGAAACCGCGGCGGCCGGCGCGTGCTGGGGCCAGTACCGCACCCTGTCGAACGGGTGGGGCGGCAGGGTCACCACCTGCCCGCGGCGCCCGACCAGGACGGGCCAACGAACGTCCAGGCCCAGCTCCCACAATCGCCCCACGCCGTCGAGGAACGCGGCGGGGGTGCCGTCGGCGTCCGCCATCGCAATGAGGGGTCGAGCGCCCGACGGCGACGGCCCGGACGATCCCGGTGGATCGAACGTGGCGACAACGTCGACCGCGTCAGTGATCGCCCGCCAGCCATGCGCGTCAACCGGTCTCGGGACCAGGTCGACGCCGCCCGCGCGGCCGCTCGTTCCGACCGGCCCGACCAGCACGTCGGGCCGCAGGCCGGCGACGACCAGGAGTTCGACCAGTGCGTCGGAGGCGGTGGCCGACGGCCCATCGTCAACGCCCCCGCCACCGTCTTCCCCGCGGCGCACGAGCTCAGGGAGCAACGGGCTGCAACCGGCGAGCCGTCGGACCCGGGCCAGCCCCAATCCCGCCTCGGGCAACACCACCGCCAGCCTCGGCGGCTTCGGTGCCGGCGGCATCGAGCCGCGGGCCGAGCACCGCTCGATGAGGTCGCCACGATCCGATCCGACGACCGCTCGGCGGCAGGCGTGACCCCGACGTCCGGCGTGAAGCGTCGCGGCGACGTCGCCGACGGCCATCGCTGGATCGGCGAGCAGCGCGCCGATCGCCTCGCCGAGCCCGTCGAGGGCGGCGGGCGTCGCCGCCGACAGCGTGAGTACCTCGAGGGTCCCGTCTGTCAAGGGTCGGGGCTCCGGCTCGACGGCGGCGAGCACGACGTGGGCGTTGGTGCCCGACCAGCCGAAGGCGCTCACCCCACCCATAAGGGGGCCCGTGCCGTCGAGGGTGGCGGCGTCCGGCCGTGGGTGGAGCCCGGGCATCCGGCGCAGGATCGGGTTCGGCGCGGTCAGGTTGGCGTTCGCCGGGAACGATCGGTTCTCGAGGGCGAGGACCGACTTGAAGAACCCGGCCATGCCGGCGGCAGCGAGCAGGTGCCCGAGGTTGGACTTGACCGCACCCACCAGCAAGGCCGGCTGGCGAGCCCGGCCGAACACCTCGGACAACGCCTGCAACTCGATGGCGTCGCCGAGGGCCGTGCCGGACCCGTGACCCTCGACGAAGCTGAGCTGATCCGGTTCGCAGCCGGCGTCGGCAATCGCCGCTCGAATGACGGAGGCTTGAGCCGATCGGCTCGGTGCAGTGATGCCGTTCGTCCGTCCGTCCTGGTTGACGGCGGACCCGACCGTCGCCGCCCGGATGCGACGACCGTGACTGCGGGCGTCGCCGAGGCGCTCGAGTACGACCGCGCCTGCTCCTTCGCCCATTGCGAACCCGTCCGCGGCCCGGTCGTAGGTTTTGCATCGCCCGTCGGGAGCGAGCATCCCGATCTGGTAGGCGGCGAGGTACGACTCCGGGTGTAGCAGTGCCGACGCGACGGCCACGATCGCTAGGTCGCATTCGTGACGGGCCAGGCTTTGGCGGGCCAGGTGGATCGCAACGAGCGAGGTCGAACAGGCGGTGTCGACTACCAACGCCGGCCCCGTGCTGTCGAGGAAGAACGCAAGCCGGCCCGCGGCCATGGTGGCCGCCGATCCGAGCGGGAGCATCGGGTCGTCCACGCACCCGGGATCGCACTGGTGCTGGAGCCGGACATACTGCTGCGCGTCGGAGACACCGACGAACACCCCGGTACGCGAGCCGCGGACGTCGGAGAGATCGATCGCGGCGTCTTCGAGGGCCCGCCACGCGACGTCCATGACGAGACGGTGTTGGGGATCGATGCGGCGGGCTTCCTGCGGGCTGACGCCGAAGAGCCCAGCGTCCCACCCCGCTACATCCGTGAGGAACCCACCGAGTATCGGTGCGGCCCCCGGGGCACCAGGATCCGGATGGAGGCGGCCGTCAGAGACCCAGCGTCCCGCGGCGATCGGTCCCGTCGCGTCGCGGCCCTCGGCGAGCACCTGCCACAGCTGCTCGGGGCTTTCGGCCCCGCCCGGGAACCGGCAGCCGAGGCCGACGACGACGACGGGTTCCGCGGCGGCGGTCACGGCGCCGGATGTGCCGGAGCCGGCATGGTCGGGTCGAGGTCGCGGTCATCCGCCTCGTCGAGGACGGCCAGGTAATTGGCATGCAGCTCGCGCATCGGGGGCGCGCTCAGGAAGACGTCAACGGGCAGCATCGCGCCGAGGTCTTCGATGGCGACGACGAGCTCGAGCATCCGCACGGAGTCGAGCTCGACGTCGATGCCGAGGATCAGCGCATCCGCGGGTCGGGGCAGGCGCAGGCCGAGCTCGGTCTCGACGAAGGCCACGAACGGCTCGAAGGCCAGAGGTTCCGGCATCTCGTCCATCGGTTACCGCTCGACGGGTCGGCGTATCGAGGTGATGTCTTCGCCCTTGGCTAGAGCGATGAGCCGGTGGCGTTGCACCTTTCCCAACGTGGTCGTCGGCAGCGAATCGCACAGGCGCACGTGGTCGGGAACTTTGAACGGCGCGAGGTTCGCCCGACAGTGCCTCATCAGCTGCTCTCGATCCACCTCGCCTGCGCCCCGGGGGACGACGAAGGCCCAGACTTGCTGACCGACACGCGGCGTATCGATCCCGACGACCGCGGCCGCTTCGACCTCCGGCCACTGCTCGAGCACCCGCTCGACCTCGAGTGGCCGGATCTTGTTGCCGCCCCGGATTATCAAGTCGTCCTTGCGGCCGGCGATGCGGATGTTGCCGTCGCGGTCGAACGCGGCGAGATCGTTCGTGTGGTACCAGCCGTCGGCATCGAGGTGAGCGTCGCTCGGTAGGTCGGCGTAGCCCGCCATCAGGCTCACGGCCCGGCAGATGAGCTCGCCGACATCGCCAACGGGGACGTCGACCCCGTGCTCGTCGACGATTCGAACTTCGGTGCCGGGAAACGGCCGGCCGACGGTGCCCTGCTTGACCTTGTCGGAGTCGTCGATGCGCGTTACGAGGACCCCGCCGCCGAGCTCGGTCGACCCGTAGCCCACGGTCACGCAGCAGCCGAACCGCGCCTGGATGCGCTCGACCAGCTCGGGTGTCGCCGGACCGCCGCCGAGCCCGACGACGAGCAGGCCCGGCAGGCGGAAGGATTCGAAGTCCTTGAGGTCGAGCATCGTCGACACCATCGACGGCGTCGCAGGGAACACGTTCACCTTGTGACGCTGGAGCGCTTCCATCGCCCGGCGGGGATGAAACCCTTCGGCGGTCACGACCGTGTGGCCGCCCAGCAGCGATCCGAGGAGCACTTCGTTGCCACCGATCGCGGAGAACGGGATCGCGGTGAACCAGGTCTGCTTGCCCGCGGCGCGAATCGCTCGGCCGCCGTACCGAGCGACGGTGACAACTTTCCGCATCATGTCCGGCACCGATCCGGAGAAGAACTCGTGATGGAGGCGCTCGAGGGCCATGACGGACGCGACCAGGCTCCGATGCGAGTGGGTGACGCCCTTCGGATCACCGGTGGTGCCGGAAGTGAAGAAGACCACCGCGGTGTCGTCCGGGTCCCGGGAACCGGCCTCGACGGCCGGGCCCTCCACCAGCTCGGCGGTCCGCGGGCGGTCGTAAACGTGGACGCCGCCGTTCACGCGGGCGTCGGCGAAGGCCGCCCGCACGGTGACCTCACAACGGGGGTCCACGATGGCCGCGGCCGCGCCGCGCTCGGCCACCGCAGCGACCTCTCTCGCGGTCAACCCGGGATCGACCGGCACGACGACCCCGCCGCGACGCAGCACACCGAAGTAAGCCGCGGCGTAACGGACCGAGTTCGGCAAGGCGACGAGCACGCGGTCACCGGCGCCGACGCCGAGGTCGCGGAGCACCCGGTCGACACTCGTTGCCTCGAGTACCAGCTTCGGAAGCGTGATCTCGCCGTCGGCGGCGATGAGCGCGGCGCGATGGGAGGAGTGTGCCGCGGCGGTGGCCTCGAGTGCCTGCCACAGCGTCATGCCTGGTCGGATCACTCGAGCGGACGGCGAGCGGGTCCTCATGCCGCACGTACCTCCAGCGAACGTGGGCTGCGCACGAACTGGCCGCTGATGCGGACGGCGGCGAGGTCGACAGCCCGCAGCCGCGGGAACGCGTCCAGCACGCGTTCGAGGACGACCGCCATCTCGAGTCGGGCCAGCGCCATTCCGACGCACCGCCGGACGCCCGTCCCGAATGCGAGGTGGGCAGTATGGGGCGGGCGGCGAATGTCGAACCTGTCGCCATCGGCCACGCCGGGGAGCTCACGGTTCGCGGAGCCGAGGTGAGCCAGCACGGTCGTGCCCGCCGGCAGTGCGACCCCGCTCAGTTCGACGGCCTCGACCGTGGACCGGAACGTAAGTTGGACGGGCGACTCCCACCGCAACGTCTCGTCGACCGCGGCCCAAATGAACGCCGGGTCGCGGCGGACCAAGTCGAGCTGATCGACGTGCAGGAAGAGGGCTGCGAACAGGGACCCGAGCCCCGGAACCGTGGTCTCGGTGCCCGCGAAGCACACCAACATCAGCAGGTCGACGATCTCGTCGTCGACGCTGCCATCGGAACCGTCGACGAGGGCAGAGACGAGGTCGCCGCCCGGCGCGGCCCGCCGCTCGGCGATGAGCTCCGTCAGTCGGCGCCGGAGTGCTCGCGCCGCCCGCAAGCCAACCCGAGGATCGTCGATGTATGACACCATCGCCAGGGTCTGCTGCAACAGCCATGGGGCTTCGTCTTCGCCGGCGCCCAGCAGCCGAGCGATCACTTTCGTCGGCACGACCTTGGCAAGATCGGCCACCACGTCGAAGCTGCGACTAGCCGCCACCGAGTCCAGCACCGCGTCCACCACCGGCTCGACGATCGACGCCCGCAGCGCGGGCAACGATCGGGGACCGACGGCCGACGCCAATTTGACGCGCAGGTGGCGGTGCTCGTGCGACGGCCGAGCCAGCATCGACCGGGTTCCGAAAATGGGTCGGTACCGGGCGCCCATCTTGTCGAGGGAGAACGTCGATTCGTCCGAGACGATCTGAACGACGTCGCGGTAGCGGTAGGCCACCGCCATCGGCTCGTCGGTGCCCAGGAGCGGTCGAACCAGCTCCACCGGACATGACCGCCGCTTGGCAGCAAGCCCTTCGTAATGTCTCTCGTCGCCATCGACGTCGAAGCGGAACCAGTCGTCGGGGGCGGGCTGTTCACGCATCGCAGCTTCCCCCAGGGAATCGACGACACTTCTCGACAAGTTTCGGACAAACATACGCAGGCAGAGTTTGACGCGTCAAGGGTCCAATTCTCTGATTGTCAGTGAGTGACTCACTGACGTATTGTGTGGCGGCATGGCACCTCGGCGGAAGGCCCAGGAGCGCTTACCTGAACTGGTCGACGCTGCATTGCGAGTCTTCACGCGCGAGGGCTACCGCGCCGCCCAGATGGCCGACATCGCCAACGAGATGTCGATGACCGAGGCGGCCCTCTACCGCTACGTCACAGGCAAGGAGGCGCTGTTCGACCTCGCTATCCGCCACGCGCTGCTGCTCGAGCCTCTCCCCGCCGACGGCTTGCCGCTCGGCTCGCCGCCGCTCTCGGTGACGATCAAGGAGATCCAAGCGACCGTCCACGGTGCGATTCCGCCTCCGGCACTCGCCCAAGCCCTCCGCCGCCGCCGGACACCAGATCCGGCGACGGAACTCATATCTGTCGTGACCGAACTGTTCGCCCTCGAGACGCTGACCCGTGCCGCGGCGGACATGGTCGAACGATCGGCCCGCGAGCTTCCCGAGCTGGCCGAGTTACTGCACTACGAGCTGCGCCGCCCCCTGGTCCGCGCGCTGACCGACTACCTCGAAAAGCGCGCCGGCACGGGTCTCCTACGCCGAACTCCCGATGCCAACGCCACCGCGCGCATGGCGCTCGAGCTGATCACGTGGTTCGCCCGGCACCGATTCTCCGATCCCGATGGCCAATCCATTCCGCCCGACATCGCCGAGGCCACCGTGGTCGACACGATCGTGCATGCCCTCGTGCCGTCGGAGCACCGCCCGTGATCATGGCGACCAACCAACGGCAGGACCGACACCGGTCGGCCGGGCGAGAGGACGTCATTGCCGTCCGGGGCCTCGAGAAGCGGTACGGCGACCGCGTTGTCCTCCGCGGCGTCGACCTCACAGTCACCCGCGGGGAAGTGTTGTGCATCCTCGGCCCGAACGGCGCCGGCAAGACCACGACCGTCGAGATCCTCGAGGGGCTGCGCACGGCTGACGACGGAGTCGTTCGCGTGCTCGGGTTCGACCCCGCCGAGCACGCCAAGGCATTGCGCGAGCGCACGGGCGTCGTCCTCCAGGACTGCGGATTCCCGAACCGCTACCGGGTGCGCGAGCTGATCGACACATGGCGCCACTACTTCCCGACCCCCAAGCCTCTGGACGAGCTCCTCGAGTTAGTGGAGCTCCAAGACGAAGCGGACCGGCTCGTGCGCCAGCTGTCCGGTGGGCAGCGCCGCCGGCTCGACTTCGCCCTCGCGTTGGCCGGCGACCCCGAGCTGTTGTTCCTCGACGAGCCGACGACCGGCTTCGATCCCGAAGCGCGGCAGCGCTGCTGGACCGCGATCGACAATCTCCGTGCCCTCGAGAAGACCATTCTGCTGACCACCCACTACTTAGAGGAGGCCGAGCGGCTCGCCGATCGCGTTGCGATCCTCTCCCGCGGCCGGGTCCATGCTGTGGGTAGCCCCGGCGAGGTCGCCAAGGACGCAGGCGGGCGCACTCGGATCACGTTCAGGATCGGCGACCGAGCGCGCGACTTGCTCGCCGGGGCGCCCGTGCCGATCCGGATGGCCGGCCAGTGGGCGACGGCCGAAACCACCGACGCGGCGACCACTCTGCGAGCGCTCCTGACCTGGGCGGACGACGCCAACATCGCCCTCGACGACCTCAGCGTCGAACCGGCGCGCCTCGAGGACGTGTATTTGCAGCTCGTTCATGACGATGCGGAGACCGCGTGATGGCGTCGGCCCAACTCGCGTTGTTCCAAGCCCGCATCGAGCAGCGGGCGTTTTGGCGGAGCCCGGATTACGCCCTGTTCACATTCGCCCTTCCCGTGGTGCTGCTCGTCGTCCTCGGGTCGACAAATCGCGGCGACGTCATCCCGGGATCGCATGTGAGGGCAGTGACCGTTCTCGTCCCAAGTGTCATTGCCTTCGGCGTGGTCGTCGCCGCCTACGCGAACCTGGCAACAAAACTGGCCTCGCTGCGTCACGACGGTGTGCTCAAGCGGATGCGCACCACGCCGCTCGAACCGCGGATTTACCTCGCCGGCAGCCTCCTCAGCACGCTGGTCACGACGCTGGTGATCGCCCTCGTCACGGCCGGCATCGGCACCATTGCCTTCGACGCGTCGCCCCGCGCGGGCGGGTGGCCCGCCCTCGTCATCGGTCTGCTGGTCGGCATCACGTGCTTCGCGTCACTTGGGTTGGCGATCAGCGCCGTCGTGCCCAGCGTCGAGGCCGCCGGTCCGATCACCAACGCGAGCTACCTCCCCGCCGCGATCGTGTCGGGCGTCTTTGATCCGACCCTCGAGCTGCCGCGTTGGTTGTCGCACGTCATGGGCGCCCTGCCGATCCGACCGCTCGCCGACGTTCTCGAGTCGGCGTACCAGCAGGGCGCCCGTGGGATACCCGGGACGCAGCTCGGTGTGCTGGCGCTGTGGACGGCCCTCGGACTCGTGTTGGCAGTGAGGCTGTTCAAGTGGGAGCCGTGACTACCCGCGCCCGAATCGAGGCGCGCTACTACGCCACGCCGGGTGCCACCACGGATCTACAGCGCCACGCCTCCCTCGTGCGTCTCTTTCCCGGCACCCCCTCAGAAGCAGGCCGTTGGGCACGCAACCTCGTCGTCCACGTGAACCAGCTGGCCGGCGCTGCGGACCTCGACCCCGATCGCGACGACGAGCTCAACACTCGCTCGGCGGCCCAAATGATCGACAAGGTCATGGCCCGGAGCCAAGCCGCCCTCGACCAGGCGCGGCCGCCCGAGGAACAGATAGCCGGCAACTGCCATCACGGCGTCGTGATCGCGTGCGCGCTCCTCCGTCACGCGTCGGTGCCGGCGCGGCTTCGCTACGGCTTCGCTCCGTATCTGAAGGCGGGCACATACGAGGACCACTGCATTTGCGAGGTGATGATCGGCCGCACGTGGCAGCGTTTCGACCCGCGGTACGCCCTGGAGGTCGACGACCCCGAACCGACCACGTTCCTAACCGGCGGGGCGGCGTGGCTTGCCTGCCGGCAGGCTGCCGCCGACCCGTCGCTCTTCGGCTCCGACGATCTCTTCGGCGACGGCGAACAGCGCGGCTGGTGGTTCCTCCTCAACAACGTCGTGCGCGACTACGCCGCACTGTGCAAGGTCGAACTGCACCCGTGGGACTGGTGGGGGCTCATGACCGCCGATGCGAGCGACAGGCCGTTCGAGCTGATCGACGAGATCGCCGCGCTCACCGTTGACGACGCGTGCTGGGCGGCTCGCGCCGACCGGTTCGACCGCGACCCCAAGTTGAACCCAGGAGACGGCGTGACCGCCTTCACCGAGCACGGGCAGGTGCTCAACATCGTGCTCCCGGACCGGTGGTAACGGGAGCGGCGGGCGGGACAGCGGGGCCCGCTCCAATCAGATCGACCCCCGCAACGAGAGAAGCGTCCAACCTTCCGAAAAAGGAGAACATACGTTGAGCCAGACGACCGACAACGAGCAAGCCGGCGACTACAACTTCAAAGACGACGTGAAGTGGTACCAGTCGCCGTTCAACTGTCAGTTCGGGCGGTTCACCGCCTTTGCCTTCGAGTTTCCCGATGGACGGGAGCACCTCGCGATGGTCAAGGGCTCGCCGGATACCGCTGACCTGCCGCTGGTGCGCGTCCAGTCGTCGTGCCTCACCGGGACAGCATTCCTGGCGCACCTCTGCGACTGCCGGCAGCAGTTGCACCTCGCGATGGAGCGTGTCGCCACCGAGGACGCCGGCGTCATCCTGTACATGGACCAAGAGGGCCGGGGCCACGGATTGGTCGAGAAGCTGGCCCAACTCAAACTGATCAACACGGGCCTCGACACACTGGAGGCTGCGGTGGCCCGCGGCTATGGCCCGGACCCGCGCACCTACGAGCAGGCGGCTTTCGTGCTCGACGTACTCGTCGGGGCAGGCCGGCCGATCCGGCTGCTGAGCAACAACCCGACCAAGATGGGCGGCCTGCGCGCCAATGGCGTGGTCATCGGCGAGGACGTCCGGCTCGAGACCGAACCGACGCCGACCAACTTCCACTACCTGCGCGTGAAGCAGGAGAAGATGGGTCACATCCTTCCGTCGCTCCGGTCGCCCGCGGGGATTCAGGAGATGGCCAACAGCGTGTAGGCCAGCTGACCCAACGTGCGCCGACGTTGACGTCGTTGCCGCGGTCGGATGGCGCATCCAATCGTCGGGGAAACCGCCCTACACGCGGTAGCGCGGTTTCCCCGCCGATCGCGGCGGGCGGTGATGATGCCGAGGGCGTCGAGCTTCGGACGCTGATCACGCAAGTCGCCGTTGGGACGGAGGGTTTCTCGTCATGCTCCCCGCTAGTTGCCGAGCAGCTTTAAGCCTGGGATCGCAGCACGGCTACTTCGGGGAATGTCTCGGGCGAGCCGTAGCCGTTCTCGACCAGCCAGCGGACGTTGGAGATGCATCGCAACGACCACCACGCGCGAATGAGGTCGCGGTCGACGTCGGCGCCGTAGCCGTCGATGACGTCGCCCAGGTGCTCCTCGTGCGCCAGCGTGAGGGTCGCCAGGTCGTGCAGCGCGTCGCCGTGGGAACCCTCGGACCAGTCGATGATGCCCGTCACCTCGTCACCGTCGACGAAGACGTGGTCGACCTGCAGGTCGCCGTGGATGAACACCGGTGTCCACGGCCGCAGCGCCTTCTCGGCGAGCCGGCGATTGCGCGTGACGACGTTGGCGGGAAGGACATCGTTGGCGACGAGCCATTCGCACTCGCTGTCGAGACGCGAGGCGAGCTCGTCGACGCTCCGACCAGGCCGTGGCGGCAGCGGCGCATCGTGCAACGTGCGTACTGCCGCGCCTGCCGCGGCCCACGCCGCGGGCGACGCGATCGACGGCTCGTCGAGCCGGCCGAGTGCCGTCCCCGGGACGGCGGCGAGCGCGAGCACGGGCGGCTTCCGCCACAGAATCTCCGGCGTCGGGACCGGCGCTATGGCCATCACCTCGACCTCGACGTCGGTGCGGGCCTGGTCGGCGTCGATCTTCAAAAACACGTCGCCGACGCGCAGCGTCACGCGATCGTTACTCGTGAGAACAACTTCGACCTGCTCCACGCTGGCCATCATCGCGACGGCCGCGGCCGACGTCGCCGGAATTCCTACGTCGTCTTCGACGCGCTCGACTAGGAATCGGCGATGACCGAGGCGGAGATTGACCTGGTCCCGCCGCGCGACATGGCCGACGGCGAGCCGCCGCGCGTCCGGGTACGCGTCGGTGACACGGTCCGGCGCACCAGCTATCGGTGGTCGCCCGCCGTCGTCGATCTGCTGCAGCACATCGAGCGCGAGGGATTTGACGGCGCACCGCGTGCGCTCGGCTTCGACGATCAGGGACGAGAGGTGCTCACCTTCATCGACGGCGAGGTCGCGCGCGGCCGGGAGTTCATCGCTGACCAAGGCGGCCGGTTCGACCTCCAGCTCCCGGACTTCGTCTGGCGCGACGAGGTGCTCGTTCGTCTCGGCGCGCTGCTCCGCGCCTATCACGACGCCGCGGCGACGTTCCCGTGGGTGGGCCGCGAGTGGTGTTACGAAACTCGCGAGCCGGTCGAGACGATCTGCCACAACGAGGTGTTCCCTTCGAACACCGTGTTTCGCGACGGCCTGCCGGTCGCGCTCATCGACTGGGACACGGCGACGCCGGGACCGCGCGCCTGGGACCTCGGGTGGGTGGCGTGGCGATGGGTGCCGTTCTTCCGTGACGAGAAATGCCGAGCGACCGGACTCCCGACCGGCGTCGCCGACAAGGCGCGCCGCTTCCGACGGCTCCTCGACGCCTACGGCATCGAGCGCGACCTCAGCATCGTCCACGCCGGGATCGAGCGGGCACGCGACTTTCTCGAGCAGCAGCTGCAGTTCGCAGCCCGTGGTTCTGAGTGGGAGGTCGCGCTCGCGAGCCGCGGCTTCTTCGACGAGACCGAGCTCGAGATCGCCTGGGTCGAGCAACACGCGACCGCCCTCGTCGAATCCTGAGTACGAGCCTCATGGAGAACGGTTCGCATCTTTCTTGGACCTCGGCATCTGCGGAGAGCTGATCGCGCATGCGCACACGGTCGGGGCTGGTGTACACACAGTTTTCCGCCAGCTTGGGGAGCGTAAAGTCCTCCTTCGGGCGAGGGTCGCGCCGGTTGGGCCCACGGGCTCGCTCGCCAACATGGCAGCCCAGGTCGAAGCGGTCCGCGGCTCACTCCGTTGCTTTCGGGTGCCCGGGCGTCGCCTCCATGAGCCACACCGTCCGCGCGGCGTCGTCGATGCAATACCACACCCGACCACCGCCGGTGACCTCGTATTGCCATTGCTCCATCTGCTGGCCGCTCACCGTGCGGCTGCCGAGACTTCCCTTCAGCGGATGCTGTCGATCGGTGCGCTCGCGTGGGTCGGTGGTGAGCTTCGTCCACGCCGTGCGCGCGTTAGCGGGGGCCGCGGCGCAGACCTTGTCCCAGCCCTTCGCGGCGTCGCTCGTTCCGTAACGAAGGTCCCAGCCGTCCTTGGCAGGCGGCGGGGCAACCCGTTCCCGGCGTTTTGCCAAGGGTCAGGTCTTGGGCGCGGGAACGGACTCGCCGGCCGCGTCGACCGCCCGCCTAAGCCGCCGAGCAAGCCTCGGGTCGGCGTGGACCTCTGCGGTCGCCCGCCACTCTCGGACTAGTTGGCTCAGGGCCTCGTAGTCGTCGAGCGCAGCCGCGGCAACGACAACCCGCGAGAAATCGTCGAGGAACAAGCGTCGGTCGGCCGCGGGAAGGAACTCGATCCAAGGGAACGCATCACCCAGCGCATTCGAGAGGGCGGCGGGGCTGTGGACGGCAAGGTTGCGGAGTGCGCGACCGATCGCTGAGAAGGTGTCCGCCCGCTGCGCTTCACGATCGGCGCGACTGAGCCGGAGGTCGGGCTCATCCCGGCGTCGCAGGAGGACGTCACCCTGTTCGACATCGTCGGTGACGTCCTTGGGCTTGCGGAGCAGGTCCGAGAACGGGCGCTCGATGAGTTGCATGTGCCAATCATATCTGAACTAATTCAGATATGAAGGCTTCCTAGGAGTCAATTGACCGACCAGTCGCCGACGAGTCACAAGCGAATATCGCGCGGCCGGGTCGTCGCCGGTTGGCCCGGGCCAAGGCAATACCCAGCTCGAACTCGCGGAGGTCGAGGGCTCGATCGCGCGGATTGCTTGTCGTCATGACGGACAGGAAGACATCGTTAACGTGAGTGCGTACCTCCACGGACATCGGAATTCAGCACGCGGTCGCCGAAGCGTCGGACTCAGCCCGTCACTCCGTCTTGGGCGGCGCCGATGCTGGCGGCATGCCGCACTCGACCTGAACTTTCACGGATTGCGCGACAACTTGAACAGCGGGTTGGCTCAAGGCGTGATCGACGGCAACCGCGGCAACTGGCCCGAGAACGGTGGCTACGACGAGCGCGAGCCCTCCCAGCGTGCGGTTGCTGCGGTGCTTCGATGCAAGGTCGTTCTCGGCCTGCAGCGCCATGAGGAGACCTTCGAGGACGCGCACGCGCTCCTCGGCAACACGCCGTTGTTTGAAGACCTCCATCAACAGAGCGATTAGCGCCTCGCGCTCATCCAGCAGGATGTACAACCGCCGGATTAGCTCCTCCGTAGCGTTTCCCCCAATCGGTCGTTCTCGCGCAGGTGTCGCTACTTCAACAAAAAATCGAGTCAGTTCCGCCACCGCCTCGGCGCGACCGCCCTGCACCACACGGCGAACGCTTCCGGTGTTGTAACTAACGCCTAGGCAGCGCCCGCGTTCGCTGACGAGAATTGTGGCCGCAAGGGGGCCGACGGCCGCCGACGGCGACAGTGAGCGCACTCGCGTTGTGGTTGAGGGCTGATTGACCTTGAGTGCTATGGCTCGCCCCGTTGCGTTGAGACCAGTCACGACGGTGACCCCTGCTTGCAAGGCACCATGTTGGGCGTCCTGATAGATGGCGATCGCAGTGTTTCGGGCCTCGTCGGTCACGCCCGCCTCGACAAGGATTTCCACTGTGAGTGAGTGCACAACCATCGACTCAAGGCTATGGCTCGCCTCACGTTCTGGGGCGCTAAGAGTCCAAACCGTTCATGGAGGCGGCGACCGGAATCGAACCGGTGTACAGGGCTTTGCAGGCCCTTGCCTAAGCCACTCGGCCACGCCGCCACGGTTTCTGCGCGGACGCAGAAGCGTGACGGGTCAGGCTACTTGGCGTCGGCCAGCGCGTTGGCGGTCGATACCGCGGCTAGGGCCGGGCGTTGGCTGACCATGACCTGGTCGACCATGCCGTACTCCTTGGCGGCTTCGGCGCCCATGATGAAGTCGCGGTCGGTGTCGCGCTCGACCCGCTCGAGCGGCTGGCCGGTGTGCAACGCCAGCACTTCCTCCATGCGATGGCGCAGGAACTTGATCTCGGCCGCCTGAATCTCGATGTCGATCTGCTGTCCCTGCGCGCCGCCGTGGGGTTGATGGATAAGCACGCGCGAGTTGGGCAGGCAGAACCGCTTGCCGGGCGCACCGGCCGCCAGCAGCACCGCGGCGGCCGACGCCGCCATCCCCATGCATACGGTCGACACGTCACACGGAATGAGCTGCATGGCGTCGTAGATCGCGAACATCGACGTGGCCGACCCACCAGGACTGTTGATGTACAGCGAGATGTCCTTGGCGTCGTTGTCGGCCGCCAGGTGCAGCATCTGGGCGACGATCAGGTTGGCGCTGTCGTCGTCGACCTGTGTCCCGAGGATCACGATGCGGTCTTTGAGCAACCGCGAGTAGAGGTCGAACGCCCGCTCCCCCATCGTCGTTTGCTCGAGCACCGTCGGGACCAGGTAGCCAGCCATGTGCAACTGTCTAGTTGCACATGGCGAGATGTGCAACCATTGAGTTGCTATGGCGCCGCCCGAAGCCGAGATCGTCGTCGACGCACCGCTCGAGGAAGCGTGGGAGGCCATCACCGATCCCGACGCGCTGTCCGCCTGGTTCGGCGCCGACGTCGAACTCGACCCCGCGCCGCTCGGCAAGGCCAGGTTCCGATTCGCCGACGGCACGTCCCGGCTCGCGATCGTCGAGGAAGTCGATGCACCGCACCGGCTGGCCTGGCGGTGGTGGCCGGAGGGCGACCGTGGCCAGGCAACGCGTGTCGCCATCGACCTCGAGCCGATTGAGGACGAGACGAGAGTGATCGTCGTGGAGTCGGCAGCCTGATGGTCGACAAGCAGGTCGACGCGGTGTTTGCCGCGCTCGCCGACCCGACGCGGCGCGCTGTTCTGCACGCACTGGCCACCGCTGGCCAGGCGACCGCGACCCAACTCTCGAGCCAGTTCCCGGTGAGCCGCCAGGCCGTCGCCAAGCACCTGGGCGCCCTGAGCGACGCCGGCTTGGTCAGCACGCAACGCCAGGGCCGCGAGCTGTTCTACGCGCTGTCACCCGCACCGCTCGGCGACGCCCTCGACTGGATCACCGACGTCGGGGCCGAGTGGGACGACCGGCTCAAGTCGCTCCGCACGTACTTGGCAAAACGCAGAGCCTGAGTGCGATTGACGCCTTTAGCGACGAAGCGCACACTCGAACAAGGGGCAGTTTGAAGAGGGGGGCAATGATGCGCATGGCCGGAAATCGCTACCTGCGATACGCCTGTGTGGCTGCGGTGGTCTGGGTATCAGTCGGCGCCACTTGTGACAACACGAACGGCCCGAAGGTGACGGTCACGAGGGAGAATCGCACCGGCGCCGGGGCGTTGGTCGGCGCCGTTATCGACGGCACGAACGTAACTGCGAGCGGTCGGGTCCGAGTCAACTTCTTCTTCCGCAAGTCTGAGGGCGGCCTTGAACCAGTCACGGCACCCACGCCACCTGCACGCGAATTCGGCGCTACGAGCAACGGCACGTTCCATCTCGTGATCGACCGGATGGGGTGCCCGCAAGGCGGCCTTCGGGGAAGTTGGCTGACGGTGATCGCCATCGACTTGACGACCAACAAGTCGGGCACGACGGAGTTCCATCCGAGCCAGACACCGGACTGCGTGCCGTTCTAACGGCCATACGGTAGCCTTGTGATCGAATTCACAAGGAGCTTACGTGAATCAATTCGACGTCTTGGTTATCGGCGGCGGGTTCGGTGGTGCCTTCGCGGCCCGGCGCCTCGAACACCTTCTCCGGGGGCGGGCCGAGCGCGTCCTGCTGGTCGCCGCCGAGAACTTCTTCCTCTTCTCCCCGCTCCTGCCCGAGGCGGCGTCGGGCACGCTCGAACCCCGGCACGCGGTCATCCCACTGCGCGAGTTCCTGCCCCGGACGGCGGTCATCACCGGCGAGGTGACGAGCCTCGACGTCGACGGCCGGCGGGCCAAGGTCGTCGACCTCAACGGCGAGACCCACGAGGTTGCGTTCCGCTCGCTGATCCTGTCGCCGGGGTCCGTGCCGACGACGCTGCCCATTCCCGGCCTGCTCGAGCACGCGGTCGGCTTCAAGACGCTCCCTGACGCGATCTGGCTGCGCAACCGCGTGCTGCGCCAACTCGACGCCGCCGACGCCACCGACGACCTCGCCCTCCGTCGCGAGCTGCTCACCTTCACCTTCATCGGCGGCGGTTACTCGGGCGTTGAAGCCATTGCCGAGTTGGAGTCCCTCACGCGCGACGCGCTGCGCCGGGCGTACCCGCGACTGCGCGTCACCGATCTGCGCTGGGTGCTCGTCGAAGCGGCCGACTCGCTGCTCCCAGGACTCGACGCCCGGCTGGCGCGCTACGCCGAGCGGGTCCTCCGCCGCAAGGGCATCGAGCTGTATCTCAAGACGCGACTCGAGAGCTGCGAGCACGGTGTCGTGCAGCTGAGCGACCCGACCGTCGCGCCGTACGCGTCGGCGACCATCGTGTGGACGGCGGGGCAGCGACCGAGCGACTTGCCGCGCCAGAGCGGTCTACCGGTCGACCAGCGTGGGCGCGTCCCGGTCGACGCGTACTTGCGCGTCGACCAACACGACCGCACATACGCGGTCGGCGATGCGGCCGCGGTGCCGGATCCGGCCGCGCCCGGACGCGTCTGCCCCGGCACCGCCCAGCACGCGCTGCGCCAGGGCATCGTCGCCGCCCAGAACGTCGCTGCTGACCTCGGCATCGGCACAGCGACGCCGTTCACGTACCGCAACCGCGGACTGGCGGTGACGCTCGGCCGCAACCAGGGCGCGGCCCAGGTCCGCCGTTTCACCTTCACTGGATTTCTTGCGTGGTGGATGGGCCGCTCGTACCACCTGCTGATGATGCCGGGGGTGGCGCGGAAGGCACGCGTCGTCAGCGACTGGACGATCTCGTTGTTCTTCCCGCGCGACGTGTCGCAGCTCGGCGGCCTCGGACGGCCGACGCCGCTCAATCCTCCCGAGGACTGACGAGCGACGCGAACCGCCTCGCGCCGATGTTGCCGCCGGAAAGGACGACGCCGACCGAGCCCTCGCCCATCGGCATCTCGATGGCACCGGCCAACACTGCGGCGAGTGCGCACGCGCCGCTCGGCTCGACCACCGTCTTCATACGTTCGAACATGAACGTCATGGCGGCGACGATCTGTGCGTCGGTCACGACGACGATCTCGTCGACCAACTCCTCGATCACTGCGAAGGTGAGCTCGCCCGGCGACGTCGTCTGCTGCCCGTCGGCGATCGTGCGCGGGACCGGGATCACGACGCGCCTCCCGAGGGCAAGCGACTGCTTCACGTCGTCGCCGGCGGCCGGCTCGACGCCGATGACACGCGTCGACGAATGCGTCGCCTTTACCGCGGTCGCGCAACCGGAGATGAGACCGCCGCCGCCGACGGGGACGACGAGCACGTCGAGCGGCCCAGCCTGCGCCACCAACTCGAGGGCGACGGTGCCCTGCCCCGCCATGATCAGCGCGTCGTCAAACGGCGGCACGAGTACGCGCCCTTGTTCGTCGGCCAGGGCCCGGCCCAGGGCGTCGCGGTCCTGCGCGTAGCGGTCGTAGAGCACGACCTCGGCGCCGTACCCGCGGGTCGCCGCCACCTTGTTCGCGGGGGCGTCCTCGGGCATCAGGATGACGGCGGTCGTTCCCACCTCTCGCGCCGCAAGGGCGACGGCCTGCGCGTGATTCCCCGACGAGAAGGCGGCGACGCCGCGGTCGCGCTCGGCGGCGGTGAGGCGCGAGATCCGATTGAACGCGCCACGAAACTTGAACGAGCCCGTGCGCTGGAAGCACTCGGCCTTCAGGACAACGGTGGGCATCGAGCGAGTTCGCAGCACGGGGGTGCGGTGCGCATGGTCGGCGATCCGCGCCGCCGCGTCGACCACGTCGTCAATCGAGATCACCGGCATCGCAGTCGTACGATAGGAAACGTGACCTACCAACTCCGTGGCGGCACGCTCATCGACGGCACCGGCGCCGACCCCCGGGCCGACGCCAGCCTGGTGCTCGAGGGCGATCGCATCGCCACCGTCGAGAGCGGATCGCTCAACGGCAAGGCACGTGGCGAGGTAATCGACCTCGACGGGCTCACCCTGCTCCCCGGGCTCATCGACGCCCACTCGCACTTCGGTCTGGTGAGCATGACCGACGACCGCTCCCCGCCTGCCGTCACTGCGGCGCGCATCTTCCGCAACTGCGAGCTGGCGCTCGACGCCGGGTTCACCACCGTCCGCGACGTCGGCGGCATCGACGGCGGCGTGGCCCAAGCCGTGGCCCTCGGCCTCATCCCCGGACCTCGGATCTTCCCGTCGGGCCCGCTGCTGTGCCAGACCGGCGGCCACGGCGACGAATCGTCGCCGTTCGCGGCCGACCACCACGGTCACAGCCACGGGATCCCCGGCCTCGTTATTGCCGCCGACCCGTGCGACGGGCCCGATCAAGTGCGGCTGGCAGCCCGCAACGCGTTTCGCCGCGGCGCCACGCAGATCAAGGTCTGTGTGAGCGGTGGCGCCGTGAGCTTCACCGACCGCCTCGAGGACGCCCAGTTCACTGTCGAGGAACTCAAGGCCGCCGTGGCCGAGGCCGACGCGCGCGACACGTATGTGACCGCGCATGCGCACAACGTGCGCGGTATTCGCAACGGGCTCGCCGCCGGCATCGAATGCTTCGAGCACGGCACGTTCCTGGACGAGGAGACCGCGACCGCGATGGCCGCCGCCGGCGCCTATCTCGTGCCGACCTTCGCCGTCCTGCGCATCTTTCGCGAGATGGCCAAGGACTGGGGTGTCCCCGACGAGATCATTCCCCGCATCGACGGCCTCGAGGAAGCGATGGCCGCCTCACTGAAGCTGGCGCGCGATGCCGGCGTTGTCATCGGCGCCGGGTCCGACATCCTCGGGCCCGAGCAGAATCGCCGAGGCCTGGAGCTGGCTATCCGCGCCGACCTCGGCGGCGCGATGGAGGCGATCGTCGCCAGCACCGCGATCAACGCGCGCATCCTGCGACAGGCGGACGACATCGGAACGGTCGAGACCGGTAAGCGGGCCGACCTCATCGCCATCGACGGCGACCCGCTCAACGACGCCAACGTGTTCGACGACCCGGCCCGCGTCGTGCTCGTCATCAAGGACGGCCAGGTCGTGAAGGACATCCGCTGACCGATCCGGCGCGCGCGTACGACGCGGTCATCTTCGATTTCGGGGGCGTGTTGGCCACCTCACCGTTCGAGCTGATCCGGACGATGGGCGCTGACGCGGGCAACGACGGCGACGAGGTCCTCGCCTTGATGCTCGGTCCGTACGCCGAGGACACCGACCATCCGTGGCACCGGGTCGAACGCGGCGAGATCCCGCTCTCCGAATACGGCGCCTGGCTCGTCCCCGAGGCCCAAGCGCGGGGCATCACGTTGCCGACGCGTGTGTTCCACGAGATGAAGCCGCACGACGCCATGGTCGAGCGGGCCGCGCAGCTGCGCGCCGACGGGTACAAGACCGCAGTGCTGACCAACAACGCCAAAGAGGTCGGCGACAACTGGCGGGCCATCGTGCCGGTCGACGACCTGTTCGACCTTGTCATCGACTCGTCGTGGGTCGGGATGCGCAAGCCCAACCCGGCCATCTACACGCACACCGCGGCGGAACTCGGCGTCGAGCCGGAGCGCTGCGTGATGCTCGACGATGCGCCCGGCAACGTGTTGGGCGCCGAGGCCGCAGGTATGCGCGCCATCCTCGTCGGCCTCGACATCGAGCCCGCCCTCGCCGAACTCGATACCGTCCTCGGCCTATGAGATTCTCCGTGTGGCCGTCCCCGACGCGGCCGTGGTCCGAATACCTCGAAGCAGCCCAGCTGGCCGAGTCCCATGGCTTCGACGGCGTGTGGTGCTCCGACCACTTCATGTCGCCGAATGACGCCGACGACGACTACCCCGTCCTCGAGTGCTGGTCGGTGCTGGCGGCCGTCGCCGCGGTCGTGCCGCGTGTGCGGATCGGCGCCATCGTCACCGGCAACACGTACCGCCACCCGGCGGTGCTCGCCAACATGGCGGCGACGGTCGACCGCATCAGCGACGGACGCCTGGTGATGGGCCTCGGCGGCGGCTGGCAGGAGAACGAGCACACCGCGTACGGGATCCACTTCGGCACCGTTGGCGAGCGGCTGCGCCGCCTCGAAGAGGCGTGCCAAGTCATCATCGGACTCTTCGAACAGCCCCGCACGACGATCGCCGGCGAGTTCTACACACTCACCAACGCACCGATGTCGCCCAAGCCGGTGCAGGAACACGTGCCGCTGCTGATCGGCGGCGGCGGTGAGAAGGTCACCATGCGCATCGCCGCCCAATACGCCGACGAGTGGAACATCTGGGGCCTGCCCGATCTGCTCGCCCAGAAAGGCCAAGTGCTCGAGGCGCATTGCGAGAGGCTCGGACGCGACGCCGGCGAGATCCAGCGGTCGGCCCAAGCCCTCATCTACTTGGGCGACGACGAGGCGTGGCTGGCCGAGCGTAAGGGTCGGGCCGCTGCGTTCCCCGCCATCGTCGGGACACCCGCTGAAATGCAGGACGTCATCGGCGCATACCGCGACGCCGGCGTCGACGAGTTCATCATCCCGACGTTCAATCTCGGTCCCCCCGAGCGCATCGGCGCGACGTTGCAGCGCTTCAGCGAAGAGGTCGCACCGGCGTTCCGGTAGTCGTCGGCCGCAAGCGCGGATCGCGCGCGATCACGATCACGGCGGCAATCACCAGCCCCACGCCGAGCCCGAGCGCCAATGCGACAGCTATGCGCGCCGTGACCGCGGGAAAGACGGACGCAACCTGCGAGTTGGCGAACACGCCCACGTCGGTGACGCCGCCGAACGCGGCGACCACCATGCCCACGCCGCCCGCCGCGACCAGCCCGCCCTCGTGATTGCGTTGTAGCGACGGGATCGACACGACGCCGATGATCCACGCCATCGTCGTGACCAGGCCGGCGAGCAACACCTTCACGAGTTGCGCGGCGAACGACTCGTGCGTCGCCGCCGCCGTCCCGAAGCTGTGGATCGCGTCGCTGGCGAGAAGGAGGGCGAGGGCGAGGCTCAGCCATCGGCCCCATCGGGTGCGGAAGGCGGCGGCCGCGGTCAGGGCGACGAGCGCGACCACCGTGGCGGCCCACACCCACGGCGACGGTCCAGGGACGTAGGTGAGAATGCCGGTGACCGTCATCGACGCGTCCCCGCGAACCAGCGCGATGTTCCACGTCCCCAACACCTGCGCTCCCCCTGCGGGCGGACGAGCCTCGTAACGCGTTCGTTGGTCACGCCAGCGGACGACCGGATCGGTACGGACGCGCCGCCATGACGGCGTCGCGTTCGTGTCGGTTGTCGCCGGCAGGTTCGTCTGCGCGCCGACCGACGGAAGGCGGTTCACGTAGCGCGATCGCGATCGGCGGTTCTCGAACGCCCCCGACGGGCCCACCCGCAGGTACGGCTCGTTGTCGTACCCCAACACAATGACGTCGTGGCGGCCGCGGTTGCGAAGCTCGATACGCCGGCCGAGGTCGAGCAGCCGCACGAACAGGTCGGGCGCGGCCGGGCGAATGCCGAGGATCCGGCTGTTGAAGTTGGACGGCTTGACGCCGGTCACGGTGTGGGCGGCGGCGGGTGGCGCGGTGAGGATCAGCGTGAGCGTCGCGACACCGATGGCGGCGGCGACGCGCCTCACGTCACCGCCCGCGAGCGGCTTGACGGCGGGCCTGCCGCGTCTTTGGCGTCCGGCCCCGGCGCAGGAGCAGCGGTGTGATCACGAGACCGGCGGCGACGAACACGGTGAAGCCGATGGGCAGCAGCAACCGCCCCGCCCCACTGTTGCCGCTCGGTGAGATCACGTCGGGCGTGACGGCGAGGTAGTAGCCGGCGCCCGGCAACTCGCCGCCCACAGCAGTAGCGCTGGCGTGCTGGCTCTTGACCGCGCGCCAGGTCTTGCCGTCCTCGGAGTACACGATGCCCTCGGCGGGAACCGGCACGGTCAACAGCACCGACCCGGGCAGTGTCACCGGAGCGGGCGTGGCCGTCGTCTCGTATCGGAGGGTGAGCTTGTACGCGTTGCCGTCGGCGAACTGCTTGGCCGGCAACGCGCCCAGCGAATCCGGATCGGCGGGCTCGACGCGGGCGACGCCCTGACCGTCGCCCTCGTGCGGCGCGATCGATCCCTTCGGGAGGTTGAACACGAACTGCGAGTCCTCACTGGCGCCGGCGGGCGGCAATGCGTCCGGCGCCAGCCCGAAGACGACTTCGGTGGACTTGGGCTTGATGTTGCCGGCGGCGAAGTCGGGCGGCGGCTTGACCCAGCGATAGACCGGCGGGGGTCCCACTGCATCGAACAGCGGGCGCACGGTGCGATTCGTGAAGTGCGCAGTCGCGAGCACGGCACCGACGTACGCCAGCGCGACAGCCGCGCCGGCGGCGGCGAGCCGCCTCATCGCACGATCTGACTCGTCGCGTACGCCTGCGGCCACACCACGGCGCGCACGCCGGGCGCGACCCACTCCCAGATCACCGACGTGGCGGCGCGGTTGTCGCCCGCGTCCGCCGCGCCCAACGGCGCCAATGCCAGACCGCTTCCGTTGGGCAACGACCCTTCGCCGAGACGAACCTTGGCGGCGGCGGCGCGTACGCGGGGCGGCGACGTGCTGCGCGCGACAGGCAGCAAGTGCGCGAGTACACCGAGCGCGCCGGAGAAGCCCGAGAGGGCCGGCGCGCTCATGTCCTCGTGATACCGCGACTTGTATCGCGGGATGACCCACTCCAGCGCGGCCCGTCCCTCGGGCGCCAGCGCGTCGGCGCGGACGTCGGCCGCGTCAGGCTTGTCGGACGCGAACAGCCCGACCGCCTCGGCGCCGAGAGCACGGCCGAACGCCGGGTGGCAGTAGCTGGAGCTGGTTCCGATCTCGGCGAGCAACTTCATTCCCGACGCGGCGGTGGCTCGTCGCAGGGCGACACCATCGTCGAGGTAAGCGGACACGAACATGGCGTCGGGCTTCGACGCAGCGATGGCGGCGGCCACGGCCTGGGGATCAAAGTGGTGGGTGTCGTAGGCGAACTTGCCGGCCAGCGCGCCGCCGCGCCGGGCAACTTCGGCGACCGCGCCGTCGGCGACCGCGGTGCCGTACAGGTCATCGGCATAGGCCACCGCCCACCGCAGCGGGCGACCGGGGTACAGCTGGTCGCTCACGAAGCCGATGCCGGCGCGGCCGAGGTTGGCGCCCATCGGGGCCAACCGGAAGAACGTGCGCCCGCCGGCGCCGGGGACCGCGACAGTCCCGACCGCGCCGGTCTCGAAGAACGTGAGCGACTGGTTGCGGGCGGCAACCGCGGTCGCCGCGGACACCGCGCTGCTCTGACTGCCGAACACGAGACGGGCGCCCTTGCCGACGAGGCGCGCCAGCGCGGTGCGGGCGCTCTCGGGCGTGGGCGAGTCGGCGGTCACCAGCCGGAGCCGTCGGCCGTCGACGCCGCCGTTGCTGTTGACCAACTCAACCGCGAGTTGGACGCCGCGCTGCTCCTCCACGCCCGCGACACCCAACGTTCCCGTCGTCGGATACAGCGCGCCGACCGTCATTGGGCCGTGGTCGTCAGCGCGCGCGCACGACGTCGCCAGCGCGGCGAGCAGCACGACGGCGACTGTGAATCGCCGCCTCACACGACCACCAGGACATTGGCCATCACGTGGGTAGCCGCGGGTACCGACCAGGAGTTGGTCGCCCATCGCTGCCAACCGAACACGAGGCCGGCGGCCAGGTCGATCGGCAAGACCCACACGCCGTAGACGGTTACGTGGACCAGGGCGAACAGCGACGCGGCGCCCACAACCGCGTAGGCCGCGCCGACCGGCGCGAGTACCGCGTACACGACGCGACGGAAGAACGCCTCTTCGGCGACCGCGGCGAGGCTGTTGAGGGCAACGAGACGCGCGCTCAGCATCGCCGGCGCCTGTCCCCCACCAAGGACGCGGCCAGAGGCGAACACCGCCACCCCCACCGCCAGCACCACCAGCCACCGCCGATCAATCAGCTGCCGTTCACGATCAATCGAAACTCGAAGGGCAGCGAGCAGCAAAACAGTGAACAGGATTGTGATCACCAGGGTCGGTGGGCCGGTGCGGAGTAGCGCGGGCCGCAGCAGGAGCAGCACGCAGCCGCCGATCACGATGGCCGGTTTCATGCGGCGCGGACGGTGAACAGGACCGCGGCGATCGGGTTGTTCTTGAACGGGGCGTGATCGATGGCGACAAACGCGGCCTGCACCGTGTGGCTGCCGGGCGACAGACCGTGCAAGTCGTACGTCAGCCCGTAGGGCATGGCAACGAGCTTCCCGTCGAGCGTGACGTGGATGTGGCCCTCGGTCGTCGACAGCTTTCCGCTCGTCCGCTGCACGACGGTCCCACCGTCGAGCCGCAGTTGCAGCGTGACATCGGGCCCCGTCACTTCGTTGGGCGCCGGCGCGATTACCGCGAGCTTGGCCGGCGTGGTCGGGCGACTCGTCGTCTGCTGGGTCTTCGACGCGCACGCACCGCCGGTGACGACCGCCGCGATCAGGAGCGGCGCCAGCACGCCCATGAGCCGGTCCCGAACCGAGTGCCGCCGCCAGGGCCGAAACAGCGCGATCCCAGCCGCGCCGGCAATGCCAAGCGTCGACGCGACCTCAGGCGCGCGGCAGCCTCCAGTGTGGGCGAGGATCAGCACGCCAGGAGCGTAGGTCGACCCGCCATGCCCGAGGGTGTCACCGGGACTGCGAAAAACGAGAGCGGACGACGGGATTCGAACCCGCGACCCCAACCTTGGCAAGGTTGTGCTCTACCAACTGAGCCACGTCCGCGTGGCCGTCCACCCTACCCGCTTCCGCGCGGAGTTGAGAACCGTATGCGTGCTCAACTCCGCGCGGAACGAGCGTCAGATGGCGTCGGGGCCGACCTCCCCGGTGCGGATGCGGTAGGCCGTCTCGACGGGCACGACCCACACCTTGCCGTCGCCGATCTTCCCGGTGCGCGCCGTCGCCAGGAGTGACTCGACGATGCGGTCGACGTCGGGATCGTCGGCGACGATCTCGAGGCGGACCTTCGGCACGAAGGCGATCTCGTACTCCGCGCCGCGGTACACCTCGGTGTGGCCGCCCTGCCGCCCGAAACCGCGGGCGTCGGTGACCGTGAGGCCCTTGACGCCAAGGTTCTGGACCGCGTCCTTCACCTCTTCGAGCTTGTGCGGCTTGATGATTGCAGTGATGAGTTTCATCTCGTAGTCGACTCCTCGCTCAGACGCGCTCGAGCGCGTAGCCGGTTTCCGAATGCTGGGTCAGGTCGAGCCCGGTGTCCTCGTCGTCCTCGGAGACGCGGATGCCGCCGGGCAAGATCGCCTTGAGGGCGTAACCGATCGCGGCGGCGACCACGAACGAGAACACCAACACGACGGCGACGGCGAGCACCTGCTCACCGAGCGCATTCCACTCGCCGCCGAAGAACACACCGTCGTGGCCGGCTGGGTTGACCGACTTGTCGGCGAACAGTCCCAGCAGGATCGAGCCGAGGATGCCGCCGACGAGGTGAACAGCCACCACATCAAGCGAGTCGTCGTACTTGAACCGGAACTTGAGACTGACGGCGAGGAAGCAGACCGCGCCGGCGGCAAAGCCGATCGCGATCGGCGCCAGCCCGCCGACGAAACCGGCACACGGGGTGATCGCAACCAGGCCGGCCACGGCACCCGATGCCGCGCCCAACGTCGTTGCGTGGCCCGACTTCAACCGCTCGACGATGAGCCAGCCCAACATGGCGGCGGCCGCGGCGACGAACGTGTTGAGGAAGGCTTGCGCGGCCACGGCGTTGGCGGCCAAGGCCGACCCGGCGTTGAAGCCGAACCAGCCGAACCACAGGATGCCCGTGCCGAGCAGTGTCAGCGGCAGGGAGTGCGGCGGCATGGGCTCACCAGGCCAGTTCTTGCGCCGGCCGAGGATGAGCACCAGGGCCAGCGCGGCGGCGCCGGCATTGACATGGACCACCGTCCCGCCGGCGAAGTCGAGCGCACCCCGTTTGAACAACCAACCCGCCGGGCTGAACACCCAGTGAGCCACTGGGAGGTAGACGACGAGCGACCACAGCGTGATGAAGCCGACCCACGCGGACCAGCGCATGCGATCGGCGATCGCGCCGGTGATGAGCGCCGGGGTGATGACGGCGAACGTCAGCTGGAACCCTACGAAGGCCAGCGTGGGGATCGTGCCCGACATGGCGTTGGTCAGGTCCTTGAGACCGACGTAGTCGAAGTTGCCGATGAGGCCGGAACTGCTGCCCGCGCCGAACGCCAACGAGTACCCGACGAGCACCCACAGGACGGTGACGATGCCCATGGCGAAGAAATTCTGCATGAGCATGGCGAGGACGTTCTTGGACCGGACCATCCCGCCGTAGAAGAAGGCGAGGCCCGGAGTCATGAATAGGACGAGCGCCGAGGCAGTAAGCACCCAGGCGGTGTCACCCGTGTCGAGCTGCGGCACAGGAGCGAACCTCCAGATTTAGGGGGTCGCGCGAGGGCGCGACCCGTCGTCAGAAACCAGTCAGATTGAATGGCTGACGATATCGGGAGGGCCTCGACGTCGTGTGCCGAAGCGCCACCATTCGCGGCGGGTGCTCCGCCGGGCACCCGCGGCCAGGAGCAGGAACAAGACGGCGGCCGGCGCCAGAGCGAAGGTGCCCGGCGCGACGCCGAGATTGCCGGCGGTAGCTCGACTCCGCGTGGCGGCGCGGGCCGAGGTCGCGATCTGCGTCGCGACGAGACGGACATCGTGATTGACGTGGACCAGGTCGCCCGATGCGCGCACCGGCACAAGGCACGCGGCCGCGGCTACCGCGAGCGCGGCGAACGTGAGTAGGCGCCGCGTCACGGCCGGCTCACTTCTTGGACGATGAGGCTTTCTTCTTGGGGCCGGTGTCGGCCGCCTTCAACAATTCGGTGAGGGCGTCGCCCAGATGACCGGCGATGGCGTCGACGTCGGGAACGGCGTCGCGATCGGCGTTGAGGCCGAAGAACATCGAGCCCATGTAGCTCATGCACGTGATGTTGAGCGCGCCGCCGTCGAGGATCGGCCCGAGCGGATACATGGCGACCATGCGGGCGCCGGCCGAGTACAGCGGAAAGTTGGGACCCGGGACATTCGAGATCGTCACGTTGAAGATCGGGCGCGTGCGATCGAAGATGCGCGTGTTCGACAGCAACCGGAACGCGCGGGCCGCGACTGCGGGCGCGGCGAACTCGGTCCAGTCGGTGAGCGCTTCGGCGCTGAACGCCTTCTCCTGCTCCTTGGCGTCCTTGGTCCCGTCCTGGATCGCGTGGAGGCGCTTGACCGGATCATCGATGTCGGAGTTGAGGTTGACGAACATCGACGACACCCGGTTCCCCATGGCGCCCTTTTGGTCCTCGGTGCGCACCGAGATGGGCACCATGGCCACCAGCGGTTCCTCGAGGTGCTCGTCGTGGTCGGCGAAGTAGCGACGCAACGCGCCCGAGCACAGCGCGAGGACGACGTCGTTGACCGTGCCGCCCAACGCGTTCTTGATCATCTTGACGTCGTCGAGCTTGACCTCCGTAAAGGCCACGCGCCGGTGTGGCCCGATGCTCACGTTGATCGACGTGCGCGGCGCGCTGAACGGCGCGGGCGGCGGCGTGACGCCGGGCAGGCGGTTGCGACGACGCAACCCGATGGCCATCTCGGCGGTGCGGCGCGCCGCTTTCATCGCGGCCAAGGGCTGACGCGCGAGCGATGCCAGCGCCCAGCCAACAAGTTCCATGTCGCTCGGCACCTTGTCGGGCTGCCACGGCGGATCCTGCTCGGGCACGACCATCGGCTCGGGCTGCAGGTCGAGAAGGTTCACGGTGAGCTCGGCGCCCGATACGCCGTCGATCGCCGCGTGGTGCGTCTTGGTGACGGTCGCGATGAACCCGTTCTCCAAGCCTTCGATCACGTACATCTCCCACAACGGCCGCGTGCGTTCGAGCGGCCGGCTGTTCACCTCGGCCGCGAACTCGGCCAGCTCGCGGTCGCCACCGGGCGCGGGCAGCGCGGCGCGGCGGATGTGGAAGTCGAGGTCGAAGTCCGGGTCCTCGATCCACAGCGGGTGGTGCAGGCCGAAGGGGATCTCGGCGAGCCGGCGGCGGAAAGGCGGAAGAAGCTGCAAGCGGTTGCGGACGAGCTCCTTGACCTTCTCGAAGTCGTACCCGTCGGGCACGGTCGTCGGATCGAATACCGACACCCCCGTCACGTGCATGTGAGCCGCCGGTGTCTCCGTATAGAGGAACGTTGCATCCATGCCAGTGAGTCGCTGCATGGCGCGAGGCTACGCGCTACTTGAGGAGACGCGAAAGGCGCCGATCGGCCAGCGGCTTACCGCCGGTCTGGCACGTGGCGCAGTACTGCAGCGACTTGCTTGCGAAGTGAACATCACGGATTGTGTCGCCACACACAGGGCACGGCTGGCCCGCCTTGCCGTGGACCCGCAGGCCTTCCTTCTTCTCGCTCTTCAGCCCTTTGGCCGGTAGCCCCAACGAGCGGTCGACCGCGTCGCGGAGAACGGTCACAACCGCGTCATACAACCGGGACACCTCGTCGTCGTTGAGCTTGGCCGACTGTTTGAACGGCGACAGCTTGGCCATATGGAGGGCTTCGTCTGAGTACGCGTTGCCCACGCCGGCGATGAGCCGCTGGTCGGTGAGCGCGCCTTTGATCTGGGTGTTGCCCGCGGCGTTCAACGCGGCGTGCAGCGCGGCGACGTCGAACGCGTCGGTGAGCGGGTCCGGGCCCAGCGTCGCCACGTTCTCAATGTCGTCGGGGTCATTGGCCAGCCACACCGCGAGCCGCTTCTCGGTCCCCGCTTCGGTGACGTCGATGCCGTCGCCGCCCTCGAGCCGCACCCGCAACGCCAGGGGCCCCCTCCCCGGCTTCAGCGGCTTCGGGTTGAACTGCTCGACCCACTTGATCCACCCGCCGCGCGCCAGGTGGATGACGAGCCACACCGGATCGGCATGGATGAGTACGTGTTTGCCCCGGCGGCCGGTCCCAGTGATCGTCCGGCCGCGCAATGCGTCGATGGGCGGGTCGAACGTCTTGAGCGCGGAGATGGCCGCCACGTCGACGCGACTGATCGTCCGCCCGACGAGTTGCTCGCCGAGAAAGCGCGACAGCGCTTCGACCTCAGGCAGCTCGGGCATTGGTCTTCCTAGCTCCCGGTACTCCCGAACCCGCCCAACCCGCGGCTCGAATCCGGCAGGTCGTCGACCGGCGTGAAGGCAACGCTCTCGACCCGCTGGATCACCAGCTGTGCGATGCGATCGCCGCGCGTGACCTTGTACGGCTCGCGCGGGTCGGTGTTGACGAGCAGCACCTTCAGCTCGTCGCGGTAGCCGGCGTCGATGAGCCCGGGCGTGTTGAGGCAGGTGACGCCGTGACGCAGGGCGAGGCCGCTTCGCGGTTGCACGAACCCGGCGTAGCCCTCCGGAAGGGCGATGGCGATGCCGGTCGGGACGAGCGCCCGTCCCCCACCGGGCTCGAGGATCGCGTCCTCCCGCGCGACGAGATCCGCGCCCGCGTCGCCCGGGTGCGCGTAGGCCGGGAGGGGCAGATCCGGGTCGAGCCGGCGGACAGGAACGTCGGTCATCGCAGGTCCGAGCCTACGGTGAGGGTCGTGCTGGTGTGGATGGACCTCGAGATGACCGGGCTCGACCCGGCGAACGACCTCATCGTGGAGATTGCGACCCTGGTCACCGACGACGATCTCGAGATCATCGCCGAGGGTCCGGACCTCGTGATCGCCGCGCCGGCCGACGCCCTCGCCAACATGTCCGACGTCGTCAAGCAGATGCACACGCGCAGCGGGTTGCTCGCCGCCATCGCCGAGTCGACCATCAAGCTCGACGACGCCGGTGCGGCCACGCTCGAGTTCATCAAGCAGCACGTACCGGAAGCCAAGACCGTCCCGTTGTGCGGCAACTCGATCGGCACCGACCGCCGGTTCCTCGCCGCCTACCTGCCCGAGATCGAGGAGTGGCTCCACTACCGCTCGATCGACGTGTCGACGATCAAAGAACTGTGCCGGCGGTGGTATCCGGTCGAGTACGCGGCGACGCCCGACAAGAAGGGCGGCCACCGCGCCCTCGACGACATCCGCGAGTCGGTCGCCGAGCTGAAGTACTACCGCCAGGCGATCTTCACCGGCCAGCGCGTGCAGTAGTTGGTGTGTACACACCAACTACTGCACGCGGTGACTGGTGTTACTCCGCCCACTCCTTGATCTGGCTGACGATCTTGGCCGGGTCGGGGCCGATCGGCGTGATCATGAGGTTGGTCACGCCCGCTTCCTTGAAGGCGGCGATGCGCTCCTTGACGTAGCCCTCGGGCCCGACCAGCGCGGTCAGCTCGAGTAGCTCGGCGGGCACCTCGGCCGCCGCCTCGGTCTTCTTGCCGTCGAGGTAGAGGTCCTGGATGAGCTTGGCTTCCTTCTCGAAGCCGTAGCGGCACGCCAAGTCGTTGTAGAAGTTGCGGCCGCGGGCGCCCATGCCGCCGACGTACAGCGCCACAATCGGGCGGGCGAAGTCGCGCACGGACGCCACGTCCTCACCGATCGCGCACAGTCCGCCGGCCACCACGTCGAGCGGCGGCAGGTCGGCGGCCCGGTTGGCGGCGCCCTTGGCCAGCGAGTCGCCCCAAACATCGGCCGCCCGCTCCGGGATGTAGAAGAGCGGCATCCACCCGTCGGCCAGCTCCGCGGTCATCTCGACGTTCTTGGGACCAAGGGAAGCGACGTAGATCGGGATGCGCTCGCGCACCGGATGGGTGATCAGCTTGAGCGGCTTGCCCAAGCCGGTGCCCTGCTCGGGCGGCAGCGGCACGGTGTAGTAGCGACCGTCGTGCTCGACCCGCTCACGGCGCCACACCTGGCGGCAGATCTCGATGATCTCCTTGGTGCGCCCGATCGGCGCGTCGTACTGCACCCCGTGGAAGCCCTCGATCACCTGCGGGCCCGACGCGCCGAGGCCGAGGATGCAGCGCCCGCCGGACAGCGCGTCGACGCCGGCGGCCGACATGGCCAGCAAGGTCGGCGTCCGCGAATAGATCGGCAGGATGCCCGACGCGATCTGCACCGTCTCGGTGCGCGCTGCGATGTACCCCATCAGCGAGACGGCGTCGAAGCCGTACGCCTCAGCCACCCAGACCGTGTCGAGACCGGCCTTCTCGAGGGCGACGAGACCGTCGACCGCCTCGGTGAAACCACCGGCATAAGAGAGCTGTGAGCTGACGCGCATGCGAGCAGCCTAAGCGGTCACTTGACCGGTTGGTCAAGTAGGGTGCGCGTCGTGAAGCAGGAGCAAGAAAAGGCGACCGACGAGGTCATCGAGGTCGGCCCCAACGTCCTGCGACTGCAGCTGCCGATGTCGAACTTCACCGGCCTCGGCCACGTCAACGCGTACGCGCTCATCGACGACCGCGGCGCGGCGATCGTCGACGCCGGTCTCCCGGGCCCGCCGACGTGGAACGCGCTCCAGGATCGTCTCAAGAAGGCCGGCCTCGAGCTGCGCCACGTGCACACCGTCATCGTCACGCATTCGCATCCCGACCACTTCGGGAGCGCCGGCAAGCTGGCCAAGGAGGCGGGCGCCGAGCTCGTCGCCCACTCGGCGTTCCGCACGTGGTGGAACAGCGATCCCGCGTGCGACGAGATCCATGACGTCGAGCCGGAGGACTACGAGAGCGACCCGCCTTGGGGCGACACGCCGTGGGGCGGCACCAACTTCAAGCCGCCGCTGCGTCGCCGCTTGATGTTCCGCCTCATGAAGTCGGGCTTGATGCGCAATCGCTTCGTCGCCGCCAATCCGACGGTGCGGGTCAAGAACGGCGACGTAATCAAGCTGGCCGGCCGCGAGTTCTTCGCCGTGCACACGCCAGGCCACACGATCGACCACCTCTGTCTCCACGACCCGGAGGGCGGGCTGCTGTTCACCGGCGACCACGTGCTGCCGACGATCACGCCGCACGTCGCCGGCACCGGGAGCGGTCGCGACCCGCTCAAGCTGTTCAAGGACTCGCTCGACAAGGTCGCCGCCCTGCCCGACGTCGCCAAGGTGCTGCCGGCCCACGGCCATCCGTTCACCGATCTCCGCGGCCGCGTCGACGCGATCAAGGCGCACCACGACGAGCGCTGCGAGAAGCTGCGCGAGGTGTCGAAGGACATCGGCCCGGCGACGGTCACCGAACTGTCGCACCACCTCTTCCGCAAGGAGCGGTGGGGCGGGATGGCCGAGAGTGAAACGTACGCCCATCTCGAACACCTCCGGCTCAGCGGGCAAGCTGAGTCGCACCAAGAGAACGGCCAACTCATCTACGACGTGATGTAGGAGGAACGAACGATGCAGCTCCGCACCCTCGGTCGCACCGGTGTCAAGGTCAGCCCGTACTGCCTCGGAGCGATGATGTTCGGGCCCTGGGGCAACCGCGACGTCGACGACTGCTTGCGAATGGTCGACACCGCGCTCGACGCCGGCATCAACTTCATCGATACCGCCGACGTGTACTCGCAGGGCGTGTCCGAGGAGATCGTCGGCCAAGCCCTCAACCGCGACGGCAAGCGCGACCGCGTCGTCCTCGCCACCAAGTTCCACGGCCCGATGGGCGACGACCCGCTGGCGCGCGGCGGGTCGCGGCGCTGGATCATGAAGGAAGTCGACAACAGCCTGCGCCGGCTCAACACCGACTACATCGACCTGTACCAAATTCACCGGCCCGACGGCAGCACCGACATCGACGAGACGCTCGGCGCGCTGAGCGACCTCGTGCATCAAGGGAAGGTGCGCTACCTCGGATCATCGACCTTCCCTGCCGAGGAGATCGTCGAGGCGCAATGGACCGCCGAACGACGCAACCGCGAGCGCTTCGTGTGCGAGCAGCCGCCGTATTCGATCTTCGTGCGCGGCATCGAACGCGACGTGTTGCCGACGTGCGACCGCTACGGCATGGGCGTGATCCCCTGGAGCCCGCTGGCCGGCGGGTGGCTGTCCGGCAAGTACCGGTTGGGTCAGGACCTCCCGAAGGAAGGGCGAGCGGCGATGCTGCCGCAGCGCTTCGATCCGTCGATCCCCGACAACGCGCGCAAGCTCGAGCTGATCGAGGAGTTGTTGAAGATCGCGGCCGATGCGGGTTGCTCGCTCGCGCACTTGGCGGTCGCCTTCGTGATCGCCCACCCCGCCGTTACCGCCGCGATCATCGGGCCGCGCACGATGGAGCAGCTAACCGACACGCTCGCCGGCGCAACGGTGTCGCTCGACGACGAGATCCTCGACCGCATCGACGCGCTCGTGCCGCCCGGCACCAACGTGGCGACCGAGGACGCCGGCTTCGTTCCGCCCGCGCTCAATCAGGCCTGGCGGCGACGCCGGCCGGCCGACCGGCGTAGCGCGGGCTAGCGGCTAACTGGCGCGAGCCGTCGCCGCGTCGGCGGCGACGTGCGTTATCGGGACGTCGAAGCGACGCTGCATGCGGCTGACCACGTCCTGCTTCAGCCACCGCGAAGGACCGGCCGGCAGCGTCGAGAGGATGATCTCGTCGTAGTCGGCCTTCAGTAACTCGTCGCCGACGGCGTCGACCGGATTCGGGTCCCCCACCTCGCCGGTCGCGTTGGCGCCGAGACGACCGAACGCGTCGAGGCCGGCATCGAGGCGCGTCTGCGCCTCGGATCTGGAACGGCTCTCCGTCCACGTGGCGCCGGCGGGTGGGCTCGCAGGCACGACAATGTGGAACGACGCCTCGCCGGCGGCCATGCAGTCCCGCACCTTGTGCAACAAGTGGGGCTCGGTCACCGTGAGGTTGGCGACGACGAGATAACGGCGCATGTGTACAACGGTGCGCCGAGTGTCCCTACAAATCAATACCTGTGCCGCTGTGGGGCGTCATGAAATGGATCTCGGGGGCGCCGGCAACCAGGCCGCCGAGCTGGCCGATGACCGCCGCCATCGTGTCGCTCTTGCTGTGGACGGCGTTGGCCTCGGCGTCGGGATACAGCTCGTAGAACCAGATCGCGTTGGGATCGTTGTTGTCGACGTGCAGGACGTAGACCTCGGTGCCGGGCTCGTCAGCCGCCGCCTCGACCAACTGATCCATGACCTTGACCAGCGCATCGCGCTGACCTTCGACGGCGGTGAGCTTGGCGATGGCAGCAAACTTGGAGGACATGGCCGCGGATGTTAGGCGTAGCGTTCCGAGCATGACCACGATTGAGAAGCCCGAGTCCCTGGGCATCGACCCCGAACGCCTCGACCTCCTCATGGAGCGCGCTCGCCAAGAGATCGAGGCCGGTCTCCTCCCGTCGTGCCAGGTCGCCATCGCGCGCGAGGGCAAGCTGGCCGCCTTCGAGACGTTCGGCGCGGCCACGCCCGACACGCGGTACACGGTCTTCTCGGCGACCAAGGCCATCGTCGCCAGCGCGGCGTGGATCCTGATCGGCGAGGGCAAGCTCGACATCACCAAGCTCGTCGGTGAACTGATCCCCGAGTTCGCCACCAACGGCAAGGAGATCATCACCGTCGAGCAAGTGATGCTGCACACGGCCGGCTTCCCGGCGGCGCCGCTGGGCCCGACCGCGTACAACAGCCGCGAGGCGCGCCTCGCCGCCTTCTCCAAGTGGCGGCTCAACTGGGAGCCGGGCACCAAGTACGAGTACCACCCGACCTCGGCGCACTGGGTGCTGGCCGAATTGATCGAGCGGGCCGCCGGCATGGACTACCGCGACTTCATCGAGCAGCGCGTCACCACGCCACTCGGCTTGCCGCGCGTGCTGGGGTTGACGCCCGAGCAGCAGACCAACATCGCCGACCTCGAACTCTGCGGCGAGGTGGCGACGCCCGACGAGTTGGAGAAGGCGCTCGGGGTGCGCGAGCTGCCCGTCACCGAAGTGACCGACGACGCGCTGATGTCGCTCAACGCGGTCGAGGCCCGACAGGCCGGGATCCCTGGCGGTGGCGGCCTGATGACGGCGGCGACGATGGCGCTCTTCTACCAGTCGCTGCTCCACAACCAGGCCGGCGTGTGGGACGACGCCACGCTCCGCGATGCCACCAGCACGATCCGCAACAACCTGCCCGACGTGTTCTCCGGCACGCCCGCCAACCGCGCCCTCGGCGTTGTCGTCGCCGGCGACGACGGCAATGCCAAGTACCGCGGCTTTGGCCACACGCAGTCGCCGGGGACGTTCGGTCACAACGGCGCCGCCGGCCAAATCGCGTGGGCCGACCCCGAGTCCGGGCTGTCGTTCTGCTACCTGACCAACGGCAACGACCTCAACATCATTCGTCAGGGCCGCCGGTCAATCGGTCTATCGAGCCGCGCCGCCGTCTGCGCTGGGGGGTGACGGCTCGGTCTGACCGGGGCTCCCCGGGCTGACCCCGCCACCACCGTCATACGGCTGCGGCTGCTGCTGCGGGAACGCAACGAACGCCCGCTCGGCGAACGTGTCGAGCGTGCTGGCCTTGATGCCACCCTGCGAGATCGTGAACAACTGCCCGCCGATCACGAGGCTGCGCGAGATCCCGTAGTACTGCGCGGGCGCCGCCACCCGGCCGACTTCGCGGATCTCGGTCGGCACGACGTGCATGCCGATGGCGCCGCTGAAACCGGGACCCTGCTGGCCGTACTCCTGAAGCGGAATCACCGCGAGCTGCTTCGGCGCCCAGTAGAGGAAGGCGTGATGGTCGTACTCGGCTTGGGAATTCGTGTTCTGACCGAGGGCGTGCTTCTGCAGGAGCTTGGGCGCCGCCGGGTTCGACACGTCGAACAACGACACCTGCGTTCCGGCCCGTCGACCTTCCTCGGTCGCGTCCTGACCCACGCCGATGAGCAGCGTGTCGGACACCGGGTGGAGGTATGCCGAGTAGCCGAGGATCTTGAGTTCGCCAACGACACGGGGCTTGGTCGGGTCGTGCAGGTCGACGACGTACAGCGGATCGACTTGCCGGAACGTGACGACGTAGCCCAGCGGTCCGATGAACCGCACCGCATAGATGCGCTCGCCCTTGCCCAGACCGCCGACTTGGCCGATCTGGCCGAGGATCTTGCTCTGATCAGCGAGCACCGTGACAAAGCTCTCGTCGCCGTCGGTCGTGGCCACGCGCAGGTTGCCGTCGTGTTCCGACATCGAGAACTGGTTGAGAACGGTGCCGCGCACCGAACCCGACACGCGGTACCGGGCTTGGCCCGGATCGCTGATGTCGAAATCGTGAATGAGCGTCTTCGGGTTGGTCGGGGCCATGATCTGCGACGCGCCCCCGGCCATCGGTTGCACCTGGCCCCACTGGGTCGTGGCGATGTAAAGGCGCGTGGCCGAGCCGTACACGATCTGGCCGTCGGCGGCGACCGACGTCGACTTGGCCGCCGCCGGGTTCTTCGGGTCGATCGTGAGAACGGAGAGCATGCTGAAGCCGGAGAACTGCGGCGGGCGGTACGCGTCGTCACACGCAACCGCCGTGCGGTCGGTCGACGTCTTGCCGTTGCTGGTCACGGTCATGTGCGGCAGCCAGTCGGCCGCCGTGGTCGCCTGGATCGTCTGCTTGTTCTTCTCGAACGCCGCGGTCGTCGCGGCAGGTGTTCCGTCAACCGGGTACACGAACCCGACGCGCGACGGGACTGAACTCAACACCACACGCGCCACGCCGTCGACGAGCCGGGCCGAGATGTACTGGCCGTCGATATCAACGTGCGACACCTCCTTGGGCGACGCCGGGTTGCTCACGTCGACCACCGTGATACGGGCTTGCGGGTTGTAGGCGTTGGGCCCGGCAACTTTCGACGACGCCACCGCTCGGTCGTCCATCGCGTAGCCGCCACCGCCGTTGGAGAACACGATCACGCGGTCGCCGACGAGGAACAGGTCGTTGACGTTGCCGAACTTGAGCGAGCCGACGATCTTGGGCTGGGTGGCGGACACGATGAACAGGTCGCCGTTGTTCGTCGCGTAGATGTAGTTGCCGTTGGTCTTGACGATGTCGGGTTCGTCGATGCCCGCTTCCTGCACGTTGGTCATCGAGAAGCCGTTGTCGGTGGTCGCGAGCGAACTGCTGGCCGGGGCGGCGGTGGGCGCGGCGGCGGCAGTCGCGGAGTCCTTCGACTCGGCCGCCCCTGCCGACGAGCGCACGCCGCCTGCCGCGACGTACATGCCGCCGCCGGCTCCGGGCAGCCCGTACGCCGACACCGTCTGCAACGCCTTGGTCTTCATGTACGACGTGAGCGCGCCGCAGTTGGAGAAGGGCAGTAAGCGGCTCTGGGCGATGAGCGCTGTCGGGATCGACACCTCGGGCGGCCCGGTCGTCGTGGTTGCCCCCGGCACCGTGGACAGCGGATGCGAGGCGATCTGCGGCCCATTGTCACGGCTGCGGGCGATAGCCACGCCGCCGATCAGTGAAACGGCGGCGGCTACCGCGATGGCCGGTGTGAGCCGGCGCAATGTGGTCACGGTCGCCGGCGGCCCCGCGGCGCGGGCCTGTGCCGCCTCCAGCACGGTGTCCGCGCCACGGGGCGAGCCGCGGGTGGCCAGTCGCTCCAAGCGTCCTTCGAGGTCTCGGTCCTTCATGACTGCTCTCCTTCGAGGTCGAGCCGAAGGCGACGGCGAGCGCGGGCGGCGCGGGCGCGCGCCGCTTCCTCGCTGATGCCGAGCAGCGTCGCTGCTTCGGCGTAGGGCCGGCCTTCAATGTCAACCAGATACAGCACCGCCCGACCTTCGGGCGGGACGCGCAACAGATCGGCCAGGTCCGAGTCGTACTCGGCCATCCGGCCTTCTTCGGTGCGTCCGACCCGACCGATCGCCACCCGCCAGCGGGCAAAGCCGCGGCGGTGGTTCGACGCCAGGTTGGCGATGGCTCGACGCAGGTAGGCGCCGGCGTCATCCAACTCAGTCAGTGAGTGTTGGCGAAGGGTCCGGGCCACGGCCTCTTGCACGAGGTCGTCCGGGTCGACTTCCCGCGGCGCGGTCGCCGCGGCAAACCGGCGTAGGCCGGGATAGAGCTCCTCGAAGAGCTCGGAGTCCCCTCTCACCTGTAGAGCTTGCACCAGAGGGTGGACACCGCAGCGCGCCCATCCGTGACGCGGGTTGTGAGGCGCTCAGCTCACTCGCGCAGCGGCAGCGGGGCTGGGGACCCCGCTGCACAGCGGCGGGTGGTCCCGGGAGCGGAGCGACCGGGCCGGGGCCCGCCGCTATATGAGCGAGTCCGCCCACGCCTGGTGGAGGTCGTGGTAGCGGCCGGCACCGGCGATCAGGGTCGCCGGCGGGCCGTCCTCGACGATACGGCCGCCGTCGATCACGAGCACCCGGTCGGCGATCTCCACCGTCGAGAGGCGGTGGGCGATGATCACCGCGGTCCGGTCGGCGAGCAGCGTCCGCAGCGCGTGCTGGACCAGGCGCTCGCTCGGGATGTCGAGCGACGACGTGGCCTCGTCGAGGATCAAGACGTGCGGGTCGGCCAAGAAGGCGCGGGCGAAGCTGACGAGCTGGCGCTGCCCGGCGGACAGCCGGCCGCCGCGCTTGCGGACGTCGGTGTCGTACCCGTCCGGCAGGCTCCTGATGAACTCGTGGGCGCCGATCGCCTCGGCCGCGGCGATGACCTGCGCACGCGACGCGCCGGGCCGGCCGAACTCGATGTTGTCGGCCACCGACCCGGAGAAGAGGAAGTTCTCCTGGGTCACGGTGACGACGGCGCGGCGCAGGTCATCGACGGCGATGTCGCGGAGCGAGATGCCGTCGAGAAGCACGCGGCCCTCATTCGGGTCGTAGAACCGGCCGATGAGCCGCGCCACCGTGGTCTTGCCCGCGCCCGTCTCCCCCACCAACGCGACGGTCTGCCCGGCCGGGATCACGATGTCGAGCGCGGGCAGCACCGGCCGGCCCTCGCGGTAGTGGAACGCGACGTTCTCGAAGCGAACTTCGCCGGCCGCGTCGAGCAGCGGGACCGGCCGCTCGGGCTCGGCCACGGCGGGCGGCTCGTCGAGAACGCCCGACAGCTTCTCGAGCGCGGCCGCCGCCGACTGGAAGGCGTTATAGAACTGCGCCAACTCCTGGACCGGCTCGAAGAACCGGCGGAGATACAGCAGGAACGCGATGAGGACGCCGACCTTGATTTCGGTATGGATGACGCGCTCGCCGCCGATGAACAGCACCGCGGCCGAACTGACGCCACCGATAATCCGCGTGCCCGGTCCGTACACGCCGATAAGGCGGGCGGCCCACCGGTTGGCTTCGCGGTAGCGCCCGTTGACGTCCTCGAAGATCTCCTGGTTGCGCGGCTCGCGTCGGAACGCGTGCACGGCGCGAATACCGGCGAGCGACTCGACGAAGTGCACGATGACCAGCGCGACGGCTTCGCGCGTGGCCCGGTACGCGCGCGCCGAGTTGATGCGGAACCAGATCGTGCCGGCGACGACGAAGCTGAACGCGATCAGTGCGACCATCGACAGCGGCACGTCGAGCAGCAGCATCAACGTGATGATGCTGACGACCGACAGCAGCGACCACGCCAGCGTCTGCAGCCCGTAGTTGAGGAGCTCGGAGATGGCGTCGATGTCGGACGTGAGGCGCGACACGACGCGGCCCGACGTGTAGTTCTCGTGGAAGCTGACCGACAGCCGCTGGAAGTGGTCGAAGATCCGCAGCCGCAGGTCGTAGAGGATGTCCATGCCGACGCGCCCGGTGATGCGGTCGAACAAGTAGTCGCACACCGCGTTGAGGAGTGACGCGAACACGAACACGGCGACGATCACGAAAAGCGCGGTCGCATCGCCGCCGCCCGGCTCCAACAACGGCGGGATCCCGCGGTCGATGGCCAAGTGGACCAGCCAGGGTCCGGCCAGGCTCGAAGCGTTGTAGACGACGATGACGGCCAGCGACGTCCAGATCATGCGCTTGTGCGGCCGCAGCAGCGATGCGAGCAGGCGCCGGCTGCGCGACCGGAGGAACGAGCCGAGGCCCGGCGTGCCGATGTCGTCGGCGTTCTCGGCGGCGACCCCGCGCCAAGCGTCGCTGTCGTGCGTGGGCGGGGCCGGGGCAGCCATCACGCCACCTCCTGATCGCGGGCGGCGATCTCCTCGGCTTGCTGGCTGAGAATCTCGCGATACGCGGGGACGCGATCGAGCAGTTCGCTGTGCGTGCCGACCGCGGTAATGGTGCCGTCCTGGAGCAAGGCAACGCGATCGGCGAGGGCGACGGTCGACGGCCGGTGAACGACGAGCAACGCGGTCGTGCCGGCCAACACCCGCTTCAGTGCTTCCTCCACCAGCGCTTCGGTGTGCACGTCGAGGGCGGACAGCGGATCGTCGAGCACCAGCACGCGCGGCCGGCCGATGACGGCGCGGGCCAGGGCGAGTCGCTGGCGCTGGCCGCCCGACAAGGAGAGTCCCTGCTCGCCGACCCGCGTGTCGAGGCCCCACGGCAGGTCGTAGGCGATGTGCGCCTGGGCGACGTCGAGGGCGCGGTCGACGTCCTCATCGGTCGCGTCGGGGCAGCCGAGGATCACGTTCTCGCGCACCGACGCCGAGAACAGGACCGGGTCCTCGAAGGCCACGGCGACGTGGCGGCGCAGCGACTCGAGCGTGAGGTCGCGCACGTCGTGACCGTCGATCGTGAGGCGACCACTGGTGACGTCGTAGAGCCGGGGTACCAACGACGCGAGGGTGGTCTTGCCGCTACCCGTCGCGCCGACCAGCGCGAGCGTCTCGCCCGGCGCGATCTCGAGGTCGATGTCGCGCAGCACGTTGTCGCGGTCGGTATACGCGAACCCCACGCTCTCGAAGCGAACGCGGCCGGCGCACTCGGTGAGCGCGAGCGCGTCGGGCCGGTCGACGATGTCGGGCTCGGTGTCGAAGATCTCGAACACCCGCGTGGTGGCGGTGGCCGCTTCCTCGGCCATGGCGAGGATCTCGCCCAGGCTCTCGATCGGCCACACGAGCATCAACGTGAGGGAGATGAACGCGGCCAGCTCGCCGAGCGACATCGTGCGGTGACCGACCGCGACCGCGCCGCCGAGCAGAACGACGGCCAGCGTGAGGTTGGGGATGAGGCTGAGCACCGACCAGAACCGGGCGCGCAGCCGCACCTTCTCCATGCTCGAGCCGTAGACGACACGCGCGCCGCTCGCGAACTTGTCGAGCATGAGCTGACGCCGACCGAACGCCTTGATGACGCGCACACCGCCGGCGCCCTCTTCGATCTGCGTGGTGAGGTCGCCCTCCTCGTCCTGAAGCCGGCGCGAGACCGACCCGTAGCTCCGCTCGAACCGGGCCGACAGCCAGAAGATCGGCACGGCCGACGCGGCGACAACGAGTCCGAGCAGTACGTGCATGCGCAGCAGTAGGACGATGACCGTGGCGAACGTCGCGATGTTGACGACGAGGAACACGAGGCCGAACCCGATGAACCGGCGGATGACCACCGGGTCGGAGACGGCGCGCGAGAGGAGCTGGCCCGACTGCCAGCGGTCGTGGAACGAGATCGGCAGCCGCTGGAGGTGGGCGTAGAGGTCGTTGCGGATGTCGGTTTCCATGCCCGTGGCGGCATGGGCCAGCACGAAGCGTCGGAGCATGGCCGATGCGCCTTCGAACACGCCGAGCCCGAGGGCGAGGAGGGCCAGGGGCCACACCGCGCTCGTGTCGTGGCGGGCGACCGGACCGTCGACCACTGCCTTGGTCACCAAGGGCATCGCCGTGGCCGCGAAGAGGCCGGCGAAGGCGGCGATCACCATCGCTGCCATCGCGCCGGCGTAGGGCCGGACATACGCGCGGACGCGCCAAAGGCCGGACAGATGCATGGTTGTTTTGACCCTACTTGGGGGGTGCGCGGAGCTAGAAGCGATTTACGCGGTACGCGGGGTGGCGGCCCAGTGGCCGCGGCGCCGGAGCCGGATGACCGGGATTCTCCGCGGGAAGCCGGCGATCTTGACCGGCCCGCCGGGCTCGATCAGGACCCCCTCGGGGACGTCGGTGATCGACGGCGTGGCCAGCACCTCGTGGGGTGCGGCGATGTCGCAGAGGCGGGCGGCCAGGTTCACCGCGGTGCCGATGTAGTCGTCGCCCTCGAACAAGATCACAGGACCCCGCGCCATACCCGCGCGCAACGCCAGCGGGGCCTGCATGGCGTCGAGCTGGCGCTCGACCTCGAGCACCGCCTCGACCAGCGTGCGGCCTTCGTCGACGGCCACGAACATGGCACCGTCACCGAGCCACTTGGCCACGCGCACGCCATTGTCAGATGCGACCTGACGCATACACGAACGGAAGTCAGCCAGGACTTCCACCGCTCGCTTGTCGCCTTCGGCCTCGGTAAACGCGGTGAACCCGCAGAGGTCGACGAAGGCGAAGGTCCGCTCAACGCGCATACTCCAATAGTGCCTTGCGCTAACTGGAGTTAGCACGTCCTTTGTCTGTGGCGTTGGTCACAACGAGGGCCAGGGCGATGACCAGGTTCGCCCCGATGCCGGCCAGCTGGAGCACTTTGTCACTCGTGCCAAACGGGTCGAGATGGGTCGCGTGGTACGTGAAGTGCGGGACCGTATAAAGCAGCCACGCCACGCCGGTGACTAAGACGAACTCGCGCGTGAGCAGGACCAGCGCGGCGATCGTGAGCGCGCACAGCGCCATGTTCAACGCGCCGAAGTCGCTGATGAGGTGGTGGTTGTACGGCCCGTCGAGCCGCACCCAGTGCCGGCCACCTGCCGGGAAGTTGTCGTAGAACGACCGCGGCGCCAGCGTCGCCCACAAACCCAGCGGACCCGAGCTGAACGCAAGTATCGCCAGACCGATGCGCTTCATGGCGCGGATCTTACGAACGGGTCGTGCCGCCAGCCCAATCACAGATTCCTCACAGGTTGCTCACGGCCTCGACACGGCCGGGGCCGATAACGGTGGCGTGACACGAACACGCAACACCCTCATCGCAGCGCTCCTCGTCACGAGCGTCGGCGCGTGCGGCCACGCGGCCAAGGCGCCGCAGTCGGCGGGCTCATCGGCGTCGGTCGCGCCGGCGTCCGCGCCGGTCGTGCCCGTCGCCGCGGCACCCGCGGCGGTGGTCGGCCCCGCACCCGTCGTAACCACGCCCGACCTCACTGACGTCGACCGCGCCCTCGCGGCGATCGACGCCGACCTCGGCGCTGCAGACCGCGATCCATCCAACGAAGGAGTTCCGGCCCAATGACCAGCAGTATCCGTATCCGCATCCGACTCGGCGTCGCCGCCCTGGCCGCCGTCGCCACCACCCTCGTCGGCACCGCCGCGCTCGCCGACACGACCACCACGACCGCGCCACCCGCCCGCTCGATCACCGAGCGCCGTGCGTTCTGTATCGCGCAGATCGACCGACGCATCGTGGCCCTCGATGCGCGCCAACGCGAGTTGGTGAACGCACAGCACCTGACCGACGACCACCGCGCTGCGCTCAATGCCAACCTCGACGCGACGCGCGACGGTCTGCGCGCGCTTCGCGAACAGATCCGCGTCGAGACCGACCGCGACGCGTTCAAGGCCGAGTGCGACTCGATCTGGACTAGTTACCGCGTCTTCGCTCTCGTGCTCCCGCGCACGCATCTCGTCACCGTCGCTGACACTGAGTTGTACGCGGCCGGCCGGTTGACCAACGCGAGCACGCGCCTACAACAGGCGATCGACGACGCCAAGGCCAACGGCAAGGACGTCACCCAGGCGCAGGCCGACCTCGACGCCATGGAAGCGAAGGTCGCGAGCGGCCAAGCCTCGGCCGCGGGAGTGCCGGCCTCGATTCTCAGCCTGACGCCCGCCGACTGGAACGCCAATCACGACGTGCTCCAACCCGCGCATGACGCGGCCCAATCCGCCCGCACCGACCTGAAGGCCGCGGGCCAACTCGCCCGCCAGGTTGTCGCCGACCTGAAATGACCGCACGGTTGAGCCATCCGCGAATGACGCGGCCGCGCCATTGTCGACTACGGCGGGCCCTCCGTACCGTGCGAGTGGGGAGGCATTGATCCTCCGGTCGATCGTTATTGGTCGCTAAGGCCGGAGGGGAGCCAGGCGAACCCGGCCCCAACAACTCAAGTTGGAGGCCAGACCCGTGACCCTCATTCCAACGCGCCCACGGCGCGTCGTAGCCACCATTGCCGCCGGCGTGGCGCTCGCTCTCGTGAGCGCCATTGCCGCCGTGAACGCCGTCAGCGTCGGCCCCGGTACAACCGGTGGTTTCGAAGCCGACGGCAATCTCCCGGTCAACGTCGCCGGTAGCAGCGACTGGACGACCGTCAGTGTGACGCCGGTCGTCGACGACACCCTCGACACCGGCTTCCAAGGTTCGTCCAAGGAGGAGGAGCCGGCCGGCTGGGTGTGCAACACCGGCGGTGCCGATCCGCCCAAGGGCGACATCCTGCACGTGTACGCCAATCTCACCCTCGTACCGAGCCCGACCGGCGCATTTCTCAACCTTGCGTTTGTCCGGGCAAGTGGTCTCGGCGACACGCACCTCAACTTCGAATTCAACAAGCAAACGACGCCACCGCCGCCCGCGGCGACAGGCCCGTGCCCGATAAACCGCAGCGTCAACGACTTCCTGCTCACGTACGACTTCCCGGGCGGGAGCGATCCGGCCAACATCCGAGCCTGGACGTGGAACGGATCGCACTGGGTCGAGCACGCCCTCCAAGCGGGCGACGCGACAGCCGCGACCAACGCCGGCACGATCACCGACTCTCTCAGCGGCAACATCTCGGTGGCCGCTCGTGAGTTCGGCGAGCTGAGCCTGAATCTGCTCGCGGCCGGCCTCGAAGGCATCGTTGGCTGCCCGGCGAATTCGGCCGTGGTCAACGTCCGCAGCCGGTCGTCGGAATCGATCACCTCCGCCCTGCAGGACAAGCTGCCGACGACAAGCTTCAGCCTCTCGACGTGCGGCAGCGTTTTGCTGCACAAGGTCGACGACCACGTTCCCGCCCACCCGCTCGCTGGTGCCACGTTCGGTCTGTACGCCAACCCGACGGCGACCGGCAGCGCGATGGCCACATGCTTGAGCGCAGCCGACGGCACGTGCCGGTTCGACAGCGTCGCTCCTGGCAACTACTCGGTGAAGGAAATCAGCGCACCGGCCGGGTACACCGCCGATCCGAGCGTACGAACGCTGACCGTCACCACCGGCGCCCAAACCGAGCTCACTGCGCCGTTCGTGGACCCGCGTGACACCGGCTATCTCCGCATCGTCAAGCAGCTCCGCGACGAGAGCGGCGCCATCGTGACGCCGGCGGACCCGCACGCCCTCGACGGCACCTCATTCGCCGTCTACCGCGATGCGAATCACAACAGCAGCATGGACGCCGGCGAACAGGCGGCGTTGTGGCCGGCCGAAACCACGCCGGCCGCGTGCACCATCACCGGCGGCGCGGGTCACTGCGATACCGGCCCGCTCCCGACCGGTGCATACCGAGTCCACGAGACGGTGGCGCCGACTGGCACCACTGCCGGCCCCGATGTCAACGCGACCGTGTCGAAGGGCACTGCAGGTACGCCGACGACGGTGACATACGTCAACGTCGTCCACCCGTTGAACATCGGCCTGGTCAAGTCGGGCCCGCCGGCGGCGCACGTCGGCGACGTCATCACCTACACCTTCTCCGCTACAACCAGCGGGCCCAGGCTTCACGGCATCGCCCTCGTCGATCTGGCACCCACCGGATGCACAGGTCCGATCTCGGGGCCGACTGGTGACAACGGCGACGGCTTCCTCGTCTCGACTGAGACGTGGCAGTGGACATGCACCCACACGATCACCGGCGCCGATCCCGACCCTCTGCCCAACTCGGCCCGGGTTTCGGGTATCGACGACTTCGGCCGCAGCGTTGACGCCACCGCCGATCACCTGGTCGACATCCTCAAGCCGGCCATCCACATCGTGAAGTCGGGCGCCAGCTCGGCGCACGAGGGCGACGTCGTCACCTACAGCTTCGCCGTCACCAACACCGGCGACACGGCCCTGACCGGTGTCGAGGTCACCGATGACAGGCTCGGCACCGTCGGAACGATCGGTTCACTCGCGATCGGCGCCACCACGACGCTGACCAAGAACTTCACGATCCCCGCCGGCGACGCCGTCGACAACATCGCCACCGCGTGCGGCGACGACCCGCTCCAGCGCGAGGTCTGTGACGACGACAGCCACCACCTCGTCGTCATCCATCCTGGGATCCATATCGTGAAGTCCGGCGCCAGCTCGGCGCACGAAGGCGACGTGGTCACCTACAGCTTCGCCGTCACTAACACGGGCGATGTCCCGCTGACCGGCGTCGACGTCACCGATGACAGGCTCGGCACCGTCGGAACGATCGGTTCACTCGCGATCGGCGCCACCACGACGCTGACCAAGAACTTCACGATCCCCGCCGGCGACGCCGTCGACAACA
>Ga0075418_10000309_pt1 | contig 49913 bp, 40 predicted proteins | sample SoiMetdeltSBSDD2_FD_81776 | JGI IMG/M metagenome (GOLD analysis project Ga0075418, IMG submission 81776) | Bulk soil microbial communities from a Populus tree surrounding site in Tennessee, USA - Soil MetaG P. deltoides SBSDD2 | ecosystem: Environmental > Terrestrial > Soil > Tree plantation...
ACGCCCTCCGCCTTGAGGAGAAGCGCCGCCTCGATGATGGCCCGCGCTTGCATGGCCGTGATCTCGGGAAAGGTGATGCCGAGACGACATCCGCGGTGGCCGAGCATGGGATTGAATTCGTGTAATCCCTCCACGCGCTCGAGGAGATGCCGCTTTTCATCCAGTTCCGTGCCCTTCTTCCCGTTGGCTTCCATGACCGCGATCTCGACCATGAGCTCCTCGCGCTTGGGCAGGAATTCGTGGAGCGGCGGGTCGAGAGTGCGGATGGTGACGGGGTGGCCGGCCATGGCTCGAAACACGCCCGTGAAGTCGTCGCGTTGGAGCGGCAGGAGCTGATTCAACGCCCCTTCGAACCGCTCTTGGGCCTGATCGAACGCGGCTTTCGCCTTGGCGTGACGCGCCTCGGCTTCCTTGCGCTCCTCGGGCGATGCCTTGTCCAGGGCAGCGCGAGCCAGGACTTCCTCACGCTCGGCCCGGCGCGCTTCGGGAGCGGACAAGATCATTTCCCGGACGATGGGAATGCGCCCTTCGCCGAAGAACATGTGTTCGGTGCGGCAAAGGCCGATACCCTGGGCCCCGAATTCAATGGCCTTCTTGGCGTCGCGCGGAACATCGGCATTGGCCCGCACGCCCAGCCGGCGAAACCCATCCGCCCAGCTCATGAACTCGGCGAACTCGCCGCCCACCGTCGGCTCCATGAGCGTGGCTTGGCCCAGCATGACCTCGCCCGTGCTTCCGTCCAGCGACACCCAATCCCCTTCCTTGATCGTGGTGTTGCCGGCGCGTGCCTGCTTGCGGGTTTCATTCACGGCCAGGGCCGAGCATCCGGCCACGCACGGTTTCCCCATGCCACGGGCCACGACCGCGGCGTGGGATGTCATGCCTCCGGTGGCGGTGAGAATTCCCTGCGCGGCATCCATGCCATGAATGTCGTCGGGGTTCGTCTCCGCGCGGATGAGAATCACCGGCTCCTTCCGCGAGGCCCATTCCATTGCGTCATCGGCGAGGAAAACCGCCCGGCCGACCGCGGCCCCGGGTGATGCGGGAAGCCCCTTGGCCAAGACGGCAGGTCTTTTCGAAGGATCGACACGCGGGTGGAGGAGTTGATCCAGATCACGAGCCGGCACGCGTAAGACCGCGGTCTTCTTATCGATGAGACCTTCGTGAACCATGTCGACGGCGATCCTGACCGCGGCCGCGCCGGTACGCTTTCCGGTCCGGGTCTGAAGCAGATAAAGCTTCAAGTGCTCGACCGTGAACTCGAAGTCCTGCACGTCGCGATAGTGCTGTTCCAACCGCGCCGTGATCTCGCGCAGCTCTCGGTACACGGCCGGCATTTCTTTTTCCAGCTCATGAATCGGCTTGGGGGTTCGGATGCCCGCCACCACGTCCTCGCCCTGGGCATTGGTGAGGTACTCGCCGTAGAACTCCTTGACGCCGGTGGCCGGATTGCGGGTAAAGCCCACTCCGGTGGCTGAATCGTCGCCCATGTTGCCGAACACCATCGCCTGCACGTTGACCGCCGTGCCCAGGTCGTCCGAGATCTTGTTCTGCTTGCGATAATAGATGGCACGAGGGTTCTGCCAGGATCTGAAGACCGCATCTCGAGCCATGTCGAGTTGCACCTCTGGATCTTGTGGGAAGTCGCTCTTGGACGCCTCGCGCACGAGGGTCTTGAGTCGACCGGCCAGACCTTTGAGCGCCTCCGCGGAAAGCTCCGCGTCGTATCGCGCGCCCGTCTCGTGCTTCGCGCGCTCCAACTCGTCCTCGAAACGACGTTTGGGAATCTCCAATACCACGTTGCCGAACATGGAGATGAAGCGGCGGTAGCAGTCCCATCCGAACCGCGGATTCCCGGTTTTCTTGATGAGCCCCTCGACGCTCTTGTCATTCAGGCCGAGGTTGAGGATGGTGTCCATCATGCCGGGCATGGAGAACTTGGCACCCGAGCGAACGCTCACCAGCAAGGGATCCTGCGGATCACCCAGTCCCTTCCCCATCAATTTTTCGAGCCGTTTTAGGTACGTCTTTTGGGCCGTCACCACGCGATCGGGAACCTTCCCGCCGTGCTTCATGTAGTCGATGCAAACCGTGGTGGCGATGGTGAATCCGGGAGGGACCGGCACGCCGGCGTTGGTCATCTCGGCCAGGCCCGCCCCCTTCCCGCCCAACACGTCGCGCATGCTCCCGTTGCCTTCCGCCCCCCCACCTCCGAAGAAATACAGGTCCTGATTCGTGCTCATAATGGTCTCCAGTGAATTCAGCAATTAATCGAGGCAAGAAAGACTAGTGCGTCGCCCTCATTCCGGCAACCGCCCGCGAGAATCAAGGGCTCTGAGGCGACGCGAAGGGAAGACCCTGCCTTTCGCTCGGCGGCGACTCTGGGACGTCGCGGGGCGCGAGGGGCCTAGATGGAGCTCCGCATTTCTGGAATGGCAGCGTGTCGGCCCCGAGCGGGGGCCCGCGGCGGACCAGAGCGACGAAGAACGATTGATAATCGTTCGAGGAGCGCGGAGCGCCGAGGCGAAAGGCTCTTCCCGAGTGTCGCCTCAGAGCCCCTCAGTGGTTGTCGATTTGCGCGCGCTGGAGCTTGCCGCTGTAATCGATGTACACCGTCTTCCATTCGGTGAACACATCGAGCACGGTATGCGAGGCCTCGCGATGGCCGTTGCCGGTGTCTTTCACGCCGCCGAAGGGCATATGCACTTCCGCCCCGATCGTGGGGCCATTGACGTAGGTTATCCCGGCTTCGATGTCACGAATCGCCCGCATGGCGCGGTTGACATCCTGGGTGTAGATCGAAGAGGACAGACCGTACGGGGTGTCGTTCTGGACGTGAATGGCTTCCTCGAATGAGTCAACGGTAAGAACGGAAAGCACGGGCCCAAAGATCTCCTCGCGGGCCAGGCGCATGTTGGGACGAACCTTCGCAAACACGGTCGGGCGGTAGAAGAATCCTTGATCGAAGCCGCGGCCGGTCACGGGTTCGCCGCCCGAGACAAGCTCCGCCCCTTCTTTCTTCCCGATCTCTACGTAGGCTGCCGTCGTTTCCCGCTGGCCTTCGTTCACCAACGGACCCACTTGGGTGGAGGGATTGAGGCCATCGCCCACCTTGAGTGCCCGCGCCGCCTCGATGAGCCGCTCCAGGAACACCCCGGCGATGGGGCGGTGCAGAATGAGCCGGCTCGTGGCCGTGCAGCGCTGTCCCGTGGTGCCGAACGCGCCCCAAAGCACGCCCTCCAGAGCGAGATCGAGGTTGGCGTCCTCCATCACGATTTGGGCGTTCTTGCCTCCCAACTCCAAAGAGAGCCGCTTGAGCCGCGTCCCGCACTCGCGCGCCAGGACGCGCCCGACCTCCGACGATCCGGTGAAGGACACCACCCGAACATCGGGATGCGCGGCCAGAGGCCCCCCCACGCTCTTCCCTCCGCCGGTCAAGAAGTTGACGACGCCGTCCGGAATGCCCGCTTCGGCGAGGACGTCCACGAACTTTGCCGCCGAGGCCGGCGTGTCCGTGGCAGGCTTGAACACCACCGCGTTGCCGCACACCAGCGCGGGAAAGATCTTCCACGACGGAATCGCCATAGGAAAATTCCAGGGCGTGATCATGGCGCACACACCCACCGGCATGCGCACCGAGTACGCGACCTTGTTGGGCATTTCCGAGGGCGCGGTGTCGCCGTAAAGGCGTCGTCCTTCCCCGGAGGCGAAATAGCCGCAGTCGATCGCTTCCTGCACATCACCGCGGGTTTCGGCGAGCACCTTGCCCATTTCCCGCGTCATGAGGCGGGCTAAATCTTCCTTCCGTTCTTCGAGCAGGGTCGCCGCGCGCCGCACGATTTCCGCCCGCCGCGGCGCGGGAACCAGGCGCCAAGATTCGTAAGCGCGCCGAGCCGCCGCCACGGCCGCGTTCACGTCCGATTCGTCCGAATCCGGAAAAAGGCCGACCAGATCCTCTTGATTGGCTGGATTTCGGTTTTCGAACGTCTTGCCCGAACGCGCCGGAACCCATTTCCCGTCAATGAAATTGTGATACGTCTCGCTCATGACAACCTCTAGCGGGCGACGACGAAATGCCCGGTGATTTTTTCTCCACTGGCTTCCACGGTAAACACGTAGATGCCCGAGGCCACCTCGTGCCCGCTTGCGTTCTTGAGATCCCAGTCCACCGTATCGATGCCCGTGTTCTCGATCTTTTCCAGCGCCCGCACCTCGTCTCCCGAAGCGGTGAAGATCCGAATCAGCGCTTTGGAGGGAAGGTTGACGAACTGCACGCGCGGAGCGCCGGGGAAGACTTGCTGCCCGAAATTGGCGGCTGGATTGTAAGGATTGGGAACCACCCGCACCTCGGACAGGAGCGGATGACTCGACCGTGCGATTTGCGAGGGTCGCACCGGCGGCGAGATCACCCCCTCCTCGCCTCGGAGCGTATCGAACTGGGTCACCCGGAACGGGAACACCGTCGCGTCGACGACCGCATTGAACACGGTTATGGAATAGAGATACGTGAAGCCATTGAAGGGTCCCGGCACGTCCACTTCGGCTTCGTCGTCCTGGGCGTCGGGCGGAATCGATCCGCGGGCAATGATCGAATCGGGATCATCGAAGATCCGCTGGTCGCCGACAAACGTCCACGTGGTATCGAGAAGGCTGTACGTGCGAAGCAGCGTGAAGGCCGTGGGCGTTTCGGCCTGAGCCCGCCAGACCTGATATCCGGCAAAGAGGGTATCCAGAGATACGGTGTAGTAGCGCACTTCGTCCGGATCGGCGATGGCGTCGACCCGGCCCAGATGTCCCGACGTCTGGACAAAGGTTCCCGGAAGAGCTCGATCGTCCACGTTCAAGAAAGGAAGAACCACCGCTCCCAAAGGCGGCAATCCCGAGGCGAGCTGGATGACCGTGTAATCGAGAATCTCGAGTCCGATCTGGGTACCCACCACGCCTCGCACCAATACCGCGTTCCCGCGGGAATTGACCGAAGCGTACACCGGCCCTCCGCGAAGCCGAATGCCGCGGCCGGAACCGTCCTGAATGAACCCGTTAGACGCAGTGATGTCACGGCCCCCGGTGGGAATGGTGACTTGACCGAACACGGCTACGGTGTCGCCCATGTAAAGAGACGGATCATTGTAGATGTCGGAGATGTTGAGCCTCGAGGGGACATCCGGCGCATTCATGGAGAAAGGGCCCGAGGAAGCCAGAGGCATTCCATCCCGGTTGGTCACTCCGCTGACCGTGGCCGTGTACAAGCCGGCGTTGAGATTGCTGCTCAGCTGGAGGATCACCGTCTGGCCATTTTCCTGAAGTACCGCACCGGTCACCGGAACCGGAGGTGAAAAGACATAGTTGGATGCGGTGAGTGCGGTAGTTGGATCCACGGGCTGGGTGAAGGCAACCCCAATCTTGTCGCGTCCGAACTGGAACACTCCGGCTACGTCGAAGTTTGGCGGCAAGGGCGGAGTCGCGGGCGGCGAGGAAGCCAGATAGAGGTCATTTGCCGCACCGATCTCGACATCGGACTCCCCGGCGCCCCCCACCATCACCCCACGCCCGACCAGAATTGCCCCGTTAAGGAATGAATTCGGTTGGTACCCCTGGCTTCGGAAGGTGAAGAAGGCGACCTGCTCGATCCGTCCCCGTTCGTTCGCCGTGAACGTGTCTCCGGGCGCCTTCGTCCAGCGCAAAATAACTTCGCGGTCGAGGCTCTCGATGGGCAGAATGATTTCCTGCGCGAACGCAGGAATCGAGATCAAGAGAAAAGCCGCCGACGCGGCCAACCGCCCCCACATGCCTTTGCCGATACCCAAGCGACACCTCATGTCATGAAAGCGCCATCGGAGCATGGAGCTCCTATCGACCTGCTTCATGTTTTAGCCTGCTGTTTTCGCGAACACCCTTTTGAATCAGGGAGTGGACGGAGGCTGCTCCTCCCTGAGCCAATCCAAGGACGCTTTGAACGTTTGCCGGGCCTGATCATCGTGCATGAAATACATCGCGAACCCGAACCATTGCAGACGACCGTGCTCGCGGTCGGGATCCGGATCATGCCAGCGCTGCGCGCAAAGCTTCTTGTCGAACTGCGAGGTCTTTCCCTGGACCTCGGGGCCGGCCGACCCATAGGCGTAGAGCGTATCGATATCGCCACGGAAGTCCGGCTCCGATTCGGCAAAGTTGGGATCGAAAACGGCATCGCTGTGCGAGAACCCGCCCAGGGCAACCCGCAGGATAGGGAGCTTCGTGACATCCACCGACATCGTATCGTAGATGGCGGGCATGAAGCCTGTCGGCGAGTTCACGTTGGGAAACCAGCGCGCGGCATGGAACAGGTGGGCGACGTTGGTGCCCTTGTCGTTGTTGATCTTGCTCGAGTGAAGCTTGAGGAAGTCCCACGCCCAGTCCCCTGGTCCCAGTTCGGTCTTGGGGTAGGTTAAATCGGCGCCGCTCAGGTTGGGGGAGGGAGTGGTTGCCGCCACGGTCATGCGTCCGCCCAACCACAACTTCCCGCCGGCTCGTAAGTAGGCGGAAAGACGCGGTGAAAGCGCGGTGGAGCGAATGAGTGCACTGTCGGAGTTATACCCCGAACCCATGTTTTCCCAGACCAGAACCTTGTACTTGGCCAGATCGCTCAAAAGCGGGACATTGGGTTGCAGATTGCCTCGATCCCCGGGTCCATGAATCTCGAACTCGCCGAACTGATCGACGGAGATATCGGAGTTCGCCGTGTAGAAGTTGACCATGTCGTGCCAGAAGGCATCGTGCTCCGCATCGTTCGGGTCCAGGTTGTCGAAAGAGTCGTCAACCATCAGCACTTCGCGATCGAATGAGAAATCGATGACGTTGAGGATCAACTGGGCGAGCGTGATCGAGCCGGCTACGTCGCGGGCGCGAACGTAGAGCACGTGCGTCCCCGCCCCGGGAAAGATGATCGGGGTGAGGGGCGAGGTGATAGGGCCCCAACCGCTCCAGCCCGATTCGGGGCCTTCCACGCTGATATCGGGAATGTCGAGGCCCCAACTGTACGCCTCGATGGTTCCACCGTAGCGTTCAGCCGACGCCGACCAGGAGAAGCGAAGTTTGCGGTTGGCCGGAACTTCCACTTCCTGAGGCGCGCCTTGTCCACGAAACGCGACCGCCCCGATGCTTGCTTCGCGAATGGTGAGGTCCGGCTTGCCACCCTGGGGGAAGGCCTGAAACTTGAACGCGTTTTGGCCGAAGGCCAGGACCGGCTCAACCGCACCGGCAACATCGACGGCGCGCACACCGAAGATGTATTCGCCGGGAACACCAAGCTGCAGAATCTTGTTCAGCGTATCGGAGTCTTGATAGACCCACGTTCCGAAGCGCATCAACACGGCGGGGGTGGCCTGGAGGATCGGGATCCGGGGCTCGAGCGCGTCCAGCCGCACCAGATTGTAGATGAAGCCGGCCGGTTTCTTGTCTGCTTCCGGTGAGTCCGCATCGAGCCCAGTCCAGCGCACCGATAACGTCGGACCCAGGTCGGCGATCTCCTGCCGGATGTCCGGCTGCTCAATGGTGGAGGAGGGCGTCTGCGTGGTCGCGGTGTAGCCGATGTAATCCGCCTCGAGCGTGTCGCCCTTGGTGGTCAGGTCCGCATCGGAATAGGCGCCCTCATTGTCCTGGCAACGCACGTAAACCACGTGCGCGCCAGAAAACTGGTCCCTCGGGACAACCTGCCCGCCCACGAACTCCGAATCCGGATTGGGCGTCTGGAACGCAAACGCGCGACTGAACTCGTGGGTTTGCACCCAGTTGAAGGTGAACGTCTGCCCGCTCACCACCTTGGACACGATCAGGGTGTCTTCTCCCGTGGCCGGTCCAGGCAGCACGCTGATGTTAATCCCCGGGAATCGCTCCGGATTCGCGATCTCCCAGTTCGAAAACTCCGCCGGCGGATCGATGGCGTATTCGTAGTGCGTGACGAGGCCGTCCTCATCCCATCCGCTCCAGAAGATGCGTGCGGTATAGGACGCAGTGGACCCATTCAAGGGGCCGCCCTTGATCACGACCATCGGGGGCTGGTTTTCGACCCGATTTCCGGTGTCGCTACTGCACCCCCCGAAGGCCAGCATGGCTATCGAGACACTGATAATGGACGCAAACAGATGACGAGGGCGCATGGGTCACCTCACTCCAAGATCAAACTAAACAGCACCACGAGAGTCGTGACCCGTCCCGAGCCGTCTCGCGTCAGTATTTCCAGACGATTGAGACCGGCGGCCAGGAAACCCGAGCCGCCCTCAGGATCGACGACGAACGAGCGCTCCAAGGGAATCGCTCCCGTGGAATCGGTGGGCTGGTCAACAAAACCCTCGCGGGAATTGTTGAGCCGAGCCGAGTAGTCCACCACGAAACCGAGTTCGTCTTCGACAACTGGATTGAAGTCCAGCGGGTCTTTACCCGGAGGGGGGTGATGATCATCCCGAGCCAATATCCGGACCAGGAGCTCCGGATACGCGCCACCTTGGGTGTGCATGGTCACCGTGACCGTGTCCTGGGGAGCGCTCGGAAGGGCGGGAACCCAGAGTTCCTGCTCCGAGCCCAGTTCATCCACGTAATGGACAGTTACGAAGTATGGGTAATAGTTGACGTTCACCTTGATGGTATCCGGCTTTCCGTTTCGACCCAGTTCGTCGGTGGCCTGCACGAGAAGGAGGTAATCGCCCGTGCCGAGCGTGCCAAAGATGTCCGATCGGAAATCGTTCACTTGGGGATACGGGCGTGGATTCCCGGGAATGCTTTGATACGCAACACCGTTGCCTTGATTCAACACCCGGAAGCGATAGCCCAGGACGCCGCTGGGATTGTTGGGATCGAGGCTCATATCACGCGGGTCGTCAAATGCGGTGTATTTGATGGCCACGTCCCGTCCAGACCCGCCGCCGTCGGCCAGCCAGGTTCCGCTCGGCCAGGTCGTTTGGGTCCGGTCGGTGTCCTTGAACACGCGCTTGTGAACGGGAGGATCGGTCTGGTCGGGGTCGACGACCCACGTCACCGGATCGAAATTAACCACAAACGAACGCACGGCCTCGGGGTCCGTCTTGGCCTTCGCCACGTCGATACCCAGCACGAAAAATGCTGCCCCGCCGCTGAAGTTGGAGGCAAGGCTCGCTCCGGCGGGACGGGCGAACGATACCGAGGCCACGGTGTCGGCGAGGGTCCCTCCGTTGTATAGCGTTTCCGTCGAAAGGCGGTATTGGTAGCCGATTACACTGTCCCCAGGATCGATGTCGAAGCCGCTCCAAGACACGGTCACACTTCCTCCCACACCGATGGTGTCGGTGGGGTTATAACGGTTGGTGGAGCGAATCTGCGCCGTTCGTAAGTGTCCAGCCCGGTCGTACCAGGTCCCGATCCCTTGATGGAAAACAATGCGCGGCGTGTTGAAATCCTCCGCCCGGAAAAAGGCCATCGCAGGTGTTGGATCGGCCTTCCCCTGGTTGTCCACCGCACGGACGTAGAAGCGATGGCCGAGGATCTGGGGAAGATTGGCGGTGAATACGAACACGCTGTCGGAGCGCGTGGTCGAGCGGAAGCCCGAAAATCCGGGCGTATCTTCACCCGGCGCCTTATTAGTATCGGTTATCGCGTATTCGAAATGATCGATGCTTCCGTCGGGGTCCGACCCATACCACTTGATATGAACGCGGTAATAGGCATTGGCACTCTCGGCGGGAGCCCCCGAGATAACGGTCTCGGGCGGCAGATTGCTGTCAAAACTGGACGGCGGTGTCTCGCGGCAACTCCAAAAGGCGAGGAGAAGAAGGCAACCCGCCCCCACACTTCCACCCCAGCGCAAAACCTGCATTAAACACGAACTCCTTTCGAGCCCGTACCATAGCTTCCCGCTCCTTTGGGTTGCCTCCCGCAAGGGGAAAACCCTAACAAGTCATCCTCCTTGGTGTCAAGAGTGTGGCGAATCTCCCACCAAGATTCGAGGCGCCTAACACCGCTAGCTCCATAATTTTGGCGTTTTGGTAAGGGATTGGGGACGCCGATCAGGGGGCCGACGACGCGGGTGCCGGATTGGGGGCGCTGACAAGGCGGCCCGACGCTGAAATACGAGAGGTATTTCAAGGAGGGCCAACGCCGTCAGCGCCCCCAAGCCAAACCCGCCAACAAAAAAACAAGGGGTTGGAGGATTAACCTCCAACCCCTTGCCAATGAGTAAGCCGCTTACGCGGTTACCTGTTTACTTACCGCCGTTCGAAACGACGACCATCTTCTTGGAGAGGTCATCGCCAAGAGTCGTACGGAGGCGATAGAAGAACACGCCACTCGCTACCTGACGGCCGGCCTCATCGGTCCCGTTCCAGAATGCGTCATTGACGCCCTCTTTCGCGAGGCCGCTGTAGATCGACTTGACCAGGCGGCCCTCGATGTCGAAGACATCGATCGACGCCTTACCCTCCGCCTTCATGGTGAACTGGATGTGACCAGCCGCACCGCTGATAAGCGGGTTGGGAGCGAAGTCAGCTAGCGTGGTACGCGTCTTGATGTCGCGTCCATCGACCGGGATGCCAACCGAACCCGCGACGTCGTTGCAGCCGTTCTCCGCCGCAGCCGCGAAGTAGGTTCCCACTTCACGGATACGTTGGGTAACTGCCGTCGAACCGCCGAGGGTGAAGTCGCACGGGGTGCCGAAGTCACGGCGATAGTGTACCGAGACGCCGTCCGCCACGATTCTGTAGTGCAGGGTTCCGCTCGAGGCCGCGTCTTGCGAAATCGAAGCGTAGTCTGCGTTCTTGACACCGGACGAATAGCGCTCGTCGCCTTTCGAGATCCCGAAATCGGGCGGCAAAAGGCTGTACACGTCAAAGGACCGCAACTGCGGGCAACCGTTGCCCTGGGCCAGGTGAGCGACGCCACGAACCGGGTTGTTCGCCACGGAAGCGCCAAGCACCGGATCGAGGTTCACGCAAGCCGTGATGTCCTGCGGAGCTCCGGCAGTCGGGCAGTTCGCGTTGCGATAGGTACCGGTCGCGCATTGGGACCGGATGGTCACACCGGCGAGGTCCTCAACCAGACGGCGCGCTGACGGTTCGGACTCAGCCTCGGAAATCGGGCTGAACACAATCCCGTCTCCGGAGAGATAGAGATTGCGGTTGTCGAACGCAAGCAGCGTGAGCCACGGGTTGAGCACGTCCGCGTCTTCCTTGGTCAGGTTGAACGCGTTCAGGTTGCCGCTATCCCAGACAATGTTCTTGTATCCGAGCGTCTGGACCACGGTTGCGCCGTAATCCGTCTGCAGCGGACGACCGAACGATCCCTGCTGGCTAGACTCGGCGTTCACGTCGTAACGATCCCACTTCGTGTTTTCCACGTTGTTGGAACCGAAACCGAGGTAGGCACCGAGACCCGTTTCAATGTACACCTGCGCGCCACGGTTGAAGTGGTCGACGTAGAGCGTGCAGTTGAACGTGTTGTTAGCTGCAAAGGAGGACGGGAGAATTTCCACTTCGTACGGCGTGCCGGGGGCCGTGGGCGGATCCACAAGGGATACACCCGAACCCACGTTGTTCGCCGAGAAGAAGTAGTCAATCCGCGTCCCGGCCGTAAACAGGTTATCCGGGAAGATATCGTGCGAAAGGCGCCACGTTCCACCCGTGGGGGTGATGTCGTTGACGTCCTTCGTTTGATCGTTCGCGCCATGGGCCGCGAAGTTCGGATCCAGCTCATGGTAGGCGGTCATCCAGTTCCCGCTGAGGGGACCAGAGGCGCCGACCTCGGCTGTGTCGCAACGCGCGCGTCTGTAGGTTGCATCGATCCCAGACACGGCATGGCTGGCGTTCCAGGCGTTGAAGTTCGCCACGTTGATCCCGGGGCCGGGGCGCACCTTGAAGTGTACGTACACTTCGGCGTTACCCACTGCACCCGTGACGAGCATCGTGTCGCCCTCGGTCGTTCCGACCTCAGGCTGCGAATCGCCCTGGATGTTGTTGCAGTCGACACGGCCCGGAGCGTTAGCTTGCAGGCCGCCGTTCTGCGGGAAGTTATCCTGACCACGATCGATGCCATCGGCGAAGACGAACGGCACACCGGGGTTCCCGTACACGCCAAGAGCCGAGAAGTCGAACCACGGCGTGGTGTTGGAAGCCTGGGTGCAGTTCGCGAAGAACCGACAGTAGGAGAGACATCCGAGGGCGATACGGACTTGCTCCGCACCAGCCGGGATGAATCCACTGAAGTCGATCTGCGTGCCGAGCGTACCGGGGGTCGTCGACGTGCACTGGGGCACGCCGCCGAAGTAATAAATGAACCCGTTGGATGTCCAGGGGCTCGTAATTAGCTTCCCGGTCTGGAGGCACTTCTCCGGATACCACTGCGCATTGAACTGCACGAAGATGTAGTTCAACAGCGGTAGTTCGGCATAGAGATTGGTCTTGATGATCTTGCCCGTCGCGCCCACCGTCCCATCGGCCTTGAGGTCGATCCAAGGGGAGGCAGCCAGGTTGTCCTGGAAGTTATTGTGCGAGTTGTTGGCGTCAGGAAACGCCAGCACGGAGTCGCTCAACGCGCACGCGCAGGGCGTCAGCGGAGAGGGCAGAGAGGTTAGGTGATAGAGGTTCGACCACTCACCACCCTGACCTTCAGCCGGGGGAGCAAGGGTCCAACCGCCGTCGTTAGCTTCGAAGTCGGTGGTAGATACGATGGCGCCCGAAAGGCTCACGTTGTCCACCGCAAACGCACCGCACGCCGTCGGGTTCAGACCGTCCTGATCCGACCACGCGCCGTCCGAAGCCACGCAGAACTTGACGATAATCGGCTTAGGAATGGACGGGAGCTCGATCCCTGGAGTCAGGGGGAGGCTCGCGTTTCCGTTCACAAGGCCGGTGTAGGAAACAACTTCGACATCGTCGCCGCCACTGGACGTGTCAACGACTACAGTCGTGTAGTCGAAACCGTCTTCAGTGTCGTTCTTGAACAGGAACGCCAGGGTCACGGCGCCGCCGGCATAGGCAAAGCTATGACGGATGCAAACGTTCCAAGCGTTGCCGTATCCCTGACCCGCCGCGTAACAAAGCGTTGACGCTTCGGCCGGGAACACGCCAGCCCAGTACGAGAAACTTCCACCTAGGCCTGCCGCCGAACCGGTGCACTTGACGGCACCGAAACGGACGTCGGCTGAGGAAATGCGACGGAAGTACGGAATGAGGCTGAAGGTGTTATCGAAACCCACCCAGCCGTTCATCTGCTTGTGCAGTCCTGCCGCTTTGAACGGGTTCACATAGGAAGGACCGCTGCTGATCGAGGACCCAACGCCGGAGTCGAACGTCCAGGTTTGACCTGAAAGCGCTTCCCACCGAGCTGAGTCTGCTGCCCATACAGTACCGCCATAAAAAACGGTGCCCGCTACGGCAGCGCCGAACACCCCCGGATTACCCGTGCCGACGAAATCCTTCGCCACTCCCGACGCGTCCAGTTGCTGGAGCTTGTCGAAAGCGCGCGTCTTTTCCACCGGTCTTGCGAAGGCGGAAGTCGACAGCGCGAGCACGAGCACCAGGGTGATGCTCATGGCTTTTCTCATCGTGCTACCTCCATCTTTAGGCACTAGTGATGTTGAGCGCATCGAGTTGATGGATAGTGCCATCCCACACAGGATTCGAATCCAGTCCCGTCCTCTACTCTGCCGGCCGTTAACGTGATGCGGAACCCTCGTCCACGAGTCACTTGAACACGAGCAGTGGCCCGCGCGAAATGACGCAACGGATCGGCCAAGGCCGCATGTACGCACCGAATTCCCAAAGAGGCTGACACCCCGGCATGCCTTTGAAAGACAAAGGCCGGGCTCCCTAGGAGCTAGATGGGATGGATGTCCGAACCCGAACGCAGTATAACAGCGTAACTTGGCGATGTCAACGATGTGGGGCGTAATCGTATGCGGGAGTGGGGATTTCAACCCTCGCGCGTTGACACACCGTCCGGGAGCAAAAGTTCCCGCACCTTCGGGGACCGAAAAACCGCCTCGATCGACCCGACTGCCATCACTTTTCCCGACTCGAGGATGAGCGTCCAGGGGTTCATCCGTTCGTACAAACTCCACCGGTGACTTGCGATCCAGAGTCGCCGCCCCCCCACCTCCCCGCTCAGCCACCCATGAAGGGCGGCTCTCCCGGAGGCGTCCAGTCCTGCATCGGGTTCATCCAGGGCCCAACTCGAAGCCGGGGATAAATACAGCAAGGCAAGGCTAAGCCGTCTGCGCTCCCCCGTGGAGAGCCGGCGCGACTTCCGGGAAAGCGGCATTCCCTCGAGACCGACCGCCGACAGCGCCGCCCGGAGTCGGGTCCGGGTGGCGGCTTCGGGACGGACCTCCCCGCAGAGGTCCTCGGCCAGATTCCGGCCGGCAAGCGCCCGCTCGGGAAGCTGGGGTAGGTATGCACTCTCGAGTCCGGGCGTAAGCCCCAGGATGCGTCCCGACCGCGGCCGGATCACCCCGCCAAGAAGGCGCAATAGCGTGCTCTTTCCCGAACCGGCGGGACCGATCAAGAGCCACGGGCGATCGTCCGGCCCCTCGATATCGAGGGGGCCGAGCTCGAAGCGCCGGGGCCCGGGGGGGCTATAAGAGACCGCCTCGAAGCGCATCGCCCATCACCTCGGTTGCGTCACCCCAGACCATGAGTCGCCCGCCGGCGAGAATCCCCGCCCGGTGGCAAGACAACGCCAGATCCATGTCGTGGGTGGCGAGAAGGAGAGCCCCGATACGTCCCTCGGCGGCACGCTGGACCGTGCGCCGCCAAGCGCTCCACATTTCCTTGGGGCTCAAATAGAGAAAGGGATCATCGAGCAACAGCACCGGCGGACCCGGAGCCAAGCTCGCGGCAAGGAGCACACGTTCCTGCTCTCCCGGAGACAAACGGTGTGGATCGTTGTCCTGAAGCGCGCGAAGGTCGAACAGCTCGAGCATGGCATCGCGGGAGAGAACCGCGGTTTCCCTGGAGATCCCGAGGTTCTCGAGGCCGAACTCCACTTCCCTCGCCACGCTGCCGGCCACGAGTTGTGCCGGCGGATCGTCGAGCACGAGCCCCGCGCGCCGCGAATCGAACCCGTGCGGCGCAGGCGGAACGAGCGCGCCCCGGCGGAGAGGCCAGAGTCCGGCCAACGATCGGAGCAGGGTTGTTTTTCCGGAACCGTTCTTCCCTAAGAGAACCACGACGTCGCCCCGCCGAAGCTCGAGAGAAACGCCGTTCAGCACGGGATGCACGCGTCCGGGAGGGGCCAGATCCGCGTCGGTGAGGGCAAGAACAATTTCGGATCGCTCAGCGCTCACGCGAGTGATCCCAGACCCGTTCCACCTCGCGACGCACATCGGCGAGCGCGCAGCTTCGTTCGAGCGCAATGCGCGCCACGTCTTCGTACTCGGCATGGATGCGCTCACTGCCGTCGGGAAGCGCGGCGATCTTCACCCGCACGTCGCCCTCGCGCAGACGCACGCGCTCGATGCGCCGCGGCAGCTCGAGCCGATCCTCGATGCGCCAGCGTGCGCCCAGGGACGGGGAAAGCCGGAGAATGAGTGATGCGAACTCCGAAGCACGGTCCGGATCGGCGATCACCCGCAGCAAGAACCCGGGTCGGCTCTTCTTCATGATCAAGGGCGTGAGCGTGGCATCGCGTGCCCCCGCCTCGAAGAGCACCTCGATGAGATGCCCCCCTTCTTCCGGCGTAGCGTCATCAAGCGCGGCTTCGACCACGGCAACTCGTGCGCTTCGTGATGCCGTGTCGATTTCGCCGATCACGAGCCGCGCGAAGTTGGGGCGATCGCGAAGCTCGGCGCGGCCGGCCCCCTCCCCCACCGAGAGCGGCCGAAGCAAGAGATCCGGCGGGGCGGGTTTGGCGAACGCGACCAGGAGCGCCGCGCCGGTGGGTGTGGTGAGCTCTCCCAGCTCCGGCTCGAAGCGACACGCGCGGCCTTCGAGAAGCCGCAACGTGACCGGCGCCGGAACGGGAAGTCGACCGTGCTCGGCCTGCACTGTACCGCCACCCACGGCAATGGGCCCGTGATAGAGCGCGTCAAGACGGAGCGCCGCCACGCCCGCCGCCCCCGCCACCACGTCGGCAAGCGCATCCCAGGAGCCCAGTTCGTGAAAGTGCACCGCTTCCGGGCGCACACCGTGCAACGTGGCTTCCGTTTCTGCCAAACGTTGAAACACACCGAGCGCGGAGGTGCGAACGTCAGGATCGATGGCTGCCGATTCGATGCGGGACACGAGCGCCGCGTAGGCGACGGCCGGCAGGTCGGGCGCGTCGGGGAGCGTCTCGTCCGGGGACGGACCGCCGCGTTCCTCGAGCGGTTCGCCGCGCCAGCACACCTCCACTCGCGTGCCCACCAGACCACCGCGAGATACCGAGGTTGCGCGTAGGCCGAGATCGGGTCCTCCGACTTCTCGCACGGCATGATTGAGCACGTCGAGGGGTACGCCCGCTCCCACGAGTGCACCCAGGAACATGTCGCCGGAAAGGCCCGAAGGCAACGAGAGAAGACCGACGCGCGACACGGATCAGCCTTGCCCGGGCGCGCCTCGCGCCGCCAATCGTGCGATGAGACCGGCTTGAAAACCGGCCGAGAATCCGTTGTCGATGTTCACCACGGACACGCCGGCGGCGCAGGAATTCAGCATCCCCAAGAGCGCCGCCAAACCGCCGAAGCTCGCGCCGTAGCCCACGCTGGTCGGCACCGCTATCACCGGCCGGTCGGTGAGACCTCCCACCACCGAGGGAAGCGCGCCCTCCATGCCGGCCACCACCACGACCGCCGCCACCTCATGCAACACCGGCAGGTGGTCGAACAACCGGTGCACGCCCGCCACGCCCACATCGCGCACGCGCTCGACCGGAGCACCCAATGCCCCTGCGGTCTCGGCCGCTTCCTCGGCGACCGGCAGATCGGACGTGCCCGCGCACACCACCGCGACCGGCATAGCGGGCGGGAGCGGATGACGTCCGGCGCGTGTGAACACGCGCGCCACCGGCGCGTAACGCCCTTCGGGGAATCGCCCGCGCAGTCGTTCTCCAATCGTCGCCTCGACGCGCGTGGCCAGAATCGGTTCACCCGCCTCCGCGAGTGCTTCGGCAATGGCGACGATTTGCGCCTCGGTTTTTCCCGCCCCATAGATGACTTCCGGGAATCCGCACCGCGCGTGCCGCTGCATGTCCACCGTTGCCTCATCGAGCATGTGCACGGGGAAGCGACGCAAGCGTTCCACACCGTCCCGCGGAGCCAGGTCGCCCCGCGCCACCGCTTCGAGGAGTTCGCGCAACGCTTCCGGACTCATGCCGTTTCCGTCTCGAACGCGGACGCGGGTTCCAGCGCGAGATCGCCCAGGGTCGCGCTGTAGGTTTCGAGCAGGTCCACCACGCGCTCGAGGTTCTCTTCCACGAACAAGATGGGACGAAGGCGAGCCGCGCGCGGAAAGCCTCGCAAGTACGCAGCCAAGCTCTTTCGCATTTCGATGAGGCCGCGCGGCAATCCCTTTTCCGCGACCGAACGCCGCAAGTGCACGATGGCGAGCGCAATCACCTCCTGGCGAGAGGGACGCGGCAGATCACGCCCCTCGTCGAGGAGAGCGCGCACTTCGCGAAACACCCACGGATTTCCCACTGCACCGCGACCGATGAGAATGCCGTCACAACCGGTTTCCTCGAACATGCGGCGGGCGTCGGCGGCGATGCGCACATCCCCATTGCCGAGCACGGGAATCGAAACCGCGTTCTTGAGCCGGCGAATGTCCGACCAATTGGCCTTCCCGGAAAAGCCTTCGGATCGCGTGCGGGCATGAATGGCGATCGCCGAAACGCCGCACCCTTCGAGAAGCGCGCCGATGTGCTCGATGTCCGAGGAGTCGCGATCCCAGCCGCTGCGAATTTTCGCGGTGACGGGCACGCGCGCGCCGTTCACGACCGAGCGCGCCAGGTCCTCGAGCAGGCACTTGTTGCGCAAGAGCGCGGCGCCGGCTTCGCGAGTGACCACCTTCGGGACCGGACAGCCCATGTTGATGTCGATGAAGTCGGGCCGAAGCTCGGAAAGAATGGCGGCCGCCTCCCCCATCACCGAGGGATCCGAGCCGAAAAGCTGCATGCCGATCGGACGCTCCATCTCCTCGTAGCGTAAGTAACGGTTGGTGCGCTCGGAGCCCCGCACCAGGCCCTCGCTCGACACAAGCTCGGTGACCACGAACGCCGCCCCCTGCTCGCGGCAGAGCCCTCGAAACACCGGCTCGGTGTGTCCGGCCATGGGGGCAAGACCCACCCGGCCGTCCATGCGAATGTTGCCGATCTGAAGCATGACGTTGGTTTCCGGTGCAGAAAGAATTAGATGACCGCGCCTTCGGCGCGCCGTTCCCGAAGCCGAGGCTCCACGACATCCATGATGCGGGTTGTGACCTCGTCTTCTGCACCTCGCGTATCGACGACCACGATGCGTTCCGGCTCGAGGGACGCGAGATGCAAGTAGGTACGGCGCACGGATTCGTGAAAATCCACCGTCTCCCGATCGAACCGATTGACCTCCCCACCCTGGCGCTCGCGCGCCTCTACCCGCCCTAACGCATCCTCGACCGGGAGATCGCACAGGATCGTCAAATCCGGCGTGAGGCCGCCCGTGGCCAGCCGGTCGGCCGGACGCACCGCCTCCAAACCCAAGCCCCGCCCGCCGCCCTGATAGGCCAGGCTCGCCTCGCTGTAGCGGTCCGAGATCACGATGTCACCCTTATCCAGTCGCACCAGGATACGCCGCCGCACGTGCTGGGCACGAGAGGCGAGGATGATGAAGAGCTCGGCTTCGGGAACCAGAGGTTCGGCGCCCGGATCGAGGAGCACGGCCCGCAATGCCTCACCCAGAGGGGTGCCGCCCGGCTCGCGGGTCAGGTACACGCTATAGCCGGCTTCGTTCAACGCCTGGTTGAGCCGGCGCGCGTGCGTACTCTTGCCGCTCCCTTCGATGCCTTCGAAGGTGAGAAAGAACCCTCGCGGTACACCCGATGAGGATCGCGCGCGATCGACGCTCACGTTCACGGCAGGCGCGTCTCCCGCCGTACGTGCAGCATACGTTGTACCGCGGTAAAGAGCGTGAGCACGAACAGGACCCAGAGCGCGACGCGTACCGGCTGCGGTCCAAACACGACCGCGATTAAGAGCAGCACGAGCCGCTCCGGTCGCTCCATCCATCCCACTGAGCACGGAATGCCCAAGCCTTCGGCGCGGGCGCGGGTGTAGCTCACCAGAAACGAGCTTCCCGCGGCCAAGAAGGTGAGAAGCGGATAGAGCGACGAACCATCCTGACGCGCGAAATAAACGAGGAGTCCGGCAAAGAGCAACATCTCGGCCGCGCGATCCACCGTCGAATCCAGAAATGCACCAAAGCGGCTCGTCAATCCCGAGACGCGGGCCACCGCGCCATCGAGCATGTCGCAGATCGCTCCCAGAAGGAGCGCCAGCGCGGCGCCTCGAAAACGGCCATAAGCGAGAAGCGCGCCCGCCACCGCCGAACCCACGAGGCCGATCCAGGTGAGCGTGTCCGGTCGCACGCCGACGTTGGCCAGAAATCGCGCCAACGGATCGAGCAACCGGCGGCTTTGTTGCTTGATCGAGGATCGAACCATCACGCGCCCCACACCGAACGCGCGGCGTTCATCGCGCGATCGAGGTCCCCATCCCCGATCTCGAGATGGGTGACGAAACGAATACGGCGGGGACTCACGTCATGCGCGAGCACGCCCACCTCCCGCAACCGGTCGGATTCGCGCGGGGCATCCAAACCGCGGCGCGTCAGATCCACGATGACGATGTTGCTCTCCACCGGGAGAACGTCGAGATCCGGAAGCTCCCGCAGGCAGGCGGCCAGCCGCGCGGCGCGCGCGTGATCTTCCACCAATCGTTCCCGATGATGACGGAGCGCGTAGAGCGCGCCGGCCGCGATGATTCCGCCCTGCCGCATCCCACCCCCGAGGCGCTTTCTGAGAAACCGGCCCCGCGCAATGCGGGCGCGACTCGATGCCACCGCCGAACCGACCGGTGCGCCGAGCCCCTTGGAAAAACAAACCGAGACCGTGTCCGCCTGAGCCGAGAACGCCGATGGCGGCACACTAAGCGCGGCAGCGGCGTTCCAGAGCCGCGCTCCATCCATGTGAACGTTCAGATTGTTGTCTCGCGCCGCGCCAAAACACGCCGCAAGTTCCTCGAATGTCCAGACCGCGCCCGCGTGACGATTGTGGGTGTTTTCGATCGCGACGGCGGTGAGAGGAGCGATGTGTTCGTCGACGCCCTTGACGTGCGCACACACCTGCTCGCGGGTGATGCGCCCTCCGGGCCCCGCCACGGCGCGCAACGTGATTCCCCACAGCGCGGCCGCCGCGCCGCCTTCGAAGTTCATGATGTGGGAATCCTTATCTACGAGCACTTCTGTTCCGGAGTGTGCCAAGAGCGCGAGACCGATTTGATTGGCCATCGTTCCGGAAGGCACGAAGAGCGCGGCTTCATGGCCGAGCAAACTCGCGGTCTCGTCTTCGAGGGCGCGGATGGTGGGGTCTTCTCCGTACACGTCGTCACCCACCGGGGCATCGGCCATGGCGCGGCGCATCGCCGGGGTGGGGCGAGTCACGGTATCGCTACGAAGATCCACCATGGACATGGGAAACCCCGGGGCGGGAGAAAAATGGGAATCGCCTAGGCTCTGACAGAAATCGGCCGCGCCCGAAGAATTCGGGGCTCTAGACGGAAGTCGTGTGAGCTTGTGGCGCGCTCGTCGGTCCGTGCGTCAGTGCGGCCACCCGGTCCTTGAGCTCCTTGGAAACCTTAAAAACCGGGACCTTGCGCGGCGGGACGTGCACGGCATCGCCGGTACGGGGGTTACGCGCGGTGCGGGGTTTGCGGTCCTTGACCTTGAACGTACCGAACCCGCGGATTTCGATGTGCTTGCCCTCCATGAGGGCGCGCGAAACAGCTTCCAGGAATTCGTCCACGGTATCCGCGACATCCTTCTTGGTCAGCCCGGTTCGCTGCGCGATTTCATCCACGAGATCTGCCTTGGTCATGGGAAACCTCCGTTGGTCCCGCTCGCCCCCGTCCGTCTAAGGGAGAGCCCTCTCGCCGCCGGACGACCCCTTCCGGTCCGTTCCGAACCAGCCGGCCCAGGGGTTCTATGTTGACGTAACGTACTCGGTTAGCCAGCCCGAGTCAAATGAAGAGGACGGCGATCGTTTCGGCTTCACCCCGACGGTCGCCCGCACTCTAGTGAAGCCTAACTTCCTTCGTCAACAAGAGTTCCAGCCTATCCCGCCGCGGAATTGGGCGCAGTCAAGCGGACCGAGACCCGGTTGGGGTGGACCCAAACCAAGTGAACTTTCGATGCCGCAGGCAGTTGCACGGTTAACGGGATGCTGTGACGGCCCGGCCCTTTCCCCAGGATGGTGACCAGCGCCCCGACGCTGTCGGCCCGGAAAGAGGCGAATTCCGCCGGGGTTCCCGCCAGAAGAACTTCGGCGCTGGCCGGATCGACGGCCGCTCCCCATCCGGGGGCGAGATCCCGCGTGTGCACGGGCATCGATAGCTTGACCAGCGTGTCGACCACGACCTCGATCATGCGCGGCTCTAGAATTTCCGTGACTTCGGCTTGAGTCCCCGACGGCAAGAGGACATCGCTCGGGGAGAGCATCCGCTGCACGACACCGGCTCGCACTCCCTCCAAACTGACCCGGACTTCTGGAGGTTGCAGCTTGAGCTTGAGCAGTTGCTTTCCTTTCCCGCGGATGAGAATGGCGGCGTGGCGGGGCGCCGGCTCACGGCGGGTCAAGGTTTCGGGAAGCCCGGCAAATCGAAGCGGGACGCGAAACTCCGCTTGCTGCTCTTTTTCCGTCTGCACGTGGCCGTAGACGGCCAGAGCAAGCAAGAGCGCGAAGATCTTGATCGAAAGATTGTGATTGAGCCCACGTAAGGGCAACAGCTTCATGCGCGCGGGTCTTTCGGGGTCACACGACTACGCCCCATTCTGGGTGGCTCGCGCGCGAGGGGTCAAGGCACGAAGCAAGCTACTCTTCTTCCTCTCGCCCCAGCATTTCCGAGGCATCCAGGGCCAAGCCACTGGCGGCACGAGTGGCGCCGAACGCGTCGCGCCATCGGCCATCATCCCTCGCTTGTCTCGCTTCACTCAACAGCGAGCGCGCTCGCTCCAAACGCTCGAGCGCTTGGCCATTGCGCGCTTCCTCAGCCCTCGGATGCAATCGCTCCACCAGATCCTGCGTTGAATCGAGAAATGCGTTGACGTCCTCGGGACCCGGGTTGGCTTCCGCTTGTCCGAGCGCGCGGCGCGCGGCCACGCGGGATTCGCGGGTCAAGCTAAGGGCGAGGCCGGACCGGCCTCGAGAGAGATGGTGGCGCGCTTGCTCCTGCAGCCGCTCCGCTTGCGACATGAGCGCCGGATCGCGCTTTTGCTTGCCGCTCGACCCCAGCACGCGACGCGTTTCGTTGAGAAAGCGCTCCGTTTGCTCCATCTCCTGGGCGGTGGATCGCTGATCGGGAATGTAGACGCCTTCCCCTGGACGCAGCGCCCGCCCAGCGCTTTCGCGCGCCATGAGGGTCAGCTTTACGGCGAGACGCGGCCGGCCGCCCTGAAACGCAGCCCAGGCTTCGTTCTGTTGGTTGCGGGCGGAGCGAAGAAGGTTTCGCCCTTCCTTTGCCCCTTGCCGAGGCAAGCGGCTTCCCGCGTCCGACAGCACTTGATCGGTGGCGCGCAGCATGCGTTCGACATCCGTGGCGACGCGCGGAGGTCCTCCGCCCGGACGCGCCACCTCGGCCGCCTTGCGGGAGAGACTCTGGGACACGCCGGCCAGTCGACACGCGCTCTCGGTATCGCCTCGGCGTGCGCGATCCTGCGCTTCCCGCAAACGAGTCGAGGCTGCGCGCAACAAATCACGCGCGTCGCCGGAACCGCTCTTTTCCACCGGCCCCCGCGTCCGTTCGATGAGCGAAGCCGCGCGTCCCATCTCGGTCCGAAGGTCACACTGAGCCCCGGCCACGCGAACGTCGCCTGCCAGAGCCAGTATGAGAAATAAGAAGATACCGAGCCGGGTCATAAATCAGGGTCTCCACCCTTGCGTCACGCATCCTTCATGCCAACCGCACCCCTGAGTGGCGTCGTCACACGCGGTCCTGACCCGAATCCGCCTGCACCCAGTGGGACACCCTGCGCCCCCCTGGGGACACTCGGTTCAGGCCTCGTCGTCCCCCTCGGTCTTTTCGCCCCCCGGCGCCAGACCGTGGCGCTCCAGACGGGAATAGAGCGTCCGCCGGGTGAGACCTAGGAGCCGCGCCGCCTGGGATTTGTTTCCGCCCGCGGCCTCGAGTGCCTGCTGGATGAGCTCCTTCTCGAGCGCGACCAGGGACAACCCCTCTTCCGGGATCTTGAGCACGGGGGGGCGATCGGACGAAGACGCCATCGGGGCCTGTTCCCGGAGCGCGGGGAAATGCTGGCGGTCGATGGGCCCGGGGCCAGCCAGGATGGCGGCGCGCTCGACCATGTTCTCGAGCTCACGCACGTTGCCGGGGAACGCATAGGCAAAGAGCGCTTCACGCGCGCGCGGGGTGAGATCCGCGAACGTGTGTCCGAAGCGGGAAAGGAAGTGATCGAGCATCACCGGCAAATCCTCGCGCCGCGAACGGAGAGGCGGAACGGGAATGGGAAAAACGTTCAAGCGATAGAAGAGATCTTCACGAAACTGCCCTTCCGCCATCGCCTCTTCGAGGTTTCGGTTCGTGGCCGCGATCACGCGCACGTTGACCAAGGTGGGCTTGTCACTGCCTACCGCGTAGAACTCCTTGTCCTCGAGCACGTGCAAGAGCTTCACCTGGAGCGCAGCCGACATGTCGCCGATTTCGTCCAGAAGAATCGTGCCACCCTCGGCGACCACGAATCGTCCTCGCTTGGTCGCAACCGCCCCCGTGAACGCGCCCTTTTCGTGACCAAAGAGCTCGGATTCGAGGAGGCTCTCCGGCAAGGCGCCGCAGTTCACGATCACGAACGGACCGTCGCACCGTCCGCTGGCATCGTGGACGCCGCGGGCGAGGAGGCTCTTGCCTGTGCCGCTTTCTCCGCGCAGGAGCACGGTCGCATCGGTGGCGGCCACCTTCTCCGCCAAATCCAGCACATCGCGCATGACGGCGCTTTTCCCGAGCAAGCTGCCGAGCCGGGTCGGTGAGCCGACCTCGCGGCGCAAGAGCTCGTTTTCGCGGCGAAGCAAACGCACGTTCTCGCGAAGGTCGCGTTCCTTGCCGAGCTTGTTCACCCGCAAGCGAATTTCATCCAGCTCGAACGGTTTGATCAGGTAGTCGTACGCGCCCGACTTCATCGCCTCGACCGCGGTCTGCGCGGTCGCGTACGCGGTCATGAGAATCACCGCCATGTCGGGCTGGAGCACGCGCCCCTGTCGCAAGAGCTCGAGCCCGTCGGGGGGGGCCATGCGTAGATCGGTGATGAGCAGGTCGTAAGCTTCGCCCTTCATGCGAGCCAGAGCATCGTTGCTTTTTTCCAGTGCGAGAACGGAGTGTCCGTCATCTTCGAGCGCTCCCTTCAGGATGACCCCCATCTTGCGCTCGTCGTCGACAAGAAGAATTTTCATGATCGACCTTCCTCGGAACTTGGGTTCACGACCGGTAGAGTCGAATCCTCCGGAGCGAGAGGCAGGTAGAGAATCACCGAGGTCCCGGCCCCGAGACGGCTCTGAATCTCCAGCTTCCCCTTTATGTCTTCTACCGCACGGCGCACCACGGCCAGTCCGAGGCCGGAGCCTTTTTCCTTGTCGGTGAAGAACGGTTCAGTCGCCCGGGCCCGGACCGCCTCGGACATGCCGGTACCGGTGTCGGTGATCGTCACCAACGCGCGGCCACCGCGCCGCTCCAACGTCACCATGAGCCGCCCTCCCGCCGGCATCGCATCGCGCGCGTTCAGGAAAATGTTGAGCAGCGCCTGCCGCAACAGATGCGCATCGCATCGCACGAAAAAGGATCCCGGTTCGAAGCGGGTTTCCACCTCGATGCTCGTGCGTTCCAGCTCTACCTGGAGAAACTCCAAGGTGCGAGCAATGACACGCGTCAAGTCTTCGATTTCGATCGCCGCGCGCGCGTGGGCAAACTCCAGGTACGAGTTGAGCGTGCGTTCCAGGCGATCCACTTCTTCGGGAATAAACCGGAACACCTCGTCGTCTTCCAGACGGTGGCGTTTGCCGACACGCTCCGCCGCCCCCTTGATGATACCGAGGGGATTTCGGATTTCGTGGGCGAGCATGGCCGTCATTTGTCCCATCGAGGCCAAGGTTTCCGCGCGGGAGAGCCGAGCCTCCAACCGCTCGCGCGCCACCCATAGCCTTGCCACCGAAAAGCCGATCAGCACCAGTCCCAAGGATACGAGGAGCGCGGCTCCGATGAGAGTGCGCTTCATATTTCCCAAGGTCTGGAAGAACGTAGCGCTCGCCTCCACGCCCACGCCCCCCACCACGTTCTGGTTCCGGTCCGTGACCGGAGCATAGGCCGACTTGAGAAAGCCGCCCCGGCTGGAATAGAGGCGCGTCGCCACCGGCCAGCCCGCCAGCGCCGTCGTCACCGCTTCGAGATCCACGAGCAAGGCGGGGTTCGATTCTCCGATCGGATACTGTCCGCCGAGATCGAGCAGCGTTCTTCGATCCAGGTCGAACACGAAGATGGTGGTGACGTTGTTCACCTGGCGAAGATCGGTGAGATCCTGGGTGAGGTCATTGACCTGGGCGGAATCGCCGGCGGCCAAGAGCAGCCAGTCTTCTTCGTTCACCACCCCCGCCGCTCCCGAGGCAACCGCCACCAAGCGCCAACCCAGCTCGGCTTCGAGGCGCTTTCGCATGGAGCGATAGAGGCCAAGGAGCACGCCGTCCGCAACCAGAAGCGCCAGGGTCAGGGTGATGAGAATTCCCAGCCAGGGGGCGCGGCGGGCGGCCGTTACTGCACCTCGACCAGGCCGTGGAATTCGTGTCCTTCGGGCAGGCGCGAGAAGTACGGGAACGAACCGCGATCCTCGAATTTGTAGATGAAGCTCTCCCCTTCCGCCTGTCCGGAAGAATAGCCGCGCAACACTTCATCGAAGAGCGCGCCGGCCGTGCTGTCCTGGGGGCCGGTGCCGCTCGTCACCGTGCGTACCGAATCGCGGGGATTGACGTTCACCCAGCGTACGGTCGATCCCACGGGAATGAAGATGGGATCCTGAAAGAATCGAAAGGTCTGGATCTGCACCGTGTAATCGCCCTCCTTCTGGACGTCGTCACCGCACCCCGCCGCTCCACCGGCGATCATCACCCCCGCCACGATGCATCGTTTCAACAATTGCACGCTCTACCTCCGGCCGCGGATGGTCCCCGTCCCGGACCCACCCGTCAAGGCAATCCACCCCCAGGTGCCGCGGACCCATCATGATATACTCGCCGGTCCTCTGTACCGCTTAGCCTTCCCCTCGCTGAAGGAGATCCAGGTCCCCGTGTTCCCGGTTTGCCGGACTCTGCGGCGCCTCCGCGGATTCCGGCTGGCGTATCTCCTTCTCACTCTTCTTTCCTCTCTCGCTTGGGGAGGTCCGGCTTTAGGTCAGAACCGCCCTCGGGTGATCGTGCTCGGGTTCGACGGTGCGGACGCGCGTCTCACCGAGCAGTACTTGCAGGAAGGCGTGCTCCCCCATCTGGCCCGGCTCCGGGACCTGGGAACCTATGCGCCCCTGGGCACGACCACCCCGCCGCAAACGCCCGTGTCCTGGTCGTCGTTCGCCACCGGAAAAAACCCCGGGAAAAATGGCGTCTTCGATTTCTTGCGTCGCGATCTCGACACGTATCAACCCGACTTTGCGATGTACGAGATCGGCAGCAAACCGGTGCTCCTGGGCCGGCGCAACAACATCCTCATTGCCGGCGGTCTTTGGCTAGTTTCCTTGATCATCGGGGGGATCGTGGGCGGGTTCTCCCGGCGACTTCGCGGGGGACTCTTGGCGGGCGCCCTGGCCGGCATCATTTTGGGGGGCCTGGGTTTCTTCTTGGGTCGAGGGCTCATTCCGTATCAGCGACCGACGGTGGAAAACACGCGCCAGGGGGACACCTTCTGGGAGCTGGCCGGCCGCCACGGTCTCCGCGCTACAGTGGTGCGTGTCCCGGCCACCTTTCCTCCACGCGCCTTCCCGCACGGCGAGATCCTGGCCGGTCTCGGTGTGCCTGACCTTCGGGGAACGTTCGGCACGTTCAGCTTCTACACGTCCGAACCCATTTCGGAGGCGATGGACAAGAACACCGAGATGGGCGGCAAGATCATCCCCGTCCAGCTCGCTAATGGCGAGGGCGATTCCTACATCTTCGGCCCCCGAAACCGGCTCTTCGACACCCCGCCCGAGATTCTCCCTCCCGTGCACTTCCAGGTGACGCACACCGACTCGGGTGCCGAGGCGGTCACCATCACTGCCTGCGGGCAAACGCAGACCATCGCCGTGGGATCGTGGAGCAACTGGTTCACGCTCGACTTTCCCTTCAACGCCTTGGTCAAAGCCTATGGCATCGCTCGGTTTTATCTCGTGTCCGCGGAGCCGCTCGGCCTCTACATGTCCGCGGCCAACCTCGACCCCCATCGGCCCGTCTTACCCATCTCCGAACCGCCACCCTTATCGGGTCGGCTGGCCGACCGGTTCGGGCTCTACAAGACCTTGGGATGGTCGATGGACACCTGGGCCTTGAACGAGCTCCGCATCGATGAAAAAGCGTTCCTGGAGGACGTGTACTTCACCGAGAGCAAGTACGAGGAGATCATGCGCGGCCTCCTCGATCAGAAGAACTATGACCTCTACGTTCACGTATTCGAGTTGACGGACCGGGTGAGTCACGTCTTCTGGCGGTTTCAGGATCCCACCCACCCTGCCTACGATTCGACTCTGGCCGCGACCTACGGAGGCGCCATCCGCGACGCGTATGCGTTCATGGACAAGGTGGTCGGCGAGGCCATGGAGCGGATGGATCCCCAGGACGTGCTGCTCGTCTGCTCGGACCATGGTTTTCACACCTGGCACAAAATGGCGAACTACAACACCTGGCTCGTCCACCACGGCTACATGACGCTGAAGGGCGGGACGGACCCGTCCGAGCGCAAGCTCGAGGATCTCTTCGGCCAAGGGCAGTTCTGGCCGAACGTGGACTGGCGGCGAACCAAGGCCTATGCCATGGGGCTGGGGGACATCTACTTGAACGTGAACGGGCGCGAAAGCCAGGGAATCGTAGAGCCCGGACCCGAATATGAACGCATCCGGACCCAACTCATCGGCGACCTCACTGCCTGGATCGATCCCGAAAACGGAGAGCATCCGGTCCGGCGCGTGATTCGCCGTGAAGAGGTGTACCGGGGGTTCGATCCGAACCTGATTCCGGATCTCCTGGTGGCGAACAATCCCGGCTACCGAGTCTCCTGGCAAACGTCCCTGGGGGGCATTCCCAAAGAGGAGTTGGAGGTGAACGCGAGGAAATGGAGCGGCGATCACTGCAGTCTCGATGCCGAAATCACGGAAGGGATTCTTTTCGTGAATCGCAAGCTCGACGCGCCGCACCCCAGCATCCTGGATCTCTTCCCGACCATCCTCGGCTATTTGAACGTTCCGGTCCCCGGGGACCTGGACGGGCATGCGCTGCCGGAGGTGCGATGAGGTTGGGGATGGTTGAGAGCCGCGTTGCCCTGGCGCGGCACAGAACGCTAGACTCATTCCGGATCACAATGATGCGGGAGGATTCGATTGCACTATCGTAGAGGGCCGGTGGCGAGCGGCATCATGGGATTTCCGCCGGCCATCAGCCAACTCGTTCTCTGCAACGCCATTATTTTCCTGGTGCAGATGCTCCTCCCGGAGTCATCGCTCTACCACGTCGGTGGCATCCCGGTGCCCAAGATCCCCAACCTTTTGGGGCTCGTCCCGGATCAGGTGATTCACGGGATGGTGTGGCAGCTCGCGACCTACATGTTCCTCCATGGCGGGGTCATTCATATCCTGCTCAACATGTTTTACCTGGTCATGTTTGGGAGCGATCTGGAGCGGTGGTGGGGCTCTCGCGAGTTCCTGAAGTACTACTTCATCTGTGGGATCGGGGCGGGACTCATCCAGGTCCTTACCACCTACTTGTTCCACTGGAACTCAAGCGTGCCGGTGATCGGGGCCTCGGGGGCCGTGTTCGGCGTCTTGATCGCTTATGCCATGGCATTTCCCAATCGTCAGATTCTTCTCTGGTTCGTGATCCCCATTTCGGCTCGCGTCTTGGTCGCGATCTTTGCCTTTATCGAGCTGGCCATGACCGTCGAGTATCGGGGAGGCGATAGCGTGGCGCGGTTTGCGCATCTGGGCGGCATGCTGGTCGGCTATCTCTACCTGAAGAAAGAATCGATCGGATGGTGGGTCAAGAAATCGCTCGGCGAAAGCCGCCGTCCCTCCCGCCGCCGTTTCCGGCGCGATCGCGAGGAGGACATGCAGAGCACCATCGACGAGATCCTGGAGAAGATCAGTCGCGAGGGCATGGGCTCTCTGTCCGAAGAAGAAAAACAGTTGTTGCACGAATCCGCGGAACGCGCGCGACGGAAGCAACAGGGACTGGATTAGGACCTTCGGACGGAGGTCGAGGTCGCAGTCGTGCGTTGGTTCCTAGCGGTAGTGCTCTGCGTGGCTTGGGCGAGATCCGCCCGTTCTGCCGATCCTCCGGACCAATCTCCCGCCTGGTCCATTCGCGTCGACTGGCCGCGTCAAGCCCTCGTTGGCTTGACTTCACCACCCGATCCGGATTCGCTCGAGGCTCCCGTGATCACGATGTTGCGAAACGAATACGCAACGCGGGGTGGATTTCCTCTTGGCGGCGTATCACTCAAGACGACGTTTCAGCTTCAAGAAGACGCAGGGCAGGTATCGATTGGGGTCATCGATCTGCCCACGCACTTCCAGGAGGAGGGACACGTGCTGAGCCTCGGCACACCCGTTGTGTACCGCGAGGTTCACGAACGACCGCGCCGCAACGTGAAGATTCTCGAGAACTACGCCTATTACCAGGACGCGATGGGCCAGTATCTCTGCCGCTCTTTCCTCAACGGCGAGGTGGATACGCTGAACGTCCGCGGAAGCGTGCTCGGTTATTCGGGAGATCGGTCCCACGCACTGAGCATGACCACGGGCGCGGGAGCGGCCAAGGGCCTCACGTTTTTCTACTACGATATCTCGGATCCACCGCGACCCGGCCTCCTGTGGTCGAAAAATATCCCCGACGCTCTCCCGGCTTGGCAATGCACGTCGCTGTCCAACGACGGTGGGCTGGTCGCCATTCAATATCTGGACGGCATCCTCAACCTGGTCGTGTTCGATGTGCACGGAGCTCTTCGCCTTCGGCACACCCATGGTCTGGACGAGGGATCATCCTTCGGCCTGGAATTCATTTCGCCGACGGAATTGCTGGAAGGATTCGATCCGCGGGCAAGTTATCAGGAAACGCAAGGCCTGAGCCTGTATCGCATCCGGTCCTGAAGCCGCGGCCAGTCCGGTGGACTACTTCTTCCCGAGCTTGCGCAGGCGTTCGGAGCGGCGCTTGGCGCCTTCACGGTTCCGGCGCTTGTCGTCCTCGGTCTCGGGCACGACGGGGGGGATGGTCTGGGGTTTGCCATCCGCCGAGAGCGCGACAAACGTCAGGTATGCGGAGGAGGTGTGCGCGCGCTTTCCGGTCAGGCGATCCTCCACTTCGACCCGCACCCCCACCTCGAGCGATGTGCGACCGGTGTAATTGACCGACGCCTTGAGCACGAGCAGATCCCCCACCCGCACCGGAGCATGAAAGTCGATGTGATCCACCGATGCGGTGACGCACGGCCGCCGTGCATGCCGCGTGGCCGCGATGGCGCCCGCCACGTCGATGAAGTGCATAACGCGGCCGCCCATGATCGATCCCAGAGGATTGGCGTCGTTGGGATACATGAGCTCGAGCATTTCGACCCGGGATGCGCGGACGGGACGCGGCGCAAGATCGATCGCTCCCGCGCCGTCGGGAACGGCGAAAGACGCCCGCGCAAGATCGGGTGAACGCGGTGCCTTGCGGCTAGCCGGCACCCTTCACCTTTTTCACCGCCTCGGTGAGCCGGGGAAGAATCTCGAACAAATCGCCGGCGAGGCCGTAATCGGCGATCTTGAAGATGGGCGCATCCGCGTCCTTGTTGATGGCCACGATGCATTTCGAGGTGCGCATGCCGGCCAGGTGCTGGATCGCGCCCGAAATACCGCAGGCTACATAGAGGGTGGGGCTCACCGTCTTCCCGGTCTGTCCCACCTGATGGTCATGATCGATCCAGCCCGCGTCCACAACCGCTCGGCTCGCCCCGACTCCGGCCCCCAAGGCCTTGGCCAGTTCGAACACGAGGGGAAAGTTTTCGGGGCCCTTGAGACCGCGGCCACCCGACACGATGATCTCGGCTTCGGCGACGTCAACGGTTTCCTTCGAGGCGCTCACGAAGCGAACCACCCGCGCGCGCGGTTTCACGTCGCTCACGTCGATGGATGCAGTTTCGGGGGTGCTTGCGATGGGATTCTCGGCGGGGAACACATTGGGACGCGCGGTCACCACGACCTTGCTAACCGGAACCGACACGCGCAACAGGGCCTTCCCCGCATACTCCGGGCGCACGGCGATGAGGTTACCGTTTTCAACCTTCGCGTCGACAATGTCGGTCAGATACGGTGCATTGAGTCGCGCCGCGATACGGGGCGCAAGGTCTTTGCCTTGCGCGGTTGCGCTTTCCAGGATGAGCCCGGCCCCGGTTTTTTCCGCCGCTCGCTGTACCGCCGTCGCATAGACCTCGGTGGAATACTGCGCCGCCAGGTCGTGATCGGCGATGGCGACCAGTGCGGCGCCGTGCCCGGCGACCTCGCCGGCAAGGTTCGAGATGTTTTTGCCCACGATGAGCGCGGCTTGGGTGCCGCCCCCTTCGCTGGCCAGGCGCTTTCCAAGCGCCAGCGCTTCCAGAGAGCTTTTCCGAATCTGTCCGTCGCGATGTTCGACGATGGTGAGGACGAGGTGGGCCATGATCGTTCCCTTTACAAAATCTTTTCTTCCGTGCGGAGGATGCGCACGAGCTCTTCGACCTGCTGGGCGGGATCGCCGGTGATCATGCGGTTCTTGCGCGCTTGGGAGGGCTGAGCAACCTCGAGCATTTGAATGGGGCTCGTGGGTGGATTGAGACCCAACTCGGCCGCGGTGACCACGGCCACCGGCTTCTTCTTGGCCGCCATAATGCCCTTCAAGTTGGCATACCGCGGCTCGTTGAGCCCTTTCTGGGCGGCAATCACCGCGGGCAAGGTGATCTCGAGCTCTTCGTGTCCACCTTCGACTTCACGTTCGGCATGCGCGGACTTGCCGTCGGCGCCAATTTCGAGCTTTACCACCACGGTGGCCTGCGGCCAATCGAGCTTTTCCGCCAGCATGGCCGGCACGGCCATGCGGTCGTGATCCACGCCTTGCTTGCCGCACAAGATGAGGTCCGGGGATTCGCGCTTCGCCATCGCGGCCAACGCCTCGGCTACCGGGAGCGGATCCGCATGTGTAAACGCAGGATCCTTGAGCACCACCGCGCGATCGGCGCCGAGGGCCAGGGCGGAGCGCATGGCTTCCTCGACCTTGTCCCCGCCGATTGAGAAAACGACCACTTCGCCGGAGTGCTTTTCTTTCAAGCGTAAGGCTTCTTCCAGGGCGAACTCGTCGTAGGGATTCACGACCCATTCGACTCCGGCGAGATCCACGGCATGGCCGTCGCCGGACGGCTTGATGCGTGAATCGGTGGCCGGGACCTGTTTCAGGCACACTGCGATCTTCACCGGAGCTCCTTCATGCCGCTGGGTTCGAACCTCGCGACGGGCGGGAAACGTTAGCAAGGCCCTTCCCTAGGGTCAAACAAAAGAGACGCGTTATGCTAGCCTCTTGCGCCCATGACGCAGGAAGGTTCGCCTCACGGCGCGGGAGCCTCGCGCCGTTTCTACGAGGAGCTCGCCGGGCGGACGCTTCATCCCCACACCCAGCGCGGCATCTTGTATCGCAATCTGGTCGTGGCAAGTCATCTTGATCGCGCAGAGCGCACGGTTTTGGAAGTGGGCCCGGGTGAAGGCGGACTCACCCGCATTCTCGTGGAGCGGCGGCATCGAGTGGTGGCGCTCGATCTTGCTTTGGGTTGGCTCACGCGTTTGCCGGCTTCGGTGAGCAAAGTCGCCGGCGAGGTGACCGCGCTGCCGTTTGCGGATCGCTCGTTCGACGCCATAGTGGCGGCCGAGGTCATCGAGCACATTCCCGACCTCGATCGCGCGTTGGGAGAAGCGGCGCGCGTGCTGCGGCCAGGCGGCAGGCTTGTCGTCACCGTGCCGTACCGCGAGACGCTTCAATACGTGAACTGCCCCGAATGCGGTGCGCGCTTCGAAGTGAACGGACACGTGCATCGATTCGAAGGCGATGAGCTGGCTTCGGCCCTTCGGGCCCGGGGACTCATCCCCCGTTCGCGCTTCGTGGGCTCGAGCCGCTTTGCCCGTGAGATGCTGCGCCGGGTTCCAGTGAGCCCTTTGCTTCCGTTCATTACCGCTGTCGATCGCCTCACCTATCGCAGTCAGCGCGTAACGGATACCTGGATGCTCGTATCCGCCGAGCGAGCGGGATGACGTGTTCGCGCAAACCGCAATGAAAAAGGCGGGGCGATGAATCGGCCAGAGCGGCGCATCCCCGATCTCCTGGTCACTCTGGGCTCGGTGACCGGGGTGACCGTGCTCACCCTCGGCGCCTATCTGATCGCCGTGTTGTTCCTCGGCCGCAAGCTTTCGCGGGAGGACTTCGGCTACTTCAACCTGTGGGTGTCGGCGTTGAACGTTCTGGGGTCCATTTCGCTTTTGGGGTTTCCCAACGCGCTCGTGCGGAACTATCCGCGCGATCGGCTGGCGCGAAGCGCCTGGCCGCGGCTCGGACGTCCCTTCGTGGCGCTAACGCTGCTCGTTTGCGCAATCGGGACAGCGATTTTCGACATGATCTATCACTTGAACGCGCGGGACGCGCTGTGGCTCTTCGCCGCGTCGGCGTTCGTGGGGCAAACGCAGCATCCAACCACCGTCCTGCAGGTATTCCGGCGGTTCTCCGTCGCTCAGGGGCTGCAAACCCTGTGGCGTCCGTTGATGCTTTTGGGTGTGCTGGGCCTTCTCGCGACTCACCGGCTTGGCGTTCTGTGGATGCCGCCCGTCATCGCCGTAGCGGGGTTGCTGCAGCTCCTGATCTCGGAGTGGGCCGCACGAAGCGCACCGCGAGGACCCGACGCGATTTCACTTCGGGACATGTGGGGCGACGCGACGGTGTTCAGTGGACTCTATGTCGCCGCCATCCTCTTGACGCGGCTGGATAGTTTCTTCCTCGCCAAACTGCTGGATTTGGATGCGCTGGGACTGTATGCAGCGCTCTCGTTTTTTACGCTGACTGGGTATGGCGTCGTTTCGATCGCGGTTGGCCAGGTGCTGCGGCCCAAGCTGGCCAGCGGCGAACATATTGGGACACGGCGGCTCACCTGGGGGCTCGCCGGGTTGGGTGGGGCGGTTGGTGTGGTGCTGGCGTTCTTGTCGCCTTGGCTCATGCCGGCGGTCTTTTCATCGCGGTACGCGGGCGATCACCGGGTGATTGTCGCGCTCTTGGCCTTGGCCGGTCTTTTCCAGGTCCTTTATGCCGTACCGTCGAGCCGCATCGGCGTCGTGTCCTCAACCAAGTCGCTGCGCATCTTTTTGCCGGTGAGTCTGTCCGCCTTGGTCGTGGACGCGGTATTGCTTCTGTGGCTCGTGCCGCGGTTTGGGTTGGCGGGAGCAGCGTTGGCTTCGGCACTCACCTGGCTTTGGCGTGCGGCGACCGCTTGGATAGTGGCGGGCCGGGAGCGGTGACGGCGTTTCCCGCTACTGATGATCGATGGGGAGACCGGTCTGCGTTTTGGGGGGCGAGGCGTCGATGATCTCGATGCCGCGGGGTAACCGCAACGTGAGATCCTTTTCCAGATCGCGCGGGTTCTTTTCCAGCGCGGTGAACTGAAACACGACGTTGTCGCCGGTCGCTTCGCGGAAGAAGAGACGTTCGGGAAACCCGTTCTTCCCGACCACGAGGCGAATTTCCTCGAGGGGATACCCGGGCTCCGGATGTTTCGGAAACAACCGCAGTGCCGCTGGATAACTGCCCCACGGCTCTTGTTTCACGTTGAACACCTCGGTCAGCGAGCGGTGCTGTCCGCCGAAGAGCAGGAAGACTTCGCTTCCGGGCGCGTTGACGCGAAACGGATACCGCTGGGCTTGGTTTTCCGAAGGCATGACGACCCACAGCGAATCGCCCTGGATGACCAGCTCCTGGGGTTCCGGACGAGAGTAGGCCAGGCGGAAGCGTTGCGGAGGCTTGAAGGCCATGGTTCCCGCCGCTTCCACGCTTTCCCCCGTCAGCGCCACTTGGCGCACTTGCACGAATTTCGCGCGCAACCCGGTTACGCTGCGTAACGCGTTCTCGAGCCGAACCACCTCGGACGGGGACGCTGCGGCTTGGGTCGCCATCGCGCTGCACAGAAGCAAAGGAAGAATCACGAGACGATGGATCATGCCGATCCCCCGGGTCGCGAAGAGAACGCTACGTCGAGAGAGGGATAACATCACGGGCGATCCTCCGCTTCCGGCAAGAAATCAGGGGTGAGGTCCGACGGCGACACGTCCTTCGTGCCCGAAGGCACGTTGATGCTGAACGCTTTCGGGGCCACGTCCCCGTTCACGCGCGTCGTTTCGAGCGTGAACTCCGCCCACTGCGAGGTCTCGGGAATCTCGACCTTGATCTGTCCGGGAATCTCGAACCGCCCTCCCTCTTCGTAGTGCGCGTACGCTGCGATGAGCACGGGGGTCTCGAGCTGAGTCTCGCGCCGAATTTCCATGCGCCGCGGCGTGCCGGTCTTGGGATCGAGCCAGAGCACGCGATGCAATGTGCTTCCGGCCCCGCCCGTTCCGGGGGGAACCACCAATCGAGCTAGACCGTTCTCCAGGCTCGCTGCTCCATCGCGGTCCAAATCGCGCGGCGGAATGCCGCTGGGAAGGAGCACGGCCAGAAGCTCGCGCGGGGGAATGAGCAGCCCCGCGCTCGAATCACCGGGGCCGCTTCGCACCACCGTGCGCTGTTGCGGCAAATACAGAGTCCAACCCTTTGCGTCTCCCGAGAGATCGAACAAGGTGGCGAGACCACCCCAGCGTCCCTGAACGCGCGCGTTGCCGGGGCGTGCGACCAGCATCGAGAAGTTGAACACGCGCGTCTTTTCGCCTTCGGCACCCACGTGCGCCTTGCCCCCCGCGGAAATGGCATGAATGCCGGCCGCCCAGCGATTGAAGCTCTCGATGAGTTGCCCTCGTTGGGCGGCGTCGAGCCCGCTTGCCGAGGGTGGGGCGGGATCCTCGGCCAAGGCATTGGCACAAACACCCGGCAAGGCGATGGCAAAAAGGCAAAGCCCGATCAAGAACCCAGGGAGACGTAAAAACATCGACATCCCATTCATTCCTTGAAACAACGCGTCCTCTCCCCGGTTGTAGCAAGATACCCGCGCCAGGAACGGATCATCCTCCCCCGGCCAAGCTACAGCGGCCCTTGTATCTACGCGCCCTTGCGGGAGGAATCGCGCCACGTAGGTTCCACTTCGTCCAGGAGCGCTCGGATATCGGGTATCCGCGCGACCGCCGCTTCATAGCCCACCTGAACCAAGCGGGACGAGGCCATGAGATCGAAGGACGGAAACTCCCCGGTCGGCGGTCGAATCACGATGTCGGCCTTCGTCTCCGATGTGCGCGCGTTCTGCCGGGCGGCGATGGAGGTCACCATCATCGACATGTGGAGCAAGTGCCGCGGGCGGGGTGAGCGGCCCTCGCGATAACCCAGGTTGACCGCGATGACGATGCGGGGCTCGAACTCGCGCACGGTTTCTACGGGCAGGTACTCCACCAACCCGCCATCCGTGTACAACGTCCCGTCCAGCTCCACTGGCTCGAACACGTTGGGAATAGACGAGGAGATCATGACCGCCTGCGCCACCCGACCCTTTCGAAACACCACTTTCTCCCCGGTCAAGAGATCGGTGGCGACCACGGCAAGTGGGATGCGGAGCTCGTCGAAGGTCAAATCCCCCAACAGCTCGGTCAGAAAGCGGTCGATGCCGGCATTGTTGAGGAGACCGAGCCGGGGCCAGGTGATGCGGGCCAGATCTTTCCAGCGTAGCGCCTCTGCGACGGAACGGAGCTCGGAGACCGAGAAGCCAGCCGCATAAATAGCACCGACGATGGCGCCCCCACTCGTCGCGGCAACACAGTCCACGGGAATGTTGGCTTCATCCAGGGCGGTCAATACACCAATGTGGGCCACGGATTTTGCGGTGCCGCCGCTCAAGGCAAGGCCAACCGTGGGCCGGGGGGAAGCATTCATGTTGCCTTGGCGACTCTAGCCTCGGCTCAAGGAGGGGTCAAGTCGGGGGGCGGACGGAACCGGCCGGAACTCTCGGGGTAGAACCCCCGGAACGCCCGGAGCTTACACGTTGACACTCCCCCTCCCGGTCCCTAGATTTCGCGCGATGCCGAGCGCCATTCGCCGTTGTTTCTCGGGAACCTGCGTGCTCGCGGCGATCGGGACGTTGGCCATCCCCGCCTTTGCCGCCCCCATTTTCTCCACGGCCCAAGTCAGTCCTGCCGCCATATCTCCCAATGGGGACAACGTTCAAGACGAGACAGTAATTTCATATCAGGTTGCAGTGGATTCTGCGGATGTGCGCGCGCTCCTCGCCGTTCCGGGTGGCGGGGTGGTGGACACACTGCAGGCCTTTGCCCGAAGGGGCCTCGGCAACCACGCCTTTGCTTTCGATGGGATCGGTAACTTAGGACCGATACCCGACGGGACCTACGAGGTCCGGCTCCTGGGGGTGGGCACGGGCGGACAAGGCACCGAATCCCTCACCCTGCCTCTCAGCATCGACCGCGTGCCCCCCGCCATCACCGAATGGACGCTGTCCTCAGGCATCTCGCCCATCGTGAAGAACGGCTCCATCCTCAGCATGCAAGCCTGCGTCGAGGGGGGCTACGACTCGATCGCCGTCGATCTGTCTGCGGTCGATTCGAACTTCAACGCCTCCCTGGTGGACGTGGATCCACTCCCGGACCCTTGCCGGCTCTTTCACTACACGATCTCGAGCGGCAACACGCGAGCCGACGCCGCGCAGCTCCCAGTCGAGATCCAGGTCCACGATGCGGCCGGCAACATTTCGAGCACCAGCTTTTCGGTCTGTCTTTCCAACCATCCGCCCGCGGTCAGCCAGCCCGCCACGCTTCAGAACGAATTCACGTACTTCCAGAACGGGGACGAAATTCATGCGCTGGTCGGCTTCTCGTCGATCGTTCCGATTACGGTGACCGGGGATTTCTCCAACATCGATTCGCAGTTCAATGCCGACAGCGTGCACGTGACGCCGGAGGGCGGGAACCTTTATCGCGTACGTTACCGGCTTCGTGATACGAACACGCGACCGGACGGGACGTATCGCGTGCGGTTGTTCGGGTACGATCCAGGGTGCGGTGTGGCGGCCGACAGCACCGTGACCATCGCCCTCGATAACGCCGGCATCAACTCATCCCTGGTCGAGAACTTCCACGTCAATCCCACCGCCTTTTCTCCGGCCGGGAACGGCACGAAACAAGTCGGCGTTCAGTTCACCGTCCTCGAAGACACGTTGATCGTGAGCGTGTCCACGACGGCCATCTATCGCGATCTCACCGGCACGGCCAAGGATACGGTGAGCGTCCCCATCCAGCTCTCGCGCACGATGATTCGCGGCACGCACACCGTTCTCTGGAACGGCAGCTTCGGCTCGCAATACACGGCGTCACGGCTCGTTGATCAAAATCTCACTCTTGTCCTGCGGGCGACCAGCATCGCCCTCGATCGCCAGCGCTCGTTGTTCACCGGCCTGGAAGTGGACAACACCCTGCCGATCTTGCGCGCCTTTCCGCTTCCTGGGGCGGCGAAGGCCCGTAACGGACAGGTTCTCAATATCCCGCTGACCTATGATCGCTCGGGCTACACATTGCGCGCGGATCTGAGCACGGTGGATTCGAACTTCAATCCCGTGACCTCGACCGAGGTGGTGGCCGACTCCTCGGGCGGGAAATACGGGATCTTCTACGCCGTAAGCCCGACCAACACCGTGCTTGATCATGCGAACCTGCTTGTGCCGGTCACGGCGACCGATCGCGCCGGCAATACGGCCACCGTGTCGGATCTGGTCAAAGCCTGTCTCGACAACGTACCGCCGCGATTCGTTTCGGCGACCTTCAAGGGCAATCCGGGGCCCTTCCGGAACGGCGACCACATCGTCATCGATACCCGTTGGCACTCGGAGCCGCAACAACTGAATCTCGATGTGACCGCGGACTTCTCGGCGGTCGACGACAAGTACAACCCCGTCACCCGCCCCGCGGTGGTGGAAGGGGCGACCGACTCTCTCGGGAACGCGGTGACCGACTCTCTCGGGAATGTGCGTTACGAGATCTCGTACACCCTCGCCTCGAACAACGTCATCTCGGGCTCGAACCTTCCCGTGTTCGTGACCGCGCGCGATCGAGCCGATCTCGGCTGCGGCGCGACCACGGTCACCGCGATCCACGCGACGCTGGATTCCAAGTCCGGTCCGGTGCCGGTGTTCGACACGAGTTCACTCGTCGTCGAGTCGTCGCCGGCCACGATCTCGGGGCGAGCCAGTGAGGCCGATTCGGTGGAAATCCTCCGGGGGGGGGCGCCGGTCGATACGTTTGCTGTGGATCCGCTCACGCATCGGTTTTCGGGATCGGTCGCGCTGTCACCCGGGGAAAACCAGTTCACCGCCAAGGGCCTTGATCTGGCGGGGAACGTCTCCGCCGCCTCGGCACCCCTTTCGGTGTTCCTGGTGCACCAGACGCTCCTCACCGTCCCGCCCGCGTTCGCTCCCGGCAATGAATTTTTCGTCGCCCTCATCACCCCCGCCGACGCGGTCACCGTGCACATTTACACGCTGGAAGGCGTGGAGATCCAGAGATTGGAGAAGCGAACGCCCGGCGTGACGTTCCGCATTCCTTGGGATGGAAAGGATCACACCGGCCTCATCACCTCCAGCGGACCCTGCTTGGCCGCGGTGGATGTCGAGGAATCCGGCAACGTTCGGGAGCGTTTGCATAAAGCGTTCATCTTCCGCCGGACGGGAAATCAATGAGATTCTGGCTCGTCTTGCTCCTTCTGGCCGGATTGGCCCCTCGCGCGAGCGCGGGCACCACCACCGCATTCGCCAGCAACGATCCGGGCGTGCGGGCGACCGCGATGGGCGGCGCCTACACTGGACTGGGCGGCGACCCCGGCGCACTCTACTGGAATCCGGCCACGCTCTTCTTTCAAACCCACCGATCCATCGAGGCGTCGTACTCGGATCTGTACGGCCTCGGACTGGCCAAGCGCACCTTCTTCACCTACGGCAGCAAGCACGTGATCGAGGAGGTGCACTATGAAGACGATCAAGTCGTCGTGCGTCAGAATCGAACGTCCGGGATGGCCTACGCGCTCGGCCTGGAATCATTGTTTTTGGACGTGGACGAGAACGGCTATTCGGAGTTGAGCCTGGGCGGCGGCATCGCCTGGGGCTATGGCGACCGGTTTGCGATCGGCCTCGCACTCCGTGGACTGTTCGCATCGAGCGACATCGAGGATGTTTCGGGGACGGGATACAACCTGGGGTTGGGCGTTGCCTGGAAAGCGTCCAGCCGCGACCGCATCGGGGTCGATGTGCCCCACTTGTTCTCCCGTATGATCTGGAAGTTCGACAGTACTGAACGGCTCCCCATCGACGCGTCCGTGGGTTGGAGCCGCCGCATGTTCAAGAACGTCACCGTGTCGGCTGACCTGGAAATTCGCGAAGGCACGAGCGGTCTCTATCGAGCCGCGGCCGGCGGCGAATGGTGGGTGTTTCCGGATCGTCTCGCGGTTCGAGGCGGTTTCCGCCATGTAACGGGCGGGGTCGAGAACATCGACAAGCCTACCTTCGGCGCGGCTATGCGCTTGAGCCGGCTCCGCTTCGACTATGCCTACCGATTCGAACCCGACGCGCTGGGAGACACACATCGCCTTGGGTTGGCGGTCGATTTCTAACTCGGGTTGCTGATCGCTAGTGTTCGCACGCGCCCGGGGCGCCCACCCACACGCTTCCGTCCTCGAAGCATTCTTTTTTCCAGATCGGCACATCGGCTTTGAGACGTTCGATGAGGTGCCGGCACGCGGCAAATGCTTCCTCGCGATGCGGCGCCGACGCAACCGCGATCACGCTCGTCTCCCCCACCTCGATCCGGCCGAGGCGATGGTGCAGGAAGATCGCGCTCACCGGCCATTTGGCGCGCGCCTCGGCGACGATGGCTTCCATTTGGGCGATCGCCATCGCTTCGTAGGCTTCGTACTCGAGCCAGAGAACGTCCTTGCCCATAGAGGGCGAACGCACGACGCCTTCGAAAACAACCACTGCCCCCGCCCCGGGACGAGTCGCCGCTTCGCGAAGCGGTGTGGGATCGAGCGGCTCGCGGGTGAGATGCGCGGTCTTGGGCCCGGAACCGCCGCTTACGGGTGGGATGAGAACGATGTCCATACCGGGTTCGAGGAGTGCATCGTCATCGAGAAACGAAACACCGGACGCCAGGCGCGATGCGCGCACGAGAGTGCCCAGCTCGGGATGGCTAAGGGTCAACGCCTCGCGCAAGTCCCGGCCCCGCGCTCCTGGGGACAGCTCGATCGCGATCCGGTTTCGGCCCGCCGCGTCGCGCAGGGCGGCGAAGAGGATCACCTCAACGCGCATGCGAGGCGGGAGCTTCGGCGCGCGCGGGGAGAGTCAGGATCCAGGTGTCGTCGTTTTCGCGGGCGGCCTCGCTCAACGCGGCCAGGTTTTCCGTGCACCCTTCCACGCGCAGTCGCGTCGCGCGAGACCGGGCCGGCAGCGCGGCAATGATGAGCCGGAGCCCCTCGCGTAGCACCCGAGGATCTTTGCTGGGCACGGCGAACGAGAGGGCGACGTCTCCTTCGTGCTCGCGCAAATGAAACACTCCGGCCGGCGCGCCCATGGCATCGGTGGCGACCAGAGTCAGGCCGTGAGCCGTGGTCAACCCTGCGCCTTTAGGTTTTAGCGGCGCCTCACGATCACCGGCCCGGGCGAGATCCCGCCGGCGAAGGAAGGCGCGCCAGCGCGGAAGATCCTCCTGAGTCAATGGGCAGAGCCACAGGCTCGAACCGAGCAAGGACCATGGACGCTCTAGGCCGTGCCGTGAACTCGACATGGCTTCATGGTACCGTGCCGCTCGCGTCCGTCTCCAGAGGGTTTTCTGTCGCAGGGAAACGCCCAGTCGGATCCGAACTACGGGAGGTTCGCGTGAGGATACGTTCGGTCACGCTCATCGCGGTTCTAGGGCTGGGGATACCTGCTTGCTACGACACGACCACCCAAGTGGTGGGACCAAGCGGCCCGCCGTCGGGGAGCATCCTCTTCGTCACCAGCACCAACCAGCTCGTGTGGGTGGAGGCAACAAATCCCACGCACGTTCTTGGAGGCGTTGCGTTGACCGGTACCGGCGGTCCCGGCATCACGACCTTGGACTATCGCCCGGCCACCGGAGAGCTCTACGGGTTCTCGACGTCGAACGGTAATCTGTACCGCATCGACACGAGCACCGGCATCGTTCAACCGGTCGGCAATGTTTTGACGGGATTCACCGGCCCCCAGATCGATCTGGATTTTTCGCCGAGTGCCGACCGCGCCCGACTCGTGTCGACGGACGAGGAAAACGCGCGAATCAATCCCGCCGACGGAAAGTCAACGTTCGACACCGATCTATCCGCGGGCGATGTAGCGGGCATTGCGTACGACAACAACCACTCCGGCGCCACCGCCAGCACCCTCTTCGGCATCGACATCACCCACGACCAGCTGGTTCGGATCGGGGGCGTGGACGGAAACCCTTCCCCGAATGGCGGCGTAGTCACCGCGATCGGTCCGTTGGGACTCGACGCGGGACCGGCCTCGGCCTTCGATATCGCACCCGACGGCACTGCGTACGCCGCGCTCAACGTGAATGCGCTCACCAGCCTCTACCAGATCGATCTCTCGCGAGGCACGGCGACGGAGGTGGGAGTGCTCGGAGCGGGCGGCGGCGTGGTGAGCATGGCCGTGGTTCCCTGATCCTAGCGTCGCGACGCGAGCAGGATCTCCCGCATGGCCCTTGCCGCTGGATCGAGATGCTGCCGCTTCAGGGTCAAGAGACCGAGGCTCCGGTTGACGTGCAGACGTTGATAACTCACGCGCTGGATGTTTCGTTCGCTGATGAACGGCCGGGTCACGGAGTCGGGCAACACCGACACCCCGAGTCCCGAGGCGACGAGCTGCGCCATGATGGCGGGGCGGCCGATCTCCATGACCGGACGCGCCACCAGACCCTCTCGAGCCATGGCGCGTTCGATGAGCGTGCGGGTCGTGGATCCGCGCGGGTAGGCAATGAAGGGTTCGCGCGCCAGAAGTTCAGCGAGTGACGTGATGCGGGCAGTTTTCGGGGCGACGAGTCCGAGCCGTTCCCGCGTCAATTCCTCCTCGACGACATCGGATTCATTGACCGGGAGCGTCCCCAAGACGAGATCCAGTCGCGCCTGACGCAGGCTTCGGACGAGCGCCGCGGTGGCGTCGATCTCCACGGATACTTCGATCCCGGGATGATGGGCGTGCAGGCGCAAAAAGGCGGCGGAGAGAATCTCGGTCGCGGCATCGGTAGCGCCCAACCGCACGCTGCCCCGGGCCAAGCCCTCCACTTCGGCCACTTCCGCCCGGCCGGCATCGAGCGTCTGGAGAGCGCGGCGAGCATGCCCGAGGAACGCTTCTCCAGCGGTGGTGAGGGTAATGCCGCGCGTGCCGCGATGAATGAGCCGAGTGCCGAGCGCATCTTCCAGCGCCTTCATTTGCATGCTCACCGCGGGCTGGGACAGATGCCGGCGCCGCGCGGCCGCGGAGAGGCTCCCCTCCTCGGTGATGGCAATCAGGGTTTGGAGGTGTTCGAGGTCCATATCCATAATTAAAGCTTATGGCTAGTATCAGCACAATTAGTATTTTTAATGTCTGGCCGACGGCCTATGCTCTCGGGGCAAGATTTAGTGATGTCTTCAACTCTTCCGCACAAAGGAGTGCAATCGATGACCCCTGCGACCAACATTCGCCCCGCCACTGGGAAGCTCGGAGTGTTGCTTCCCGGAATGGGCGCGGTGGCGACCACGTTCATTGCCGGCGTGGAAGCGATCCGTACGGGACACGCCAAGCCGATCGGCAGCCTGACCCAGATGGGAACCGTGCGTCTGGGTAAGCGCACCGACAACCGCACCCCGATGGTCAAGGACTTCGTGCCGCTGGCCACCTTAGATGATCTCGTCTTCGGCGGCTGGGACATTTTCGAAGACGACGCCTACACCGCGGCCATGAAAGCCGGGGTTCTGGATAAGGACCTCTTGAATGAGGAGAAAGCCTTCCTCTCCGGGATCCGGCCCATGTCGGCCGTGTTCGACAAGCAATATGTGAAACGGCTGGATGGACCGAACATCAAGAAGGGCGCCAACTGGATGGAAAAAGCCGAGGCGCTCATGGATGACATCAAGAGCTTCAAGGCCAAAAACGGGTGCGATCGCCTCGTGGCCGTCTGGTGCGGTTCTACGGAAATCTTCATGACTCCGACTGCGGCCCACAAGGACCAGCGTTCGTTCGAGGCGGCCATGGCTGCCAACTCGCCCGACATCGCCCCGAGCATGGTGTATGCCTATGCCTTCTTGAAACTCGGCATTCCGTTCGCCAACGGCGCGCCGAATTTAACCGTGGATATTCCCGCCATCCGCGACATGTCGCGCGAGCTCAACGTGCCAATTGCGGGGAAGGATTTCAAAACCGGGCAAACCCTGCTCAAGACCGTGCTCGCCCCCATGTTCAAGGCGCGCTATCTGGGCGTCGCGGGCTGGTACTCGACCAACATTCTGGGCAACCGGGACGGCGAGGTGCTGGATGATCCCGAGTCGTTCAAGACCAAGGAAGAGTCGAAGCTGAGCGTGCTCGACACCATCCTTCAGCCGCAGCTTTATCCCGATCTCTACGGCAACATCTTCCATAAGGTGCGGATCAACTATTACCCGCCCCGCGGCGACAACAAGGAAGGCTGGGACAACATCGACATCTTCGGGTGGCTCGGCTACCCGATGCAGATCAAGGTCGATTTCCTCTGCCGTGATTCGATTCTCGCCGCGCCGATCGTGCTCGATCTCGCGCTGTTCATGGATCTTGCCCAGCGTTCCGGCAAGCGCGGGATCCAGGAATGGCTCTCGTTCTACTTCAAGAGCCCCATGGCGGCGGAAGGGTTGTACGCGGAGCACGACCTCTTCATCCAGCTCATCAAGCTCAAGAACACGTTGCGCCACATGCGGGGCGAAGAGCTGATCACGCACCTCGGCAACGAGTACTACGATTAGTTCGTGAATTCGCCCACGGAGTAGTGGAAGGCCCGCTCATGGGAGCGGGCCTTTTCGTTCCCGAGCTAAGCGGGCTCAGCGCGCACGAAAAAGCCCAGCTAGGGAAGCCGGGCTTTCGTCCTGGGGTGATGACCCTATCCGGGAGTAAGAATAGCTAATGCGCTGCTCGATCACCCCGGGCAGGCACGCTATCACGGTGAGCATTCGATTACTCTCCTAAACATTCTCCGTAACCCAAAGATGGGGAATCCACCTAACGCCTCCCCAGAACACGCATCAAATGTGCACCGATGTGCTAGACTCCTCCGCCTTTCCACTGTCAACGACAACTTCGCATAGGAGAGTTCGAGGCACATGGCCATTCCAGCCACCCAGATCCGGAACGGGATGGTCCTGCTCGTGGACGGCAGGCCGCACCGGGTCGTATCGAAAGAACACATTACTCCGGGCAAGGGCAACGCGGTCGTGCAGACCGTGCTCACCGATCTTCAAGGCGGGGGCACCGTGAACCGGAGGTTCCGCTCCGCGGAGGCGGTTGAGACCGCATCCTTGGAAACGCACGAGCTGCAATACCTGTATCGCTCGGGCGACGACTATACCCTTATGAACACCGAGACCTACGAGATGATCGGCCTCCCGGAAGGCACGTTGGGCGACAGCGCCAAGTACCTCCAGGAAAACATGATCATCGTGGCCCAGTACTGGAACGGTAAGGTGGTGGCGATCGAGGTGCCGATGACGGTGGATTTTCGGATCACCGCCTGCGCTCCACCCATGAAGGGCGCCACCGCGTCCGGCGGGCCGAAGCCGGCCACGCTGGAAAATGGTCTGGTGGTCAAGGTACCGCAACACCTCAACGTGGGTGACAAGGTGCGAATCGATACGCGCGACGATTCGTTCGTGGAGCGAGTCACGGACTAACGCACGCGGAAAGGGAGGGAAGGATGCGTCCCGACCACACCGCCTGGATTTCGAGAGGGGCCATCGTCGTTTTGGCCCTTCTCGCCCTTCCTTCTGTCTCTGCGGCGCAAGCCGACTCCACCTACCCCTACCAGCCTGATTCGGCGGGGGTGGGCTCCGTGCTTTGGGCTCAACTCGACGACGTCATTGGCCCGGTGTCGGCCCGCTATCTCGTCGACGCCATGCAGGATGCCAAAAAACGGCGCGCCGCCGCACTGGTGATCGAGCTCGATACCCCCGGCGGTCTCGACACCTCGATGCGCCAGATCATCAAAGCAATCCTGGCCAGCGATGTCCCGGTTTGTGTCTTCGTCTCCCCGAAAGGTGCACGCGCCGCCTCGGCCGGCGTCTACATTGCCTTTAGCGCCCACGTCGTCGCCATGGCGCCGGGGACGAACATTGGCGCCGCGTCTCCGGTCGCTTTCGGCGGCGGGCAGGTCGATTCGACCATGCTCTCGAAGATGAAGAACGATGCCGTGGCCTACATCAGGAGCTTGGCCCGCATTCGCGGCCGGAACGGAAACTGGGCCGCCGATGCCGTGGAACACGCGGTGTCCTTGCCCGCCGAGGACGCGGTCACCCAGCACGTGGCCAATTTCATTGCCACCGGACCGAGCGATTTGTTGGACAAGATGGATGGCCTGCATACGAGCGTCGGCAGCGAACCGGATTACGTAATCCGCACGCGCACGGCCGAGATCGTTCCGTATCGCATGTCGCTTCGCTACCGCATTCTCTCCGCGCTCAACAACCCCAACGTCGCCTACCTCTTGCTGCTCCTTGGTTTCTATGGTCTCTTTTTCGAGTTATCGAACCCGGGGGCGATCTTTCCCGGCATTCTGGGAGGCATAGCGCTCATCCTTGGGCTCTTTGCGTTGCAGAACTTGAGCATCAACTACGCGGGTCTTCTCCTCATCCTCTTCGGCGTCGTATTGTTCCTTCTGGAAACCCAGATCACGAGCCACGGCCTCTTGGCGATCGGAGGTACCGCATCGCTATTGGTCGGGTCGCTCCTTTTGATCGAAGCTCCGGAGCCCTATCTTCGCGTGTCACTCAAGGTCATCATTCCAGCCGTCGTGGTAACCGCGGGGTTCTTCCTCTTTGCGGCCACGCTCGCCATTCGCACGAGGCGGCGCAAGGTCGTGACGGGCAAGGAAGGGCTGGTGGGGATGATCGGTGTCGCGCGCACTCCCCTATCCCCGCAGGGGACCATCTTCGTGTCCGGCGAACACTGGACAGCAGTGACCGAATCGGGCGAGAGCCTTCCCCCGGGTACGCCGGTCGAAGTCGTCGCCATGGATCGTCTCACTCTCACCGTACGACCGGCTCGCGGGTAGTCGGCCGGAAAGGATCGGGCCATGGGCATTTCCTTGGGCGTCATCGTTCTGATCGGGATCATGCTTATCTCGAGCTCGGTGCGCGTGCTGCGCGAGTACGAGCGCGCGGTGGTCTTCCGCCTCGGTCGTTTCGCAGGGGTGAAGGGTCCGGGGCTTTTTCTTCTGATCCCGGTGCTCGACCGCATGGTGCGGGTACCGTTGCGCATCATCACCATGGACGTCCCGCCCCAAGACGTGATCACCAAGGACAACGTGACCATCAAGGTGAACGCGGTGTTGTATTTTCGTGTGGTGAGTCCCGAGGGCGCAATTTTGACCGTGGAAGATTTTCTTTACGCCACGAGCCAGATCGCGCAGACCACGTTACGAAGCGTGGTCGGTGAGCACGAGCTGGATCAGATCCTGTCCGAGCGAGAAACCATCAACCAGACGTTGCAGAAAATCATCGATGAGCGCACGGATCCGTGGGGAGTGAAGGTCACCGCGGTGGAGATCAAAGACGTGGACCTGCCGCCCGAGATGAAGCGCGCCATCGCTCGGCAAGCCGAGGCGGAACGCGAACGCCGAGCCAAGGTCATTCACGCCGAGGGCGAGCTCCAGGCTTCGGAAAAACTCGCCGCCGCCGCGCATATCATCGGGGCGGAACCCACCGCCATCCAGCTCCGCTATCTGTCCACGTTGGCCGAGATCGCCACCGAACATACGAACACGATCGTGTTCCCGATCCCGCTCACGCTCTTGGAAGGCTTGAGCGCGTGGTCCAAGAAACTTCCCACCGGCGGGCAGAGCTGATGCGGATGCGGACCACATTGGCGCTGGCGGGTCTGGCCTTTCTCACCGGCTGCGCAGGAACGAGCCCGAACGTCACTGGTATGGCGGACAACGTGCGCCGTCTTCAGGCCGAAGCGGACATGCTGTCGGAAGGACAAGAAGCGGCGTACGCGCTTGATGCCTCACGTGCTCTGTCCTCTCAAGCATCCACCGAGAAGGACAAGAACTTGGCCGCCGCCAAGCTCGACGCGTCGGAGGCGGCAGCCAACGCCGCTTTGGCGGCCTCGATGACTCAACGCGCCGCGGTTGAAGCCGACAGCTTGCGCCGGCGCGCAGCCCAGGCCGAGCGCGACTGGGACGATGCGATCCGCATGCTCGAGCAGACCGAGAAGGCGGCGGAGCGCACCGCGAAAGGGATTCCCCGCACGGCACCGCCCGACACGGTCATGATCGAGCTTCCGCCCATTCCTTCGCCGCCCGGCGATTCGTTATCGGGAACCTCAACCCTGCTCGAAGAAGCCAGCCGCTGGAATGAAGCCGCAACGCGATACCGCTTACCGATTGCGGAAACCTACGGGCGCTTCCTGGACGCGGTGAACGCCGCCCAAACCCCCAAGGTCAAAGACGACGTGCGGACCCAGGAACTGAACGCAGCCTCGTGGACGGTGACCGAAATGGCGCATTCTGTACATGCGGAAGCGCTACGCCGTCAGGGTTCGGCCAGCCTGACTCGCGCCCTCGATCTGGCCGCCCAGCGCGATCAAGCGGTTTGGGCGATGGTCGACCTCGAACGCACGATGAAGGAATCGGCGCGCAGCCAGCTCGAGGAAACGCGCTCGAAACTCGCCGACCGTGAACAGGAGCTCTACAAGTCGCTCAAGCAGTTCGAGGGTAAGTTCGCCACCATCCGCCAGGAGGCGCGCGGCACGATCATGTCGCTCTCGGACATCCTGTTCGACTTCAACAAGGCGAATCTGCGCCAGGAGGCTCAGCTCAACCTGGCTAAGGTGAGCGTGATCCTGACCCAGTACGCCGAAATGCACATCTCGGTCGAGGGGCACACCGACAACGTCGGCGCCGAGGATTACAACTTGAAGCTCTCCGAGAAACGCGCCAAGTCCGTGTACGATTTTCTCGTCCATGAGGGGGTGACGGCCGACCGGATGGATACCAAGGGGTACGGCATGTCCCAGCCGGTCGCCGCCAACGAAACCGCGGAGGGCCGGCA
>Ga0075418_10000313_pt1 | contig 49709 bp, 49 predicted proteins | sample SoiMetdeltSBSDD2_FD_81776 | JGI IMG/M metagenome (GOLD analysis project Ga0075418, IMG submission 81776) | Bulk soil microbial communities from a Populus tree surrounding site in Tennessee, USA - Soil MetaG P. deltoides SBSDD2 | ecosystem: Environmental > Terrestrial > Soil > Tree plantation...
GCACGCCGATGCCGTCGAGCGCTTCCGGAGCTTCCTCAAGAGCACGCAGGCGGCGCGCGCCGATTTCGAGCAGAAGGTCTACGGCCGCGAGGGCAAGCTCCTCCAGGAATCCAAAGGCAGCTTCGTGTTCCAGCGGCCGGGGCGCTTCCGCTGGACGTATGCCAAGCCCGTCGACCAGGTGATCGTCGGCGACGGCGAGCGCGTGTGGATCCACGACCGCGACCTGAATCAGGTGACCGTGCGCAGAATGTCGAAGGCGCTCGGCTCCACGCCCGCGGCGCTGCTCGCCGGGTCGAGCGACGTGGAGAAGGCGTTCGAGCTTTCCGAGGCCGGCACGCGCGACAAGCTGGAGTGGCTGGAGGCGAAGCCGCGCGATCCCGAGGCCGGATTCGACCGCATCCGCATGGGATTCTCGGCCACCGGAATCGAGGCGATGGAGCTGGTCGACAATTTCGGCCAGACCACGCGGCTTCGCTTCCTCAACCTGCAGCGCAACCCGAAGACTGACCCGGCCGATTTTCGCTTCGAACCCCCGAAGGGCGCCGACGTCCTAGGCGAGAGGTAACGCGGGGTAGAAGCCCCCCGCAAATCGTATGAACGATCTGTTCGGCAAGCCGCAGCCTGCGGCGCCGCTCGCCGAGGCGCTGCGCCCTCAGTCGATCGACGACGTCGTGGGGCAGGAGCATCTGCTCGGGCCCGGGAAGCCGCTGCGGCTCGCGTTCGAGTCCGGCAAGCCGCACTCGATGATTCTCTGGGGGCCGCCCGGCTCGGGCAAGACCACCATCGCACGGCTGATGGCGAAGGCGTTCGACGCCGAGTTCGTCGCGCTGTCGGCGGTGTTCTCCGGCGTGAAGGACATCCGCGAGGCGGTGCAGGCCGCCCAAACCGAGCTCGAGCGCTCGGGGCGCCACACCATCCTCTTCGTCGACGAGGTGCACCGCTTCAACAAGGCGCAGCAGGACGCGTTCCTGCCGTATGTCGAGCGCGGCCTAATCACTTTCGTCGGCGCGACTACGGAGAACCCTTCGTTCGAGGTGAACAGCGCGCTTCTTTCCCGGGCATCGGTTTACGTTCTTGAACCTTTGAAAGACTCGGATCTTCGAATGCTGCTGGAGCGCAGCGGTCTCGAAGCCGACGAGGAAGCGAAAGCTCGACTGGTCGGCTTCGCCGACGGCGACGCGCGCAGGCTGCTGAACGCGGTCGAAATCCTGAAGAATTCGACCAAGGACGAAATCGCTAGCGGCGAGCTCGTCGAGCGGGTGCTGGCGCAGAACCTGCGCCGCTTCGACAAGGGCGGCGAGCAGTTCTACGACCAGATTTCGGCGCTTCACAAGAGCGTGCGCGGCTCGGATCCGGATGCGGCGCTGTACTGGATGGTGCGGATGCTCGACGGCGGCGCCGACCCGCTGTACATCGGCCGCCGGGTCGTGCGCATGGCGGTCGAGGACATCGGCCTTGCCGACCCGCGCGGCCTGAGGATCGCGCTCGACGCGTGCGAGACCTACGAGCGGCTCGGGACGCCGGAGGGCGAGCTGGCCCTCGCCGAGGCGGTGCTCTACCTTTCGGCCGCGCCGAAGTCGAACGCGGTTTACGAGGCCTATAATGCCGCGCGCGCGTTCGTCTCGAAGGACCAGACCCGGCCGGTCCCCATGCATCTGCGCAACGCGCCGACGCGCCTCATGAAGGAGCTCGGCTACGGCAAGGGCTACCGCTACGCGCACGACGAGGAGGGCGCCTACGCCGCCGGCGAGAACTACTTCCCCGACGGCATGCAGGCGGCGCAGTGGTATCGGCCCACCGAGCGCGGGCTGGAGGCGAAGATCCGCGAGAAGCTCGAGCAGTTGAGAAGCCGCAAATGATCGACATCCAGGCGCTCAGGAAAGACCCAGAAGGGGTGGCAAAGCGGCTCGCGGCGCGCGGGCCCGCGGCTTTCGATCTCAACCGGTTTCAACAACTGGAAAGCACGCGCAAGCAGCTCCAGAGCGCCGTCGAGCAGGCGCAGGCGGCGAAGAACCGCATGGCCAAGGAAATCGGCATCGCCAAGGGCAAAGGCCAGGAGGTGGCGCCGCTGCTCGAGCAAGCGGACGCGCACAAGGCCTCGCTCGAGAAGTCCGAGCTGCAGCTTGCGGCGCTTCAGGCCGAGATCGAGGAGTTCCTGAGGCGCGTGCCGAATATCCCGCACGAGTCGGTCCCGGCGGGCGCCTCGTCCGACGACAACCGCGAGGAGCGGCGCTGGTCGCCGGGAAACAGCGGGCCGCGCAAGTTCGATTTCGCGGTCAAGGATCACGTCGACGTCGGCGAGCGCCTCGGCGGCATCGACTTCGCCACCGGCGCGAAGGTCGCCGGCAGCCGCTTCGTCGTGATGCGCGGCCAGGTCGCGAGGCTGCATCGCGCGCTCGCCCAGTTCATGCTCGACACGCATACCCGCGAGCACGGCTACACCGAGGTCTACGCTCCCTACATGGTGAGCGCCGAGTGCGCCGACGGCGTCTCGAGCCTGTCCAAGTTCAAGGACGACCTCTTCAAGGTCGAGGGCCGCGAGCTCTATCTCATCCCGACCGCCGAATACCCGGTGACCAACTTCGTGCGCGAGGAAATCCTTGAACTGGAAAAGCTGCCCCTGAAATTCGTCTGCCACTCTCCGTGCTTCCGCTCCGAAGCGGGCTCGGCGGGCAAGGACACGCGCGGCATGATCCGCAACCACCAGTTCGACAAGGTGGAAATCCTGCAGGTGGTGCACCCGTCGAGGTCGTACCAGACGCTCGAGGAGCTCACCGGGCACGCGGAGACGATCCTGAAGAAGCTGGAGCTGCCCTACCGCGTGATGTCGCTCTCGACCGGGGACTTGGGCTTCTCCAGCGCCAAGACCTACGACCTCGAGGTGTGGCTGCCGGGCCAGAACGCCTACCGCGAGATCTCTTCGTGCTCCAACTTCGAGGCGTTCCAGGCGCGGCGCATGCAGGCGCGCTTCCGCAACGACAAGGGCAAGCCCGAGCCCGTCCACACGCTGAACGGCTCGGGCCTCGCCGTGGGCCGCACGCTGGTCGCGGTGCTCGAGAACTACCAGAACGCAGACGGCTCCGTGAGCGTCCCGGCGGCGCTGCGCTCCTACGTGAACGGCGCGGACAAGCTCTCAGTATGAGAACGCGCCCGCGTTCTCCGGCAGCCTGATCGAGAACGGCGCGAACAGCACGCGCTCGCCGCTTTCGAGGTTGGTGATCCCGATGCGCATCTTCGGCCCCTCGTCGCGGAACAGGCTCCACGAGGTGAAGAAGCGGTCCACGGTGCGTTTCGGCGCGGGCACCGCGAAGAAAACGACGCCGCGATAGGTTTCGCTCGGATAGACGGTGCTCTCCTTCAGCAGCGAGTCGCCGAAGTACTTGTCGACTTCCTGCTGGGTGCTCGCGCGCAGGTATTTCTGGCGCTTCGCCAGGCCCATCACCATCTCGACCGGAACCGGGTCGATCACTTCCTTGCCCTGGTAGAGCAGGATGTCGGAGGGCTTGAGCAGCAGCCGCTGCTTGCCGAAGTTCGTGATCACCACGTTCACCGGCAGGATGCCCTGCTTGATGAGGTCCGCGCCGAACAGGCGCTCGACCCGCTCGGCGTTGTTCATCTCGTCGATCGCCACCGTGACGGCGGAGCGGGTCTGCGACTGAGGATAGAGATCGGCGCCGTACTGCGGCACCTGGACGACGCGGTAGGAACTGGCGCAGGCCGAAAGGAACAGCGCGGCCAGCAGGGGAAGCACTCGGGCGGGTGTCATGGCCACTCCTTGCTCCGATGGAACCAGCCGACAGCATGCCACCGTCACGGTTTCGCCGCCATCATCGGCCTTGGCGAGCCCAAGCGCCTGATAAAATTCGCTCCTTGCCCGGCCGCGGAGAGATGGCAGAGTGGTCGAATGCGGCAGACTCGAAATCTGTTGTACCCTTTCGGGTACCGGGGGTTCGAATCCCTCTCTCTCCGCCACTTTCCCGCAGACACGGGCGAGAAATAAGCACCAAGAATTAGAACCAAGAATGACCGGCCCGGCCTGAGGCCATGCTCGACCTCATCGACCCTGCGGTCATCGGCGGCACGCTGGCCGCGATCCTGCTTGTCGGCATCCTCTTCGCGCTGGCGTCCGGCCGCTGGATCGGTAAACGTACGATCGCCCGGCACGGCCTGGCGACGCTGCCGAGCGCCGGCTCGCTCGAGGCCGCGGTGTTCGCGCTCCTCGGGCTGATCATCGCCTTCACCTTCTCGGGCGCCCTGTCGCGCTTCGACACGCGCCGCGCGCAGATCGTCGATGAAGCGAATGCGATGGGCACGGCGTACCTGCGCATCGACCTCGTGCCGGCCTCGCTCCAGCCGAAGCTCCGGGAGACGTTCCGCAGCTATGTGGACTCGCGCATCGAAACCTACCGACGGCTCCCCGACCTCGCGGCGGCCAAGGCGTCTTTGGCGCGCTCGCAGGAGCTGCAGGGCGAGATCTGGTCGCAGGCGATAGCAGCGGTGCGCATGCCCGGAGGCCCGCCCATGGCCGAGCTGCTCGTGCTCTCCGCGCTCAACGAGATGTTCAACTTCACGACTATCCGCACGTCCGCTACGCTGATGCACCCGCCGGCGATCGTCTACGCCATGCTGATCGGGCTCGCACTCGCCGCCGCGCTCCTTGCCGGGTACCAGAGCGCGGGCGAAAAGGCGTACGACTGGGTGCACCAGATCGCCTTCGCCGCCACTGTTACCTTCACCGTCTACGTGATCCTGGACATCGAATACCCGCGCCTCGGGTTCGTCCGCATCGACGCCGTCGACCAGGTCCTGGTGAACGTGCGCCAGGGGATGAAATAGGCGCTCGCACGGAGGCAAACGATGACACGCGTTCGCGTTGAGGGCTTCACCATCTCGCTCGACGGATACGGAGCAGGTCCGAATCAAGACATCCACAATCCGCTCGGCGTTGGCGGGACGGAACTGCACCAGTGGCTGATCCCAACACGCACGCTCCAGCGGGCCTTGTTCGGCAAGGACGGCGGTACGACCGGGGTTGACGATGATTTCGCCGCCCGTGGCTTTCAGAATGTCGGGTCCTGGATTCTTGGGCGGAACATGTTCGGACCGATTCGCGGGGACTGGCCGGACACAAACTGGAAAGGCTGGTGGGGAGACAATCCGCCGTATCACGTTCCGGTCTTCGTCTTGACCCATCATGCCCGTGCCCCCATCGAGATGGAAGGCGACACGACGTTCCACTTCATCACGGGAGGCATTCGCGAGGCGCTCGACCGTGCGCGCGAGGCCGCTGCGGGAATGGACGTGCGGATCGGCGGTGGGCCGAACACAATCCAGCAGTATCTGCGTGAGGGCCTCATTGATGAACTGCACATTGCTATCGCGCCGGTCCTGCTCGGCCGGGGAGAACCGCTGTTCGAAGGGCTTGACTTGCGGGCTCTGGGATACGAATGCGTTCAATTCGTAGCGACGGAGAAGGCCACGCATGTCGTCCTACGACGCCGCTGAACCTGCGCGCTAACCGTGGCCTTGACTTAGCTGACCCTAATTACGGGTCTTCGCGGGATCGGTCCGACGGAACTGGTTGTAGAACGAGCGTACCCCTACGACGTATTGCTGGGTCTCGGGGTAGGGCGGGATGCGGCGCCCGTACTTGAGAACCGCGCCCTCGCCCGCGTTGTAGGCGGCGAGCGCGAGGCTCAGGTTGTTGTCGAACATCGCCATCAGGTCGCGCAGGTAGCGCACGCCGCCGTCGACGTTCTGCGCCGGATCGAACCGGTTTTCGACGCCGTAGCGCATGGCCGTCTCGGGCATGAGCTGCATCAGGCCCGCGGCACCTTTCGGCGACACGGCCTTGGGGTCGAAGTTGGACTCGACGCGGATCACGGCGCGCACCAGGAGAGGGTCCATGCCATGGCGCCGGGCGATGGCGTCGATCGGGTGCTCGTTGACGAGGCCGACGCCCGGCGTCGCCGGAGGAAGCAGCGGTTGATCGGTGATGAGGAGCGAGCCGTCGGGCTGAACCAGGGTGAAGATCTCGGCGCCCGCCGCCGGCGCGAGCAACACCAGCGCGAGCGCGGCGAGCCGCCTACACGCGCCGACAGCCGTCTTCGTATTCGAAGCCCGCAATCTCTTCCTCCCCGAGGCGGCCGCCGCTGCACATTCGTGATTTCGGGACGGCGCGCCGCTTGCAGCCGGGGAATCATGCCACAACGAATTCGTTCGGCACCAGATGGGACTAACAGGGCACTAGTGGCCGACGCCAGGGCATCGGCGAACCAGCGTGACCGGAAATCAAATCCATACATGAGCTTGTAGCCCGCCTCTGCGAAAATCGGTGAATGGCCGCAAACTCGCTGCAAGTCCAGTTCGATCCCGCGTCGGCGCGCTTCGGCGCGGCGCGCTCGCAGAAGCGTCTCGAAGACGACCGGCTGCTCGCCGGCAAGGGACTCTTCAGCGACGATCGCGAATTCCCCGATCAGGCCTGGCTCGTGCTTGTGCGCTCGCCGCACGCCCACGCGAAGATTTCCAGCGTCAACCTGACGGCGGCCCGTGAGGGGATTGGAGTGGTTGCGGTCTGGTCGATGAGCGACCTGCGGGCTGATGGCGTAGGGCACATCCCGTTTCCGCCCGCGTTCAAGCGCGCCGACGGCTCGCCGATGGCGGCGCCGCCGCGCACGCCGCTGGCAGAGGACAAGGTGTATTACGTAGGTCAGCCCGTCATCGCGGTCGTCGCGGAGAGCCGTAACCAGGCCCAGGACGCGGCGGAGCTTGCCTCGATCGAATACGAGGAGCTGCCCTCGGTCGTCGATGCGCGCGCGGCGGTAGCGCGAGGCGCACCGCTCGTGTGGGAATCGGCCGGCGGGAACATCGCCGCAGAGGCCGCCTACGGCGATCCGCAGCAGGTCGAAAAAGCATTCGCCGGCGCCGCCCACGTCACCGAGCTCGAGCTGCACAACCAGCGCGTCATCGCGATGGCGATGGAGCCGCGCGCCTGCATCGGGGTTTTCGAGGCGGGGCGCACCACGCTCTACACGCAGAATCAGACCCCGACCGGCGCGCGCGAGCTGCTCGGCGCCGTGTTCAAGCGCAAGCCCGAGGCGTTCCGCGTCGTCAACGGCGACATCGGCGGCGGCTTCGGCATGAAGACCGGGCTCACGCCGGAAGACGCGCTCGTATGCCACGCGGCGCGCAAGCTCGGCCGGCCGGTGCGCTGGCGCGGCGAGCGCGGCGAGGAGTTCCTCGCCGCGCACATGGGGCGCGACCAGCAGGTCAGGGCGAGCCTTGCCCTGGATCGCGACGGGCGGATTCTCGCGCTTCGCACGACGGCGCTCGCGAACATCGGGGCGGTGCCGGTCGGGTCCTCGGCCATCATCCCGCTGCAGCTCACGCCGAAGGTGCAGACCACGGTGTACCGCGTGCCGGCGGTGCATTACCGGGTGCAGGCGGTGCTGACACACACCATGGCGACCGGCGCGTACCGCGGCGCCGGCCGACCCGAAGCGAACTTCCTGATGGAGCGCTTGATGGAAAAGGCGGCGCGCGAGATGAAGCTCGATCCGGTCGAGCTGCGCCGGCGGAACCTCATCGGGCCGGACGAATTTCCGCACCGCACGCACCTCGGCGATCTGTACGACAGCGGCGACTTCGCGCGCATGCTGGACCGTGCGCTCGACGCGGCCGACTGGCAAGGCTTTCCGAAAAGAAAGGAGGAGTCGAAGAAGCGCGGCAAGCTGCGCGGCCGCGGGGTCGCGGTCTATCTCGAGTGGACCGGGGCGATTCCGACCGAGACGGTCGATATCGAGGTGGCCGCGGACGGAACGGTGACGGTGTTCTCCGGCACGCAGGCGATGGGGCAGGGACTGGAAACCTCCTACTCGCAGCTCGTCAACGAGCTGCTGGGGATCGACGTTGGGAAAATCAGGATCGTGCAGGGCGACACCGACCGCGCCACCGGGGTCGGCAGCGTCGGCTCACGCTCGGCGTTCGTCGGCGGCTCGGCGCTGGTCGCCGCGGGACGCAAGATGATCGCGCGGGGGCGCGAGCTGGCCGCCGAAGCTCTCGAGGCGGCGGCTTCGGACATCGACTTCCGGGACGGGCGCTTCTCCATTGCCGGCACCGACCGTTCGATCGCCCTGGCTGAAATCGCCGGGGCGCAGGAGAGAAAGATCATTCGCGTTTCCGCCACCGAGACGCCGTCGACGCCGTCGTGGCCGAACGGCGCGCAGGTCGTCGAGGTGGAGGTCGACCCCGAGACCGGCGAGGCCACCCTGGCGCGCATCGCGAGCTGCGACGACATCGGCCGCATCATCAACCACGCGATCGTCGAGGGCCAGGTGCATGGCGGCATCGCGCAGGGCGCGGGACAGGCGCTCCTCGAGGCGGCGCGCTACGACCGGGACAGCGGACAGCTCCTGTCCGGATCGCTCATGGACTATTGCGTGCCGCGGGCGGACCAGTTCCCGCCGATGCGCGCGACTTTCGACGAGAGCGTTCCGTGCCGGACCAACCTCCTGGGCGTCAAGGGCTGCGGCGAGCTCGGCACCATCGGCGCGGCACCCGCCGTGGTTCACGCCGTGCTGGACGCGCTGCACGAGCGCGGCGTGCTCCACCTCGAGATGCCGCTCACGTCGGAGAAGCTCTGGCGCGCCCTGCGAGGCGCCTAGGGCAATCCAGGTGCTATATTGGTCCGTTACATCCGGCTGGTCATGTACCGCGAGGAAAACCGCGCACTCCACTACGCCATAGCCGCATCGATCGTGCTGCATGGCGTGCTGCTCTTCGGCATCGTGCAGCGCGATCGTCCGCGCGCGGGCGAACCGCAGATGCCGTCGATCCTGGCGCGCCTGGTCGAATTGCCGTCGTCCGCGCCCGCCGCCGAGGCGCCGCCGCAGCCGGCGCCGGCGAAATCCGCTCCGCAAGCCCGGCCTGCGGCGCCAAAACGGATAACCCGGCCTGCGCCCGCACCCACGCCGGCGCCTCAACCCCCCGCCGAGGCGGTGCTCCAAGAAGCGCCGGTCGCCCAGGCGCCGGCGGAATCCCCCTCGCCTTCGCCGCAGCGGGCTGGCGATGCGCAGGACGCCACGACCGGCGCGGCCGTGCTTTCGGCGCCGCCGGCTGCTCCTCCGGGCGAGGATCCGGGCTCGCTGGAGAAGTATCGACTGCAGCTCATCGCCGTCGCGCCCAGGTACAAGCACTACCCGCTCTCGGCGAGGCGCAACGACTGGAGAGGCGTCGTGGCGCTGCGTATGGTGGTTGCGCCGAGCGGTCAGGTCGCTTCCCTCGTGATCACCAAGACCTCGGGACACGAGGTGCTCGATCGGCAGGCGCAGGAGATGTTCAGGAGCGCGGCTGCCGAGGTGCCCGTTCCGCCGGTCCTGCGCGGCAAGCAGTTCGCCGTGGACGTGGCGGTGGACTACTACCTGACGGAATAAACTTCAGGACTGACCTCGGTCTGAAACACTATAGCGTGGTCGACGCCGAGGATGTCCACGCGGCGCGCCCCAAAGCGTTCATCGAAGGGAAATGAAACAGGTTCTCGAGCGCACCTTTGCCGCCGACGGGCCGTTTGCCGGGCACGTCCCGGGCTTCAGGCTGCGGGCCGAGCAGCTCGAGATGTCGCAGGCGATCGGCGAGGCGATCGAAACCACCGGGGTCCTGGTCGCCGAGGCCGGCACCGGGACCGGGAAGACCTTCGCCTACCTGGTGCCTGCGCTTCTCGCGGGCGGCAAGGTCATCGTCTCCACCGGAACCAAGACGCTGCAGGACCAGCTCTTCGACCGCGACCTGCCGGCGGTGCGCGACGCGCTGGCCTCCGGCGCCACCACCGCGCTGCTCAAGGGGCGGGCCAACTACGTGTGCCTCTACCGTCTGCGGCGTGCCGCGCGCGAGGGCCGCTTCGCCACGCGCGACGAGGCCGCGCAGATCCGCAGGATCGAGCGCTTCGCCGCGGTGACGACGAGCGGCGACCGCGCCGATCTCGCCGACGTGCCCGAGGACGCGCCGGCATGGGCGCACGCGACCTCGACGCGCGAGAACTGTCTCGGCCAGGGCTGTCCGGACTACAAGGACTGCTTCGTCATGCGCGCGCGCAAGAACGCGCTCGCGGCCGATGTCGTAGTGGTGAACCATCATCTCTTTTTCGCCGACCTGGTGCTGCGCGAGGAGGGCATCTCGGAGCTCCTGCCGGCGTGCAACACCGTCATCTTCGACGAGGCGCATCAGCTTCCCGAAACCGCGCGCATGTTCTTCGGCGAGACGCTCTCGAGCGCGCAGCTCGTGGAGCTCGCGCGCGACGTGCGCCTGGAACTGCGCGCGGCCGGCGGCGCTTCCCCCGAGCTCGACCGGCTCGCGACCCGGCTCGAGAAGGCGGCGCGCGACCTGCGGCTCGTGTTCGGCGAAGCCGGCGCGCGCCTCGCCTGGACCCAGGCGCTCCGGCAGGAGGGGTTCGGCGACGCCCTGGCGAGGCTCGATTCGGCGCTGCACGTCCTCGAGCAGGCGCTCGCGGCGCAGGAAGGCCGCGCCGAGGGACTCGACGCCTGCGAGCGCCGCGCGAGCGCGGCGCGTCACCTGCTCGTGAGGCTGCGCGAGACCGAGGTTTCCGCCGAGGTGCGCTGGGTCGAGGTCTTCAGCCACGCGGTGCAGCTCCACGTGACGCCGCTGTCGTCGGCGGAGCTGTTCCGCCGCCAGATGACCGACCACCCCCGCGCCTGGATCTTCACCTCGGCGACGCTCGCCGTCGGCGAGGACTTCGGCCACTTTACGCGCGAGCTCGGCGTGCCCGAGGCCGCCACCCGGCGCTGGGCGAGCCCGTTCGACTTCCCGCGCCAGGCCCTGCTCTACGTGCCGAAGGCGCTGCCCGAGCCGGGCGAGGCGGGCTTCACCGAGGCGGTGATCGAGGCGGCGCTGCCGGTCCTGCGCGCGAGCGAAGGACGCGCGTTCCTGCTCTTCACCACGCTGCGGGCGCTGCGCCGCGCCCATCAGATCCTCGAAGGAAGAATCGACTATCCGCTGCTGGTTCAGGGCACCGGCTCGCGCAGCCAGCTGCTGTCGCGCTTCCGCGCCCTGGGCAACGCCGTGCTCCTCGGCAGCCAGTCGTTCTGGGAAGGCGTCGACGTGCGCGGCGATGCGCTGTCGCTCGTCGTGATCGACAAGCTGCCGTTCGCGCCGCCCGACGACCCGGTTCTTGCCGCGCGCATCGAGGGCGTGCGCAGCACCGGCGGCAACCCCTTCAACGATCTGCAGCTTCCCCAGGCGGTGCTGCAGCTCAAGCAGGGCGCGGGACGCCTGATCCGCGACGAGGCCGACCGCGGCGTGCTGATGCTGTGCGACCCGCGCCTCGTGACCAAGCCCTACGGCAGGCGCATCCTGCAGAGCCTGCCGCCGATGGCGCTCACGCGCGAGCTGGCGGCGGTGGAGCGCTTCTTTGCAGCTCGTCCTGCAGGTGGATCCGGATGATTTCCTCGAAGCTCGAGTCGGCGCGGAAGCCGAGCGCCAGCGCGCGGCCCGGGTCGAAGTTCTGCGGCCAGCCGCTCACGATGCGCTCGATGAGCGGGTCGGGCGCGCGGCGGATCAGCTTCGCCGCCTGATCGCCGGCGACCTTGCGCAGCGCCTCGATTTCGTCGCCGACGGTGGCGCACACGCCCGGCATGCTCAGGTTTCTTCGCGTTCCCAGCTTCGCGGTATCCAGCTCGGCGGCGTGGACGAGAAAGCCGACCGCGGCGCGCGGCGACGCGAACCAGTGACGCACGCTCTCCGACACCGGCAGCACCGCTTCCTGGCCGGCGAGCGGCTCGCGGATGATGCCGGAGAAAAAGCCCGAGGCGGCCTTGTTCGGCCTGCCGGGGCGCACGCAGATGGTGGGCAGGCGGATGCCGATGCCGTCGAAGAACCCGCGCCGGCTGTAGTCGGAGAGAAGCAGCTCGCCGATAGCCTTCTGGGTGCCGTAGCTGGTGAGCGGCGCGTTGAGGAACTCGTCGTCGATGGCCTCGGGGAACGGGGCGCCGAAGACCGCGATCGACGAGGTAAACACGACCCGCGGCCGGTAATCGTTACCAATCTTCCGGATCGCTTCGAACAGGTAACGTGTCCCATCGAGATTGACGCGGTAGCCTTTGTCGAAATCGGCTTCGGCTTCGCCCGACACGACCGCCGCGAGGTGGAAGATGAGCTCCGGGCGCGCGGCGATCAGCTTTTCCGCCTCGCCGGGCGTGGACAGGTCCGAGACGATCGCCTTGTGCGTGCTTTCGAAGGGTACGACGTCGTGCAGAGTCAGCTCGCCGCCCTTCCCCGGTCCGGAAAGACGCTCCACCAGCTTGCGGCCGATCATGCCGGCCGCGCCGATAATGAGGGTGCCGCGGCTCACCAGGCGGTCACCAATTGGGGTCCCACAGGCGCCACCATGGCACGTCGACCTTGCGCGAGCCGCCCTTGAGGTAGACGCTGTTCGGGAAGTTGGTGTGGAGCACGCGGTCGGCGGAGTCGCGCAAGTCGGCCATGCCGAGCGCGTCGTAGGCCTTGACCAGGATCGCCATCGCGTCCTCGACCGCGGGCGCCTGCGGATAGTGCTGGATCGCGTACTGCGCGCGGTTCGCGGCCGCCACGTACGCCGTGCGCTTCATGTAGTAGCGTGCGACGTGAACTTCGTGGGACGCGAGGGCGTTGACGAGGTAGCGCATACGCAGCGCGGAGTCGGCCGCGTACTTCGATTCCGGAAAGCGCGTCACCACTTCCTTGAACGACTCGAAGGCCTCGCGCGAGGCTTTGGGATCGCGGTCGGTCATGTCGGGCGTGGTCACGTTGGTGAGGAAGCCGGACATCTCGTTGAAGTTGATCAGGCCTTTCAGGTAGTACGCGTAATCGACGTTCGCGTGGTTGGGGTAGAGCTTGATGAAGCGGTCGGCGGCGGCGATCGCCGAGGCGCGCTCGCCGTCCTTGAAATTGCAATAGGCGACCTCGAGCTGCGCCTGCTGCGCGAAGCGCCCGTAGGGAAAGCGCGCCTCGAGCTTCTCGAAGTACTTGATCGCCTTCGCCCACTCCTTGCTCGCCATGGCGTCCTTCGCCTCGCCGTAGAGGCGCTGCGCCGACCAGCCGATGGTTTCGTCGTCCTCCTTGCCGGAGAACAGGCCGCACCCCGCGACGAGCATCACGAACAGGGCGAGAAGCGGGGCAAGAAGTAAACTTGATCGCATGGGCGGCAAAAATTATAGCGTCGGCGAGGACGCGGACTGGGAGGAAAGCTTCGCCGCGCCGATGCGCTGCATCGTGCCGAGCGAGCTCGGCGGCATGCGCTTCGACCAGGCATTGGCCCGCCTGTTCCCGCAGTACTCGCGCAGCCGGCTGCAGGCCTGGCTGAAGGCCGGCCACATCCGGCTCGACGGCCGCGGCGCGGAGGCGCGGCAGGCGGTGACGGGCGGCGAGCAGGTCGTGCTCGAGCCGCCGCCGACGCCGGACGCGATCGCGCCCAAAGCGCAGCGCATGCCGCTCAAGATCGTGCACGAGGACGCCGACCTGATCGTCGTCGACAAGCCGCCCGGGCTGGTCGTGCATCCCGGCGCGGGGCAGCCCGACCGCACGCTTCTCAACGCGCTGCTCGCGCACGCGCCGGGGCTCGCCGGCGTGCCGCGCGCCGGGATCGTCCATCGCCTCGACAAGGACACGAGCGGCCTCCTGGTGGTGGCGAAGACGGTCGAGGCGCAGGCCGCGCTCGTGAAGCAGCTCGCCGACCGCAGCATGCGGCGCGTCTACCTCGCCGTGGTCCAGGGAGACCCGCCGGCGAGCGGCAGGATCGACGCGCCGCTCGGGCGCGACCCCCGCTCGCGCGTGCGCATGGCCGTCACGCACCGCGGCAAGCCGTCACGCACCGCCTTTCGCGTCGTCGAGCGCTTCGGGAACGCGGCCCTGCTCGAGTGCCGCCTCGAGACCGGCAGAACGCACCAGATCCGCGTCCACCTGCAGCACATCCGCCATCCGCTGCTCGGCGACCCGGTCTACCGCCGCGGCACCCGCCACGGGCTCGCCTTTCCCCGGCAGGCGCTGCATGCCGCGGAGCTCACGCTGGTCCATCCGCGCACCGGCCGGACGATGACCTGGCGCGCGCAGCTGCCGAGGGACCTGAAGCGCTTGCTCGAGCAACTGAGGGACGGGGCTTGAACGAGCTCATCCATCCGGACTGGCCGGCGCCGCCGAATGTGCGCGCCGTGATGACGACGCGGAACACGGATCCGGGCGGCCTGAGCGCCCTTCTTCCGGCCGAGCCGGCCTGGTTGCGGCAGGTGCACGGGACGCGGGTCGTTCGCCTCGAGCAGGGTGGCTCGAATCCCGAAGCGGACGCAGCGGTGACGGGAGCGAAGAACCGGGTCTGCGCCATCCGCGCCGCCGATTGCATGCCGGTGCTTCTCGTCGACGAGGGTGCCACGGTGGTCGGGGCGGCGCATGCGGGATGGCGCGGACTGGCGTCCGGCGTGCTCGAAAACACGGTGGCCGCGATGGCAGTACCCGGGAAAGACGTGATCGCATGGCTCGGCCCCGCGATCGGCCCGAAGGTCTACGAGGTCGGAGACGAAGTGCGCGCCGTGTTCAAGGAAAAAGATGCGTTTTCGCCCACCCGCGCAGGCCATTGGCTGCTCGACCTGTACGCCGTGGCGCGCCAGCGCCTGCGCTCGTGCGGCGTGGAGCGCATCTTCGGCGGAGGCTACTGCACGTATTCGGAGCCCGAGCGCTTCTATTCGTATCGGCGCGACGGCACGGGCGGGCGCATGGCCGCGCTCATTTGGCTGTCCGAAGTAGAATCCCGGGCCCCATGACGGTCACGCTCGGCTGGATCCTCGCCGCGAGCTTCGTCGGCGGAACGCTCTCCGCCGGGCTGGCCGCGTTCTCGCTGCTCTTGCGCGCGAGCTGGGTGTCGACCCTGGTGTCGTTCGCGATCGGGGCGCTGCTCGGAGCGGCGTTCCTCGAAGTGATCCCGCACGCCTTCGAGCGCGGCAATGCACACGAGGCGGCCGTCGCCATCCTCGGCGGCATCTTCGTGTTCTTCGTGCTCGAGAAGCTGCTGCTGTGGCGCCATTGCCACACCGAGAACTGCGAGGTGCACGACCCGCACGAGGCGGACGCGGGCGGCCACGACCACGGACGCAGCGGCCTGCTGATCATCGTCGGCGACACCATCCACAACTTCCTCGACGGGCTGCTCATCGCCGCGGCGTTCCTGCAGAGCACCGAGGTCGGCATCATCGCGGCGGTGGCGATCATCGCGCACGAGATCCCGCAGGAGGTGGGCGACTTCCTGATCCTGCTCCATTCGGGGTATACGCGCGCCAGGGCGCTCGCGATGAACCTGCTCTCGTCCCTCGCCACGGTGGCGGGGGGGCTGATCGGCTATTTCGGACTGCGCGCGGTGGCCGAGTGGGAGGCGACCCTGCTCGGCTTCGTCGCCGCGAGCATGATCTACGTCGCCGTGGCCGACCTGATTCCGGGGCTGCACCGGCGTCCGCAGCTTCGCGACACGGCCTCCCAGGCGCTGCTGATCGCCCTCGGCATCGGGGCGATCGCCGGGCTCCGCGCGGTCGTCGCTCATTGATCGAAAAGAACTAATCTTTCAGTAAGTTAAAATCATTTGACGGCGGCGTTTGTGCGGCGCAAAATGCGCGCGCGCATGGAACCCGGGTTCCCAGAGACCGTCCTCGCGGCGATCTCGCAGTCCACCAACGAACTCACGCAGGGCTGGATGAGGCTGATGGCTTCGGCCCCGGCGGCCGCCGACACTTCATGGCTCGGCGCGAACTCGGCCCTGCAGGCGAGCTATCTCGAGAAGCAGGCGAAGCTCTGGAGCGCGCTGATCGCCGGCCGCGCCGAGCCGGTGATCTCGCCCGAGTCCGGCGACCGGCGCTTTGCGCACCGGCAGTGGAATGAAAACCCGTACTACGATTACCTCAAGCAGTCTTACCTGCTCGCGTCCCGCTACTTCGCCGAGGCCGTCGAGCAGGCGGCGCTCGAGCCCGTGGCGAAGGACCGCGCGCGGTTCGCGGTGAAGCAGTGGATCGACGCCATGTGTCCGGCGAATTTCGCCGCCACCAACCCGCAGGCCCTCGAGCAGGCGCTCGAGACGCGCGGCGAAAGCCTCGCGCGCGGGCTGGGCCAGCTCCTCGCCGACGTCCAGCGCGGGCGCATCAGCCAGACCGACGAGGATGCATTCGAGGTCGGCCGCAACCTCGCGGTGACGCCCGGCAGCGTGGTGTACGAGAACGAGCTGATCCAGCTCATCCAGTACGCGCCCAGCACCACCGAGGTATCCAAGCGCCCGCTGGTGATCGTCCCGCCCTGCATCAACAAGTACTACGTCCTCGACCTGCAGCCGGAGAACTCCTTCGTCGCCCATGCGGTCGCGAGCGGCCACACGGTGTTCCTGGTTTCCTGGCGCAACGTGCGCGCCGACCAGGGCGGCCTCACCTGGGACGACTACCTGGAGCTCGGCGTGTTCACGCCGCTGCGCGTGGCCCGCGAGATCGCGCAGAGCGACAAGGTCAACGCGCTGGGGTTCTGCGTCGGGGGCACGCTTCTCGGTGCGGGCCTCGCCGTATTAGCCAAGAAAAATGAAAACATCGTGTCGAGCGTCACGTTTCTCACCACGATGCTCGATTTCTCCGAGACCGGGCAGATCGGCCTGTTCGTCGACGAGGCGATGGTCGCGGCGCGCGAGGCCACCATCGGGAAGGACGGCATCCTGCCGGGATCGGACCTCGCGTTCGTCTTCTCCAGCCTGCGCGCGAACGATCTCGTCTGGCCGTACGTGGTCAACAACTATCTCCTGGGCGAGACCCCGGCGGCGTTCGACATCCTCCACTGGAACGCCGACAGCACCAACCTGCCGGGGCCGATGTACTGCTATTACCTGCGCAATACGTATCTCTCGAACAGGCTGCGCGAGCCGGGCGCGCTCACCAATTGCGGCGCGCCGGTCGATCTCGGCGCGGTCGATCTTCCGCTCTTCGTGCTCGCGACGCGCGAGGACCATATCGTGCCGTGGCGCTCGGCTTACCGGACGTTGCATTTGTTGGGAGGAACGGACAAGCAGTTCGTCCTCGGCGCGAGCGGCCACATCGCCGGCGTGGTCAATCCGGCGGCGAAGAACCGCCGCAGCTACTGGACTGCGGAGCGCTACCCTGCGGAGCCAGAGGATTTCCTTCAAATTGCGACTGAAAACCGGGGTAGCTGGTGGCCGGCGTGGGCGCAATGGCTGGCGCGGCATGGCGGCGGCACGCAAGCTGCACCTTCGGCGCCCGGAAATGTCCAATACAGACCCATCGAAGCGGCCCCCGGCCGCTACGTGAAGCAACGAATCGACTAGGAGAGCCTCATGGAAGAGATCGTCATCGTCGGCGCAGCGCGCACCCCGATCGGCAAGTTCGGCGGCAGCCTCGCCAAGACCCCGGCCGCCGACCTCGGCGCCCTCATCATCCGCGCGGTGCTGGAGCGCGCCGGCGTCGCGCCCGAGCAGGTGTCCGAGGTCATCATGGGCCAGGTGCTCACCGCGGGCGTCGGGCAGAATCCCGCGCGCCAGGCGGCGATCAAGGCGGGCATTCCGTACATGGTGCCCGCGATGACCATCAACAAGGTCTGCGGCTCCGGCCTGCAGGCGGCGATGCTCGGCGCGCAGGCGATCGCCAACGGCGACTCGGAGCTCGTGGTCGCCGGCGGCCAGGAGTCGATGAGCCTCGCGCCGCACGCGCTCAACGGCTCGCGCGACGGCTTCCGCATGGGCGACGCCAAGATGGTCGACACGATGATCGTCGACGGCCTGTGGGATGTCTTCAACCAGTACCACATGGGCGTCACCGCGGAGAACGTGGCCAAGGAGTACGCGGTCACGCGCGAGGAGCAGGACGAATTTGCGGTCGCGAGCCAGAACAAGGCCGAGGCGGCGCAGAAGGCCGGCAAGTTCAAGGACGAGATCGTGCCGGTGGAGATTCCCTCGAAGAAGGGACCGGTCGTTTTCGGCGACGATGAATATCCGCGCCACGGCGCGACGCTCGAGGCGATGAAGAGCCTGAGGCCGGCCTTCGACAAGAACGGCACCGTGACGGCGGGCAACGCGTCCGGGATCAACGATGGCGCTGCCGCAGTCGTTCTGTGTACTGCGAAAAAGGCCAGGGAGCTCGGACTGAAGCCCATCGCGCGGATCAAGGCTTTCGCTTCGGCGGGCGTCGATCCGAAATACATGGGCATGGGGCCCGTGCCCGCCTCGAAGCGCGCGCTCTCCCGCGCCGGCTGGGAACCGAAGGATCTCGATCTCCTGGAGATCAACGAGGCCTTCGCCGCGCAGGCGATCGCGGTGAATCGCCAGATGGGCTGGGACACGAAGAAGGTGAACGTGAACGGCGGCGCCATCGCGCTCGGTCATCCGATCGGCGCCTCAGGCGCGCGCGTGCTGGTCACTCTTCTCCACGAAATGCAGAAGCGCGACGCGCGGCGCGGCCTCGCATCGCTTTGCATCGGCGGCGGCATGGGGGTCGCGCTTGCCGTCGAACGCTAGGAAAGGAAAACAACTAATGAAGCAGGAAGCCGAGGTTATCGAGGCGTCACAAGAAGAGGCCTGGCGCGACCGCTCCCGTGCGGTCGTGCCGCGCATTGCCTTCGTCTCCGGCGGCATGGGCGGGATCGGCAGCGCGATCTGCCGGCGCTTCGCGCAATCGGGCCACACCGTGGTCGCCGGCTGCCTGCCGGGCTACGAGCGCAAGCAGGAATGGCTCGACTCGATGCGCGCGCAAAGCTTCAAGGTGCACGCCGCGGAGGGCGACGTCGCCGACTTCGACTCGTGCGCCGAGATGTTCTACAACGTGCGCTCGGTCGTCGGGCCGGTGGACATCCTCGTGAACAACGCCGGCATCACGCGCGATTCGGTGTTCAAGCGCATGACGGAGCAGGACTGGATGGCGGTGATCAACACCAACCTGAACAGCGTGTTCAACGTCACGCGCCAGGTCATCGATGGCATGAGCGAGCGCGGTTGGGGGCGCATCGTCAACATCTCCTCCGTCAACGCGCTCAAGGGCCAGTTCGGCCAGACCAACTACTCCGCCGCCAAGGCGGGCATGGCGGGCTTCGCCAAGGCGCTCGCCCAGGAGGTTGTCAAGAAAGGCGTGACGGTCAACACCGTGTCCCCCGGGTACGTCGAGACCGACATGGTCATGGCGATCCGGCAGGAGATCCGGGACCAGATCGTCGCCGCCATCCCCATGGGGCGGCTCGCCCGGCCGGAGGAAATCGCCGCCGTGGTCGCCTTCCTGGCCTCCGACGAGGCGGGGTACATCACCGGAGCCAACATCTCAGTCAACGGCGGCATGCACATGATGTAGACTGGCCCATCCCACGGAAAGGAACGCCTGGAGGAGGCCATGGCAAAGCAACGGATCGCCGTCGTAACCGGAGGCATGGGCGGCCTCGGCGAGACCATCTCGACCAAGATGGCCGACGCGGGCTACCGCGTGGTCGTCACCTATTCGCCTTCCAACACGAAATACCGCTCGTGGCTGGAAGAGATGAAGGGCCGCGGCTACAACTTCGCCGCGTTCCCGGTCGACGTGGTCGACTACGACGACTGCGCGCGCAAGATGCACACCATCCAGACCGAGGTCGGGCCGGTCGACATCCTCGTGAACAACGCCGGCATCACGCGCGACATGACGTTCAAGAAGATGACCAAGACCGACTGGGACGCGGTGATGCGCACCAACGTCGACTCGTGCTTCAACATGACCAAGCAGGTGATGGACGGCATGGTCGAGCGCGGCTGGGGCCGGGTGATCAACGTCTCTTCGGTGAACGGGCAGAAAGGCGCCTTCGGCCAGACCAACTATTCCGCCGCCAAGGCCGGGATCCACGGCTTTTCCAAGGCGCTCGCGCTCGAGGTGGCGCGCAAGGGCGTCACCGTGAACACCATCTCGCCGGGCTACATCGGCACCAAGATGGTTACCGCGATACCGAAGGAAATCCTCGATTCCAAGATCCTGCCGCAGATTCCGCTCGGGCGCCTCGGCAAGCCCGACGAGGTCGCCGGGCTGATCATCTACCTGTGCTCCGAGGAAGCGGCATTCGTGACTGGCGCCAACATCTCGATCAACGGCGGCCAGCACATGTATTAAGGAGTAGACTCAGGCGCCATGCCGGCCCCGCAGCCCAACCGCGACGCGAAGATGGAGAACCAGCTCCGGCTGATCAAGAAGTATCCCAACCGGAGGCTCTACGACACCAAGACGTCGAGCTACATCACGCTCGCGGACGTGAAGCAGATGGTGCTCAAGCAGGAGGAGTTCCAGGTGGTCGACGCGAAGAGCGGCGACGACCTCACGCGCCAGATCCTGCTGCAGATCATCCTCGAGGAGGAGTCGGGCGGCGCGCCCATGTTCTCGAGCGATCTCCTGTCGCAGATGATCCGCTCCTACGGCAACGCGATGCAGGGCATGATGGGCGGATACCTGGAGCGCAACGTGCGCGCGTTCCAGGACATCCAGAAAGCGCTGCAGGAGCAATCGCAGAAGGTGTACGGCGACAACTCGCGCGTCTCGCAGGACCTCTGGGCGCAGTTCATGAACCTGCAGGGCCCCGCGATGCAGAGCCTGATGCAGGCCTACATCGAGCAGAGCCAGAAGATGTTCGCGCAGTTCCAGGAGCAGATGCAGAGCCAGGCGCGCAACATGTTCTCGGGCCTTTCCTTCCCCGGCTTCCCGACTGGCCAGAACAAGAGCGACGCGGACAAGTCCTGAAGTCGCGGCGCGCAGCGCCGTCCCGCGGGTTGGATTTGTCTCCCTAGGCTGTCCCAAGGCGCTCGTCGATTCCGAGCGCATCCTCACCCAGCTGCGCGCCGAGGGCTACGCCACGTCCGCGACCTACGCGGGCGCCGACCTCGTCATCGTGAACACCTGCGGCTTCATCGACGCGGCGGTGCGTGAATCCCTCGATGCGATCGGTGAGGCGCTCGAGAAGAATGGAAAAGTGGTCGTCACCGGGTGCCTGGGAGTCAAAGAAGAAACAATAAAGGACGCTCATCCCTCGGTGCTCGCGATTACCGGTCCGCATGACACCGCTGCGGTGATGAAGGCGGTGCACGCGCATCTCCCCAAGCCGCACGATCCCTACACCGACCTCGTCCCGCCACAGGGCATCAAGCTCACTCCGGCGCACTACGCCTACCTCAAGATTTCCGAGGGCTGCAACCACCGCTGCACTTTCTGCATCATCCCTTCGATGCGCGGCGATCTGGTGTCGCGCCCGATCGGCGAGGTGATGCTGGAAGCGGAGAATCTCGTGAAGGGTGGAGTGAAGGAGCTGCTGGTGATTTCCCAGGACACCAGCGCCTATGGAGTCGACCTGAAATACCGAACCGGCTTCTGGAACGGCAGGCCGGTAAGAACGAAGATGACCGAGTTATGCAAAGCGCTTGGCCAGCTCGGTGCGTGGGTGAGGCTGCATTACGTCTACCCCTACCCGCACGTCGATGAAGTGATCCCGCTGATGGCCGAAGGAAAGATCCTTCCCTACCTCGACGTGCCGTTCCAGCACGCGTCGCTGCGCATCCTGCGCCTCATGAAGCGCCCGGCGAGCGCCGAGAAGGTGCTCGAGCGCATCCGCGCCTGGCGTGCGGCCTGCCCGGAGATCACCCTGCGCAGCACGTTCATCGTCGGCTTTCCGGGCGAAACCGAAGAGGAGTTCTCGCTGCTTCTCCAGTTCCTGGAGGAGGCGCAGCTCGACCGCGTCGGCTGCTTCGCGTATTCGCCGGTCGAGGGCGCTGCCGCCAACGACCTGCCGGGCGCGATTGCGGAGGAGGTGAAGGAGGAACGGCGCCGGCGCTTCATGGAGAAGCAGGCCGCGATAAGTTTGACCAAGCTCAAAAACCGGGTCGGCAAAACCCTTACGGTGCTGGTCGACGAGCCCGGCGTCGGGCGCTCTCAGGCGGAAGCGCCCGAGATCGACGGCGTGGTGCGCTTCAAGGGCGCACGAGCCGGCGAGTTCAGGAAGGTGCACGTGGAGCGCGCCGACGAGCACGATCTCTACGGAAAACTGCAATGACCGAAAGACCCCCCTTTTATTGGAGAGCGCAATGAGCAATCGTGAAGTGGTAGTGATTTCGGGCGTGCGCACGGCTATCGGCGACTACGGCGGCTCGCTGAAGGAGCTCGCGGCGACGCGGCTCGGCGCGACCGCGATCAAGGAGGCCGTGGCGCGCTCGAAGGTCGCGCCGGAAAGCGTCGGCCATGTCGTGATGGGCAGCGTCATCCACGGCGAGGCGAAGGACATGTACCTCTCGCGCGTTGCCGCGGTGGAGGCCGGCATTCCGGTGGGCACGCCCGCCCTCACGGTGAATCGCTTGTGCGGCTCGGGCCTGCAGGCGATCGTCTCGGCGAGCCAGCACATCCTGCTCGGCGACTGCGATGTCGCCGTGGCGGGCGGCGCCGAGAGCATGAGCCGCGCGGCGTACTTCCTGCCCACGGGGCGCTGGGGCCAGCGCATGGGCGATGCCGCGATCGTCGACGCGATGGTCGGGGCGCTGCACGATCCCTTCGGCCACGGCCACATGGGCGTGACCGCGGAGAACATCGCGGCGAAGTACGGCTTCACGCGCGAGCAGCAGGACCAGTTCTCCGTGGAGTCCCACCGCCGGGCGGCGAAGGCGATGGAGCAGGGCCTGTTCAAGAGCCAGATCGTGCCGATCGAGCTCAAGACGAAGAAAGGCGTCGAGCAGTTCACCATCGACGAGCACGTGCGCAAGGACGTGAAGCCCGAAGACATGGCGAAACTGAAGGCCGTGTTTAAGAAGGAGGGCGGTACGGTCACGGCAGGAAACGCTTCCGGCATCAACGATGCCGGCGCAGCGGTCGTCCTCATGGATTCGCAAGCGGCAAAACGGCAGAACATCAAACCCCTCGCACGCCTGGTCGCCTACGCGCACGCGGGCGTCGAGCCGCAGGTCATGGGCCTCGGCCCGATCCCGGCGGTGCGGCGCGTGTTCGAGAAGGCCGGGCTCAAGCCCGCCGACATGGACGTGATCGAATCGAACGAAGCCTTCGCGGTGCAGGCCATGGCCGTGACCAAGGACCTCGGGCTCGACCCGGCCAAGGTGAACCCGAACGGCGGCGCGGTCGCGCTCGGGCACCCGATCGGCGCGACCGGCGCGATCCTCACGGTGAAGGCGCTCTACGAGCTCGAGCGCATCGGCAAGCGCTACGCGCTCGTCACGATGTGCATCGGCGGCGGGCAGGGCATCGCCGCGATCTTCGAGCGCATTTGAAGGAAGCGACGGTCGGCGCGCCGCCGGCCCCGCGGCGGCGACGCTCCAGCTATTCGGCGGTCAACTATCGGCCGCGCATTGCCGCCTGCCTCCTCATTGCCGCGATGCTGCTCAGTATCGCGAGCGGAGATCTGCAGCGCATCCAACTGGGCGTCGCTGCGTTCTGTCTTGCCTGGCCGCATGTCGCCTATTGGCAGGCGCGAAGGCGCGGCGGCGACGCGGACGCGGAGAAGCTCAACGTCATGGTCGATTGCCTCCTGGGCGGCGCGGCGGTTGCGGTGTTTGGCTTGCGTCTCTGGCCCACGACGGCAATTTACGCAATGGGCGCCATCAACCTGATGATCCTGGGAGGCCCGCGGCTGCTCGCGACCGGCGTGACGGTGAGCGTGCTGTCCTGCATTGCAACGCTCCTCTTCTTCGGCATCGATCTTCATCTCGACACGGAGCCGCTCGCGACAGCGCTCGGCATCATCGCCATTCTTTCGTACGTCGGGTTTGCTGCCAGCATCGTTTACCGGGTCCAGTTGCGCCAGCGCGCGGCGCGCTCGGCGCTGCAGAAGGAGGAGACAAGATCGCAGGAGCTGCTGCTCAATGTCCTGCCGGGCGCGATCATTCCGAGGCTGCGGGCCGGGGAGAACCCGATCGCCGACCAGTACGCCGATGTCAGCGTCATCTTTGCGGACATCGCGGATTTCACGCCCCTCTCCGAGCGGCTCGGGCCCAAGGCGATGGTGCTGCTGCTGAATGAGCTGTTCCGCAAGGTCGACCAGGCGGCGACGTCGCTGGGCATCGAGAAGATCGAGACGACGGGGGACGGCTACCTCGCCGTGGCCGGCGCGCCGGGACCGCTGGACGACCATCCGGGCGCCGCGGCGCGCCTTGCCTCGGCCATCGTGGAGGCGGCTCGCACCACGCCCATCTCGGCGACCGAGCACGTGCAGGTGCGCGTCGGGGTGCACACCGGGCCGGTGTTCGCCGGCGTCGTCGGCGAGAGCCGGTTTCACTACCAGGTGTTCGGCGAGACGGTGAACGTGGCGAGCCGGATCCAGCACGAAGCGCTTTCCGGCCGGGTTCTGGTCTCCGCGGCGACCTACAAGCGCATCCATGACGTCTTCAACCTCGAGGAGCACGGCACCGTCGAGCTGAAGGGCCATGGACCGATGCGGACGTACTGGCTCGTTTCTCAACGCGCAAAGGGTCTCTAGACCTAGCAGTTCCCCGAGAGGGTCGGAAAAACAGGGACAGACCCTATTTTCCAGAAGTTGTACCGCGTCGCTTCGCGGATTAGCAGTTAGCATTTTGGGTATGCGCCGCAAACCCCGCGTCGGACTCGCCCTGGGCTCGGGGAGCGCGCGCGGCTGGGCGCACATCGGCGCGATCCGGGCGCTCGAGGAGCGCGGCATCAAGGCGGACCTGGTCTGCGGCACCTCGATCGGCGCGCTGGTCGGCGCCGCCTACGCCTCGGGCGAGCTCGACCGGCTGGAGAAGTGGGTCACCGGCCTCGCCTGGACCACGGTGGTGCGGCTGATGGACCTCACGTGGCGCGGCGGCCTGATCCGCGGCCAGCGCCTGTTCACCCTCTTCCGCACCATCTTCCAGGACCGCGACATCGACGGCCTGCCGATCCCGTACGGCGCGGTGGCGACCGAGCTCTACTCGGGCCGCGAGCTCTGGCTGCGCCACGGAAACCTGCTCGACGCGGTGCGCGCCTCGTGTGCGATGCCGGGACTTTTCACGCCGATGATCCGCGAGGGCGAGGTGGTGGTCGACGGCGGCCTGGTCAACCCGGTGCCGGTGTCGATGTGCCGCGCGCTCGGCGCCGAAGTGGTGATCGCGGTCGACCTCTCCTGGGGCAAGCTCGGCCCCTATCGCGACCGCAGCAGGTCGGTCGCACCGCGCGAGGTGCCCGGATGGCTCGCGCGCCTGCGGCCGGGCTGGGTGGAGAAGAAGTCCAAGACCGAGGACCGCACCGTGATCCCCTCGATCTTCGAGGTGTTCAGCACCTCGCTCGACGTGGTGGAGATGCGCGTCGCCCGCAGCCGCCTGTCGGGCGACCCGGCCGACGTGCTGGTCACGCCGCTGCTGCCCGACTTCGCCACCATGGACTACCACCGCGCGCAGGAGGCGATCGAAGAGGGTCGCGCCGCGGTCGAGCGCATGGGCCCGCTGCTGGACCAGGTCGTCGGCTAGAGCGGCGTGGAGCTGACGCTCCCGATTGCCGCCGCGGTGCTCGGCGCGGCGCTCCTGCACGCGGCGTGGAACACGCTCATCAAGGCCTCGGAGGACAAGGAGCTCGACACCTACGCGGTCGCGGCCGGCTGCGGGCTGATCGCCGTGCTGCTGCTGCCGTTTCTGCCGGCGCCGGCGCGCGCTTCGTGGCCGTGGCTCGCCGGCTCGGCAGCGGTGCACATCCTCTATTTCGTGCTTCTCGCCGGCGCGTACCGCTACGGGGAGCTCTCGTACGTGTACCCGATCATGCGCGGCGGCGGGCCGATGATCGTGGCGGCGAGCGCCGCCGCGGTCTTCGCCGAGACGCTGGGCGGCAGCCAGTGGCTCGGCGTGCTGCTGATCTGCGGCGGGATCGTCGCCTTCGCCGCCGGTGCGCACGACCGCCGCGCCACCCTGTTCGCGCTCGCCAACGCGGCCGTGATCGGCGCCTACACGCTCATCGACGCGCAGGGCGTGCGCGCCTCGGGCGCGCCGGCAAGCTACACGCTTTGGTTCTTCGCGGCGAACGCGCTCGTCATCGCCGCCATGGGCATGCTCAGGCGCGGCAACGCGGTTCCGCGCTACCTCGGGCGGCACTGGCAGCGCGCGCTTCTCGGCGGCGCATGCAGCGTCGGCGCCTATGCCATCGCGCTCTGGGCGATGACCCGCGCGCCGGTCGCGCTCGTGGCCGTGCTGAGGGAGACCTCGGTGATCTTCGCCGCGGTCCTCGCGGCGCTGGTGCTGAAGGAAAAACTGACGCGCCGGCGGCTTTTCGCCACCGGCGCGGTGCTGGCGGGACTGATTCTTCTGAAAATCTAGGCGGGCTGAAGCCTTCCGTCGATCAGCCGCACGCGCTGGCCCGGCTGGTAGGACGGCGCGACGTCGCTGCGCACGGTTTCGGCTGCGCCGTCGTCGCGCCGGACGTCGATTTCCCAGTGCGTGGTGCCGCGCGCCTGCTGCTCGATCGCGCGGCCGGCAAAGGCGCCGCCCGCCGCGCCGAGCACCGTGATCACCTTCTTCGAGCCGTGGCCCTGGCCGATCTGGTTGCCGAGCACTGCGCCGGCGATGCCGCCGGCGATCGGGCCGAGCGCCGTAGCGTCGCCTTTGTCCTTCACCTCGCGCACTGCCTGGACCGTCGCGAGCGCTCCGGGCTGGACCACCGGCCTGGGCGTCTCGACGGGCACCGCGGGGGCCTGCGCGTAAGGCGGCGGCGGAGGCGGCGTGCCGTAGTCGTTGTAGGCGACCGGGGCTGCCGGCTTCGGCGTGCTCGCACGAGCCACGGGTTTCTTATGCACCGGCTTGGGCGCAGCCTGCGGCGCGGGCTGCGCGGCGGGTTGCGGGGCGGGTTGCCCGTTTGCGGGCTCAGCCGGCTTCGCGACTTCGGCGGGGGCCTGAAGCGAAACCTGTTCCTGCGGAGCGCTCTCCTGCTTCTGCGAGCCGAACGAATGCGGGATGAGGCCGGTGAGCGAGGCTACGCCGACCGCCGAAAAGACGGTCACAGAGATCGCTGCGGCGGTGAGCAGCGGATGAAGGCGGCGGGTGTTCGTTTCCATTGCTTGTTCTCCGTTGATTGCAGATCGAACACTGCGCAGGTTACGGAGGACGCCCGCCGGGTGCCGTAAGAGAGTGTTACCGGTTGTTACTCGCTCCCGCCCTCGGGCCGCATGTGCGGGAAAAGAATGACGTCCCGGATACTTGGACTGTCGGTCAGCAGCATCACCAGCCGGTCCACGCCGAGGCCCGCGCCCGCGGTGGGCGGCAGGCCGTATTCCAGCGCGCGGATGTAGTCGGCGTCGTAGTACATGGCTTCCTGGTCGCCGGCCTCCTTGGCCTTCGCCTGCTCGAGGAAGCGCGCCGCCTGGTCCTCGGGATCGTTCAGCTCGGAGAAGCCGTTGGCGACCTCCTTCGCGTCGATGAAAAGCTCGAAGCGGTCGGTGAGCTGCGGGTCCGAGTCGCGCCGCCGCGCGAGCGGCGACACTTCGGCGGGAAAGTCGGTGATGAAGGTCGGCTGGACGAGGTGCTTTTCCGCGACGCTCTCGAACAGCATGAGCTGGAGTGCGCCCCAGCCTTGATGCTTCTCGTACTTGATGTTGAGCGAGTCCAGTTTCTTCGTGAGAAAGCCGCGATCGCGCAGGTCGCCCTGGATGCCCTGCTGCCGGATGGCATCGGGGATCGCAAGGCGTGCGAAAGGCTTTCCGAGCTCGATGGTCTTGCCCTGGTACTGGACCTGGGGGACGCCGGCGGCGGCGCGCACCAGCTTCTCCGTCAGGTCCATCATGTAGCTCCAGTCCTGGTACGCGCAGTACCACTCGAGCATGGTGAACTCGGGATTGTGGCGCGTCGAGATGCCCTCGTTCCTGAAGTTGCGGTTGATCTCGAAGACGCGCTCCATGCCGCCGACCACCAGGCGCTTGAGATACAGCTCGGGCGCGATCCTGAGGAACAGCTCCATGTCGAGCGCGTTGTGGTGCGTCTTGAACGGCCGCGCCGCGGCGCCGCCGGGGATCGGCTGCATCATCGGCGTTTCGACTTCGAGGTAGTTCTCCTTGAGTAGAACCTCGCGGATCGAATGAATCACGCGCGAACGAACCTCGAAAACCTTGCGTGATTCCGGGTTGACGATGAGATCGACGTAGCGCCGGCGGTAGCGCATCTCGTGATCCGAGAGACCGTGGAACTTCTCGGGCAGCGGCCGCAGCGCCTTCGCGAGCAGGCGGACCTTCGTCGCGTGGACGGTCAGTTCGCCCTTCATCGTGCGGAACAGGTGGCCTTCCACGCCGAGCAGGTCGCCGAGGTCCCAGTGCTTGAATTCCTCGTAGCCGGGGACGTCCTGGGTGACGTAGGCCTGCATCTGCCCGCTGCCGTCCTGCAGCGTGGCGAAGCTCGCCTTGCCCATGACGCGCTTGAGCATCATGCGGCCGGCCACCACGGCATGCGGCTTTTCCTTCTCGAGCTCTTCCTTCGAGCGAGAGCCGAAGCGAGAAATCAAGTCTCTGGAGAAATCCTTGCGCCGGAAATCGTTCGGGTAGGCGTTGCCTTTCGCGCGCAGCGCCTTCAGCTTCTCGCGCCGTTCTTCGACGAGCTTGTTGTCTTCTTCCATGTCAGCGGATGCGGTCGCGGGCGAGGTCCATGATGAGCCGCGAGGCCAGGTACAGGCGCGGCTCGATGCTCGAGACGAGCACGTATTCGTCGTCGGTGGAGTGGGCGCCGAAGCCGCGCAGGCCGAAGCGCTCGACCACCGCGTTCTTCGTCTTCAGCGCGGCGAAGGCGGCGTCGGTGCCGCCGCCCTCGGCCACCGCGTCGGCGACCAGGTCCTTGCCGAGCTCCTGGTAGATCGCCTGCGCGTGCTTCGCCATCGCGGCCGAGGCGGGCGAGGCCTCGAGCGGCGGGCGCCGGCGCTCGAAGACCATCTCCACCTTGGCCTCGGGCAAGAGCTGCTTCTTGATCCGCTGCCGCACCGCCTGCTCGATGCCATCGTAGTCGGCGACGCGCAGCACGCGCACGTCGGCCATCGCCTCCGCGGCCGGCGGGATGACGTTGCGGCTCATCCCGGCGCGCGACAGGGTCCAGTTCATCTTGAGGCCGGTCGCCGGGTTCGACAGGTCCCGCGTCTGCAGGATCTGGTGCGAAAGCTCGTACAGCGCGTTCACGCCGAGCTGCGGCGCGGCGCCGGCGTGCGACGCCTTGCCGTGGACCTTGAGCGCGACCGAGGCGATGCCCGCGGTCGCGAGCGCGATCTTGTCCGACTCGACGCGCGAGGCTTCGAACGAGAGCGTCGCGTCGTGCTCGCCGCCGAGGCGCGTGAGCAGCGAGCGCGATCCGGGCGAGGACAGCTCCTCGTCGGCATTGATCAGCACCGTGAGCGTGCCGTAGTCGCGGAACTCGAGCGCCCTCAGCATCGCCACGGTGTGCAGGATCACCGCGATGCCCTGCTTGTCGTCCGAGATGCCGAGGCCGTAGGCGCGGTCGCCGTCGACGCGGAACGGCTGCTTCGCGAGCAGGCCGCGCGGGTAGACCGTGTCCATGTGCGCAATGAGGAGGATGCGCTTCGTTCCATTGCCCTTGAACGTCGCGCGCGCCATCCTGCCGACGCGCTCGGGCGTGTCCTCCATCTTGTAGAGGTCGGCGGGCTCGACCAGCTCGACCTCGCCGCCGAGGCTCTTCAGGCGACCCGCGATCAGCTGCGCGATGCGCTCCAGGCCCTCGAGGTCGCGGCTGCCCGATTCGATCGACACCAGGTCCTTCAGCGTGTCGAGCAGCGGCGCCTTCTGCGCGCGGGCTTGTGAGACGACCGCATCCACTTGCTGCGCGAACCCGGTGGCCGAGAAGAACAGCATGCAGGCAAAAAGTGCAAACCGCATCCTTACACTCCCTGTTTGAGGCTGGCGGTGATGAAGTCGTCGAGCTCGCCGTCGAGCACGCGCTGGGTGTCGCCCTTCTCGACCCCGGTGCGCAGGTCCTTGATGCGCGACTGGTCGAGCACGTAGGAGCGGATCTGGTGGCCCCATTCGATGTCGGTCTTGGCCGACGCCAGCTTGTCCGCCTCGGCGGTGCGCTTGCGCAGCTCGAGCTCGTAGAGCCGCGACTTCAGCATCGCCATGCACTCGGCGCGGTTGCGGTGCTGCGAGCGGTCGTTCTGGCTCTGCACCACGATGCCGGTGGGGATGTGGGTGATGCGCACCGCCGACTCGGTCTTGTTGACGTGCTGGCCGCCAGCGCCCGAGGCGCGGTAGACGTCGACGCGCAGGTCGGCCGGGTTGATCTCGACCTCGATCGACTCGTCGACCTCGGGGTACACGAACACGCTCGCGAACGAGGTGTGGCGGCGCGCGTTGGAGTCGAACGGGCTCTTGCGCACCAGGCGATGCACGCCGTTCTCGGTGCGCAGGCTGCCGTAGGCGTAGTCGCCGGTGATCTTCAGCGTGGCGCTCTTGATGCCCGCCACCTCGCCCGAGGTCTGCTCGAGGATTTCGGCGCCGAAGCCCCTGCGGTCGCAGTATTTCAGGTACATGCGCATGAGCATCTGCGCCCAGTCCTGGGCCTCGGTGCCGCCGGCGCCGGCCTGGATGTCCATGAAGCAGCTGTTCGGGTCGAGCGGATTGGAGAACATGCGGCGGAACTCGAGCGCCGCGACGTCGACTTCGAACTTCGCGATGTCCGACGCAACCCCGGCGAGGGTGGCGTCGTCGTTCTCCGGGCGCGCCATGTCGAACAGCTCCTTCGCGTCCCGGATCCCCGATGCGATCGAGACCAGCGCGGCCACGGTCGAATCGAGCGCCTTCTTCTCCCGGCCGAGCTCCTGCGCCCGCTTCTGGTCGCCCCAGACGCCGGGATCGGCCAGAAGCTGCTCTACGACGGAAAGCCTGCTCTGCTTGCCTTCGAGGTCAAAGATACCTCCGCAGCTCGTTGGACCGCTTCTCGAGGTCGGCGAGGCTGGAGGCGAGTTGGTTGATGCGTTCGGCTTCCACGTTCGTTTCCGTTTAGCGTGATTCCATGCGCTCGCCCCAGTAGCGCACTTCCTGGCGGAAGCGCGACTCGGCCTCGAGCGGGTCGAGCGGCATGACGAGGTTGCGGCTCGGGATCGAGACGAAGGCCTTCTTCAGGCCCTCGCGCAGCGTGGAGAAGTAGAAGTACACCTGGTCGTCGGGTCGCTGCACCATGAACAGCAGAAAGTCGCGCTTGTCGTCGGCCGAGATCTGCGCGATGCGCAGCACGTCCTCGTTCCTGAAACCGCGCTGGCGCGCCTCGAGCACCTCCTCGGTGACCTGGCGCGGAATGCCCATCGCGTCGGCGACGTCGGCGCCGACGAAGCCGTCGCGTCCGCTCTCGCGCAGCCACCCGGCGATGCCGCGCAGGCTCACGGATTCGGCGCTCGTGTATTGCTGGAACGCCGGCGCCATCGGCGCCGCATGGCCGGGCAGGGCCGCCAGGAGGCCCAGGAAGGCAAGTGTCAAGCCGAAGCGCCGCATCGTCTCCCCGACGAGTTCTTGGCGCTAGTCTAAGCGATCACACCCGCTTCGCGGCATACTCCTCGGCGATTTTGTCGTCAAAGAAGGTCGTCGGGTTGGGCGCAGCCATGAAGCGCCGGTAGACCTCCGGGTAGACCCCGCCGTACTGGAACACCTGGCCGTTCGACATTTCCACTTCGAGCGTGCGGGTCTTTTCGTCGTAGCCGACCGAGCGCAGCTTCGAGGAATTGACTCGCTTGCGCTCCATCAGAGCTTTTCCACTCTGACGGTTTCCCCGCCCCGCACCGCCCGAAGGCGTTTCGGGTCACCCACGATCCTGCCCAGGATGTTGCAGCGGCTCGCCAGCTTGGGGCGCTCGTCGCTCGAGATCGGGGTGCGGCCGAAGGGCAGGGCGATGGCGTCGCCCTCGGTCCAGAAGCACACCGTTCCCGGCTCGACGACCTGGCGCGCGTCCTTCTCGAGCGCGGCCTGGACCGGCGTCGAGAAGTAGACCTCCTCGCCCCAGGTCTGCGCCTTCGCTTCGAACGGCAGCGCCTCGATCAAGGCCCTTGCCGTGGGCGTATCGAGCAGGTCCACTTCAAGCTGCTCGGTCTTGAACTTGAGGCAAAGCTTCATCCGCCGAGGGTCGCGCTCCAGGGGATCTTCGCGCCGCCGTTCTCCATCACGCCCTGGATGCTCGAACCCTTGACCTGGCCGCTGAACTCGCCGCGGCGGCCCGACAGCCTGAAGCTGAGGCGGTCGCCGCGGAGCTTCACGTCCTCCATCGGCACGTCCTTGCCGTCCAGCCGCGCGCTCCCCGAGACGCGCGTGAGCTGCTGCTTCAGCTCCAGGGTCGCGGGCTGCTTGCTCACCGCCGGCGGCATCTGCGCGCTCCATTTGCCCGCCACCTTGGCCGGCACCATGTACAGGTAGATGAGGGTGGTGGTGACGCCGCTGATCTGCACCTTGTCCTCGAGATCCATCTGCACGTACTTCTCCGGAATCCAGCCGGTGAGCGGATAGTCGTGCGACACGATGCGCGTGCCGGGCTTCAGCTCGCTCAGGAACTTGTCCTTGAGGAGGTTCACCGTGTCCGGCAGCAGGTACATCGTGATCACGGTGGCCTGCGACATGTCGGTCTTGAAGAGGTCCTGCTTCAGGAACCTGACGCGGTCGGCGAGGCCTTCCTTCTGCGCCGCCTCGTTCGAGCGGCGCACCAGGTCTTCCTTGATCTCGACGCCGAAGCCGCGCGCGCCGAAGATCTTGGCCGCGGTGAGCACGATGCGGCCGTCGCCCGAGCCGAGGTCGATGAGGAAGTCGGAGGGGCCGACCTCGGCGTAGCGCAGCATGTCGGCGACGACGCTTTGCGGCGAGGGGACGTAGGGACCGGCGTCCTTGAGCGGGCTCAGGTCTTCGGCGTGCACGGGAAAGGAAAGCAGCAGGGCCGCCAGGGCAAGGGCGCGGATCATTCGAAGTGCTCCACGTTGAGCTGGATGGTTCTCAGGCCGTTGAACTCGCTCACCGCCAAGCGGTAGGCGGCGCGCACCTTCTCCGGCAGCGGCTCGAGCGCGCCGAAGCGCATCGCTTCGTAGCGCCGCCCGTCCTTCACCAGGCGCAGCTTGAGATGCCTTTCGCCGACCACGCGCTGGGACTCCACGGCGAAATTATCGCAGAACAGCGGCTGCGGAAATCCCTGGCCCCAGATCTCGCCCTCGAGCATGCGCGCCACTTCGAGCGTGCAGTGCGCGCCCTCGAGGGCGCCGTCGGTCTCGACGGTGCGCAGGCGCGCCTCGGCTGGCAGCAGTTCCTCCACCGCAGTTTCGAACGCCAGCGCGAAGGTTTGATAATCGGCTTCGAGGATCGTCAACCCGGCAGCCATGGCATGGCCGCCGAAGCGCACGATGAGGCCGGGCGCGCGCTTCGCCACGAGATCGAGGCAGTCCCGGAGATGCAGCCCGGGAATCGAGCGCCCGGAGCCGCGCAGCACCGGTTGGCCGCCTTCTGAAGCCGCTTCTACCGCTTTGGCGAAGCAAATCACCGGGCGGTGCACGCGGTCCTTGAGCCGCGCCGCGAGGATGCCGACCACGCCCTGGTGCCAGCCATGATCGAAGAACGTCAGTCCGCTTTCCAGGTTGACCTTCTTGAGATGCTCCAACCCCTGCTCCAGCATCGAGGCCTCGATGGCGCGGCGCTCCACGTTGAGGCGATCGAGCTGTTGCGCGAGGTTCATGGCACGCGCCTCGTCCTCCGTGGTCAGGCATTCGATGCCGACGCTCATGTCGGCGAGGCGCCCGGCGGCGTTGAGGCGCGGCCCGGCGACGAAGCCGAGGTCGAAGCTCGTCGCCTCGGCCGGCGCGCGTCCCGCGGCGCGCAGCAGCGCCGTGACGCCGGGCTGGCCGCGCCCGGTGCGCAGGCGCTTCAAGCCCTGCGACACGAGGTTGCGGTTGTTGGCGTCGAGCGGCACGACGTCGGCCACTGTGCCGAGCGCGACAAGATCGGTGAGCGCCCCGAGATTGGGTTCTATTTTTCCCCTGAAGGCGTCCCGCTTTCTCAATTCAGCTCGTAAAGCAAGCATGACGTAGAACATCACGCCTACGCCGGCGAGTGCCTTCGAAGGAAAGCCGCAGCCGGGCTGGTTCGGGTTCACGATGCAGGCCGCGGCGGGGAGCTCGGGCCCGGCGAGGTGATGATCGGTGATCAGCGTGGCGATGCCGCGCGCGCGCGCCCTGGCCACGCCTTCGACGCTCGCGATGCCGTTGTCGACGGTGATGAGGAGATCCGGCCGGCGCCCGGCCGCGAGCTCGACCAGCTCCGGCGAGAGTCCGTAGCCGAGCTTGAAGCGATCGGGCACCAGGTAGTCCACTTGCGCCCCGAAGGCGCGCAGCGCCCGGATGCCGACCGCGCAGGCGGTCGCGCCGTCGGCATCGTAGTCGGCGACGATCAGCAGGCGCTTGCCCGATTGGATGGCGTCGGCGAGCAGCTGCGCCGCGTCGTCGATGCCTTTCAGAAGGGAAGGGGAGAGCAAGGCAGCGGCTTCGTATCTCAGCTCGGCGCTCGAGCGGATGCGCCGCGCGGCGTAGATGCGCGCGAGCAGCGGATGCACCCCCGCGGCGACCAGGGCGTGCCGGTCGGACTCGGCGTAGGCGCGCTCGACGAGCCTCACGCGTACTTCTCCAGCGCTCGCGGCCGCCGCCAGAAGCGCCGCAGGTCGCCGCGGATGGTCTCGAACGAGGCGCCGAGGCTGTCCGGGACATGCACCGTCACCATTCCCACGCGGCCCGCGCGCAGCGCGGCCAGGAGCGGCTCGAACCAGCGCTTCTCCAGCGCATCGATGCGCTCTGCGTACTCGGCGCTCTGGCCGAGCGCGAGCGGCGCGCGCAGCGCATCCAGGAGGACGAGATGGCGGCCGTCCAGCGGCGCGTCGTGCAGCCACGCCGCGGCGCCCTCCGGCAGCGTGCGCTCGCGGGCGCCGGACAGCCGCGCGAGACCGCGCGCGACCGGATCGTCGGCGCTGACCGATCGCCAGCGCGAGGGCGGCACGCGCGGCGCGGCGCCCGCGCCCCAGAGCCACAGGCTGTTCACCGCAGGCTCGCCGCGCGCCTCCCGCGCGGCATTGACCGGATGCGCGTGCAGCAGCATCTGCGCTTCGTTCAGCAGCGCCGCGCAGCGCTTGCCCGCTTCTCCGCCCGCCCGTATGGCGAGGTCGACGTCGCGTCCGGCGGCGTCGAGCGGCGCGGGCGCCTGGAACCCGGGCTGCAGGTCGAGCCGCGCGCACCAGCGCCCCGGCTCGAGCGCCTGGAGCGCGAGGCGCTCGCCGAAGTGGCGGTTCAGCGCCTCGACCAGCGCGTCGGCCTCGGTGCGCGACAGGTCGAATGCCGCGGCGGGGACGACGATCATCCGGTCGCGCAGCAGGCGCAGGTGCACCGGGTCGGCGCGCGCCCAGCAGCCGGGGCCGGGCTCGCCGCCCGCGCCCGCAAGCGAGAGCGCCCCGGCCGGGAGCGACTCGCCCTCGACCGCGAAGGCGGCCTGGAGCCAGGCTTCGACCGGAAGCGACTCCGAGCCCGCGTGGACCGCGCCGCGGCCGCGCGCGAGCAGGAGCTCGAGCGCCGGCGCGCGCGTGCCGCTCGCTTCGGCGAACAGGCCCGGCACGATCAGTTCGCAGTGCATCGGCCGGTGAGCCTCATGGTGCGCACGCCCTTCCTCGCGAGGTGCCGCGACAGGATGCGGTAATGATCGTAGTCGAAGCGCGGCGTACGCTCGCCCTCCAGCAGCTCGGCGAGCTCGGCATCGGAGCGCGCGGCGCCGAGGTAGCACCAGCGGTCGACGACGTGGATCTCCGCGGCATCGCGCCCGGGATCGCGCTCGACGATGCCGAGCGGGCCGGCGTGCGGCCATTCCACCGCCTTCATTCGGGCCAGGCCCTCGGCGACGCGGGCGTGGTGGACGTGGATGTTCTCCCTTCCCGCGCACACGCCCCGGCATCTGCCGAGCCGGAAGCGCCAGCACGCGCCCTCCCTTGCCGGAGCGTCGAACCCGAGCGTCTGCAGGCACAACCCGTACTCGTCGGCCAGGCCGCGCAGCGCTTGCAGCGCTTCTCGGCGCGAGCGGAACAGGCCGTGCACGTACGGAAGCGTCTCGCCGCGGATCTCCTCGGGCGCCGCGAGGCGCAGGCGCTTCATGTCGAAGGCGAAGCCGCACAAGGATTGCGGGCGGCGCAAGCGCCGGTTGTAGGCGGGCTCGAGCTCCTTCACGAGCTCGGCCTCGCGCAGCAGCGCGCCGAGCTCTCCGACGGTACGCTGCCAGTCGACGCGGCGCACCTCCCGCGTCCAGGCCGTACCGAGGGAGAAGTGCTGCATGACGCGCGAGCGCAGCGTGCGGCTCATGCCCACGTAGAGGGGAGCTCCGGCTTCGCCATAGAACACGTACACGCCCGGCGCCTCGGGAATCTCGTCGATCAGCGCGCGATCGAGGTGCGGCGGCAGCGCGGGCTGGCGCGCGATCTGGCGCGCCGCGACCGCGACCACCTCGGCGCCGTGCTCGCGCGCGGCGATGCGCAGGAACTGCCACACCGCGTCGGCATCGGGAAGCGCGCGGTGGCGGGCCTCGCAGGCAAGGCCGTGGCGCGCGATCAGGCTGTCGAGGCTGTGGCTCGCGTGGCCGCCATAGAGGCGCCGCGAGAGCCGCACCGTGCATACCGTCTTGGCCTGGAACCTGAGGCCGGCGCGCTCGAACTCGCGGCGCAGGAAGCCGTAGTCGAAGCGCGCGTTGTGCGCGACGAAGACGCGGCCCGCGAGGCGCTCGTACAGGTCGCCTGCCAGCTCGGCGAAGCTCGGCGCGCGCGCCACCATCTCGTTGCTGATGCCGGTGAGCGCCTGGATGCCGGCGGGGATTCCGGCGCCGGGATTCACCAGCGTGGACCACTCGGAGCTCACCTCGAAGCCGTCGACTTCGATGACCCCGATCTCGGTGATGCGGTCGCACGCCGGCTGGCTTCCGGTGGTCTCGAGGTCGACCACCGCGAGCGGACTTTCCAGGTCGTACGTCACTGCGGCCGCGCTGCGTGGATATTTATTCAGTACCGCAGCATTATGCGCTATCGGGCGCCCATCGGCACGTGCCGCGGCTGGTCCGCGACCCTTTTCAGCCAGGCGGTCACCGCGGGATAGGCCGAAAGATCGAAGCCGCCGTCGGGCGCGCAATGGGTGTATGCATAGAGCGCGATGTCGGCGATGGAGTAGCGCTTGCCGGCGAAGAACGGCTCGCGCTCGAGGTGGCGTTCCATCACCGCCAGCGCCGCTGCGCCGCGCTCGCGCAGCCGCGGCAGCTCGCTGCGCCGCGGCGAGTCCGGCGGCTGGTAGTGCAGGATCGCGCGCGCTACGGCGATGTACGGCTCGTGGCTGTACTGCTCGAAGAACATCCACTGCAGGACGCGCGCGCGCTCGATGCGGCCCGTGGGCAGGAGCGGCGAGCCGTCCGCGAGATAATGCAGGATGGCGTTGGATTCGGGGAGAAAGCTCCCGTCCTCGAGCCGGACCGTCGGCACCTTGCCGTTCGAGTTCATGGCGAGGAACTCCGGCGTGCGCGTTTCACCCCGCCCGGTGTCGATCTCCACCCAGCGGTATGGAGCCGCGAGCTGCTCGAGCGCGAGCCGGACCTTGTAGCAGTTGCCCGAGTCCGACATGCCGTATACCGTGAACACGCGTTCGATTCTAGCTGTCAAAATCGCATGCGCCGGCTGATCCCGCCGCTTTTCGTCCCGCTCCTGCTTCTCGCCGCCGCGGCGTGCACGCCGGTGCAATGGGCGCGGCAGGACACGCCTCCCGAGCAGTTCAGCCAGGATCACGCCTATTGCCGCCAGGAGGCCTGGCGCGAGGCCCAGTTCCGCAGCCTTCTTTTCATGAACCGCTACGTGGTGCCGTCTTCCGCTTTCGGCAATCCCTTCGGCGATGCCTACATCGACGAGTCGCGCCTCACGGCTTTCTGCATGCGCGCAAAGGGATACGAGCTCGTTCCGGTCAAGCCGGAGAGCTGATCACGCCGTGACGATCCAGCCCTCGGCTTGCGGCGCATCCTGCGGGAGTCCGTAGCCGGGCCGCGCCGCCGCCCACGCGGCCTGCACTGCGCAGATCACCGCGTCGAGCGTATCGCCCGAGCCGTCGGCCGCGAGCGCAACCCTGGTCTTCAGCCTGACGCCGAGCGGGCGGCCGGCCTGCAGCGCGCGGACGATGCGCTGGCGCGCGGCGGCGCGTGCTGGCGTCTGCTCGCTGCGAGCGTCGCTCTTGTAGGATTCGCGGATTCCGAGCTGCTTGCGTACCAGCAGGCCAGGATAGGCCTCGAGCGCCACGCGCTTCGAGTCCCCGTCAAACAACGCAGGCACGTGGGCCCCGGAGGCGAGAACCCGCGGGGCACCTTCGTGAAACATCAGCGCGACCGGCGGGTTGACCAGCTTCATCGGGCTCGACGAGCCGGCGGGCAGGTCCGTGGCGCGGTGGGCGTAGCGCCGGCCCGCGGCTCTCGTGTTGCGGTACGCATCGAGGATGTCTCGGAACGCCTGGCGCGGCATCGCCGCGCAGTGGCGCACGAGCGCTTGCCAGTCGCTTGGCCACGCGAGGTCGCGCACCAGCTCGCCCGGCAGGCTGAACGGAAAGTCGAAGCCGCCGACCCAGGGTCCCGGGCGCGCCAGCAGTTTCTCGAACTCGATGAAAGTTTCAAGCTTTTCGACCGCCTTGACCTCGAGGATTTGATATTTCAGCGAGCCTACTGCGACGGTGATGGGCTTCGCCCGACGCGGCGCGCAGGTGAAGTCGACACCGTAGATCCTCACGCCATGACGCGAGTCGGCGGCGACTGACGCAGGGTCTGGAGCACGACGCAGTAGCGCTCGGTCAGCTCGATCAGCTTCTTCCGCTGCTCGGGCGGCGCGTCGGTATCGAGCTCGAAGCGCAGCCGGATCTCCCGGAACCCGACCGGGGCCTCCTTCGCCACGCCCAGGGTGCCGCGGAAATCGAGGTCGCCCTCCGCGACGACTTTCCCATCTCGCAAATCAATTCCCAATGCGGTCGCGACAGCGTTGAGCGTGACGCCGGCGCAGGCGACCAGCGCCTCGAGCAGCATGTCGCCCGAGCAGGCCTGCAGGCCGCTTCCGCCGGTCGCGGGGTGCAGCCCCGCTTCGACCAGCGCTTTTCCGGTGTCGACGCGGCAGGCGATGCCTTCGCCGATGCGTCCCTGCGCGCGCAGGGTGACGACGGCGGCCTGGGGCTCCTTGCGGTAGCGGTCCTTGAGCGGCGCCTGCAGCGCCTTCAGCTCTTCTGCATTCACACTTGCCCCAGGTCGGAAGCCGAGAGGTTGTGGATGCGGCCGAAGCCGGCGACGAAGCGCGCGTCGCGCGGCGTGATCTGCCAGAACGAGAAGTCGGCCAGCTCGAAGTTGATCGCCTGCTCGGGGAAGCGCTCGAGCCAGCGCGCCTTCAGCGCGGGGTTGTCGCGGGCGAGCTGCGAGGCGTCGCCGCGGATCGAGACGCGCATCAGCGTGAAGGGGTCGGCGCGGCCGTCGTCGGTCTCGGCGATCGACAGCGCGACGCGCGGGTCCTGCAGCATGTCCTGGGTATGCCAGGCGAGGCGGCTGACGTGCACGTAGAAGGCGTCGAAACGCGCTTCCGGGAGGTAGAGCGTCATCGACGCCATCGGCGCCCCGGCGCGCAGCGTCGCGAGGTGCGCGATGCGCTGGGTCCTCAGCAGCCGTGCAAGGCTGGTTCCGGTTTCGGCATCCATGGCTTTTCCATCGATTGTAGTATTCTCGCGCGTCGTGCGTTACGAGCTCATGATCGGCTTGCGCTACACACGCGCCAAGCGCCGCAACCGCTTTATCAGCTTCATCTCGCTCATCTCCATGGTCGGCATCGCCCTCGGGGTGGCGGTGCTGATCGTAGTGCTTTCCGTGATGAACGGCTTCCAGACCGAGGTGCGCACGCGCATCCTCGGCGTGGCCTCTCACCTCGTGCTGACGGGCCCGGGCAACTCGCTTTCCGACTGGCAGGCGGTGATTCGCATGGCCACCGGGCATCCGCGCGTGGTGGCCGCCGCGCCGTTCGTGCAGGCGCAGGCGATGCTGACGGGCGAAGGGACCGCGCGCGGCGTCGCGGTGCGCGGCGTCCTGCCGCAGGACGAGGACAAGGTTGCCGACTTTTCCCAGCACATGGTGAGCGGCCGGCTCGACGCCTTGCAGCCGGGCGCCTTCGGCATCGTGCTCGGCGCCGACCTGGCGCGGGCGCTGCGCGTCGTGACCGGAGACAAGCTGGCGCTGATCGCGCCGCAGGGCATCGTCACCCCAGCCGGGGTGGTGCCGCGGCTGAAGCAGTTCACGCTGGTGGGAACCTTCGACGTCGGCTTCAACGACGCCGATGCCGGCCTCGCGCTGATCAACCTCGAAGACGCGCAGCGCCTCTACCAGCTCGACCAGCGGGTGAGCGGCGTGCGCCTGAAGCTCGTCGACCTGTTCGAGGCGCGCAAGGTCGGCCGCGAGCTGATCGCCGAGCAGCCCGAGCTCTACGGCTACGACTGGACCAACTCGAACCCGAACCTGTTCCGCGCGGTGCAGATCGAGAAGCGCATGATGTTCATCATCCTGACGCTGATCGTGGCGGTGGCGACGTTCAACGTGGTGTCCACGCTGGTGATGCTGGTCACCGACAAGCAGGCCGACATCGCCATCCTGCGCACCCTGGGCGCGGCGCCGGCGTCGATCATGCAGGTGTTCATGGTGCAGGGCTCGGTGATCGGCGTGCTCGGCACGCTGCTCGGCGTGATCGGCGGGGTGATCCTCGCGTTCAACGTCGAGCCGGTGGTCGGCGCGATCGAGAAGACCTTCGGCGTGAGCTTCATGGACAAGAACGTGTACCTCATTCCGTACCTGCCCTCGGAGGTCCAGTCGCAAGACGTGGCCGCGATCGCGCTGATCTCGCTCACGCTGGCGTTCCTCGCCACGCTCTACCCGAGCTGGCGCGCCTCGAAGGTGAACCCCGCCGAAGCCCTGCGGTATGAGTGACGCCGCTCCTGGGGCGGTGCTCGCGTGCCGCGACCTCAGGAAGACCTACCAGGGACCGACCCCCGTGCCGGTGCTGCGCGGGGTCGACCTCGAGGTGCGCCGCGGCGAGCGCATCGCCATCATGGGGCGCTCGGGCTCGGGCAAGTCGACGCTGCTGCACGTCCTCGGCGGGCTGGACTCGCCCACCGGCGGCGAGGTGCTGGTGCAGGGCCGCCGCCTGAGCGCGATGGGCGAGGCCGAGCGCGGCCGGGTGCGCAACGCCACGCTCGGCTTCATCTACCAGTTCCACCACCTGCTGCCCGAGTTCACCGCTCTGGAAAATGTGGCGATGCCGCTGATCATCCGGCGCTCACCCCATGGCGATGCGCGTGAAAAGGCCCGAAAAATTCTCGAGGAAGTGGGCCTCGGGGCGCGGCTCGAGCACCAGCCGGGCGAGCTCTCGGGCGGCGAGCGCCAGCGCTGCGCCCTCGCGCGCGCGCTGGTCACCGAGCCCGCGTGCGTGCTCGCCGACGAGCCCACCGGCAACCTCGACACGCACACCGCGGACGAGGTGTTCGAGGTGATGCTGCGGCTGTCGGTCTCGCACGGCACCGCCTTCGTCATCGTGACCCACGATTCCGATCTCGCCGCGCGCGCCGAGCGCGTGCTCGAGCTCCAGGACGGCCTGCTGCGCGCGCGCGCGGCATGAACGTCCTTGAAATCGTCATCTTCCTGCTGCTGTGCGCGCTGGCGCTCGGCTGGGCGTCGCGCCGCGCCGGCGTGCCCTACCCGATCGCGCTGGTGCTCGGCGGCGGGGCGCTCGGCTTCGTCCCGAAGCTGCCGCAGCTCCAGTTCGACCCCCAGTACCTGCTGGTGCTGGTGCTGCCGCCCATCCTGTACCAGGCGGCGCTGCTCACTTCGTGGCGCGACTTCAAGGCCAACCTGCGCCCGATCGGGCTGCTCGCGATCGGCCTCGTGATGGTCACCATGCTGGTGGTCGCCGCGACCATGAGGTTCCTCGTTCCGGAGATGCCCTGGCCGGTGGCGTTCGCGTTCGGCGCCATCGTGTCGCCGCCGGACGCGGTGGCGGCGACGGCGATCCTGTCGAAGCTCAACATGCCGCGCCGCATCGTGACCGTGCTCGAGGGCGAGAGCCTGGTGAACGACGCCTCGGGCCTGGTGCTCTACAAGTTCGCCGTGGCGGCGGCGATGTCGGGCGTGTTCTCGCTGTTCGACGGCTCGGTCCAGTTCGTGCTCGTGACGGTCGGCGGCATCGCCATCGGCATGCTGCTCGCGGGCGTGTTCGTCGCCATCCACCGCTTTCTCGGCGACCCGTTCATCGAGGTGCTGCTGTCGCTCTCGATTCCCTACCTCGCCTACGTCGCGGCCGAGTCGGTGCACGTCTCGGGCGTGCTCGCGGTGGTCGCCGCGGGGCTGCTGCGCGGGCGCTATTCGCCGCGGATGGTGTCGGCCGAGATGCGTATCCTCGCGCGCTCGGTGTGGAACCTGCTCGTGTTCATGCTGAACAGCCTGATCTTCATCCTGATCGGGCTGCAGCTCTCGGGCATCGTCGCGCGCCTCGAGGGCTTCACCGGCGGCGAGCTCGCCGCCGCCGCGCTCGCGGTCAGCATGGTGGCGATCCTGGTGCGCTTCGGCTGGGTGTACTTCGCCGAATACCTTCCCGCGTGGCTCGGCCGTCCGTTCGGCGTCAGGACCACCCCGCCGCTCCCCGGCGAGGCGTTCATCGTGAGCTGGTGCGGGATGCGCGGCATCGTGTCGCTCGCCGCCGCGCTCGCGCTGCCGGCCGATCTCGAGTACCGCGAGTTCCTGATCTTCCTGACGTTCGCGGTGATCCTGGTGACGCTGGTGGTGCAGGGCCTCACGCTCGCGCCTCTGATCCGGCGCCTGAAGCTCGGCACCGACCACAGTACGAGGGATGAGCACCGGCTCGCCCGAGTCGCCATGGGCAAGGCGGCGCTCTCCGCGGTCGACCGTGCCGCGGGAGAAGGCGGCGTGCTGCCCGACGTGATCGCGCGCATCCGCGCCGAGTTCGGCGAGCGCGTGGCCTCCGCCTCGCCGCTCGCGCAGCTCCCCGACAGCAGCCACGCCCAGGCCACGCGCGTGCGCCTTGCCGCGGTGCGCGCGGAGCGCGACGAGCTGATCCGGCTGTGGCAGGACGGCACGATCAGCGACGAGGTCCTGCACCATCTCGAGGAAGAACTCGACTACGAGGAATCGCGGTTCTAGGGAAAAATTAGGGAAAAATAGGGACGCTCCCTATTTTTCCCGCTTCTTCGCGCGCGCGCGCCAGGCGAGCACCACGTACGCGCGCCAGCCGAGCTCGGTGACGAAGTAGCCCGCCACGGCCAGCGTCACTGCGAGCGCGAACAGGCCGAGCGCGAGCGGCTTGCCGAGCGCCATGGTCCAGTGGGCGAAGTCGCGGAGCGACGCGCCGATGTCGGCCCAGTCCCAGAAGAAAGGCTCCGGCGGCATGGTGCCCAGCGGCATGCCGAGCAGGAGCTGCCCGTAGCCGTAGGCGAGGATGTAGAGCGGGACGATGGTGAGCGGGTTGGTGTACAGCGTGATGAGCAGCGCCACCGGGATGTTCTTGCGCAGCGGAACCGCGACGAGCAGCGCGCCGAGCATCTGCAGCGGCCCCGGGATCAGCCCGCAGAAAAGCCCGATCGCCACCGCCCCGGGCACTGAGCGGCGGTTGAGGCACCAGAGGTTCGGGTGGTGCAGCCAGGTCCCGAACAGCGCCACCAGGCGGTACGAACGCACCGTGGCGACGTCGGGAAGATGCTTGCGGAGAAACTTTCGCGGCATGTTGCGCGCGGGTCAGCCGCCGGGCCGCCGCACGCGTTGATTCTAGATGACCTGCGCGGTCCTCGCGTTCGCAGCCGGGGTGGTCTTCCTGCAGACGCAGGCCGCGCTGCCTTCGCTCGCCTGGGCGCTCGCCCTCGTGCCGGTCTCGGTCTGGGCCCTCAAGTACAAGAGGCTAATCCCGATTGTGACCTTCGGCGCCGGGTTCTTCTGGGCCGCGTATTGCGCCGAGCTGCGCATGGGCGAGTGGCTCGCGCCTCAGCTCGAAGGGCGGGATATCGAGGTTGTCGGCGTGGTGTCGGCACTACCGGCGCAGGGCGAACGCGGGGTGCGCTTCGAATTCGACGTGGAATCGGCGCCGCGCGGCGAGCGCGTCCCGCGCCGCGTCCTCCTGTGGTGGTACCGCAGCCTGCAGCCCAGCTCGCAACCTGAGGCCGAGCCCGCGCTCCTCGCCAGAGCGGTGCACCCGGGCGAGCGCTGGATGTTCACCGTGCGCCTGCGCCGGCCGCACGGCAACCTCAATCCGAACGGCTTCGACTACGAGGCCTGGCTCCTCGAGCGCGGCATCGGCGCGACGGGTTACGTCCGCCAGCGCGGCGAGCAGCGACTGCTCGGCGAGCGCGGGTCCGTGCTCGATTTCATCGAAAGGACGCGCGAGGCGGTGCGCGAGCGCTTCCACGCGGTGCTCGGCGCGACCCCCGCCGCCGGAATTCTCTCCGCGCTCGCGGTCGGCGACCAGCGCGCGATCGCGGCCGAGGAGTGGCGCCTCTTCAGCCGCACCGGCGTGACCCACCTCATGAGCATCTCCGGCCTGCACGTCACGCTCGTCTCGGGCCTCGTGGGATGGCTGGTATCGGCGCTCTGGCGGCGGATTCCCTGGCTGGCGCTGCGCCTGCCCGCGCGCAAGGCGGGAGCGGCTGCGGCGATCCTGGGCGCGTTCGGCTATACGCTGCTCGCGGGCTTCGCGGTGCCCGCGCAGCGCACCTGCTACATGGTGACTGTGGTCGCGATCGCCCTATGGACCGGTGGCATCGCCTCGCCGGTGCGCGTCCTGGCGCTGGCGGCCGCGGTGGTGCTCGCTTCCGATCCCTGGGCGCCGCTTTCGCCGGGCTTCTGGCTCTCCTTCTCCGCGGTGGCGCTGATCTTCTATGTCGCGGCCGGCTGGACCGGCCGCGAGCCCCGCGTCGCGCAGTGGGTGCGCGTGCAGTGGGCGATCACGGTCGGGCTCGCGCCGGCGGTGCTGCTCCTCTTCGGCCAGGTCTCGATCGCCGGCCCGCTCGCCAACGCCGTCGCGATCCCGGTGGTGTCGGTGATCGTGACGCCGCTCGCGCTTCTCGCAGCAGTGATCCCGGCCGACTTCCTCCTCGAGCTCGCGGCGCGCCTCGTCGAATGGCTGCTCCAGTTCCTCGAGTTCTGCGCGGCGCTGCCGGGGGCCCTGTGGCAGCAGCATGCGCCGGCGCCCTGGGCGATCGGCCTCGCGATCGCCGGCGCGATCTGGGTGCTTGCGCCGCGCGGCGTACCCGGGCGCGGCTGCGGTCTCGCATTGATGGCGCCCGCGTTCCTGCTGGCGCCGGGGGCGCCCGCGCCGGGCGAAGCCTGGATCACCGCGTTCGACGTCGGGCAGGGCCTCGCCGTGGTGGTGCGCACCGCGACGCGCACGCTGATCTACGACGCCGGACCGGCGTTCGGCGCCGAGGCCGACAGCGGCGGGCGCATCCTCGTGCCGGAGCTGCGTGCAGCCGGGGCGAGGGGCGTCGACCTCATGGTCCTCACCCACGAGGACACGGACCATATCGGCGGCGCGCTGAGCGTGCTCGAGAGCGTGGAGGTGCAGGCGCTCGCCTCCTCGCTTCCGCAGGCGCACGCGCTGAATGCGCTCGTGCCTGCGCCGCGGCGCTGCCACGCGGGCGAGAGCTGGGACTGGGACGGCGTGCGCTTCGCCTTCCTGCATCCCCGGCCGGAAGACTTTTCTGTGCGCCGCAATAACCAGAGTTGCGTGCTGAAGATCGAGGCGGCCGGCGCCTCGATGCTCCTCACGGGCGATATCGAGCGCTTGGCCGAGCTTTCCCTTGTGAATCATGCCGAGATCCGAGCGGACGTCATCCTCGTTCCGCACCACGGCAGCCGCACCTCGTCCACCCCCGAGTTCGTCGCCGCGGTCGCGCCGCGCTGGGCGATCGTCACCGCGGGCTATCGCAACCGCTTCGGGCATCCGAACGCGGAAGTGCTGCAGCGCTACGCGGGTGCCGGCACCAGCATTTTCCGGACCGACCGCGACGGCGCGGTCCACGTGCTGCTGAAAGGGGCCGAGGTCCGCGTCGCGGCCGAGCGCGCCCTGAGGCCGCGCTATTGGCGCGTCGCGCCGCCCGTATAGAATGCGCTGGCTACACCGCGCATTTTCACCCGGCATACCGAACGCACCACCACCGAAAGAGAGAGGAAAGCCATGGCGAAGAAGGGCGAGTCCGGCGTTTATCGCGTCACCGAAGTCATCGGCACCAGCAGCAGCTCTTGGGAGGACGCCGCGAAGAACGCGGTCGCGACCGCGGCCGGCACGCTGCGCAGCCTGCGCATTGCCGAAATCACCAAGCTCGACATGCGCCTCGACGAGGCCGGCAAGGTGGTCCAGTTCCGCGCGCGCGTGTCGCTGTCCTTCAAGTACGAGGCGTGATGTTCAGCGCAGTCGTGCGCGTCACCGGCGCCGGGCGGCTCGCGGATTTCCGCGAGCGCCTGCGCTGGCTGATGGTGCGCGACGAGGACGCCGAGGAGTACAGCGAGCACCACGCCGAAGGCGTGCTCGAATACCGCTTCACGCCGCGGAAGGGCATCCCGTTTCCGGCCTTCACCGCCGCGTCGGCGGATTTCCCGGAGCTCCAGGTCGAGGCGGAATGGGAGCACGACGGCGTGCGCGGGCGCGCGCTGATCGAGAACGGGCGCCTGGTGCAGCAGGCGCCGGAGCTCGCGGCGGGCATGCTGCTCGACGTCTCGATCGAGGCGAACGGCAGGCTCGAGCTCGCCTTGGCGTGCACCCGGCGCGAGGGCACGCTCGTCGGCTACGCCGCGAGCGCCGAGCGCCACACCTACTTCCGCTACCGCGACGGCCGCCTCGAGCTGGTCGGCCCCGACTCGGGGGACGAGGCGCTCGAGGAAGTGGCCTTCGCCTTCGTCGAGGAATGGATCTGGTACGACGAGGAGGACGCGGTGCTCGAGCGCGCGCGTTACGCGAACTACGGCTACCCGGTGCACGGCGCGAACCTGCGCGCGGAGAAGCTGCAACTCGTCCGCGACGGCGGGCTGCGCTTCTCCTCGCTCGACAAGCCGGCGGCCGAGGCGCGCGAGGCGCTTGTCGAGCAATGGCTGAAGCGGACCTAGCCGCGCAGCCGCGCCGCCGCTCGGTGCAGTGCGCCTCGCCCAAGGGGCTGCACCGGATGGCGTACCTCGAGTGGGGCGACGCGCGAAACCGCGACGTGGTGGTGTGCGTCCACGGACTGACGCGCACCGGCCGCGACTTCGATCAGCTCGCGCGCGCGCTCTGCGGCCGCTTCCGCGTCGTCTGTCCCGACGTCGCCGGGCGCGGCGACTCCGAGCGCCTGCCCGACCCGATGCTCTACGGCGTGCCGCAGTACGCGGCCGACATGGTGACGCTGATCGCGCGGCTCGACGTCGATTCGGTGAGCTGGGTCGGCACCTCGATGGGCGGCCTGATCGGCATGGCGCTCGCGGCGCACGCGGCCTCGCCGGTCAAGCGCATGGTCCTGAACGACGTCGGTCCGGTCATCACCAAGGCGTCGCTCGAGCGGATCTCCTCCTACGTCGGCAAGGCGCCGGCCTTCGCGAGCGTCGACGACGCCGAGCGCTACATCCGCGCGATCTCGGTGCCTTTCGGCCCGCACAGCGACGCCCAGTGGCGCTTCCTCACCGAGACCTGGCTGCGGCGCAACGACGACGGCACCTGGCGCGCGCACTACGACCCGCGCATCGGCGAGGCGATTGTCGTGCCGGAGAAGGACCTCGAGCTCTGGAACGTGTACGACGCGGTGCGCTGCCCGACGCTGCTTGTCCGCGGCGAGCTGTCCGATCTCCTGACGCGCGAGACCGCGGATCAGATGGCCGAGCGCGGTCCGCGCGCGACGGTGGTCGACATCCGCGGCGTCGGGCACGCGCCGATGCTGATGCATCCGGACCAGATCGCCCTGGTGCGCGATTTCCTTCTCCAGGGAACCTGATGGGTGGAAGTTTTCTACTGGCCCTTTTCAGATCATTTCTGTTAGCACTCCTGGCTGTCTCAGCATCGGCGGCGGCGCAGTCGACGCTCGACGCCGTCCGCGGCAAGGGCTTCGTGCAATGCGGGGTCAACACGGGCCTCGCCGGGTTCTCGCTGCCCGACTCGAAGGGCGTCTGGCGCGGCATCGACGTCGATCTTTGCCGTGCGGTCGCGGCGGCGGTGCTGGGCGACGCCGGCAAGGTGCGCTTCACGCCGCTCACTTCCCAGCAGCGCTTCACCGCGCTGCAATCGGGCGAGGTCGACATTCTTGCGCGCAACACCACGTGGACGCTCTCCCGCGACACGAGCCTCGGGCTCAACTTCGCCGGCGTCAACTACTACGACGGCCAGGGCTTCATCGTTCACCGCAAGCTGAACGTGAAGAGCGTGAAGGAGCTGAGCGGCGCCACCGTCTGCGTGCAGCCGGGAACGACCAACGAGCTCAATCTCGCCGACTACTTCCGCGCCAACGGCATGAAATTCAGGCCGGTGGTGATCGAGAAGCTCGAAGAGGTGCTGAACGCCTACTTCGTCGGCCGTTGCGACGCCTACACCACCGACCACTCGGGCCTGGTCGCGTTGCGCGGTTCCCGTTTTCCGAAGCCCGAGGACCACGTCGTGCTGCCCGAGATCATCTCGAAGGAGCCGCTCGGCCCGGCGGTGCGCCACGGCGACGACCGCTGGTTCGACGTGGTGAAGTGGTCGCTCTTCGCGATGGTCGAGGCCGAGGAGCTCGGCCTCACCTCGAAGAACATCGAGGAGCAGGCGAAAGCCGCCGGCCCCTCGCTCCAGCGCTTCGTCGGCGCTTCCGGCGAGCTCGGCAAAATGCTCGGCCTCGACAACCGCTGGGCGTTCAACATCGTCAAGCAGGTGGGCAACTACGGCGAGAGTTTCGACGCCAACCTGAAGCCGCTCGGCTTCGAGCGCGGCCTGAACCGCCTGTGGACCCAGGGTGGCCTCATGTATGCACCCCCGATCCGGTAAGCACATCACGCGTCGCCCCCGCGAAGGCGGGGGCCCAATTTTCTATCAAGAAGCCATGGGGTTCCCGCTTTCGCGGGAACGACGGATTACCGCTTTCTCAGAGTTTTCCTAGGAAGAGAATAGGGAAGAAGGACCGGAAGAGAAAATCCATGCGTCGCCTTTTCGTTTCCATCCTGCTTGCCATATCGGCAAGTGTTGTTGCACAACCTTATCCCGCGAAACCGGTGCGGATCATCGTGCCGTTCGCGCCGGGCGGCGGCACCGACTTCATCGCGCGCTTCATGGCGCAGCGGCTTTCTGCAAACCTCGGGCAGCAGTTCGTGGTCGAGAACCGCGCCGGCGCCGGCAGCACGATCGGCACGGAAGCGGGCCTCAAGTCGCCGCCCGACGGCTACACGCTGACGATCGTGTCCAACAGCTACGCCGCGAACGCGAGCCTCTACAAGCTGCGCTTCGATCCGATCGCCGACATGACGCCGGTGATCCAGATCTCGAGCGGGCCGTACATGGTGGTGGTGCATCCCTCGCTGCCGGTGAAGAACCTGCGCGAGCTGGTCGCGCTGGCGAAGGCCGAGCCCGGGCGCGTGTTCTTCGCGTCTTCGGGGCAGGGCAGCATCAACCATCTCGCCACCGAGCTCCTCGCCAGCATGGCCGGCTTCAAGCTGAATCACGTGCCTTACAA